>CZCB01008319.1_pt1 | contig 15094 bp, 14 predicted proteins | sample 591991 | NCBI WGS metagenome assembly CZCB01 (sample SAMEA3556809, study PRJEB10932) | anaerobic digester metagenome | reverse complement strand
ATGTGTATAAGAGACAGAAATTAACCCTGCCAATATAGCTCTTGCTGAGAAAATCATCTCCGTAAATAATGATGATCGCAATATTCATTACGCAGTAGCTTGTCAGGGCTCGTACGATTATATTTTCAAGTGTCAGCGAGGACTTAATTTTGCTTAACATGCCGCCTCCGAAAATTTATGTTAAATCCTGTTAACTAATTTATCCCAAAAATATTATCATAATAAAGACAAATATGCAAGGCATGCTGATGCATAAGAAAACCCGTAAATCCACGGATTTATGGGTAAATAAGAATTTGTATAACCTTATTTAACTCCCAGTACAATTGCGGGACCCGGTTTTGCTTTTAGTCTGCACATAAACTCATTGATAAGCACCGCAGACGACATTTTGCAGTAGGTCAGCACATAGGGTATCGGGATAACAGCAAGACATGTCGCAATCCACGGCAGCATGCTGAGTTTAAAAACTGCCGTTTTAAGGCTCCTGCCACGCATTGTATCTGTGCTTTGCTTTATTGAGCCAAAGGCGCTGGGATTTTTGCGGGCCACAAAAAAATACCTCGCTGCCGCGTAACGCTGAACAATGCAAAACCAAAAGAATAGCCCGATTACAAAGAGCACTAAGCAGCCCGTAACAAAAACATAAATAATATTGCGCGGAAGTCCCTTAAAAAGCAGATACGCAAAATAAGAAGCGAGGGCTAAAAAGGGTATCTGCAAAACCAGAAACCAAAGCGTTTTAAGCGTTACAATCAAAACTCCAAGCAGAAAAGATTTGGGCAGAAGTGTTTTTCCCTTTATTCTGTATGCGCCTTTGGTGCTTGAGTCAGACGCCTTTAAAAAGAAGATTTTGTCGGTTACATATCTTGTGTATGTCTGCAAAAACGCAAGGCAAATAACGGCTCCAAAGCCTATTGAGTAATACAAAACAGGATAGAGGGGAGCGGAGTCCGCCATATTAAATAAGCTGCTGACAAAAGGATGAAATGCGGAAAGCGCCAGCAGACAAACGGCGCCAAGGCATAATAGTGATAATAGAAAGGCTGTCATATTAAGTACAAAGTAACTGAAAACCCTGCCCGTTATTAGCCCCTTAGCCCTAAGCTTATATTTAGAAAACAAGCTCAGCACACCCCCTTTTAAGTTCTGTTAGCGCCTACTTAAAAGTATGGGATGGCTGAGCAGTTTTTATGCTTTAAATGCCTCTAAGTTACTTAATTTTTGGTATCTGCCTTTTTAGAGCTTCCGAAAGGTCTTTTGACATATAAATAGCGGATAATCAGGAATAAAGTAAAGACAATGATTGCGGCAAATGTAATGTCCGAAAGATAATGCGCACCACGGGTGATTCTTGAGAAGCCTACTGCAAATGTAAATACCATGGCGGCTATATAGTATTTAAGCTCATTTTCCTTCTGTGACGGGAAGAAGTATGAAATACCCATAAGCATAAATGTTGCTGCGGCTCCAGTGGTATGACCCGACGGGAAGGAGCGGCCGTCCTTGCCTGCGATTATGTACCAGGGGGTAAAGCCGTCGTAGCTGCCTGCCGCGACAAGGTCTCTGAATCTGATTCTGCCCCAGATGTCCTTTAAGACGCTTGTGGGCCAGGAGGTGAGGAGAGCGATGAGAATAAAGAACACTGCCAGGTTTCTGAACGCGCTCATGTGCTTTTCGGGCAGATATTTTGAAAGGTAAAGGCTTAAGAATCCTGTGATAAGTCCGAAGATAATCTCAAAAATCAGCCTGTTTTCATCCTCAATGATCCACTTGTCGCCGAAGTCAATAAATATGTAAATCCAAACGGCGACTGAGGCAATGCCGAATATAGCCTTCAATAGTGCGGTTGCCCACTTCTTTAGTTTCGGCGGGAATCTAAAGAGAGCCGTAAGTGCCAAAGCGACAGCTACATACGGCGGCAGCTCGCCGATTCTGTCAAGAAAAACGCCAAAAGGATTGTTGGGATAATAAAGCAGCTGATTTATCTGTAAATCAAAGAATGACGCCACCAGCATAAAAACAGCGGCGATTGCATAAAAGCTGATTATTATGCCCTTTTCATGTTTTGTTTTCAGCATAGAATTCCCTCTTTCCAAAGTTATTGATTAATCGGTATAAATCTGCCGGCAAAGCCGCCCGCGGTTTTAATATTGACCTTTATTGTATCATCTTTTGTGACAATCCGTTCGCATCTGACTGTATCCTTTGAGTCTTTTTCCTCACTGTCAGTAAACATCTCAAGTTTATACTCCTTGCCATCATCCAAAAAGTGCGGAGTGAAAGAAAACTCAAAGTCCTCAATGTTACCCGCCTGCACTCCAATGTACCATAAATCCTCATGCCTTCTCGCAAAAGCGGCAAGGCGGCCGAGTTCGCTTTGAGGCAGAACAATGGTTTCGTCCCAGCAGACGGGGATTGTCTTAAAGAAATCCTGATAAACGGTGCCCTTTAAATTCTTTGGGTGCTCGGCAATCGTCATAAAGGGCGATGTAAAAACAATGAGATTTGCCAATGCGTGGCTGACCGTTGTGTTTGTGCACCTGTCGGGCAGAGACGGACAGAAGGGCGTATAATCCGCTCCGTCAATCGCAAATCTTGTAAAGGGTATGATTGTGTTGTCATCCGCATCCGCCGCGCACTGCAGACCCCTGACAGCCTCCCTTGACAGCATGTTGGGATAAGTCCTTGTAAGACCCGTAGGCTTATTGGGGTTGTGGTATATTACCATCAGTTTATGTTTTGCCGCGTCCTCCAAAAATCGGCGGTAAACATTTATCGTCCACTGAGTTTCGGTTTCAATGTGGTCCAACTTTACGCCCACAACGCCGATTGACTGAAGTTTCTTTAAAAGCCACTGCCTGTAAAGAGGAATAAAAGGACCCATTTCAATGGATTTCCAAACCCAAATATCAACGCTTTCGGGCTTTTGCTTTATAACATTTTTAACTTTTCTTATAGCTGTGCTTTCGGTTAGAGACCATTTCCTCCAGCCGGAATCTATAAGCGAAAAATCATATCCCAAATCATCAAGTTGCTTATTAAACTCGAGTATTGTTTCGTAGCTCCTGCTTGTCGCCTTGTCGTGGAAGTATGACCATGCGGCTTTGCCCGGTTTAATCCAGTCGGCATTTTCCAGTTCGGGCGACGGTGGGTCTGCCGCATGCTTTACAACCTCGTTGTTAACAAGTGTGTTAAGGTCGTGGGCGAGAATAGCGATTCTCCAGGGAGTTGCGCAGTCTTTTACAAAGAACTTGCCAGAGTCCCAAAAATCAATTTTGAATTTGCCTGAACTTTCATGCATTAAAGCCGCGCCGGGGTAGTTTATAAGGTTTGATTCTGTCAGAATCATATACCCGACGCCGCTTAGCTCAAATGTGGTAAGATACGCAATCCTTAAATCCCTGAGTGTCTTGCTTTGCAGCTTTTTAACATCGGTCTGATATAAGCAAACAGAATCCCTTACCACATTTATTTCGGTGTTTTCCCAGAAAATCAGCATCCTTGAGCCCTTAGGAAACTCGAATCTGAATCCAGCGCCGTCGTTCCATAGCCTAAACTCAACTATGTATTTAAGCCCTGTGGGGAAATGATGAACGGGGAATCTGTATGCTCTATGTAAATCCCTTGTCTTATTATGCTTGCCCCTGACCGTGTATTCGGCGTCGTGCTCATGGATTTCGGGCTGACCTACAAAGACATTCTGACCCAGCTTATGATTCTTTATCTCAATACCCATTTCGGATGGCTCAATAACAGTCCTGCCGCCAAAAATGACCTCATACCGTAGACCGTTTTTGAAATACAGCCTTGCCTTGATTTGACCGTCGGGGGAGGACATTTCATATCCGTCGGCAATGCCCTTGTTAAAGTCAAGCGGAACATCTATTTTAAATTTATGAGTTTTTTTGGCGTTTATATTTGCTGTGACGGATTTTATCAATGCCGCCTTTTCTATCATTTCTTTAGTGGGTTTAAAGTACATCTTGAGCCTCCGATTTTACAAAAAAAGAGGTGAGTGAATCACCTCTGTATTTTAGTTGTTTCCCGCAAAATTCTTTCTGTCAAGATTTTCGGGAATATAATCATTTACATCAAGCTGAATTCTTTTGTCCTTTTCGGCAGCCTTATCTTCCGCCGCGGGGAGCTTCTCAGCCTCGGTCTTTTTATTCTCAAAACCACTGGTCGCAAAGCCCTCGGTGCTTTCCTTCATAAAGATAACCTTAAAAGTATAGAAGATTATCTTGAGGTCAAGGAACAGCGAGTAATTCTGAATATAGAGCATGTCCATTCGGGCCTTGTCTTCGCAGCTGGTGTTGTATTTGCCGAATATCTGGGCATAGCCCGTAAGACCTGCCTTGACCTTCATGCGGTATTTAAAGTCGGGCATCTTCTGGGAGTAGTTTTCAACATTCTCTATTCTTTCGGGTCTGGGACCTACAAAGGACATATCGCCCTTGAGTATATTTATAAGCTGCGGCAGCTCGTCCAGTCTTGTGGCTCTGATAAATCTGCCTATGGGCGTAATTCTCGAGTCGTTGTTTACGGTAAATGCCGCGCCGTCCTTTTCGGCGTCGACTATCATGCTTCTGAACTTAATAAGGGTGAATACCTTTTCGTTTCTTGTATATCTTTCCTGCTTAAAGAATACGGGACCGCCGTCGTAGAGCTTGATAAGAAGCGCAATAATAAGCATAATGGGGGAGGCGAGTATCAGACCAACAATAGAAATCGCTAGGTCCATAAGCCTCTTTATTGCGAGCTGTTCTATGGACATTGAGCGGCTCTTTGAGTAGAACATAACCGTGTCGCCGAACTGATACTCTGTCGATGCGTTTACCACAATATCCTGCACCGAAGGCAGAATATACATTGACTTGTTCTTTTCAAAGCAGTATTTAATCATGAAATTCTTGAGTTCCGCATCAATGTCGCCTATCATTATTGTGTTGTATTTGTTCAGTTCATTTTGAATAGCCTCAATACCCGCGTCCTGATTAATGACCTTGTGAATATGAACACGGCTTCTGTTGGTCCGGAGCTTATTCAAAATTTCCTGCTCGTATTCCGAGCCTGAGCTTACAAAAACGCAGCTGCTTATGGGGAAGATTACAAAATAAATCTTGTTTGCGCAGGTGTAAATCACAATTCCGTAGATAATCTGCGCGAGAGTAAGACCGATCAATGCAACGGGGGAGAGGAGCTTTGACTCAATCAGTGAAAGTATAAGGTATGTGAAGAAATTGGTAAGTCCCGCTGCGATAGCGAATGAGAGAACAAGCTCCTTTATTCTGCTTATGCCTATCTTAAAGCATTCATAGGTTGTGGAAAGGGTCATCAGAATGCAGGCATACAGAAAAGCCAGCACATAGTTGCCTCTTGCGGGGAACATCGCTTCACGATAGAAATAAATTAGCGTCATCAAAAAAAGGAACACAGATCCAATCATCAGCAGCGCTTTTGCGAGGAATATGGCTGCGCCTTTAAATCTGCGTGGAGAAAACTTAGACATATTAAAACTCCTATTACATTAATAAGATGTCTGGCGTCAAAAGAAAAAATTTCCTTAAAATTTATTTAAGATATTATACAATTAACTGACGAATAAAGTCAATAAGAGCATATAGGGCAAAATTCTTGCGATGAGGAATTAAATAAGCTTAATCGGAATATATTGGCAGTACAAGCAGTTGAACCAAACTTTTTTATCAATTCGGCTTTATATTTATACGGCAGAACAATAATAAAATTCCCGCTTTATAAATATCATTATAACCAGGTGCTTGAAAGAGCTTGTCTAAAAAAATTGCGTCAAAATCCGCTTTTTTGTGACCCGATTACCGCAATTTAGTGCTCTTTGGCGGTCTTTTGTAAATAAAGGAGATTTATCCCTAAAATTTTATGCACTTTTTGGTCAATTTTTAAGAAAAATCATAAATTTTATATTAACACTTGTCCAATCTTGTGATAATTTAATAACAGCCCAAGGAAATTTATGAAAATTTGTATATTTCACAAGGAATTTACGCAGTTGAGTATATTTTACAGCCGGAGGCACTTAATTTGATTGAATCTGTTATAGCTTTAATTGCCTTCTTAATTCTTTCCCCCGTGGTAAGAGCCATGGCTGACAGGCAAATAACCGTTCGCTCAAAAAAGATAGCCACCTTCGGCTACAGCGAAGAGGTAAGACTTCAAAGGGAAGCTGAATTCGCCTCCGCCATGGAGAAAATCAAAACCCCCAAGGCATTGATTCTTATAATGCTTGTGCTTGCGATTCCCGGGGCGTTAATCTTCCTAACAAATAACCCTATCGAAGTCAAAATAGAGTATTCCCTTTACCTATTATTAATCATCAACATTGCTGTTGTTGACCAGCTTGTTAAAAGGATACCCAATGAGCTGCTTTTATCCCTACTTATTGTCCGCACTGCTTCCATAATTTATGCAATAATAAACGGCGGCAGCATCAAAAACCTTATTGTCAGCTCTATAGTCGGTTTTGCATTGGCTCTTATTATTTTTGATATCCCTTCTGTTTTCCATGTTTATATTGGAGCCGGCGATGTTAAGTTCTGTGCGGTAATCGGCTACTGCTTCGGATTTTTGGGCTTTATCGAGGCCTCTTTCGCGATGGGCGTAGCGATGTTAATTGTTTTGATTTATCTCAAAGCCACAAAAAAAGGCTCAATCAAATCAAAGATTGCTTTAGGTCCTTATCTGGCACTCGGCGCGGTGGTGCACATGCTTACATCCTTTACTTCACTGCTTACCAGATAATACATCAATTACTTTGGATTTAATTCCGCATAAAGCGGGTTAAATCATAAACATAATAAAAATAAAAAGGAGGAAAGATTATGTTAATGAATTGGCTTCGCGACGAAGAAGGCCAGGCAATGGTAGAGTACGGCCTTATCATCGCCCTCATCGCTATCGCTGTTATTCTCGTTCTCGGTCTCGTTGGAAAGAGTGTTGCTGAGCTCTTCAGTACGGCTGCTGACGAAATTGGAAATGCCACAACCTGGGCCAACAACGCCAACGCCAACCCCGACCCCGCCGGCTAATAATGCGCTAATAATTATTGCTCAAAGGCAAATTAAATCAGCACATTATGGGTCTTAGACCCGTCCTGTTAGCGGTGGAATATTATTCCCTGCGGGATGAAATTAAAGACGCAGGATTTTCCTGCGTCTTTGTTTCATTATCCTTACGCAAAACTTAATATTGTTTGTAAAGCGGTGGTGAATATGAGAAAGAGTTTTCTTAAACGAGAAAAAGGGCAGTCGATTGTTGAATTCGCTCTTGTGCTGCCGCTTATTTTGCTTATTGTGTGCGGAATCATAGATTTCGGCTGGCTTTTTTATAATCAGCTTACCTTAAACAATGCCTGCCGCGACGCAGCAAGGTACGCTGTAGTCAATGCCACAAAGTCCGATTTGGTATCCGCTGTGGACGAAAAAGCGGAGCAGGAATCACGAGGGCTTTTCAAAAAAGGTATTAATACACAGGTTACCTTTACAAACCCCACTAACCCTCTTGAAGGTGATGTGGTTGTGACCCTGACCGCGGAAATGAATGCCTTAACGCCCGTTCTTTTTATAATATCGGGCGGACCCACAAGACAGCTTGTTTCTACGGTCGTTATGAAAGCGGAAAGCTAAGCAAATGCTTTAACATATAAATTCAAAAGCTCTTGAAGGGATGTAAAGTAATCCATGAAAAAAGTTTATCTTATAGCAACCGTTATAGCGCTTATTACAGGCCTTGCGACATTTTTCATCTTCAGGTCAGTCAGCGGCAAGAAGACTACCGATGAAATGGTAGATGTTGTTGTAGCCGCTGTGGAAATCAAAGAAAACACACCCATAACCGCAGATATGCTGGAAGTTGTTAAAAAACCCTTGGCAGAGGCTAAACCCGGCTTTCTGTCAAGAATAGAGGATGTGGAAGACAGCTATGCAATGTACACAATTCCTAAGGGTGAACAGGTTGTCAGAGCCTCAATACTTAAACCAAGCCCCATAGGAGGACCCGACCAGAATAAAGGTAAACTTTCGCTCGAATTGTCTCCGGGTGAATATGCATTATCCGTTCCGGTTACCTTAATTGATGCGGTAAGCTATTATCCCAGAGAATATGACTATGTGGATGTCTATCTTGTAGAAAAGGTGCATCCCAACGATATAGGTCAGACGGATGTAAACGGCAGCGTTTATGAGGCGGATGATATGAAAACCTCACTGCTTCTTGAAGGCGTCCGCATACTGAGAGTTTCAAACTATCAGCAGGAAGACTTATCTGCCGCAAACGGCACTAAGATAACCTCTTATACTGAGGTCACATTAAGACTCAATAAAGAGCAGGTGCTTAAGCTCGCATCTGCCATGAATCAGGGCACAATCAAGCTTGCTCTTACCGCCTTCGGCGAAAATGAGGGTGAAACAACGACCGCTCCGCCAACCACAGCTCCTCCCGCAACTGAAGAGACCTCCGAGGCCGCTTAAAGCAAGTTTTAGGTTTAATATAAAAAACCTGCTAATCGAAAGGAACCGATATGGAGAAGCTAAATATAGTTGTACTTTCAACTGATTTGGATTTAAGAATTCAGGTCAAAAACAGCATAAACTCCGAGCGCATGGTCATTGCCGGCTTTGCGGATTTTAACGACGCCGGACTTATTAAGCTCTCCGGTCTTTACCCCGATGTTATCATCGTTGCTGTAAAGGGCCCGGTTGAGGACCATGTTTTCAACTTTGTTCAGCATGTTCTTTCAACCGTACAGAACTGCTTTGCCCTTTTGATGAACGACCGGATTGATGTCGATTTGGTCAACAAAGCGGCTCAGTACGGCTTTAGAATGGTTCTGACCCTTGATACTCAGCCCGCAGAGCTTGAGGATATAATCAGCAAGATTTACTCCCTTGAGCTTGAGCGCAATATGGATAAGAACGCCAGCAAAAGGGTCCGCTCTAAGGTTATAAGTGTTTTCGGCGGCAAGGGCGGAACGGGCAAAACCACGGTTGCCATAAACCTTGCGGCGGCTCTTTCCAAGGCTGGCAAGAGGGTATTCCTGATTGACGCAGACCTGCAGTTTGGCGATGTAGCCCTCGCCATGGATATTGAGCCCAAAGACACTATCGTTGAGCTGGTTCAGGACCGCAACGGTGTCACAATTGAGAATATCAACAGTTTTTCGATTGTGCACAATACCGGCGTAACCGTGCTTTGCGGACCAGACAGCCCCGAGTTCGCGGAATACATCACAGGTGAGGATATTGAGAGGATTATAGATATAGCAAGGCCGTACTTTGAGTATATCATTGTCGACCTGCCCCCCTCATTCAACGACTATTCCATCGCCGCGCTTGAAAACAGCAACGACATTCTGATGGTTTACAACAACGACATTCTCTCACTCAGAAACGCGAAGACATGCATTACTATTCTTGAAAAGCTGCATCTCAAGGATAAGGTAGAGATAGTTATAAACAAGAATCTGCAGGGTCTTATAAGCGTCAGGGACTTTGAAAAGATGTTCAATATGTCCGTTATTGCTTCCGTACCCCACGATGTAAAAGCAGCGACGGCAAGCATAAACAAGGGTCTGCCGATTTTCGTTGCTCACAGCAAGTCTCTTATTTCAAAAGAAATCGGTAACCTTGCTAACAAAATAATTCAAAAGCACACCGGCATTTTGCCAATTGATATGCAGCCCAAAAAGCGTTTTTCCCTTTTTAAGAAAGCCTGAAAAGGGAATGCTAATGTAATTTAACTTTGAGTTATCTCGAAATTAAATTGCATGGCAATGTAAGGAAGGATTCACTATGAGCTTACTTGAAAAACTGGACAGAAGCGGCAATCAAGCCAGAGAAACTAATAACAGCAAAGAAACCGTATCCGCTTTGCCCCCCGACCCCTATGCTGCGGTTAAGCAGAAAATTCACCGAGATTTAATAAACTCAATGAATAAACAGAACCTCGGCACCGTTGACAAAGATACAATGATGCGCCTCATTGAGGAGCATGTAAACGATGAAGCCAACGGCATTCCGAGAATCGACAGACCCAAGATTGTTGTTGAAATCTACAACGATGTTATGGGCTACGGTCCCATTGAGGAGCTTTTGGAGGACCAGAGAATCTCGGAAATCATGATTAACGGTCCCGACAATATTTACATTGAAAGCCGAGGCAAATTACAGCTCACGGGACTTAAATTCAGAGATGAACAGCATCTTATGAGCGTTATTGACAGGATAGTATCCAATGTCGGCAGACATGTCGACGAGGCAACGCCTATGGCAGACGCCCGTTTGCCCGACGGCTCCCGTGTTAATGTCATCATTCCTCCGCTGTCACTCATTGGTCCCGTAGTTACCATAAGAAAGTTCGGTAAAAACCCGATTACAGCTCAGCAGCTTATTAAATTCGGTTCATTAAATCACAATATGCTGGCTTTCCTTGAGGCCTGCGTAAGAGGAAAGCTGAACATAGTCGTATCCGGCGGTACCGGCAGCGGTAAAACGACGCTGCTCAATGTCTTGTCCTCATTTATCCCGTCGGATGAGCGTATTATCACCATAGAGGACGCGGCAGAGCTACAGCTCAAGCAGGACCATGTTATAACTCTTGAGGCGAGACCCGCCAACATCGAAGGCAAGGGCGCCATTACAATCAGAAGCCTTGTTAAGAACGCGCTGCGTATGAGACCTGACCGAATCATCGTCGGTGAGGTTCGCGCGGAAGAAACTCTTGACATGCTTCAGGCTATGAATACGGGTCACGACGGCTCTCTCACCACCATCCACGCCAACTCCCCGAGAGACTCAATAGCCCGTATCGAAACAATGGTTATGATGTCAGGTATGGATCTGCCCATGAAGGCAATCCGCAACCAGATCGCGTCCGCTATCGACATTATCATTCAGCAGAGCCGTCTCAGAGACGGTACAAGAAAAGTCACCTCCATAAGCGAAATTGTCGGTATGGAAGGCGACATCGTAAGCATGCAGGACATCTTTGTATATGAAACGGATGGTAAGCTTGACGCCGACGGCAAGTTCATCGGCAGATTCAGAGCAACAGGCGCAAGACCTCACTGTATAGAAAAAATTAAGTCGAACGGAGTGAATGTAAACAGTGACTGGTTTACAGATTAGGAGCCTTATATTCGCTGTTCTGATGGGCTTCACCGTCTTTGTGGGAGTAGTTATCTTCTATAATTACTTTACAAAAGATAAAAGGGCTGTATTAAGGCGACTTTTGAAAATCAGAGGCAGGCAGAACACGATATTTGACGCCATAGAGCTTGAAAGGGAAAGAAAGTCTGAGTCGATAGAGGAGCGCCTCGGCAAAAGGGGAGCCACGGGACAGCGCAAGTTTGTTGACAGGATACTCAATGAGCTTGTTCTTGCGGGCATCGCCATGAGACCTGAGGAGTTTGCGCTTATATGGATTCTCCTTGTTTTCGTTCCTTCCGGTATTGCCGCGCTTTTCGGACAGAAAATAATGCCCGCCGCAACACTTGCGTTTCTCGGAGCCATTGCTCCCGTAATCTATTTGTCACAAAAGAAGAAAGAGAGAGTTGCGGAATTTGACAGCCAGCTGGGCGACGCTCTTATGGTTATCACCAACTGTTTGCGCTCCGGTCTTAGCTTCCAGCAGTCTCTTGAAACCATCGTAAACGAAATGAGTCCGCCGATAAGCTCCGAATTCTCCCGCGTTTTGATTGAGGTCAAATACGGCAACCCGCTTGAAGTCGCCCTTAACAATATGGTTGAAAGGCTCAAGAGCGCCGACCTGCTTATTGCTATTTCAGCTGTTAACATCCAAAGGCAGACAGGCGGTAACCTTTCCGAAATTCTTGAAACCTTGGCCAACACAATCAAAGAGAGAATGAGAATCAAGAAGGAAATCAAGGCAATTACCGCCCAGGGCAGAATGTCGGGTCTTGTAGTCGGTTTGCTTCCCGTCGGTCTTACGGGAATACTTATGGTTGTTGCTCCCGATTATATAACTACATTGTTTACAGACCCCAGAGGTCAGATAATGATTGGCATCGCCGCTGTTATGGAAATGATCGGCGCTTTGTTTATTAAGAAGATAATCAACATTAAATACTAAGGCTTTTTGCCCTTACGAAAGGCAGGTCTATTATGGAAATACTGGTAATATTGTATTCGATTCTCGCATTCTTTGTTTCCCTGTCTATCCTCGGCGTTTTCGGTCAGCAGCAGGATATAAAGCAGAGAAGAATTGAATATATAGACGGAATAAATAAGATGCCTGTTTTTGAGGAATTGGATAAATCCTTCTTTGAGCGCTTTATTGCTCCGCGCCTGAAGAATCTGCGCAACAAGATGCCGAAGATTTCAGTAGGCAAAAACCAAGGAGATGCTTCGAGCGCAAAATACGAACAGGTCGAAAGGCTTTTGCGTCTTGCGGGCGTTAATATGTCCGCTCCGGACTTTATGTTTTTAAAGAATATCGGAGCAATTATCCTTACCATAATTGCGCTGATTGTATCACTGATTATTAAAACCACAATGACTAACAGGCTCCTTATTACCGCAATGGGCTTGCTGATTGGCATGATTATTCCCACATATATACTGCGCTCAAAGGTTACAAGCTATCAGGAGGCAATCAGGAATCAGCTCCCCGACGCGCTTGACTTGCTCGGCGTTTGTATTGAGGCGGGTCTCAGCTTTGACGCCGCGCTCATAAAAGTTGCAGAAAAGCTGGAAGGTCCGTTTATAAACGAATTGAAGATACTATACAGAGAAATCCAAATGGGAAAGCCGAGGAGAGAGGCATTAAGGTCCTTGGGAGACAACACAAATATTCCTGAGCTTAAAACTTTTGCGGCAGCCCTCGCTCAGGCAGACCAGCTGGGTATCCCCATCAACAATGTTATGAAGGTTCAGTCAGAGCAGCTTAGAGAAACCCGCCGCCAGATGGCAAGAGAAAAGGGCATGAAGGCGCCTATCAAGATGATGCTCCCCATGGTTGGATTCATTTTCCCCGTTATTTTCATTATCATATTAGGACCATCTGTATTAACAATTATGGATTCATTCTTAATAAGCAGGTGAGAGGCTTGAAAACTCTAAGAGCATACGCGGCAGACGGCAGAACCCTTGTAAGAAATGTTGAATTCGCAAATACCTTTTTTACAAGACTTAAGGGGCTGATGTTCAGAGAATCGCTGCCTAATGACACAGGGTTGCTGATTTATCCCTGCTGTCAAATTCATACATACTTCATGAAATTCAGTATAGATGTGGTCTATCTCAACAGAGATTTCAAGGTAGTTTTCATTGACAGAAATATTCAGCCCGGTGTCAGCGTCAGAAGAATAAGAGAGGCTAAATGCGTTCTTGAACTGAATGCCGGAGAAGCCGACAGGCTTGGCATTGCAGTTGATGATGTGTTGACTTTTGCATAAACCTGACTTATAATTTTAGTAAGATTTTGTAAACATTGCTGCTTAGGGGGACAATAGATGTATCAGAATCCTGATGATAGATTATCGGTTGACGCCAATAAAGACGGCAACCAAAAAGAAACCGTGTCTGTAAACAAAGCAGACGGTCAAAACTCCGTACTTAATCTTGATGACGGTTTATCATGCCCCATCAGGACTTCTGTTACTTTTAAAAAAGCACTCTTCGGCGGACTTGACCCCGACGAAGTTTATGCTTATATTGACGAACAATTTGAGAATTACAACAATACCTGCCAAATGTATGCCGGTAGGCTTGAAGAGTTAAAGAATAATATAACCCTAATTTCCCGTGAGCGCGATTGGCTCAAAATTCAGAACCAGGACGCGGTTAAAAGGGCAGAGGCGGCCGAAGAAAGGCTTATGGCCTCTCAAAAAGCCTTTGATGAGGAGTTGGCTTTAGCTCAGCAGGCTGAGGAAAAGGCCCGCAGAGAAGCCGAGGAAGCCTCAAGAGCAGCCGCTGAGGCAAAGGCTATGGCGCTTGAAGCCGAAAGAAACTCAAAGATAATGTCCGAGCAGCTCAGCAAGGCAAAAGACGCTCAAAGGCGCGCCGAGGAGGAGCTGAACAAAGCCCACACTAAACTCAGGCTGGCCGAGGAGCGCGCAGTTCTTGCCGAAGAAAAAATGAAAGAAGCTCTTAAAGAGCTTGCAAGCCAAAACGACAGCAACGAGCTGCAGAAGAAATACAACGAATTATCTTCAAAATACAATCAGCTGTTAGAAGACAGCAGACGCTTAAAAGAATTCGAAGCAGGTCTTGCACAGAGCGCAATTGAAAAGGAAAACTTACAGAAAAAAATCGAATCGCTCAACGCTCAAATCGAAAAGCTCAAAGAAGAAAATCAGCGTCTTAGCGGCGTCATAAGCGAAAGCAATCTTCAGCTTGAAGCTTTTGAAAAGCTCAAGGTTGATTACTCGGCGGTCAACGCAAGGCTTTCGGTTGCTGAAGCTGAGCTAAGCTCCGTATCCGTTGAGCTGAGCAAAAAGACGGACGAAAACGAAAAGCTGCAGTCAACCTTGGCAGACCTCAGAATCAGAATCGCTTCTCTTGAACAGCAGAATGACAATCTCGAGAAGGAAATATCCGCTCTCAGAGAGAATCTCAGAGTTCAGATGTACGAATTCGCCCAGAAGAAGAACGAGTATGAAACTGCGGCTGCTAATGAGAGATTAAAGCTTGTAAAGCTAATCCAGGTACATTCCTATCACCTTAAACAGTCCGATTCCTTATTGACAGAACTTAAGAAACAGTTCTCACACGCTTTAGAAACCTTTGATGCTATTGAAAAGGAAGATTCCGAAGAAGAATAGCTCTTTTAAAGGGGAGGTAGACATGAAAAGCAAACTGCGCCTTTTTTTTAAAGAGGAAAGCGGAGTCGCGGTTATATTCTTAGCCATTTCCATGGTAGTGCTTATGGGCTTCACTGCCTTAGCCGTTGACTTCGGTTTGGTCTATTATCAACGCTCTCAGCTTCAGACGGCTCTTGACAGCGCTGCCCTTGCAGCTGCTCAGAAGCTCCCTGACACTGCGGCCGCACGACAAACTGCAATCGAATATGCAAAGAAGAACGGCGTAAAAGTAAACAG
>CZCB01010515.1_pt1 | contig 15105 bp, 11 predicted proteins | sample 591991 | NCBI WGS metagenome assembly CZCB01 (sample SAMEA3556809, study PRJEB10932) | anaerobic digester metagenome | reverse complement strand
CCGCGGCCGCGCTGAACGTCCCCGAGCCGACCTCCACCGGCATCGGCGGGGACTGCTTCGCCCTGTATTACGAGGTCGCCACCCGCCAGGTCTACGCCCTGAACGGCTCCGGGCGCGCCCCGGCCGCACTGACGCTGGAGCGCATCCGCCGGGAAGGCCTGGGGGACGGGCTGCCCCCCTTCCACCCGTACACCATCACCGTCCCCGGCGCAGCGGCTGGCTGGCATGACCTGGTCGAGCGCTTCGGACGCCTGTCGCTGGCCGAGGTCCTGCTTCCGGCCATCGACCTGGCCGAACGCGGCTTCCCGGTGGCCCCGCTGACCGCCCATTCCTGGGCGCGGGGCGTGGAGGCACAGCTCAGCAAGGCGCTGAACGGCCGCGAGCTGACCATCGACGGCCGCGCTCCCCGGGCAGGCGAGATCTTCACCAACCCGGGGCTGGGTAGAGCGCTGCGCATTCTGGCCGAGCGCGGCAAGCAGGGCTACTACCAGGGCGAGATCGCCGGGGCCATCGCTGACGTGGTCGCAAAGGCGGGCGGCTGCCTGACCGTTGACGATCTGGCCCGCCACGAAAGCACCTGGGTTGAGCCCATCTCCGTCGAATACCGCGGCGTGCGCATCTGGGAATGCCCGCCCAACGGGCAGGGACTTGCCGCCCTGCTGGCGCTGAACATCCTGCGCGGCTTTGACCTGGCGGAAATGCAGCCGCTTTCCGCCCGCCGGCTGCACCTGGAGATTGAAGCCATGCGCCTGGCCTTCGCGGACGCCTTCCGCTACGTCGCCGACCCCGACTTCAGTCCCGCACCGCTGGATGCGCTGCTCGGTGAAGACTATGCGCAAGTACGCCGCCGCCTGATCCGGCCGGACCGGGCGCTGCCGCGCGTCGAGCACGGCCAGCCCATCGCTGGATCCGACACGGTTTACCTGAGCGTGGTCGACGGCGAAGGCAACGCCTGCTCCTTCATCAACAGCAACTACATGGGCTTCGGCACAGGCATCGTGCCGCGCGGGTTCGGCTTCACCCTGCAGAACCGCGGGCACAACTTCAGCCTGGACCCCGAACATCCCAACGCCCTGCAGCCGGGCAAGCGCCCCTACCACACCATTATCCCGGCCATGGCCACCCGCCCCGACGGCAGCCTGTACGCCAGCTTCGGCGTGATGGGCGGTTTCATGCAGCCCCAGGGGCACATGCAGGTCGCTTTAGCCATGCTCGAGGACGGGCTGGACCCGCAGCAGGCGCTGGATCTGCCGCGCTTTTGCATCGAAGCGGACGGCAGGGTGGCCTTGGAGGAAGGCATCGACTTCGCCACCGCCGCCGAGCTGGCCCGTATGGGGCACACCGTCCAGCCGGTGACCGGCCTGGCGCGGGGCCTCTTCGGGCGCGGGCAGATCATCCGCCACGATCCGGACTCCGGCGTGCTCTGGGGCGGCAGCGATCCCCGCGCGGACGGCTGCGCCATGTGCCTGGAGTAAGGCCCGCCCGTCTCAACCCAGACTACAGGGACAATACCTGCCCGCTTTCCCGGCTTTCCAGAGGGCTTTTCCGGTCATAGAACATATGTGTTAAAATCCACCCAAATGGTGCCGATTTCTGAACACCTGCAGGGTATTCTGGACAACCTGCCGACCAAACCCGGCTGCTACCTGATGAAGGACGCTTCCGGCGAGATCATCTACGTCGGCAAGGCCATTAACCTGCGCAACCGGGTGCGCTCCTACTTTCACAGCAGCGCGGACCACAACGGCAAGACCCGCCAGATGGTCCGGCGCATCGCGGACATTGACACCATTGTGGTCGGCTCCGAGCTGGAAGCCTTGATCCTGGAAATGAACCTGATCAAGAAGCACCGGCCGCACTACAACGTCCGCCTGAAGGATGACAAGCGCTACCCCTACATCAAAGTGCACTGGGCGGACCCCTTCCCCAAGGTGACGGTCACCCGCCAGATGGTCAACGACGGATCGCGCTACTTCGGCCCGTACACCAGCGTCTGGGCCGTGCACCAGACTCTGGACGTGCTGCGGCGCATCTTCCCCTACCTGACCTGCGACCGCGTGATCACCGGCAAGGACCCTCGCCCCTGCCTGTACTACGACATCAAGCTGTGCAGCGGTCCCTGCATCGGGGCCATCCAGCAGGCCGGCTACCGCCAGATGATCTCCGACCTGTGCGAGTTCCTGGAGGGGCGCACCGAACCGATCGTCGACCGCCTGCGCCGGGAAATGGAACAGGCCGCCGAAGAGCTGCGCTTTGAGCGGGCCGCCGCGCTGCGCGACCAGATCAACGCCATCGAGCGGGTGGTGGAGCGGCAGAAAGTGATCAGCCCGGAGCAGCTGGACTCGGACGTGGTGGCCATGGCCCGGGTCGACGGCGAGGCCTGCGTGCAGGTGTTTTTCATCCGCTCGGGCAAAATGATCGGGCGCGAATACTTTATCCTCGAGGGCACCGAGGACGAAGAAAACGAAGAGGTCCTGAGCGAGTTCATCAAGCAGTTCTACTCCGAGTCGGCCAGCGTGCCGGCCCAGGTGCTGCTGCCGCAGGAAATCGAGGAAGCCCAGATCATCAAGCAGTGGCTGCACACCGAGCGTGGCGGCAAGAAAGTCGACTTTATCGTACCGCACCAGGGCACGGAGGCCGAGCTGGTGGAAATGGCCACCGAAAACGCGGTCGAGACGCTGCGCACCCTCAAGGCTCAGTGGGAAGCCGATACCAACCGCCAGAGCGAAGCGCTCAGCGAGCTGCAGCAGGCTCTCGGGCTGGCTGAACCGCCCAACCGCATCGAGTGTTACGACATTTCCAACACGCAGGGAACCGCCGCGGTGGCCTCGATGGTGGTCTTTGAGCAGGGCGTGCCCAGCAAGAAGCTCTACCGCCGTTTCAACATCCGCTCGGTGGAAGGGCCCAACGACTTCGCCAGCATGGAGGAGGCGCTCACCCGCCGGTTCAACCGCTGGTTGTCCGCTCAGGAGGAGAAGCGCGTGGGGGCCAGGGTGGATCCCTCCTTTGCCGTGCTGCCGGACCTGCTGATCGTCGACGGCGGCAAGGGGCAGCTCAGCCGTGCCGTCGCCGTGCTGGAGCGCTTCGGTCTGTCCGGTCAGGTTCCGATCGCCGGGCTGGCCAAGCAGCAGGAGGAAATCTTTCTCCCCGGGCGGTCCAGCTCCATCCTCCTGCCCCGCCACTCACAGGGCCTGTACCTGCTGCAGCGCATCCGTGACGAAGCCCACCGCTTCGCCATTACCGCGCACCGCAAGCGGCGAACGAAAGAAGGCCTGGTCTCGCGCCTGAGCCAGGTGCCCGGCATCGGCCCGGTCAAGCGCCGCGCGCTGCTGACCCGCTTCGGCTCTATCGAAGCCATCCGCGACGCCAGCGTGGAAGCCCTGACCGAAGTCCCGGGCATCACCCCGGAACTGGCCATGGCCCTGAAAACCCAGCTGGAATAACCGGCGCTATGGGCTGAGGTAGCGGCGCACCAGTTTAGCGTAGGTGGAAGTCAGGTGGACGAAGGGTGAGGACAGCACCACCTGCGCCCGCCCGGCCGCCATCACCCGGCGCAGATCCTCGGCGGAATCGAAGGGCGGCAGGTGCAGCACCGCCCGGCCGATCTCAAACCAGGCGTGCGCGTCGGACCCCACTGTGCCGGGGATGTTGTGCTCCCGGGCGAACTCCTCCGCGTCCCGGTTGTTCTGCATGTTCACGCAGCGGGCATTGAAAGTCTCGATCGCGTCCACCAGCGGGAGAATATCAAGCAGGTCCGGCAGCTGCCAGCCGTTGCGGCGCAGGTCAAACGGGTGCGACACACTGATAAAAGCGCCCTGCTCCCGCAGGCGGCGGATGGCTTCGCGCGGTGGAAGAAACGGCGGGATTTCCTCCTGAACGAAGGCCGCCAGCAGCTCGCCCTTCCGGGTCAGGATTTCCTCTCCGACAATAATCAGCTCAGGATCGGCTTTTTTTGCTTCCAAAGCGCCGCGGATGGTGTTGTGATCGGTCACCACCAGCCGGTCCAGCCCGCGCTGGCGGGCTGTGGCAATCAGGTGTTGAATGCTGGTCAGGCTGTCACGGGAATACTGGGTATGGCAGTGGAACTCCACTTTCCATGATGAGGGCATGTTGGTTCTCCGCCGCCCGCGCTGAATGCGGGCGCTTGTTGGCTTTGCCTGATTATACCGGATGAACAGTCCTCCGGCTCGGCCCACCCGGACGAACAGCCAGAGCGCTGCGTTGTTATTTAGTTGTATAATTTAAATTGCACTTGAATCGAGGATTTATCGGACTTAGAATTCCCTCTTCAATACAATTTGCTTCTCTTTTTGCCAACGGAGGAATGTTATGAAACGCTTCGCCCTACTTGCCTTTAGCGCGCTGGTGGTCATGGCCATGCTGCTGTCGGCCTGCCAGGCAGCCGCACCCACTGCTTCTCCCTCTACAGAGGGCCATGAGCCTGCTGAAGGGTACCCCGGTCCCGGTGAGGAGACCGAAACCGGGTACCCGGCCGGGTCCCCTGAAAGTACCGAGAGCGGCACTGGCGCTCCCGCAGCCGGGGACAATGTGATTGTGGTCGGCACCGACCCCACCTTCCCGCCGTTCGAGACGGTGGATGAAGCCACCCGCGAGCTGACCGGCTTCGACATCGAACTGATGAAAGCCATCGCCGAGGTCAACGACTGGGAAATCGAGTGGGTTACACAGCCCTTTGACCCGCTGCTGCTCTCGCTGGAAAACTGCCAGGTTGACCTGGGTATCGCCGCCATCACCGTGACCGACGAACGCCGCGAGGTGATGCTCTTCTCCTCCGCATACCTGACCGATGAGAACGCCGGCCAGGTGGTGGTTGTTCGCAGCGGCGATACGACCATCGGCGGGCGCGAAGACCTGACTGGCAAGAAAGTGGGCGCTCAGCTGGGCACCACCGGTGCTCTGGAAGCTGAGAAGATCGAGAACGTCCAGTTTACCCCGTACGACACCTATGAACTGGCCTTCCAGGCCCTGGCTCTGGGCCAGCTGGACGCGGTGATCGCCGATAAATCGCTGGCCGAGGACTACCTGGCCCAGCACCCCGGCACCTTCCAGATCGCCGGAGAGCCGTTCACCGAAGAGTACTACGGTATCGCGATCTGCAAAGACCGGACTGACCTGGTGGAGCCCATCAACGAAGCCCTGCAGACCCTGATCGACAACGGCACGCTGCGGCAGCTTGAAGTAAAGTGGCTTGCCAGTGAGTCGGAGTAACGAAGTTTGATGGAGGTGCCTGCGAGGCTGTCCCCCGCAGGCACTTTTTTATATATGAGATAAATAAGCCATGGAATCTTCCCAGACAAAAGCTGTTCCCATCCCCGCAGTAAACCTGCGAGAGCGGCGATCAGACCCCTGGTGGGCGCTGGTCATCGCCATCGTCGTGTTAACCGTAGTATTGATCTTACTGGTCCCGAACCCGTTTGCCCGCATCTTCAACTTTGTCCGTCAGGGCATCCTTACCACCATCTACATCACGCTGATTTCCTTCTTCCTGGTGCTGGTCCTGGGCCTGTTCACCGGACTGGGGCGCCTCTCGCGAAACCGGGTCATCAGCCTGATCGCCGGCGTCTACGTGGAGGTGATCCGCGGCATCCCGGTCCTGGTCCAGCTGATGTTCTGGTTCTTCGCCTTCAGCGCATTGATCCGCAGCCTGGGCGCGCGCCTGGGCATCCAGTGGATGGCCTCCTTCGTGCCCGACCCGGTCGGCATGGCCATTTTCAGCCTGGTGTTCTGCTACGCCGCCTACATGGGCGAAGTGTACCGGGCGGGCATCCAGAGCATCCCCAAAGGCCAGATGGAGGCTGCCCGCAGCCTGGGGATGAATTACGTCCAGGCCATGCGCTACGTCGTCCTGCCGCAGGCGATCCGGGTGATCCTGCCGCCGGTGGGCAATGAGTTCATCACCCTGCTCAAGGACACATCGCTGGTCAGCGTGGTAGGCGTGCCCGACCTGACCCGCGAAGGCCGCCTGTTCATGGCCAGCACTTTCATCGCCACCGACACCTGGATTATGGTCGCCCTGCTGTACCTGATCATGACTCTGTTCTCCGCCCGGTTGGTGAGCTGGATTGAAGCGCGCAGCAAACTGGAGAGATAACCATGCCTGAAGAGCCCATTATCCATATCGAGGACGTTGACAAGTGGTTTGGCCCGGTGCACGCGCTCCGGGGAGTCAGCCTGGACGTGTATAAGGGTGAAGTGGTGGTCATCATCGGGCCGTCAGGGTCCGGCAAATCCACCCTGCTGCGCTGCATCAACCGACTGGAGGAGTTTGACCAGGGGCGCATCGTGGTCGACGGCATCCCACTGGACAGCGCGGCCAACATCAACGCCGTGCGGACCGAAGTGGGCATGGTCTTCCAGCAGTTCAACCTCTTCCCCCACCTGACCGTGCTGGACAATATCGTGCTGGCCCAGCGGGTGGTGCGCAAGCGCCAGAAGGATGAGGCCCGGCGCATCGCCATGGGGCTGCTGGAGAAGGTCGGCATCCCTGAAAAGGCGCAGAACTACCCCACGCAGCTCTCTGGCGGGCAGCAGCAGCGTGTGGCCATTGCCCGCGCCCTGGCCATGAATCCCAAAATCATGCTCTTCGACGAGCCAACCAGCGCGCTCGACCCGGAAATGATCCAGGAAGTGCTGGACGTGATGCTCGAACTGGCCCGGGAAGGCATGACCATGGTGGTGGTCAGCCACGAGATGGGCTTCGCCCGCGCGGCAGCCAACCGGGCCATCCTCATGGACGAGGGCCTGATTGTCGAGGAGGCCCCGCCGAAGGTCCTGTTCACCAACCCGAAGGAAGAACGCACCCGCGCGTTCTTGAGCAAAGTGCTGGCGTAATACCCGTTCCGTCTCATTTCCGGATACAATGGGGATGTTCTTGCGGCTCAGCCACTACAGCTGGCGCCATCACACACTCCATTGACGCGGGAATACAGCCATGACTCTCACGATCGGCAACTGGTTTGCTCACCTTCTGCTCCTGGCGCTGCTGGCGCTGCCCGGCGGAGGTTCTCCGCTGCAGCAGCAGGCCGCTCAGCTGGTCATGACCGTCCCGGCAGCCTGCCCGCCCGGCGGATGCGCCGCGGGGCAAAGGCTGGGCATCCAGGCCGGTTTCGCCCTGCAGCCTCCCTCCAGCCCGGAAGCGGTGGAGCGAAACGTGCAGCTGTGCTTCTACACCCCCGCCAGCTGGGGCGCGCAGGGGTTTGACCCGGCCGGGTTTGGCGAGGTCACCAGCGCGCCGTATGAGGCTCGCACCGATGCCTGCGGCGAACCGCCCGAGAATTTCTCACTGCTGGGCGGGCTGGCCACACGTCTGAACTCGGACCTCTGGCTGAACGATTCGGTGCAGTTCGCCTTCCGCATCGGCCCCGCAGCGGCTGCCAACGGCTCGCTGATCATGACCGTGCTGGAGGACTCCTCCGGCAGCTGGACCCGCACCGGCCAGGCAGCCCTGACCATCCCGGTGGTGCCGCTGGCGCCGACCGTCTACGTGGCCGCTTCGGAGTCCGCCTGCGGCATCTACAGCCCGTGCTACATCAACAGCGCCGGCGACAAGGAAGGCGGCATCGGCACCGGGCTGAAAGACGCCATCGACAGCCAGACCGGCCCGGTGGATATCGTCATCCTGGGCAACTACACCGTCAAGGCCAACACCGTGCGGGTGAGCCAGCCGCACACCATCCGCGGCATCGACGACGCAGCCATCACCTATTTCGGCAGCAACTGCGCCAACCCGCTGCTGGAGGTCACCGCCGGGGCGGTCATTCGCGATCTGATCATCAACGACGGCTCCTGCACGACGGAAAACCGCGACCTGATCGTGGTCAACAGCCCGGGTAATGTCCGCATCGAGTCCAACCACCTGCTGGACGGTCGGAATGCTGTGATCATCCGCCCGAACACGGGGAATGTGACACTGCGCTTCAACCATGTTTCCGGCAACAGCGGGATGATCTTGCGCAAAGAGGCGGGCACAGGCGCAGGCCAGGTGGAGATCAGCGCCAACAACCTGCTGCCCGGCGGCCCCAACCCGCAGGTGGACTGCGCTGGTAAGGGCAGCGCCAATCATAATTTTTGGGGACCCGGCCGGCTGCCCTCCGCGACCGTAACCAACTGCACGGTCGACGACAACCGCCGGCTGGGCGCGCGGATCAGCGAGAATGACTCCGGTCCGGGCGTGGCCGCCCGCCTGGTAACGGTCACCGGCGAAAAGCAGTACAGCTTCGGTGACCAGATCGGCTTCAAACACGCCGGGAACGTGGAGAACTTCGGCCTCTACCTGGTCAACCACGGGCGCGGCTCTCGCGACAGTATCCCCTTCGGCCAGCAGGACAACCTGTATGCCTGCAGCGACTACTGGGACGTGTTCCTGGCCCCCGGCGCAGCGCCGAACACCACCCTGGACCTGTACTTCAAGTACAGCCAGGAGGCCTCCTGCCTGGCCGCGATTGAGATGTCCACCGAGTACTGCAAGAGCAGCGACGCAGCCCGCTTCCCGCTGTACTGGTATGACCCTGCCGGCAGCGCAACCAGCGGATGGGACACCACCGGCCAGACCGGACAGGCGACTGCCTGCCGGCTGACCGAGCGCGAGATCCAGGTCTCCATCGACAACAGTGGGCGGCCCAACCTGTCCAACGACCTGAACTACGTCCCCTTCGTGATCGGCCTCAACGGCACCTCGCTGACCAGCTTCACCGCCCAGCCCGGTAACCGCGAGGTCACACTGCGCTGGCGCACGGCCAGCGAGGTCAACACCTCCGGCTTCTTCGTGCAGCGCAGCACGCAGTCCGGCTCGGGGTTTGAAACCATCTCCGACTTCATCCCGGCCAAAGGCAGCGAGATCCTGGCCGCCACTTACGAACTGGTCGACACCAACCTGACCAACAACACCACTTATTACTACCGGCTGGAGATTGTCGACGACCAGATGAGCGCCCGGTACTCGAGCGTGGTTTCCGCGGTTCCGGCGGTGCCCACGGCCACGCCGACGCGCACCCCCACCGTGACGCGCACCCCGGCGCCGACCAACACGCGCTTCGCCACCTGGACCCGGCAGCCGACCTCCGCCTTCCGCACGGCCACGCAGCGGCCGCGCACACCCACGCAGCAGCGCACGTCCCAGTTCGCCACCACCACCCGGCAGCCGACCAGCGCCTTCATCACCAGCACCGACCCGATCACCACCCGCACGGCCGAAACCAGCGGAAGCGGTTATCCCGCCGAGGGCGGTACTCCGGAGCCGCCCACCGGCCGGACGCAGTCCCCCGGCGAAGTGGTTGACACCGCCGCAGCTGAACCCGGCACTTCGCCCACCTCTGGCGGGCAGGTGCTGCCGCCGAACGCCGGCTCCGTGCCGCCGCCCGTTTCCTTCGGCGGCGTTCTGGCCGGCGCGCTGACCGGCACCGCAGTGCTGGCTCTGGCCGGCTGGTTCATGTGGAGCCGCGACCTGCTGCCGCCCTTCCTGGCTGCCATCTTCCCGCCGCGGTCCGCTGCTCCTCAGGAACCCGAATCCTCGCAGGAACCGGAAGCTCCTGCTGGCTACGACACATCCGAGACCGAATAGTCCCACCGCAACCCTTTGAATTCAAACCATTTTTGACATTTAAAGGGGTTTATGCTATCCTACGAGTTTGGACACCTCTTCGTCCACGGACTGATTTTCTATAATTTAGGAAGGTATTATGCAGCGGGAGCGTGTCTCAGAGAATGTGTACTGGTTTCAAAGCGAAGTATACGCTCAGGTAACTGCCGGGGCGATCACCGGCCCCAACTGGGCGGTCATCATCGATACGCTGGCGCTTCCGGAAGAGACGCTGGCCATGCGCAGCTACATCGAAGAGCAGCTGGGCGTGCCCGTCCGCTACGTCATCAACACCCATTATCACGCCGACCACACCTGGGGCAACTGCTTCTTCCCCGGGGCGACCATTCTGGCGCACTCCCTGTGCCGGCAGGCCATGCTCGAGAAAGGCCAGACCGCCCTGGAAGCTGCCCGGCGGCAGAACCCCGCCTTCAAGCAGGTCAAGCTGCTGCCGCCCCACCTGACCTTTTCAGACGGCTCGCTTTCCCTGCGGGTCGGCAAGAAAAACTTGATTCTCTTCCCCACCCCGGGACACAGCCGCGACGGTATTTCCGTCCTGATTGAGGAAGACCGGGTGCTGTTCGCAGGCGACGCTTTCCTCCCCCTGCCCTACGTGGTGGACGGCAACCTGGACCAGCTGTCCAACACCATCAAGAAGATCGGCAAGATGGGGCTGGAGAACATCATCCAGGGGCACGGGGATATCATCCTGCGCGGCGAGATCGATGACGCCGTGCGCGAAAACCTGGAGTACCTGGCCTGCGTGCGTAAAATGGTCAAGGCCGCCATGCGCCGCAAGAACCCCATCGAAGCGCTGGAGGAAATCGACATCGTCGACTGCGGCAAGAACCGGGTATACCTGGGCGGGCTGGCCAACGACCTGCACCGGCGCAACGTCCGCCACCTCTACCGCAGCCTGCTTCAGGAGGAGGCCCAGCTGGCCTCCCCGGTAGGCGACCAGTCCGACGACTGAAGCCCCGCGAGGGGCTTTTTTTATTCCCGGGCGATGGTCTTCTTCTTCAGCCGGACGGCGCGCAGGCCCACCGGGCGTTCCGTCCCCTGGCGCAGGCGCTCCAGGTTCGGCCGCAGCGCCCAGAGCACAATCCCCAGCGCGGCAATGCCGTAGAGCACGTACTCCCAGGGTGACAGGCCCAGGGCCGCGCGCACCAGAAACACCAGGGCGGAAAAGGCGGCAATACTGATGGTGGTCACCGAGGCATAACCGACAAAGATATAGGTGATCACCACCAGCGGCAGAATGATGACCCCGCTCAGCGGCCACAGGGCGATGGAACCGCCCAGGGCGGTCGCGCCGCCCGCGCCGCCGCGCAGGCGAATCCGCCCGTGCGTGGTGCGCTCAATCAGAAACACCGAGTAATTGTGGCCGATGATGGCCAGCGCCGCAGCGACAACCTGGACAATGGGCTGGTCCACGCCCAGCCAGCGGACCACCAGCGCGGTCGCCGCCCCCTTCCCCACGTCGAACAGAGCCGTCAACAGCCCGGCGAAGAACCCGGCCGCGCGCATGGCGTTGGTCCCGCCGGTTCGGCCGCTCTCCACCGAGCGAATATCCTTACCCGATGCAATCTTTACAATTACCAGACCAAAGGGAATGGAGCCGAGCAGATAAGACAAAAGCCAGGCCAGGCCAATCATCACCCAGAGTTGCATGCAAAATCCTCCATCGATTTGTCATAACCCGTAAATGCGCTTTTGGTTGCGCCGGTCAGGCCTCCAGCTTAATCGCCGTGTACTGCCGATTTTCAATTGTAAACCCATCCAGCCGCCAATGCCCGCCCGATTCCGACCAGATCAGCATCACCGTGCCCGGGTAGGCGAACTCACGCAGGTCGGTTTCTGAAGGGTGGGCCGGCCCGTGGGGATGCGAATGGTAGATGGCCAGCAGCTCCAGCCCCTGCTGGTCGAACTCGTGCAGCGCCCGCACCTGCTCCTGCGGTTCCATCAAAAAGCGGACCGGCGAAGCGGCGATGTTCGTCACCGGCACCACCCGCTCCACCCGCGGAGGGATGCCCGCCAGCAGCCCGCAGGCCTCATCCGGCAGGCGCCGCAGCACGTCATCCAGCATCACCTGCCGGCAGGCAGGGGGAATCACCAGCCTTTCCACCGGATCAACGCCCCACCAGCCAGGCAAGCACCCAGATCGCCAGCGTCATCACCAGCGGCTCCACCCACAGCACCCGCCAGGAGCGGTTCTCTTCCACTGCCACCGCCAGACTGGTCAGGCCGTAGCCCAGCCCCAGCAGCAGCAGGCTGTAGACCAGCGGCGAGAGGGGCAGATAGTGCAGCCCGATCGCCAGCTGCCCGACGATCAGCGAGATGACCGCCGCCCAGCCCCAGTGCCATTTCTCCCCGCTCTGCAGGTACAGCGTCCGCAGGGAGACCAGGAACATGGCCGGCACCAGCGCCACCAACAGCGTGTACAGGCGCAGTCCAGAGGCCCGCACCGCGATAGACAGCACCAGGAACAGGGCGAAGGAGACTGCCGTCAGCCCCACCGAAGCCGGCCCGTGGCGGACGTCCGACGGGTCCAGCACGATGTATTCCGAGACCAGCACCAGGATGAGCAGCATCCCGCCGAAGGCGAACACCGCCCACCACTCGATGCCCAGCTCCAGGCTGGTCAGCGGCACGCCGATCACCCAGGCCGTCAGCGCGGGCAGCAGCCAGTGCGGGACCATGCTCCTGCCGGAGCGGTGAGGGTGCTGTTGAACCAGCCAGTCCGCGCCAGAGGCCGCCAGCAGCGCCACCAGCACCGAGGTCACCGTCGACAGGTTGAACTGCAGCAGCAGAAAAAAGCCGGGGAACTGCAGGCCGAGATCTCTTTCCGGGAAGCTGATGAACGGCGTCAGTGCGTAGGCCAGCATGATAGTGGCTGCCAGCACGCTCAGCCGGTTGGCGTCAGGCAGGTGACGGTGCTCGTCCATGCCCCCATTGTACTCGAGAACGGGCGGCCCGTAATTGGAACAAATACTCTAGATGTGGTAAAATAAAGCGTTGTATGAACGATAGAAATGAGATAAATGCGCCCGCTCCGCCCGGGCTGATCAGCAGCATTACCGAAGGATTCAATGCTGTCGCTTCACACGTTTACCTGATCCTTCCCCCCATGCTGCTGGACCTGTTCCTCTGGTTCGGGCCGCGCCTGCGCCTGAAGACCCTGCTGGAGCCCTGGCTGGACAGATACCTGGCCCTGATGAACAGCGTCCTGGGGGCCGAAGCCGCCGAGATGCTGGCCGGGATGGAAGAACTCTGGCAGTTTTTCTTCGAGCAGTTCAACCTGCTCTCCATCCTGCGCACCTTCCCCGTGGGCCTGCCCAGCCTGCTGTACAACGCCGGCGCGGGCGAGACTCCCCTCGGTACCCCGCCCGGGCTGGAAATCGGCTCCTTCTGGGCGTTGGTCCTGCTGATCGGAGCGGCCATTCTGCTCGGCGTGCTGGCCGGCGCGTATTACTTTTTCAAGATCGCCAACACCACCCGGCCGACCGGCGAGCGCCTGTCCTTCCGGCTGGTCGCCTGGCAGACGCTGCAGTCCCTGGCGCTGATGGGCATCCTGCTCATTCTGTTCATGCTAATCGCGGTGCCGGCCTCCATGCTGATCAGCGTGTTCGGCTGGTTCAGCCCGGGGCTGGCCCAGTTCGCCTTCTTCGGCCTGATCGTGGTGCTGTTCTGGTTCCTGGTGCCGCTGCTGTTTTCCGCGCACGGCATTTTCGCCCAGCGGCAGAACGTGTTCCAGTCCATCCTGACCAGCGTGCGCATGGTGCGCTTCTACCTGCCGAACACCAGCCTGTTCTTCCTGACGCTGCTGCTGCTGGGTGTCGGCCTCGACCAGCTGTGGCGCATCCCGCCGGCCAGCTCGTGGATGACGCTGGTGGGCATTTTCGGTCATGCATTTGTTTACACCGGTATTCTGGCTGCCAGTTTCGCCTATTATCAGGGCGGCCTGCGCTGGATGCAAGCCGCATCCCGGCAGCGACAGTCGCTGATGCGGGCCTGATGCCGGCCGGCCTGAGGGTAACGATTCGCTTGGCTCCCAGACCGCCTTCCCTGGGGAAAGCTGAGATGTGGCTTTAGTAGGAGGATTACGTGGTTCAAGCAGCCCAACCCCAAACATCATACGGCGCCAAAGACATCCAGGTTCTGGAGGGTCTGGAAGCGGTACGCCGCCGCCCGGGCATGTACGTCGGTGGCACCGATATCAAAGCGCTGCACCACCTGGTCTACGAAATCGTCGACAACTCGATCGACGAGGCCATGGCCGGGTCGTGCAACCAGATTGAGATCACCATCCACCCCGACTCCTCTGTGACCGTGCAGGACAACGGCCGCGGCATCCCGGTGGACATCCACCCGGAGAAGAAAAAGTCCGCGCTGGAAGTGGTCATGACCGTGCTGCACGCCGGCGGTAAGTTCGGCCACTCCAGCTATAAGGTATCCGGCGGCCTGCACGGCGTGGGTGCTTCGGCGGTCAACGCGCTGTCCGAATGGTGCGAGGTGGAAGTTCGCAAGGACGGCAAGATCTACCGCCAGCGCTACGAGCGCGGCATCCCCCTGGGGCCGGTGGAAGTGGTCGGCAAGGCCAAACCTGGTGAAACCGGCACCAGGACCACCTTCAAATACGACCGGGAAATCTTCCGCGACGAAGGCGTCGACTTCAAATTCGACACCCTGATGCAGCGCTTCCGCGAGATGGCTTTTGTCACCCGCAAGGTGCGCATCCGCTTTGTTGACGAGCGCACCAACCGCGAGATGTCCTTCTATTTCGACGGCGGGGTGATGTCCTTCGTGCGCTATCTGAACCACAACCGCGCCGTGCTGCACCCGGTCTTCTACGCCGAGAAGGAAGTCGACAACATCGGCGTCGAGGTCGCCATCCAGTACACCGACGCCTACGCCGAATCGGTCTACTCCTTCGCCAACACCATCAACACGGTAGACGGCGGTACGCACATGACCGGCCTGCGCACGGCGGTCACCCGGGTGATCAACGACTACGCCCGCCGCAACAGCCTGCTCAAGGACGGCGACCCCAACTTCTCGGGTGACGACACCCGCGAGGGCATGACCGCCATCGTCAGCGTCAAGCACCCCGACCCGCAGTTCGAAAGTCAGACCAAGGTCAAGCTGATGAACCCCGAGGTGCAGACCCTGGTGGCCCAGGTGGTCGGCGAGGCCTTCTACAACTTCCTGGAGCAGAACCCCTCCGCCGCCAAGGCCATCATCCAGAAGTGCCTCACCTCGGCCCGCGCGCGCGACGCCGCCCGCAAGGCCCGCGACCTGGTCATCCGCAAGTCCGCGCTGGAAAGCCTGACCCTGCCCGGCAAGCTGGCCGACTGCTCGGAGCGCGATTCCTCCCGCACCGAGCTGTACATCGTCGAGGGCGATTCGGCAGGCGGCTCGGCCAAGCAGGGCCGCGACCGCCACTTCCAGGCCATCCTGCCGCTGCGCGGCAAGATCCTTAACACCGAGCGCGCCCGGCTGGACAAGAT
>CZCB01001613.1_pt1 | contig 15109 bp, 13 predicted proteins | sample 591991 | NCBI WGS metagenome assembly CZCB01 (sample SAMEA3556809, study PRJEB10932) | anaerobic digester metagenome | reverse complement strand
TCTTCGTCGGCAGCGTCAGATGTGTATAAGAGACAGGCATGGCGGTGGTGTACTGGCAGCGGCGGCCATCCTGCTCAAAAGCGGGGGCCAGGGCCGGGCCGAGCAGTTCCTTGCCGCCCAGCAGCCCGTAGAACTCGCGAAACACCGGGTCGACTGCCGTTTGCCCGGGGGGATCCGCCGCCGGGGCGGCCTGGCGCGGGGCGCAGGAGGCCGCCATCCCCAGCGCCGTGAAGGCGAGGAGGATCAGGACCAGGCGGCGCAGCGGTACGGGCTTCAAAGACATCTCCAGGCACACAAGAACTGGCCCGCCCGGACCCGGCCCGGTGAGCAGAGCGGGCGCGGGCATCAAGAGACTGCCCGGCGGGGGCCGGGCGGCTGGATCAACATCCCAGGCGGGCGTACCTTAATTGTATATCCAGCAGGGGGGCGATTCAAGCGCCGCCGGACGCGCCTTTGCTGAAGCGCGGGTCCAGCTGCAGCGTCAGGCGCAGGCCGGATTCCAGGCGCACCTTCGGCTCGTAGTCGAGCAGCGACCGGGCCAGGGTCAGGTCGGCGCACATGCGCGCCGGGCTGGGGTCGACGCGCGGGTTGTAGACCACCTCCGGGCTCTTGCCGGTGGCGTCCAGCACCATGCGCACCAGCTCGCGCACGCTGACCTCGCGCCCGCTGCCCACGTTGATCACCCGGCGGTTGACCTTCGAGGCGGTTGCGGCGGCGACCAGCGCGTCGACCACGTCGTCCACGTAGACGTAGTCGCGGGTCTGGTGGCCGTCGCCGTTGACCACCAGCGTGCCGTCTTCCAGGGCGGCGCGCAGGAAGTAGGGGATCACCGGGGCGTGCGCCGGGGGCAGGTGCTGCCCCGGCCCGTAGGCGTTGAAAATGCGCAGGCAGACCGTCTCGATACCCCACAGCTCGCCGATAGTCGACACGTAATGCTCGGCGGCCAGCTTGGAGACCGCGTACGGCGAGCGCGGGTTGGGGGCGAAGGTCTCCTGCATGGGCTGCTCGGCCTGATTGCCGTACACCGCGCCGGAAGAAGCCAGCACCACCCGGCGGACGCCCACATCGCGCATGGCTTCCATCAGGGTGACCGTGCCACCAACGTTGACGTGATTGTATTCCCGCGGGTAGAGCACCGATTCAGGCACCAGCACCCGGGCGGCCAGGTGGTAGACGCAGTCCACCTCCTGAAGCAGCGTCCACAGCCGGGGCCGGTCGTTAATATCGCCCCGGGTGAAATGCACCTCGGGGCTCAAGGTACCCGGGTCGCCGGTGGACAGGTCGTCCAGGCCGCGGACCGAATGCCCTGCAGCAGCCAGCCGGTTTGCCAGGGCTGAACCTAAGAAACCTGCTGCACCTGTGATCAGAAAACGCATAGCTCATCCGTGGAGTGTGATGATAGAGGCATTATAGCACAGCTCACCCTGCGGCCAGGGCGTGCCGGCAGTAATGATTTGAAATGATTACTGTAACAATTATGTACTATTACCGAAAAACCAACCTCTTTATGCAGATGGACGCCAGTAGAAGTTAACGTCCGGAGGCTGGCGAGAACTGCTTCCGCCCGGCCCTGGCCCCCGCTCCGATCCTATTTATTTGACAGTATTTTTGAACTGTGCTAACCTAAAGGTACCCTGTCCTCCTGGAACTGGATATTTATGGCCCGTACACCCCAAAAGATACAATGCGTCCAGTACGTTTTGTTAGGTTTGCTGTTCCAGCAGCCCGGTCACGGCTATGAGCTGCACAAGCGCATCAGCAGCAAGTCCGGCATCGGGCTGCTCTGGTCGGTTAAGCAGGGTAATCTCTACGCCATGCTGGACCGCATGGAACGGCGCGGGCTGGTGCGCTCCTCGGTGCGCCCGGGAGAGTCCAACCCATCCCGAAAGGAATTCTTCCTGACCCTCACCGGGCGGGTGGCGTTTGAGGCCTGGATCAGCACCCCGGTGCGCGCCTGGAACGAGCTTCCTCAGGACTTCCTATCCAAGTATTATTTCGCCCGCCAGTGCGGTCCGGCGGTGTTGAGCAGTCTGATCCAGCAGCAGCTGGAGGTGACCCGCGGCTGGCTGAAGCAGGTGGAAGACGAACTGGCCGGCATGGACGCCAGCCAGGCATTTGAGAAGGATGTGCTCTGCCTGCGCCGTGAACAGATCGGCGCCAGCCTGCGCTGGCTGGAGAGCCTGGTGAGCCAGGCCCGGCTGGCAGGCGCGAAGAAGGTTATTCCGGTGTCGCTGCTGGTTCCCAGCGAGCCGAATCAGTGAGACTCGGCTGGCATTCCCGGTGCAGCGCGGTCAGACTGTCGTCATCCAGGAAGCCGGCGCTGGCAGAGACAGACCCCACCTTATACGAAGCGAAGACCACGGCCTTTTCCAGCGCCAGGTAGGGATCATTCCCCCTGACATAGCAGTGCAGGAAGGCCGCCATCAGCGCGTCCCCGGCGCCGACCGAGCTGACCACCGGCCGGGTATCGACAGCGGGCACGCGCACGATGCGCTCATCTTTGCGCACGGCCATCATCGCGCCCTGCTTGCCCATGCCGATCACGGCAATTTCGCAGCGGTAAGCGCGCATCACCTCGCGGATCCACTGCTCCGGCGGCAGGGGCAGCTTTTCGTCGCTCATGAAGAGCACGTGCGCGGCGCGCATGAAGTCGCCGTTGTACTCGTCGTTCAGGTCTGAAATGGCGTGCACGTCGGTGGCGATCAGCTTTCCCGAGTTCACCGCCGGCTTGAGGAAGGGGCGCGAGAAGTTGATGTTGCACAGCACCAGCACGTCGCTGCGCCGGGCGGCCATCTGGTAGCGGCGCAGGGAGTATTCCTGGTTCTGGATGTCTTTCAGGTCCACATGGATCTGCCGCCGGCCCTCATCGTCGTACAGAATCACCGACTGGGCGGTCTCGGCGGGCTGGGCGATGATGAACTCCGCGCTGATGCCGTCGCGCTGCAGGGTTTCGAGGGCCTTCTGGCCGGCGTGGTCGTGGCCGATGAGCGACAGCAGGTTCACCTCGTCGCCCAGAGCGGTGAAGGCGCAGGCCAGGTTGTAGCCCACCCCGGAAATCCGGCTCTGAATCCCGAAGAACGGGTAAAGCACTGGCTCGTACTGCAGCGGGAAGCCGGGAATGTGCAGGGTGGTCTCCCTGTTGATCAGTCCAGACACCAGAAACGTCGTCATTCCATCACTCCTGTGCAAGTTGTCGGCGGACTACGGTTGAAGTAATATCCCCTGGATATAAGGTTACCTTGTGGGGTTATGTACACCTCCTACGGGTGCAAGTATAGCCACATCCAGGTTTCCGGGCAACTCCGGCAAAAAAATATCCCCTCCGCGGGGGAGGGGAGCATCTGGCGAAGCGGCGGTGTCTCCAGGCCGGATCAGGTGACCAGCTTCTGCTGGATCGCCAGGGCGACTGCCTCGGTGCGGCTGGAGACGTTTAATTTGGAAAGGATGCTGCTCACGTGGAACTTCACCGTGGAGCGGCTGACCACCAGTTTTTCGGCGATCTCGTTGTTGTTCATGCCGGAAACCAGCAGAGAGAGCACTTCCAGCTCCCGCGGGGTGAGGTCGTAGTCGCGCTTGCGCGGCCGGGTTGCCGAGCGGATCAGCACCTGGGCCGCCTCAGGGGACAGGGTGGGCTTGCCGGCGTAGGCAGCGCGGATGGCCTCGGCCAGCTCCTTGGCCGAGACGCTCTTGAGCAGGTAGCCGATCGCCCCGGCCTGCAGAGCGTCCTGCACCAGCTCGTCTTCTTTGAAGCTGGTCAGCACCAGGATCTGCACGTCGGGGAAGCGCTCGCGGATGGCCCGGGTGGCGCTGGCGCCGTCCATGTCCGGCATCATCAAATCCATGAGCACCACGTCGGGATGGGTCTGACTGCAGCGGCGGATGGCTTCCACGCCGGATTCGGCCTCTGCGACCAGTTCGAAATCGTCGAAAGCCATCAGAAAGGCGCTCAGTCCGCTGCGGACTACGGCGTGATCGTCCACCAGCATAACTCGAATGCGGCTTTCGGGTTTCATCTCTTCTTCTTTCTGCGCTTTGTCCCTGGATGCGGTCATAGAAACCTCGGGAAATGCGCGTCTGTGATGGAGGGTACAGTGTGGAAAGTGAGGTTGATGAAAATGCAGTGTGAAAGAACGGCACCATCATTATACTCGATGGCCGGAGAGAGGCCAGTGTTTCCGCCCGGTTACTCCTGCTGCTTAAGGAATGCTTCGATCCGCTCCAGCAGGCCGGGCAGGTCTCCGGCCGGGTCAGCCGGCTGGTCGAACTGCGCCAGCAGCCAGGTCTCGCGGTGCTCCAGCGCCTGGCCCGGCTCCAGGCGGACCAGCGGGCCGAGGGTTTCGATCTCCAGGAAGGTCTGGTTGGCGAACAGCTCGACCGATGAGCCCCGGTCGGGGTAAGGCAGGTGATCCTGGTGGCGGCTGGCCCGCTTGATGAAGACCCGCCCGCGGTTGAAGTAGGCCGCCCAGCCCAGCCGGTTCTGCGCGCCGAGCTTGATGTCCGACCGGACGGACGGGTCCTGGCGCAGCAGCACGGCCCGGGGATGGAAGCTCAGGCGCGGGTCGCTCAGTTCGGTGTAGGACCACAGGTTCAGCGAGCGGTCCGGCAGCAGGTTGTCCGGTCCGTGCGGCCTGGGCGGAGGGAAGGGCAGCAGCGCAGCGCCGCCGGGGGCCAGCTGGGTGATCGCCCAGGCGGCCAGTTCGACGGGCCACAGGCCGGTGCTGCGCAGGCGGTGCAGGATTTCGGCGCGGGGCTGGCCGGGGACCAGGCGGATCTCCATCTCCTTCTGGATGCCGGTGCCCGGCTCCGCGGGCTGGATCAGGCGCAGCGCCCCGCCTGCTTCCTCCACCTGCACGGGCCGGTTATCCGGGACGTAGGTGCGCGGAATGGCTTCGGGCGCATGCCACAGGCGGTGACCGCCGTAGAAGCGGTACTCCTCGCCGCCGCTTTTCCCCAGATCTTGCGGGTCCAGGTACAGCTCGTTCTCGCAGCCCGCCAGCCCGAAATGCAGGATGCGCGGGCCGACGGAGATGACCGCAATCAGTTCCACCAGGTCGTTGGACAGCCGGAAGGCCTGCCAGCCGTGAAAGTCGATGCGTTCCATGGGGGCCTCGGTGCGAAGAATGGTAGAGTGTTCAGCCGATGATCAGGTTGAGCAGGCTGGCCGCCGCCAGGACGGCGAAGCCGAGCAGGGAAAAGGCAGTCAGCGCCAGCAGCGAAAAGCCGCCCAGCACCAGCAGGGTAATGCCGATGATCAGGCCGGGGCTGTCCGTCCCGGAGACGCGCTCCAGCACCGAATCCGAGGGGTTCTTGGGGTCGTAGTAGACCACCACCGATGAGCCGACCGGGTAGCGGTCGGCAGCCCGGCGGGCGGCCTCGGGGGTCTGGGTGGCTTTTACGCCGATGCTGATGGTGTCACTGGTGTAAGTCTGGCCCATGACCGTGTAGCGGTAGCGCACGTAGGGCAGGTGCAGGGTGGATTCGACCCCGGCGGCGTCTCGGGTGGTGTAGGCCCGCACGGTGGACTCCTCGATCACCCCTCCGGTGGAGGGCCACTGCTGGCTCAGTGTCTCGCGCGTCCTGCCGCGAAACCCGGTGTAAGTCAGCCAGAAGCCGGCCAGCAGAAACAGCAGGACGACCGCCCCGGCGCACAACAAAATGACGAGCAGGTAACTGTACAGCATGGCTTACCTCCCTGTGCTGCCATATGCCGCCTTGTGCTATTAGTGTAGCGGATGCGGCCGCAAATTCCAACCGGTCCGGGCGGGATCAGCCCCTGGCGACCACCACGTGATCGCCGCCGGCTGATTTGGCTTCGTACAGCGCCAGGTCTGCCCGGTGGAGCAGCTCGGAAGGCTGGCTGCCGTGCACGGGGTAGGCAGCCACGCCCAGCGAGAGGGTGTTGAAGTGCAGCTGGGTGCCCTGGTAGAAGACCTTCAGATCGCGGAAGTTGGCCCGCAGCCGCTCAGCCTCCGCCAGGGTGGCTGAAAGCTCCTGGCCGGGCATCAGGATGACAAACTCGTCCCCGCCGTAGCGGCAGGCGATGTTCCGGTGGTTGAACTGCTTCTTGAGCAGCTGGCCGAAGTCGTGCAGCAGCTGGTCGCCGGCTTCATGCCCGAAGGAGTCGTTGCACTGCTTGAAGCGGTCGATGTCCAGCAGGATGATGCCCAGCGGCTCCTGCTGGTCCTGCGTGCGGCTGAGGATGTCGCGCAGGGCGGTTTCCATGTAGCGGCGGTTGTACAGCCCGGTGAGCGCGTCCTGCATGGCCTGGGCCTGCAGCTCCTCGCGCAGGCGCAGGTTCGAAAGCGCCAGAGCCAGCTGGCGGGCCATGGCCTCGGCCAGCTGCACATGGCGGGAGGGCAGGGTGGGCTCGCCGGTGACCAGATGGAGCAGGCCGAGCACCTCGCCCTGGGCGGCCATCGGGGCGCACAGGTAAGCCGAGTCAAAGCCCGGCGGAACGTGCTGGCAGTGCAGTTCGCTGGAGTCCTGGTCATGCACGTGCATGCGGCTGCGCCGGAGGCCCCAGCAGTCGGCGGTGTGCAGGGTCTTGTACTGCGGGGCGTCCGGCCCCCAGGTGGCGACCGGCTCGGCCGGGCCTTCGCTGTTGAACAGGTACAGCCCGCCGGAATAGTCCGGGAAGATGTGCTTCGCCAGGCGCGACACCACCGCGTAGGTGTCCTCCGGCGAGAGGCAGGACTGCAGCAGGTCGCTCATCTCGTTGAGCAGCGAGACCTCGTGATGGCGCAGGCGCAGCTCTTTGACGGTCAGCGAGAGGTCGCGGTTGGTGCGCTTGAGCTGCTGTTCCACGCGGCGGGTCTCGGTGACGTCGGTCAGCACGCCGTCCAGCTGGATGCGCCCGTTCGGTCCCAGGCGGGCCGACTGGCGGTCACGCACGATAATCACCTGCCCGTCCTTGCACTGGACACGGTATTCCAGCTCATGCGAGCGGGTCTTGCCGTCAAGGAATTTCTCCATCTCGGCGCGGAACAGCTCGCGGTCGGCCGGGTAGATCAACTCGGTCCAGTTGCGCAGGTCGCCTTTCAGGCAGTCCGGCGGGTAGCCGGTCATTTTCTCGAAGACCGGCGAGATGTACTTCAGCAGCATGCGGCCGTCTTCCTGCAGTTCCGCGCTCCACAGCGTGTCGGGGATGGAGGCCATCATCTGGTCGATCTGCCGGTTGGCCTGGCGCACGGTTTCCTCGGCCTCCTTGCGCATGGTGATGTCGTGCACGACCACCAGCGCCACCGTGACACCGTTCATGATGTGCGGGCTGACGGAAATTTCCACCGGGAAGCGCTGGCCGTTGGCGTTGATGTTCCAGGCCTCGATGGGCGCGGTGGGGATGATGGCAGCCAGCTCCTCCGGGTCACGGGCGATGACCGGGATGGTCTCGGGGTCGCAGATCTCGGCCAGCGTCTTTTTAAGGAACTCGCCGCGGGTGAAGCCGAACATCTCGCAGGCGCTGGCGTTGACGTCCAGGATGTTCCCGGCGTGGTCCACCAGCAGGATGGCGTCCTGCACGCCGTTGAAGATGCCGCGGTAGCGCTCTTCGCTTTCGCGCAGGGCCGCTTCCACCCGGCGGCGCTCGGTGAAGTTGTTGATCAGCAGCACATTGGCCGGGTGGCCTTCAAATTCGAGCAGGGTGGTGCGAATTTCCAGCCACAGCGGGGCGCCGTTCACCGTGCGGGCCTGGTAGTACCCGGTGGCCGGAGTGGGGTCGGTCAGCTGGCGCATGAGGATAGCCGACAGGCGCTGGCGATCCTCCGGCACCAGCAGGCTGAGCAGATCAAGGGGCTGGGTGTCTCCGTCCCTGCGCAGTTTGCCAAAGATTTCGGTGGCGGCTGGGTTGGAGTACTGGGTCTGCTCGCTGACCGGGTCGAAGATGAGGATGCCCTCGCGCAGGTTCTCCACCAGCGTGCGGTAGCGCCGCTCGGAGCGCAGCAAATCCTGGTTGCGCTCGGCGATGGAGTCTTCCAGGTTTTGCAGCCGGGCCGCCTCCACCGCGCGGCGGTGCACCAGGGTCGCATAGCAAATGAGCAGCAGCAGGGTGAGCAGCGCGCTGATGGCGATCCAGAAGGTCAGGTCCTGGTAGAACCCGGCGGCCTGAAGGATGTCTGACCGGGCGGCGGAGCGGCCGATCACCCAGGTGTGCCCGGAGACGTCCGCGGCGCTCCAGGCGGCGTAGCGCGGGGATTCCCCGACCGCCCAGGTGTAAAATCCGGCGCCGTCCTTGCCGGAGGACATGGCTTCAGCCGCGGCGTGGTAATCCGCCGCGCCCAGGCTGGCCTGCCGGTCGAAGACCTCCTCGACGCTCAGCCCGAAGTACTCCTCCGGGAAGTCCGGCATCTGGTGGTAGGCCACCTTGCCGTCAATCAGCACCCAGGTGACCCCGGTGAGGCCGTTTTCCTGGTCCAGATCGAACAACCCGGCCAGGTCCCTGCGGGCGGCGGTCGGGCTCAGCGAAGCGGCCGCGGCCGGGTCTTCAGACCAGCTGCGAATGAAATGCAGAATTTGACCGGAGGTCTGCTGCTGGAAGATCTGCCATGCGCGCAGCAGATCGGCGCTGTGATGGTTGTAATAGTTGAACGTGTTCCACCATACAGCGGCCAGCACCAGAGCCAGGACCAGTCCGGTGAACAGCATGAACCGTGAGGACAGCTTGGGTTGGGGCATGAAGCGGGGCGCTGTGTCTCCTGCGGGGTGCTAACGATGGCCGGGTGGTATGATCTCCCCCAGGCATCCATATTGGTTTGGAACTAAAACGATTTCACTTAGTATATCGAATGTATCTAGCCTTGACAATCAAACTAACCAGATTGTAGGCCAGATTCGAGCCCCTTTCGGGGCTGCAAGGCGGTAGGACTGGTTTTCAGGGCAAAAATGGCTCCAATTTGACAGATTCACCCCCTCGAGAGGCCCTCTTGAGAAAAGTACGGTGATAGAATACGGATATTCCCCCTCGAGTGTAGGGAAAATCCTATGCTCGCTTAGGGAAAACCGGACTGGAAAACCGGTCCGAAGACGGCTATGTTAAAACCGATCCAACCAGCTTGCACAGGCATCACGGAAAGGAGAATTCGAATGGCTTACGAATATACCAACAAGCGTGGTAATAAGTATTACCTGCACGGTCGCACGACCACCCTGCGCAATGGGCGCCAGCAGAAGATCTACTACTTCGCTCGCGAACAGAAGGACGGAGCGATTGACCGGATCCCCGAAGGGTATATGGTCAGCGAGACGGCCAACGGCCTGCCTGTCTTGAAGCGCACCAACAAATAATTGAACCACCCGGCGTCCTTCGCCGGCATGCCGGCGAAGGATCGAGATAACAGGTGAGGGGGGCAAACTTTCAAGGGCCACAGGCCGCCCTTGAAAGTTTTTTATTTCTCGCGGGCTTCCCGGCGGATTTCGCCGGAAACCTCCAGCCGCAGCGGGCTGGCGGGCCTGTGCTCGTAATCGGTGCGGTCCTCCAGCACGATGCGCAGGTTCAGCGCCTCGATCTGCGGGTTATTCTCCAGGTACTCGCGGATGGCCCGGTCGGACTGCACGCCAAAGGTCTTCAGCAGCCGCCGGATGTCGGCTTCAATCTGCTCGTTCATCCTTCATCCTCCCTTGATGACTCGGTTTCCCCCATTATAGATCGGGCGAGGTCAGGGCAGAGAGGCTGGCTGCGGGACGGGAGCGGCGGAGGGATCGGCAGACTTCACCCGTGAAAGCGCGGCGATGGAGAGCAGGAACAGCCCCCCGTACATGGCGTAGATCACGGTGTATCCCAGGCCGGGCTGAAGCAGGTTGAAATAGTCGGCGATGGGGCCGCCGATGCCGGTGCCCACGATGCCCGCGCCGGCGCCGGCCAGGTTGGAAATGCCCAGGTATTTGCCGGCCTGCTCCGGGGGTACCAGATCGGTGCCCAGCGCCCAGTTGGTGGCCATGAACAGGCCCGATCCGATCCCGATTACCGCGCCGCTGGCGATGACCAGCGGCAGGCTGGCCGACACCAGCAGCAGGCCGGTCCCGGCGGCGGCGATCACGGCCGAGAGCAGCACCAGCCGGCGGCGGCCGGTGCGGTCCGAAAGCAGCCCGCCGGCGATGGCGGAGGGGATCAGGAACAGGGCCACCACGCCCAGCAGGATGGTGGTCATGGTGGCGGCCTGCTCCATGTGCAGCACGTCGCTGAGATAATACTGGGCGAAGTTGCGCACCGAGCCGATAGCCGCCAGGAAGAGCAGGCGGTTGATCACCCACCAGATGAAGGAGCGCTGCTGGCGGGCTTCCTTGCCCACGCCGACCCAGGCGCCCAGGTAGACGCCCAGCAGAATGGAGCCGGCCATGCCGATCAGCCCGGCAGCGCCCATCACCGCCACCACCACCGGCAGCGAAGCGCCCATGTCACCCAGCCACCCGCCGCCGGAGCCGAGCAGCCAGATCACCAGGCGGGTGATACCGAAAAAGATCACCGTCAGGGCGACGATGCGCAGCACCGGCTCGCGCAGGCTGTCCTTCGGGGCCTCGGCCAGCGGCTGCTCTTTGACGAAGATCAGGGTGATCAGCGCGGTGACGGCGAACATGACCATAATGAGAATGATCACCGGCCAGATCTGCCCCCGGTCGATCCAGCCGCCGACCAGGAAGACCAGCAGCACCGGCAGCAGCTCGAACACGGCTTTGACGCCTGAGGCCCGCCCGCGCTGCTGCGGGGGAACCAGGTCGGGGATCAGCCCCTGCAGCGCGCCGTGGCCGATGTTGGAGGAGACCTGCAGCAGCACAATGCCGAGCAGCAGCACGCCGTAGGCCGCGGTAAAGCCCAGCGCCGGCATGAGCGCGGCATCCAGCGGAGAGTTGGTGAAGCTCTTCGAAAGGCCGATCACTGCCAGGAAGACGATGTTCAGCAGCGCCCCCACCAGAATGAAGGGACGCCGCCGTCCCAGGCGGGCGGTTGAGCGGTCCGAGAGCATCCCCGCGATCGGCTGCACCAGCATGGCCACGGCCAGTCCCAGGGTGGACACCGTGGCCAGGTAGGTGTTCTTGTACTCGACGGGCATGTACAGGACCACCAGCGCCGGCAGCAGCAGCGGGGTGATGATGCCCGAGGCGGTGTTTAATCCCAGCCAGTAGCTGTTCAGGGTCAGATGGTCGTACCAGCGCAGGTCTCGGTTCATGGGGCCTCCTGTGGAGGGGCGCCCGGCCGGGTCATGCCAGGCTTTGCAGGGTTTCCAGGGTCAGTTCGGTCAGCGAGGGGAGGATCAGGTCGACCTGCTCGGCCAGCTCCGGGGAAAGCGTCAGCTGCGGGTCCGGCACGGCGATGACTTTCATCCCGGCGCGCAGCCCGGCCAGGATGCCGTTGGGGGAATCTTCGATGCACACGGCGGCGGAGGGGTCGACGCCCAGGCGGCGGCAGGTCTCCAGGTAGATGTCGGGGTCGGGCTTGCCGGCGGTGACTTCATCCGCCGAGAGGGTGACGTCGAAGCAGCCCCGGAAGACCGGGTAATTGATCACCTTGTCGATGATAAAGCGGGCAGAGCCGGAGGCCAGCCCGGTGCGAAAGTGGCGGTGAGCCAGCGCCACAGCCTCGGCGGCGCCGGGCATAATGCGGAACTGCTCCGCGAAATCGGCCATTTCGGTGTGCATGTGGTTCCTGAACTCCTGCGGGGTCATGGGCAGGTTCAGGCGCTGCACAGCGTAGGCGGACCACTGGGTGTCCTTGGTCCCGTTCACACGGGCGATGTCTTCCTCCGTCCACGTGGTGCCCTGCTGGCGGGCGAAGCGCTGGAAAACGGCGGTATACAGCCATTGAGAGTCGACCAGGACTCCGTCCATGTCAAAGATGACAGCGTCAAGCATCGTTAAGTTGTCTTTCCAGAGATGTATATTTCCCCCATTGTACCCGCATTCCGGCGGGACGGGCAGGAAGGAGTAGCCGCCAACCCATCCACCCGGCTTCCCATGGGTATTGCCTATGGGGGGCAGGTGGGGGATGGGCGGGCAAACACCCTCTCACAGCGAGAGAAGGGATGCACCCCTATGGCAGGTGGGGAATGGGTTGGCGCCCCCTCCCGAAAACCCGCTGTGCGGCTGCAGTAATCTACTTCTTCAGCAGTCCCTGCGCCGTCAGATCATCTGTCACCAGGATGTTGATCAGACCGCTCCGCAGGGCCGCCTGAATGGCGCGGACTTTGCTCGCTCCGGCCGCTGTGGCGATGACCAGCTGGATTTCCCGCAGCTTTTCCGGGGTCAGGCGCAGCAGGCGCGCACTCAGCGGGCCGCTGAGCACCTCGCCGCGGGCGGTGAGCAGGATGCCGGCGGTCTCGGCCACAGCTCCGGCCTGAAGGGCGCGCCGGGCTTCCTCGGGCGTAATCGCGCCTGCCTGGCACAGCGCATCCAGCCAGCTTTCGGCCGATCCGATGCCCGCCAGCGCTACCTGCGCTTCAGCAGCCTGCTCCAGGGCCTCACGCACACCCGGGTGGTGCAGGCTGTCCTCCAGGGCGCCGGGGCCGGCTGCCAGCAGTGGTTCAGTGATCGGGAAGTGCACCCCGCCCAGCAGGGAGGCCAGACGACCGGCCGCGTTCGGGGTTTCGAAGGGCGGCACACCGGTCAGATCGGCCACCCGGCAGCCCAGGTCCGGGCGCGGGGGCAGCGCATCGACCAGCGCGGCCACGCTCGAGCCGGGCGCCACGGCCACGCAGCAGCCGGGGGTGAGCACGTGCTTGAGAATATGAAAGCCCAGGATGCCCAGGCCCTGATTTTGCTCCTCCGGCGAAAGGCCCTCCGTCACCAGGACAAGGGCGGTCGAGAGCGAATAGGCCTTGCGCAGGCGCGTGGACAGGCGGCTGTCCACCTGCCAGGGGTAGTTAATATGAATGGAGACCACATTTTCGCGCCGGGCCTCCATCAACAGGCGGGAAACAGTCGAGCGTGAAACGTGCATCTCGCGGGCGATGGCCTGCTGGGTCAGGTTTTCAACAAAATACATGCGGGCAACCTGAGCCATGCGCCAGCGTTTGTCTTCCATTTTTACCTCTCTAGCTGCTGCACAGGCTGCGCGAACCGGGCTGTCACCCGGCCGCGGCGGATGCGCCCGACCAGCGCCGGCCCGGCCCCGCACAGGCGGGCAGCACGGTGGGAACCGGCCGGCCAGACCCACAGGTTCCCGGCTGCCGGCAGCCAGACGCCCGCCGCCAGGCGCTCGAAGGCGGGGCGCACCAGCAGCCAGGCGCGGCTGTCGTCCAGGTGCGGGTAGCGCACCAGGGCATCCAGCACCAGGCGGGCGGTCTGCCGGCGCAAATGCTCGAGCTGACGGTGAGCGCGGGCCATCATCCCGCCCCACAGCAGCAGCGGCAGCAGCCAGGGCAGCGCCTGGTCCAGGTAGGCGTCCAGGCTGCTGGTAAACAGGCCGGCCAGCCAGTGGATGTGCAGTTCGATCATCGGTGTGTTCCTTGAGCGGCGGTATCCAGCGGCCACGGTGGTGGCCATGCGCCCGAACAGGCGGGCTGGAGGGATTGTACCAGCCAGCGCAGGTGGCGCAGTTCATCATTTCAGGATTGAAAGTGCCTGCCCCCATCCAGACTGCCGGACGGGGTGTTCAGCTGCATTATTATAAGGGAAAGCCGGGTTTTACTGTCAAGACTGTCGACTGATCAACAGCCCTCCATCGCGCACCTCCCAGATCTCGCTGGCGAAGCTCTGGACGAAGTAGCGGTCGTGCACCACGGCCAGGACGGTGCCGGTGAAGGAATGCAGCGCCTGTTCGAAGCGCGTTCGCGAGGGGATGTCCAGGTGGTTGATGGGCTCGTCGAGCAGCAGGAAGTTGCATCCGCCGGCCACCAGGCAGGCCAGCGTCAGGCGCGCCCGCTCTCCGTAAGACAGCCGGCCGACCGGCTTGAACACGTCGTCCCCCTGGAAGAGGTACTTGTGCAGAAAGGCCCGGGCTTCGGTTTCTGGCAGGGCGGAGGCGCGCTGCAGCTCGGCCAGCGGCGTGGAGTCGGGCGGCAGGGTTTCCTGCTCCTGCGCCATGTAGCCCAGCTGCACCCGGCTGCCCAGCCGGACCTGCCCGGCCAGCGGGGGGATGCGCCCGGCAATGGTGCGCAGCAGGGTGGTCTTGCCGCAGCCGTTGGGGCCGATCAGCACCGCCCGGGCGCCGTAGCGCAGGACCTGGCTCAGGTTCGCCAGCAGCGGCTCGCCCTGCGTATAGCCGACGGAAAGGTTCTCGAGCGAAAGCACATCGCGCCCGGTTTCCTCCAGCCCCTCGAACTCCATTTTCATCTGCCAGCCCTGCCGGGGTTTGTCGATGCGCTCTTCGGTGAGCAGCCGCTCCAGGCGTTTCTCGATGTTCTTCGCCTTCTGCACGGTCTCCTTGCCGCGGTCGGAGAAGAAGCCGACCGAAAAGCCGTCCACGCCGGTCGATTTATCGGTTTTGCCGCCTTTATGGAAGCGGCTCAGGCTGCGCATATGCGCGGCGGCGGCCTTCAACCGGGCAATCTCGTCCTGCTGGTCCTGATAGGCCTGGCGCTGGCGCTCCATCTCGGCGGATTTGGCCTCCACGTAAGCGCTGTAGCTGCCCGGGTAGGCCTTGACCTGGTGTGTGGCCGAGTCTAGCTCCAGGATGCCGCTGACTGTGTGGTCCAGAAAGGCGCGATCGTGCGAGACGATCAGCAGCGCGCCCGGATAGGATGCGAGCCAGCCTTCCAGCCACTCGAGCATGCCGATATCCAGATGGTTGGTGGGCTCGTCCAGCAGCAGCACCTGCGGTTGCGAGAGCAGCACCCCGGCCAGCGCCAGGCGGGTTTTCTGCCCGCCGCTCAGGTGGGCCACCGGCGTGGCGCGGTCGATGCTGTCCAGCCCCAGCCCGGCCAGGATGGCGGCGGACTGCCCGGCGTTCTCAGAGGCCGAGACCAGCTGCGCCAGGGTGCGGTCGTACTCCTCCTGCAGTGCGGAGTGATCGGGGCTGTCCGCCAGCGCTGCGGCCAGTTCGGCCAGCCGCTCGCCCAGCAGCTCGGTGTCGCCCAGCGCGGCCGATAGATAGCCGCTGACGGTTTCATCTTCGGCACAGGCCAGCCCCTGCGGAAGGTAGCCCAGCCTCAGCCCGGGAGGGGTCAGCTGCACCGAGCCGCTG
>CZCB01014243.1_pt1 | contig 15185 bp, 15 predicted proteins | sample 591991 | NCBI WGS metagenome assembly CZCB01 (sample SAMEA3556809, study PRJEB10932) | anaerobic digester metagenome | reverse complement strand
CAGGCTCGTAGGCGACTTCAAAGCGCGGCTCCTGCAGCAGCCAGTACGGCAGCTGCAGCTCGTAGAGCAGGTCGGCCGCGGCTTCCGGCTCGCGGGTGACGCGCAGCTTTTTGCGGATCTTGTGCTTGTACTGCTCGACAAAGGCTGCGTAGCGCGGCGAACAGGCGATCCAGCGATTGACCCGGTCGGCCGCGGGGCTGGTGTGCCCTTCCGAGAGAAAGGCGATCAGCTCGCGCTGCGATTTGGTCAGCCCCGGGCTGGAAGTGTCGACGCCCCTGCTCGCGTTCATTCCAGGCTCCATCTCTGGAGTCATTATAGACATTGCCGGTGACAATTTCCACCGGACCAACCCCGGGGAAACTTGAACCGGCTGGAGCGGCCTCTCTGCCAGAAAAAAATGCGCTGGCCGGCGGCCAGCGCGTCAACGGGCAGAACCAGTAATTCTAGTACTCGGGCTTCGGCCACACGGCCAGCTCGAGCGTCATGCGCTCGAAGAAGCTGCGGTCAGGCAGCGGGCCCTGTCCGTAGCTCATATCCACCACCCGGGCCTCGAGGATCAGCGTGGCAGTCTCCAGCAGGATGACCTTGTCCGGCTCGATCAGCATGGGCTCGCCCTTGGAAGCCAGCCGGGCGCGGATCTGCGGGTCGTTGTAGGCGTGCTCGCTCATCAGCACCTTGGTGACCGTCTGGATATCGTTCTTATCGAACAGCCAGACCTCGAAGGCGGTGACTTTCTTCGGTTCGCCGACGCCGATATGCTCGGCCACTCCCACGCCGCACTCGCCCAGGAACTCGCCGGTTTGCGAGTCGATGCTGAACGAGTCGTCGTAGATTTCATCCCCGGCCATGTAGGTGGTCATGAACTGCACCACCGGGGCTTCTTCCTGCGGCTCCTCCTGCACCATCGGGCGGGCAGGCTGGCGGACAAACTCCCGCACCGGTGCCGCGCCGGCCATGGATGCCGCCGGGCGCGGTTTGCGCAGGAGCAGAACATACACCAGCACCGCGCCCACCACCAGCGTGGCCAGGCACAGGCCGATCAGCAGGCCGATCCGGCTCAGGATCCCGCCGCTTTCCTCCTGCTCCTCCCCGGCGGGCTGCTCACCCACCGCGGCGGCTTCTGTCACGGCAGGGGTGGCTTCCGGCAGCTGGACAACCGCGCTGCCCACAGCGGCGGCGAACAGGTTGATATCGCTCTCCGTCAGATTGCAGGTGCCCGGCCGAAGGTCGTTCAGCAGCTCCGCGCCGCGCTCACCCAGCGCTTTAAAGCGAGAGCGAGCCTGGGCGGCGTTCATGTTGCGGGCAAACGAATCGATCGTCATGCAGAGGTACTGCACTTGATGCTCTTCCACCAGGTGGCTGGGAGAAGCATCCACCCACTGCACCGGCCACAGGCCCCAGCCCAGGATGGGAAGACCGATAATCAAGCCCAGCACGAACCCGGCCGCAGCGGCTGCCGTCGGGTTGCGGAGAATTTCGCGGATTCTGTCCATGATGTTCTGCTCCTACCGGGTGTATTGGATCCTGGATCGTTACCACAGGCGAACTGGCTGGTCACCGGCTGCACGCCGCCGCCCTGCCATGGGATTCGCTGCACGGCATGGGTGCAAGATCTATGCCGTTTCCGGAGCGGTGATATTGAGCTTGTCCAGCAGGAACACCTGCTCACACTGAAGGCACTGGGCGTCGCGCTTATTGCTGATCACCAGCAGGCCGCCGCAGTTGGGGCAGGGCGTGTCCACCGGCCGCTTCCACGAAGTGAACTGGCAGTCCGGGTAGTTGGCGCAGCCGTAGAAAGTGCGGCCTTTGCGCGTCTTCCGCTGCACCAGGTCACCGCCGTCCACCGGGCACTTCACACCGATCTTCTCCAGCCATGGCTCGGTGTACCGGCAGGCCGGGAAGGTGCTGCAGGAGATGAACTTGCCGAAGCGGCCAATGCGGATGACCAGATCGTTTCCGCAGCGCGGGCAGGGCCGGCCCACCTTTTCCAGTTCAGCCCGGGTCACCGGCATTTCGGCCTGCGCCTTTTCCAGCTGCTTGGAGAAGGTCTCGTAGAACTGGCCGACCAGCTCGGGCCACTCGCGCACACCGTTGGCCACCTTGTCCAGCCCCTCTTCCATCTGGGCGGTGAAGCTGGTTTCCACGATCTCGGGGAAGTGCCTGACCAGCAAGTCATTGACCAGCAAGCCAGTTTCCGTCGGGACCAGGCGCTTGTTGTCTCGCTCCACATAACCGCGATCCAGGATGGTCGACAGCGTGGGCGCATAGGTCGACGGGCGGCCGATGCCGTACTCTTCCAGCGTCTGCACCAGCGAGGCCTCGGTGTAGCGCGGCGGCGGCTGGGTGAAATGCTGTTCGGGGATCAGGCGCTTCAGAATCTGCTTCTGCCCTTCCTCCAGCCCGGCCGGAATGCGCACATCGTCATCTTCCTCCAGGTGCTGGTCCTCGTCCCGGGCGGCTTCGTACACCACCAGGAAGCCGGAGAACCGCAGCGTGGAGCCGGAAGCGCGCAGCAGGTAGGCGTGCAGGTTGGTTTTCGACGTCACGTCCACCGAAATGGTGTCATACACCGCGGCCTCCATTTGCGAGGCCACGAAGCGCTTCCAGATCAGCTGGTACAGCTTGAACTGGTCTGTGGTCAGATACTTCTTGATGTCAGCCGGCAGCCTCCGGGCGGAGGTCGGCCGGATGGCCTCGTGGGCTTCCTGCGCGCCGGCAGCCTTGGTCTTGTACTGCGGCGGAGCGGGCGGCAGGTACTCCTTCCCGTAGGTCTGCTCGATCAGCTCGCGGGCTTCCGACTGTGCCAGCTGTGACACATTGGTCGAGTCGGTGCGCATGTAGGTGATCAAACCCGTTGCGCCGCCGTTGCCCACGTCCAGACCTTCGTACAGCTGCTGGGCCAGGGTCATGGTGCGCTTGGCGGTAAAGCCCAGCCGGCGTGAGGCTTCCTGCTGCAGCGTGCTGGTGGTGAAGGGCGGCAGCGGCTTGCGCTTGCGCTCGCCCCGGCGGATCTTCGCGATGCGGTATTCCGCCTTCTCCATATCGTCCAGCAGCGCCTGCACGCTGGCCTGATCGGGTAGGCTGACATCCTGATCGTCCACCTTCACCAGGCGGGCGATGAAGGTGGCATCCAGCGGCTCCGGCCTGAACTCGGCCGCGATGGTCCAGTATTCCTCAGGGACGAAATCCTCAATTTCGCGCTCGCGGTCGACGATCAGCCGCAGGGCCACCGACTGCACGCGTCCGGCCGAAAGCCGTCCGCGCACCTTCTGCCAGAGCAGCGGGCTCAGCTTGTAGCCGACCAGGCGGTCCAGCACGCGGCGGGCCTGCTGCGCATTGACCAGATCCATATTGATCGAGCGGGTGTGGGCAAATGCCTCCTTGATGGCCGGCTCGGTAATCTCATGGAATACCACCCGGTGCACCCGCTCGGGCTCGATCTCGGCCGATTCCATCAGGTGCCAGGCGATGGCCTCCCCTTCGCGGTCGGGGTCGGTTGCCAGATAGATTTCCTTGGCCTGCTGCGCCAGGGACTTGATTTCCTTGACCACCGGGCGTTTCTCGTTGGGCACCCGGTACTTGGGCTGGAAGTGATTGTCCACATCCACCGAGAGTTCTGACTTCAGCAGGTCGCGCACATGCCCGACCGAGGCCTTGACGGTGTATCCGCGGCCCAGAAAACGTCCCACCGTGCGAGCCTTGGCCGGCGATTCCACGATCACCAGCTTGCCCTTGCGCTCCGGCGCGGGTTTGGGCGCTTTTTTTGGAGCCGTCTTCCCCTCGTGGGCCTCCGTCCGGCCGGTGCGAAACAGCTTCGTCCCGCAGACCGGGCAGGTGCCCCGGGTGACCGGCGCTCCGGCTTTATTAAAATCAGCCACGGGATCCTGAATTTCCCGTTTGGTTTTGCATTTTACGCAGTACGCTTCCAAAAGCTGTCTCCTACAGGTAATCCGACGGGCCGCTGTCTTTCAGCCGCTGGACCACTTCACGCACACGCTGTGCCTGGTCGCGGCGCGTGATCAACAGCGCGTCGCCGGCATCCACGATGACGAGATCCTCAATGCCTATGGTCACGATCAGCCTGTCAGGCTGTTCGGTAAGCAGCAAAGAGTTGCCGGTATCGAGAAGGATGGTCTTTCCACCCAGCGCAATGTTCCCCTGAGCATCCGCGGGGAAGACATCGAAGAATGATTCCCAACTCCCCACATCATTCCAGCCCAGTTCGGTGGCTGGAACCACAGCCACCTTTTCGGCGTGCTCCATAATACCATAATCGATGGTTTGGGGACGGATTCCCGGCCACAGCCGCTGAATCACCTCTGCTTCGGCTTCCGTCCCCAGTGCTTCCCCGATCTGTGCCAGCGTGTGCGCCAGTTCGGGCATCTGCCGCCGGAACTCCTCCAGCACGCGGTCCGCCCGCCAGATGAACATGCCCGAGTTCCAGTAATGGTCGCCGCCGGCCAGCATTTCCCGGGCGGCGGCTTCATCGGGCTTTTCCCGGAAGCGCTCCACCTGATACACCGTTTCGCCGGGCCGGTCCAGCCGCGCGCCCCGCTGAATGTATCCGTATCCGGTGGCCGGATAGGTGGGCTGGATGCCCAGTGTGACCAGGTACCCCGCCTGGGCAACTTCAAAGGCCTCACGCAGGGCCGTCTGGAAGGCCGGCACGTTCTGGATGATGTGATCGGCGGTCAGAATGGCCATCACCGCCTGCGGATCGCGCTTCAGCAGCGCAGTCGCAGCCAGCCCGACCACCGAGGCCGTGCCGCGCGGCATCGGCTCGATCAGGTAGTTATCCCCTGGTATTTCAGGTACCTGCTGGCGCAGCTGGCGAGCCTGCTCGGCCACGGTGACGATGAAAATGCGCTCCGCAGGAAACAGCCCTTCAAGCCGGTCGGTGGCCAGCTGAAACAGGCTGCGCTCCGAGTTTATCTTCAACATTTGCTTGGGGCGGTCCTGCCTGGAGAGAGGCCACAGCCGGGTTCCCCCGCCGCCCGCCATGATCACAGCGTAAAAATGTTCATGCATGATGTTCAATCCAGTAGTCTGCCCTGTCTTCCCGGGCCATCACGTAGTTCATACCCCCCACCTGGCGCGCCAGTCCTTTCAGCTCCATCAGAGTTAGCGTCGCGGTCACTTCGGACACCGGCAGCCCGGACTCGACGCACAGCTCGTCCACATGCTTGGGCTCTTCGCTCAGCAGCGAGACCAGCTTCGCTTCCACCGCGTCGCCGGGGATCACCTTCCTCACCGCCTGCTGAGCCTGGCGTCGTTCCAGCTGCAGCACGTCCAGAATGTCAGACATGTTCAACAGTGGACGGGCTCCATTATAGATCAAACGGTTGGTGCCTTTGCTCTGCACGGCGTAAATGCTGCCGGGAACGCTGAGCACATCGCGCCCCTGGTTGGCCGCGAACGCCGCCGTGATCAGCGCGCCGCTGGTTTCGCCTGCCTCAACCACGATCGTGGCCCGCGACAGCCCGGAGACAATCCGGTTGCGGGGCGGGAAGTTGGTGCTCTCAGGCGGGGTGCCCGGCGGATAATCGCTGATGACTGCACCGCGGGTGATAATTTCCTCAGCCAGGCGGGTGTGTTCCGGCGGGTAGATGCGGTCCACGCCGCTGCCCAGCACCGCAATNNCCGCTGACCACGGTGATGCCGTTGTGCGCCAGAAAAGCGGCGATCTCCTCGGTCACCTGCCGGCCGTAGGCGGTCACCCGCCGGGTGCCGACCACAGCCACGGCCCACTGGTCTTCCGGAAGGATCTCTCCACGCACGTACAGCACCGGCGGCGGCTGGTCGATCTCTTTGAGCAGCGGCGGGTACTCCGGGTCCTCCCAGATAAGCACCCTGATACCCATTTTCTCGATCCGTGCCCACAGCTTTTCCAGGTCCACCTGCCGGCGCACCTGCAGCAGCCGTTCCACGCTGCGAGGCGGCAGGCCCGCGGCTCGCAGAGCATCTCTGGGCGCCTGCCAGGCCCGGGACAGGTCACCGAAGTGGTCCAGCAGCCCCTGCAGCCGCACCGCACCCACGCCCTTTACCAGGTTAAAACCAACCCAGTAGGCCTTTGGATCCATCCCCTGTTCCTTTTAGAGATATTCTGGCGGTCGAACCCGCATTTCTCCCTGATCCAAGTTTACGGCGAGAATGACATTTTTCAAAGCCGGAAGAAGCAGTTCGGAGCCGTCCGGAGTGCGCACCAGATAGACGTCATTGGCGCCGGTCTCCAGGATTTCCTCCAATATTCCCAGCACCGTGCCGCCTTCATCCACAACCGTCAGCCCCAGCAGCTCGTGATGATAATATTCACCCTCTTCCAGTCTGGGAAGGTCCTTCGAGCTGACGAAAATCAGCTGGCCGCGCAGCTCCGCGGCCTCCTCCGGCGAGTTGATTCCCTGGAATGATATCAGGAAGGTCTTGGCAGCCCCCCGCACCCCGCGAATGACCAGTTCGCGGCGCTCTTCCCCCAGATAGACTTTCTTCCCGCGGCGCAGCCGTTCGGGAAAATCCGTCAGCACGTCCATCTGAACTTCGCCCCTCAGCCCATGCGGGCGGCGCAGGCGGCCGACGGCCAAAAACACAGACTCGCCCTTAGGGGGCGAGTCTGTGTTCTGCTCTTCACCCCTCTTTGGAACAGATGGCGCCATGCGTTTACCGCGGCTCCACCACGTCCAGAGTGGCTTGCTGGCCTTCGCGGGCGGCGGCGACTCTCAGCAGCAGGCGCATCGAGTTGGCCACACGCCCTCCCTTGCCGATCACCCGGCCCATGTCCTCCTTGGCTACGCGCAGCTCAAGCCGGACATGGCTGCCGTCTCGGGCTTCCCGCACATGAACCTGGGTCGGGTCGTCCACCAGGGAACGCGAAATATATTCAATCAGTTCCTTCACAACAACTCCTTTCACCCACCCCGGGTTTTGGATGACTGAAGGACAGACGAACAATTATCCGCGTGTCTTGGGATTCACAACCCGATTGGCGTAGTATGCGTCTGCCTCTGCCAGAATGGTTTCCAGCGATTCGCCGGCCTTGAAGCGCTTGTAGCGCTCCATCAGCCCCACACTTTCGAACAGCTTGGTGACGGATTCGGACGGCTGAGCTCCCTTGCTGAGCCAGTCGTACACCTTCTTCTCGTCAACTTCGAAGGTGAAGGGCTCGGTCCGGGGGTTGTAGCTGCCCAGGATCTCGATAAAGCGGCCATCGCGCGGAGCTTCGGAATTTGCGGCGACAATGCGATAGCTGGGTTGTTTCTTCAACCCGGTGCGGCGCAAACGAATTCGAACCATGAAAAAAAGTCTCCTCTTACAAACGTAAATGGTATCGGAATGATCAGCGATTGGGGCAGCCAGCCTGGGAGAAGTGAGGGCCGTTGAAGGGACGGGGGTTCAACCTCCCGGCACAATGCTTACCCAAACAGTCGGGGAAGTCCTCTCCCTCCTGTTTTTTGCAGAGTCTTGAACATGCGTTGAGCTTCACGGAACTGCTTCAGCACCCGGTTGACGTCCTGCACGTCCGTGCCGGAACCGCGGGCAACCCGGCGGCGGCGGCTGGCGTTCAGGATGTCGGGGTTGCGCCGTTCCTGGGCCGTCATCGAGTTCAGAATAGCCTCGGTAACCTTGAGGCTGCGCTCGGCCTCCTTGGGATCCACCTGGCGGGCAATCTGGCCCATGCCGCCGGGAAGCATCTCCAGCAGCTGGTGGAAGGGGCCCATCTTGCGCAGCTGGCGCAGCTGATTGGCGAAGTCCTCCAGCGTAAACTGGCCGGACATCATCTTCTCGGCCTGTTTCTGGGCTTCTTTTTCGTCAAACGCCGATTCAGCCCGCTCGATCAGGCCGATCAGGTCACCCATGCCCAGGATCCGCGACGACAGCCGCGCGGGGTCATAGGCCTCGATGGACTTGATGCCTTCGCCGGTGCTCAGGAACTTGATCGGCACGCCGGTCACGCTGCGGATAGAGATGGCCGCACCGCCGCGGGCGTCGCCGTCCATCTTGGTCAGGATCAGGCCGGTCAGCGAGACAGTGTCGCGGAAGCCTTCCGCCACGTGCAGCGCTTCCTGACCGATCATCGCGTCCACCACCAGCAGGATGTCGTTCAGCGGCACCCGACTGGCGATGGCCTTGAGCTCGGTCATCAGCTCGTTGTCCAGCTGCGAGCGGCCGGCGGTGTCGATGAGCAAAGCCGTCACGCCGCCTTTCTGCGCCTGGGCGTACGCCCGGGCAGCCAGTTCCGGTGGGAGCACGTTCGGCTCGGTGAACACCGGCACGTTGATCTGCTCGCCCAGCGTCTGCAGCTGCTTGACGGCCGCAGGACGGTACGGGTCGGCGGCCACCAGCATCACCCGCTCGCCCTGATGGCGCAGCAGGTTGGCCAGCTTGGCCGAGGCGGTTGTCTTACCGGAACCCTGCAGGCCTACCAGCATGATCACCCGCGGCTTGGGCCCGGTCAGGTTGAGCGGGGCCGGGTCACCCAGCGTGGCGATCAGCTCTTCATGCACAATCTTGACCATCTGCTGGCCAGGATTGAGCGCCTTGGACACCTCATGACCGATGGCCCGCTCGCGGACGCGGTTGACAAAGGTCTTCACCACGCTGAAATGCACGTCCGCCTCGAGCAGCGCCCGGCGGACCTCGCGCAGCGCTTCGTCAACGTCCTCTTCAGAGAGCTTACCCCGCTTGCGCAGGTTGGCAAATATATCGTTAAGCCGGTCGGTCAGGTTTTCAAACACTGTGGCTCACAGAATCCTACAAGAATCCCCTTCCGGGGTTTTAATCCGAGTGATTCTAGCCTGTAAACCTTGAAAGGTCAAGGCTGACCTTTTCCCGCCCCGTGCCTGGCAGCCTCCGCACGGTCGTCACTTCCTTGCCAGGTGGCGGCTCAGCAGATCCCCGCGCTCGAACAGCACCCGCATACCGCCTTCCATCACCCGCCGCGAGCCGGGGTCCAGCGGATCAGCCGCCCACTCCTCACCGGTAAGGCCGTACTCCACCTCCAGCCCGTCCGCGTACCACACCCGGATGGAGGTCAGTTTACCGTAAGGTTCCAGCTGGACGGACTGCGCCAGGCCGAACTTCTCCAGCCAGCCCTGGTCCTCCAGGTACCTGGACGGGTCCTGTGCGAGGATCACCAGGTCCACATCTGACGTTTCGGTCGCCGCCCCACGAGCGTGCGAACCGACCAGCGCGAGGGCCAGAATATCCGGCTGCCTGGCCGCCCAGTCGCTGACCTGTGTGAGAAAGGATGAGATCCGCTCCCTGTCCATCGTTTACACACCCTGATCGACAGCGATTTCTTGACTCAACGAGTTAATAATTATGCAAGGAATCCACCCGATCGCCTGACACAGACACATTCTTCATTATAATCGGCTGAGTAAGGGCAATAAACCCCGGCGCTCATCCCGCCCGCAGCGAAACCAAATTCCCTTCTCCGGTGTTATACCAGCATAGGTATACATACTTTATTACGAAAGAGGAAAGGTTCCCATGTCGAATAAAGTGGCTATCGTCACAGATAGCGCGGCATACATTCCGGAAGAAATCCGCCAGGGATATCCTATTCACCTGATTCCCATGCAGCTGATCTGGGGAGATGCCTGCTTCCGTGACGGCATCGATATCCAGCCCTCAGAGTTTTACGAGCGGCTTCCCAACGCGACGGTGATGCCCAGCACATCGCAGCCCTCGGTCGGGGATTTCAAAGCGCTGTACACCTCGCTCCTCGACCAGGACTACCAGATTCTGAGCATGCACATCTCCGGCGCCCTCTCCGGGACGCTGGATTCCGCCCGTCAGGCCAAAGATATGCTGGCCGGCGCTCCCATCGAGATCGTCGATACCCTCTCGGCGGGCATGGGCGAAGGCTTCCAGGTGCTGGCCGCAGCCCGGGCAGCCGCTGACGGCGCCAGCCTGAGCGAATGCACGCGGATCGCCGAATCCGCCATGGACAAAACCGGCGTGCTCTTCATCCCCATGACGCTGGAGTTCCTCCGCCGGGGCGGCCGCGTGAGCAACATCTCCGCCTTTTTCGGCAACCTGCTGGACGTCAAGCCCATTCTCACCCTGTCCGACGGCAAGATCGTGCCCTGCGAAAAAGCCCGCACCAGGGCCAAAGCACTGGAGCGCCTGGTGGACATCTTCGCCGCCCAGGTCGGTGACCGGCGCCCGGTGCGCATTGCTTCTCTGCACGCCAACGCCCCGGCCGACGCGAAGGCCCTGCTGGAGATGGCGGTCAGCCGCTTCCCCTCCTCCGCGATTGCGGATGCCTTCTACGCGGACGTCAGCCCGGTGATCGGCACCCATCTGGGGCCGGGCGGGCTGGGCATCGCCTACATGGCGGGCATGTAACCCGTCCTTATCTCCTGAATTTCAGGCCAGCCGGACCGGCTGGCCTTTTTTTGCCTGAATCCAGCGAAATAGTGATATTCATCATCCATTCAGCTGAAACGAACAGGCCGGTTTATTGTTACAATATTTTCATCTCCACATCCTCACAACAAGGTGATTAACTCCATGAGAAACTACCCGCATCTCGGTGTTCAGGTTCCTGACGTTTTGCTGCCCCGCCAGGGGGTTGATCTGCAAAAATGGGCTGTCATCGCGGTGGACCAGTTTACCTCGCAGCCTGAGTACTGGCAGCAGGTCGAGGAGACCGTGGGAGACGCTCCTTCCACCTACCACCTGATCCTACCGGAAGGCAAGCTTGGCACGCCCGAAGAGCCCGCCATCGTCGAGAAAGCCCAGGCCAAAATGAAGGAGTACCTGGCTCAGGGCCTGCTCGAGTCCATTGAAGGCATGGTGTACGTCGAGCGCACGGTCGACGGCAAAACCCGCCGCGGGTTGATCATGGCCCTCGATCTGGAGAACTACGATTATCACAAAGGCTCCTCCACGCTGATTCGCGCCACCGAAGGCACCATCCTGGAGCGCATTCCCCCGCGCATGCGCATCCGCCGCGGCGCTCAGCTGGAGCTCCCCCACATCCTGGTGCTGATCGACGACCCGGACCACACCGTGGTCGAGGTGGCCCAGAAGAACCTCAGCAGCCTGGAGCCGCTGTACGACTTTGAGCTCATGGCCGGCAGCGGTCACCTGCGCGGCTTCTTGGTTAAAGACCTGGGTCTGGAAGAGCAGATCATCAAAGGCCTGGAAAAGCTGGCCGACCCGGAGCAGTTCCGCCAGAAATACGGCCTGAACTCGGACGCCAGCCCGCTGCTGTTCGCCATGGGTGACGGCAACCACTCGCTGGCCACGGCCAAGGCCATCTGGGAGGAGCTCAAGCCGCACGTCGGCATGGACCACCCGGCCCGCTACGCGCTGGTGGAGGTGGAGAACATCCACGACGAGGCCATGCACTTCGAACCGATTCACCGGGTACTGTTCAACATCAAGGCCGATCCCCTGCCGGCGATGCAAGAGAAGTTCGGCGACCAGTACCGGCTGGATCCAGTCGGCTCGGTCGAAGAAATGGTCCAGCGCGTCAACGGCCAGACCGGCCCGCAGCAGGCCGTGGGTGTGATCAGCGAGCAGGGGTACGGTGTGATCACCATCGGCGCACCGACCTCAAACCTGGCGGTGGGCACGCTGCAGAACTTCCTGGACGAGTTTATGGAAGCCGGCGGCGCGGAGAAGATCGACTACGTGCACGGGCTGGATGCGCTGACCGAGCTCGGCCGGAAGCCGTGCTGTGTCGGTTTCTACCTGCCCCCCATGCCCAAAGAAGAGCTGTTCAAGACTGTGATCCTGGACGGCGCGCTGCCCCGCAAAACCTTCTCCATGGGCGAAGCCAAGGAAAAACGCTTCTATATGGAAGCCCGGCGCATCGCCTGACCGGATCAGATCCCTTAAGATGCACACCCCCTGGCTTACCAGGGGGTGTTTCATCCTCCAGTATAATGAAAAAAACTTCCGCCTGAAGGAGACCGATGCAGCGCTTTCACCGCTTCAACCCGCCCGAAGACGGCGCTTCCCCTGAACAGGTTCGCTTCCTTGACCTCCAGGTCGAACCCTGGCCGGACGGCCGCCGCATCAAGGTGCTGATGTCCATCACTCCCTTCCTCCAGCCGCCGAACCTGATGATGGTGATGACCGACGCGGAGGGAACGGAGGTCTCCCGGACGAGCATCGTGGAAAACATCGATTATCAGCTGGTGTTCACCATGCACATCCGCAGCCAGAAGGTGGCCGGGCAGTACAAACTGACGGCCTCCATTAACTACGACGACCTTGGCGTGGTGGACGAACGGCAGGTGGAATTTGAGTCCTACGAAACGGACGCGGAGGAGTAAGCTCCAGCCGGTAGCCTGGCTGGTCCTGCTGGCCCTGGCGCTGGCGGCCTGCCAGCCTGCCCCGGCCATGGCCAGCGATTCCACTCCTGCCCCCACCGAAGCAGCGACTGCGCCATCCCTGGCCCCCACCGCCGCACCGACGCAGACCATCACCCCCACGCAGCCCCCGCAGCCCGAGCCAACCACTGCCGTATCCTCACCGCTGGCGGAAATCCCGCTTTCTGAGCTGGAAGAGATCCTCACCACCCCTTTCCAGCGGCCTGCGCCCGGGCTGGACGACGGCCATCACGGGGTGGATTTCTCCTTCTACACCCGCGGCGAGCGCTACGACATCCTCGGCCTGCCGGTGCTCTCGGTGTTGGACGGCCGGGTGGCGGCAGTGATCACAGACCGCCCGCCCTACGGGAACATGATCCTGGTGGAGACCCCGCTGGACCAGCTGCCCGCGGAGTGGATCGACGCGCTGGGGCTGGACGCCAGCCCGGATGCTCCCACGCAGCCTCCCCGCCTGCAGTGCCCCGAGCAGGAGCGGCCCTTCGCGCCTGAGGGTCAGCAGCGCTCGCTCTACCTGCTGTATGCCCACCTGCAGGAGCCGCCCGCCTTCTCCATTGGAGACCAGGTGCTCAGCGGCCAGCAGATCGGCCTGGTGGGCAATACCGGCATGTCCGGCAACCCGCACCTGCATCTAGAGGTCCGGGTTGGCCCGTCCTTTGCAACCTTTGACCAGATGGCGCACTACACCAACAGCGCCACTCCGGAAGAAATGGCCGCCTACTGCGCCTGGCGCATCAGCGGTCAGTTCCATATGCTCGACCCCATGGCCTTTATCAGGCTTGCAGCCGCCCGCTGACACCGCCTGCCAGCCCGGCAGGCTCATTCACCCGTCATCGAATCCGAAGTGGGGCAATCCAGTCGATGCAGCTCTCCCAAAAACAACTCCTGATCTCGGTAAGCCTGCTGCTGGCCGCCAGCCTTCTTCTGGTCCTCGTGGCGCTCGACCGCTACCGGCCTGCCCCTGTGACTGGCGCACCTGCGGCCACCCCCACGGATGTGCTGGCCGCCGTGCAGCCGGATGCTGCGGAGCCTGCTCCAGCCCCGACCCCGACGGATCAGCCCGCCGGACCGGTGGAACCGCCAGAGCCGCAAGCCGCTTCCGCGCGGGACCTGCTGATCCTGGCCATGCCCGACGGACTGTACACCCACCTGTTCGCCTATCACCCGGTTCATTTGCCCCTCACCCGCCTGACGGACGGCCCTCACGACGATATATCCCCGGCGGTCGATCCCACCGGAACGAGGGTCGCCTACGCCTCGCGGGAAAGCGGCTTCTGGGATATCTACCTGCTGGACCTGACCGACGGCTCGCGAACACAGCTGACCGACACGCCCGAATACGACGGCCACCCTTCCTGGTCACCCGACGGCCTGTGGCTGGTCTACGAGACCTATCTGGATAATAATCTGGAGCTGGTCATTCAGGGTGTGGACCAGGAAAACAGCCAGCCCATCCGCCTGACCCAGAACGAGGCCGCGGACTTCTCCCCCGCCTGGTCACCGCAAGGCCGCGAAATTGCCTTTGTATCCGACCGCAGCGGCGACCAGGAGATCTGGTCCGCCCGGCTGGACTTTGTTCTCGACCGGTTTGTCAATCTCAGCGGCAGCCCCGGCAGCCAGGAGGCCTCGCCACGCTGGGGACCGGACGGCCAGACCATCGCCTGGTCTTCGGTCTTTCCGGGGAGCGCGGAGGTCTACCTGCTCGACCGCAGCCAGCCCGGTGAGGCCATCCGGCAGGTGGGCGGCGGTCGCGGTCCGGTCTGGAGCCCGGACGGCCGGCTGCTGGCGGTCGAAAACCAGGGGCCGAACGCCACCGGCCTGGCCTTCTTCTCTCCAGACAGCGCAACACTGGCCTATCCGCCGGTCCAGCTGCCAGGCGCGCTGGCCGGCCTGGCCTGGTTTAACTGCCCGGAAGGCGTTTCCCCGGAAGCTATCGGCACTCCGGCGGCCTTCAATCTCGCTGCCCTTTATGAACCGATCATCACCGCGCCCGCCGGGGAAGACGGCCGGACGGAAGTGGTCCCGCTGAAGGAGGTGAAAGCGCCCTTCCCCTACCTGCACGATGCGGTGAACGAGGCCTTTGACGCCTTGCGCGCGGCCGCCGGCCAGGCCGCCGGGTGGGACGTCCTCTTCTCGCTGGAAAACGCCTTCATTCCCCTCACGGACCCGGTCTCACCGGGCGGCAGCGACGCCTGGCTGAAGACCGGCCGGGGGTTCGCCCTGGACGCGGCCGCGCTGCAGGCCGGCTGGATGGTAGTGGTCCCCGAGCATCATCTCGACCAGACCTACTGGCGGGTGTACGTCAAAGCCCNNCGCTGCATGCGATGGTCTGGGATCTGGATGCCCGCAGCCGCGGCGACCTGGAAGCCTATGAAAACGGCGGGGTGTTTGCGCCTGTCCCGTCCGGGTACTGGGTGGACTTCACCGATCTGGCCGCCCGCTTCGGCTGGAAGCGTCTGCCCGCCATGCACAACTGGCGCAGTTACTATCCGGCGGCGCGCTTCAACCAGTTTGTCCATGTCAGCGGCCTGGACTGGACCCGGGCCATGCTCGAACTGTACCCGGCCGAAGTGCTCACGCCCGAGCCGGGGTATGACAGCGGGGTGAGCCGGCCATGATCCGGTTCGACCGGCTGGCCCTGCTCTGCCTGGCCTGGCTGCTGGCCGCCCTGCAGCCACCAGCGGCCGCGGCGCAGCCCGCGGCAGCCGCCCCGGCCGTCGAAGTGACTCAACCGGCGGCGGTTCCCACCCTCGCCATCACCCCGCTCCCTGCGGTCACATCCAGGCCAACCCCGACTCAGGCGGCGCCGCCGGTGCGGCTTGCCTTCGATGAGGGGTCGCCGGC
>CZCB01003785.1_pt1 | contig 15203 bp, 10 predicted proteins | sample 591991 | NCBI WGS metagenome assembly CZCB01 (sample SAMEA3556809, study PRJEB10932) | anaerobic digester metagenome | reverse complement strand
CCGCCTATCCCTTTTTTGCGAAGCTCAAGCCATTGTTCGCGGGGCATGTCCAGGGTTTTGGCAAGTTCTACTGCGGTCATGCTTCCACCCCCAGCGCTTCTTCTATTGTCTTGAACTCAGGGTCTATATACTGCACCAAGCATTCCCATTCTGCATGAATGATGTCGCCATTTACGCAGTATACATCCTCCCCTGGATATATTTCTCCGCCGCATCCTTCACAGTATGCCATTACCTCAGCGTCCTGCGGATCGGGAAGTCCTTGTGAAAATCTATCTAGATTCATACGCCTATCCTCCTTGACACCCCATTGCATCAGAGATACAATGAAGTTGGTGTAATTGTGGCTTTATGCCGTTTCTTATTTTTTAGACAGCTTTATATACCTAAAAACTACGTTTATTTCTTCGTTTGTTTTTTCATAGATTACATCGTTAGTTGAAAAAGAAGTTGACAAAGAGCTTGTATCCTTCGCATCAAAAATCTCAAAAATCCTTACCGTGTCAATTATGCTCTCGTAAGGACTTGCGTCTACATAGATGCTGACCTCATTTTCTTTAGCTACTTTCTTTAGCTATGTTCATCTCTTTTTCTCCTTTCTGATCTCTACTACCCTGCCGTCATTGATAATCACGCTGTATCCCATTTGCATCAGAAGTATACAGTCATTCAAGTTGACCGGCAGCGGCATCTTCTTTTTCGGCATCATCTTCCCCCCTTTCATCCTCAAGATGCTTATGAATTATGGTCAGTTTCTTTGCTGCCCGCTTGCTCGTCCTCGTCCTCGAAAAAGCGTGTCCAATTAAAGCCCATGACTGAGGCGATTTTTTTGGCTACTTCTACCGATGGGTTTGCATTACCGTTTTCAATCTCGGTAATCATCGTTCGAGAAATCCCAACCATTTTAGCAAGCTGTTCCTGTGTCAAGTTATGCGACTCGTGTCTTAACTTCTTCAGCCAACTTCTCATCTGTTTCACCCCCTGGGCGTCAAGTTTCTTGACCTGTCTTTATTATATGTCAAGTTACATGACATTGTCAATATAAATAAAAGGAAAAAGTCAAATTTCTTGACTTCTATTGATGTCAAAATTATTGACGTTTATAATGGATGTACAAATAAAAAGTAGGTGTGGAATTATGATTGGTAAGAGATTGAAACACCTTCGTCGGGTGGCATAACCCGGCCTTGCCACCGGAGCGGGCATTACTCCCCGCCGAAGCGGGGCGGCTCTTTCGCGAAAAATTCCCTGCACGAGATATTGAAAAACGAGAAGTACATAGGGGTTTTCGTGTTCAACCGCCGACAGGGAAGGACGCCGGACGGCAAGAAAAACAACCGCCGGCTAAAGCCGCGTGAAGAAATGGTCGTTATTCCGGGAGCGGTCCCGGCCATCATAGACGAAAATTTATTCTGGAGGGTACAGGAGAAAATGCTGAAGAGAAAACACAATCCCGAAAAAGCAAGGCAGAAGGCGAAGGCGGTATACCTCCTGACCGGCCTTATTGAATGCGGTTTATGCGGTGCGGCCTACATCGGCAACATGGGCAGTTGGAAAAACAAAAAGGGAGAAAAACGAGAGGCATTTTATTATGAGTGCGGGGCCAGGGACAGAACCAGGACATGCGACAACCGGCGGATCAGGAAACACATCCTTGAGGGAATCGTTTTGGATGAAATAGAGAGGGAAATTTTTGCGCCGGAAACCAGATTGTTGCTCATTGATAAGCTTTTTGAGTTTTACAAGAGTCAACAGGGCAAGATGAAGTCGGAAGTTGATTATACGAAAAAAGAATACGCCCGCATCCAGCGAGCCATTGATAACCTGCTCAGGCTGATCAAGCAGGGGAAGGCTACAGACTCGGTTATTGAACAACTTAATCAGAGAGAAAAAGAAAAAGCCGTCCTCGGGGCGGAGGTGGACAGGCTGGAAAGGTATGAATCATTAAGCCTTAGCAGGAATGAGGTTGGGGCGTACATTCGGCAGCATCAGCCTTCACCTGCTTTGCCCATTCTTCCCCGAATTCATCTTTAAATGCTCTAAGGGCTGCCTCAATAAGTCCTTTGATCTCATCTGGAGTGACATTAAGCCCCAATTCTTCAGCTCTGGCCGCCAGCCATTCGGCAGCTTTCTGGTATTTAGCCTCACCGTGCAGATCCCGGTAAACCTGTTCCACAAACCTTACAGCCAGGGCTGCCAGCTCTTGCTTGGCTGCTAACTCTGCTTCAATTCGCCGCATTCCTTCTACGCCCAGGCGCTTGCGTAGCCATGCTACCACATAACCCGCCGCCAAGGTTGTCAGTAGCACCAGAACATAATACAACACCCGCAAAAGTAAATCATTCACTTTATTACCGCCTCCTTTATATTCCTCCGCTGTTTTCTTTCTCAACTTCCTTCTTTTTTATCCCGGCTAGAAACCATAGTTCGCCGGTGGTAAAGGCAAACCATGCCGCTATTAAGGCTGTTGGTTCAGCACCTACCTTTATGAATGCGTATAGAAACGCCAGTGTGAAGAACATATTCAACAGGACCACAAGGGTTACGATAAACTTAGAAAATCTCATTTTGTCACTTCCCAATTAATTTAAGTACACGATCCAGTAAAACAGCAACCTCGGCCCTGGTAATGGGCTGGTCCGGGCGGAAATTGCCCTTTTCGTCACCCTTAATCAGGCCGAGCTTCGCAAGTCGCTCGATGGAACCTTTCGCCCAGTGGCCGTTCGGCACGTCTTTGAACATACCAGCAATCACCTCTCTTGCGACATCTGCTGGCCCACGGCCAGCCTTGATTTCCCCTAAAGGAAAGTAGCGGCCCGGACAGGCGGTAGAATACAAGTCCCGGTGTCCTACCACTTTAACTCCTGGATACACCTGTTTCAGGTAGTCCACCAGCTCCAGGATGGCTTTCCACTGCGCAGGCGGCATGTGTTCCTGCTCATAATTGCCTTCACAGCAGATTGCCACGCTGTTTGCATTATATCCGGGACAGTGGGCACCAACAGCATCATGAGGACGCCCCCGGTAAATCTGCCCATCCTTGGAGACAAAATAGGCATAACCGATGCCGGCCCAGCCTCTGGCTAAGTGTGAACGGTGTATATCGTAAACAGAACATTTAGGCCAATCTGCATGGTGGAGAACAATGTAATCGGTACGACTTCGTTTCGTTAATTTATTTCTAAATTTTAGGTTTGTTTCAATTACTTGCATTAAAGCCCCTCCTTATGTTATATGGTATATCAATTTAAATTGGAGGCTGGTTTCTATTATCCGCACCTTGGTTCACCCGCCTTTCTTGCGTCCGATTAAGCCAGATTGTAGCCGATTCCTGCACAAAATAGCCGCCGAGAATTATCCCCAACAGCGGCACCAACGTCTGCACCACGGCCAGGGCGCTTTCATTTTCCAGCGCCCGCCAGCAGAAGAAAAGAAATGTGCCGGAAAAGCCCAAAGCAAGCAGGTCTTTAAACGAAAACTCTAAGGGCCGGGAGAAGAAGTCTTTCATAAAGTCACTTCCCCGCAAAGAACTGCGCTATTAACAGAAGAAGAGAGGTTATCACCCCTCCCATAAGTCCGATAAGCCAAATATAAATTTTGTCGATCTTCGCTTCTAGTCGCTGCAAACTACCGTTCTGTTTTAGTTGCCAATCACGAAAATTTTCCGTATCCGCTTCAAGCGCCGCAACCCTTTCCGCCAAATCAGTCAATAAAACCACCCCTTCCTCCAAAAATTAAACCGGTCCTCCCGGTTTCTTTTTGGCGTTCTTAATAGCTTTCTCAACTAGCCCATCGTAGTAGCGCAGATAATCTTGGACATGCGCCTCGGTGAATCCCGTTTCTGGAGGAGCTTCCGGCACCGGAGCGCCGTAAAGGTATCCAGCGGCCATCCGCGAAATCCAGTTATAGCGCAATCTGGCCTGGCGCTTGCGCTCCGGGGTAATATCCGGGTTCATCTCGATCTCCCGCAGTTCCCGCCGCAGGTCGGCCAGGTTGTCGGCGATTGCCCTCATTGCGGGAATGGCCGCCACAAGTCTTGCCTCACGCTCGCTTAATTCCTTGCCGTGAAGCCTATAGTCGTTATAAAGCTTCTGCGCCCTGTCGTAATCTTTGTAGAACCTGTCCACGATCCGGCTGCCGCCTTCCGCCGGACCGTAAACCAGGGGACCGATGATGGGTAGATACTCAGCTCCAGCTCTTCTTTCACTCCCCGGCCCTTTCAGCGGCAGGCTCAGTAGGTCAAGGAAGGTTTCTCCAGCGCCACCAAAAGCGCCCCTCATGAAGTAGTCGATCTGCCGTGGACTTGGTGCCTTCTCTCCCATAAACAAAGCCGCTATTTGCGCCAGTTTAATGGAAGCCTTCTTTGTCTCCGGCCCGTAACGATATTCAGGGGATACTTGCATCTCCCTTTGCGGCACTATCGGAGAACCGTAGAAAGTTTTGTTTCTCGCCAGATCCCAGATCGTGTTCACCACCATTGACGTGGGTTGAACGCCGAACGATTTTTTAACTGCCGCAATTAAGTCTTCAAGGGGCTTCCTTCTGTTCGGGTCGTCGCTGTCGGCCAGCCAATCGAGGAACCTTTCCAGGATGTTGGCCGGCAGGGCGTATTCATACGGCTTCGCCAAAGCGATAAACGTGGCCTTGCCAACGGGGAACCACCAGTAGGCGTCCCTCGCATCGCTCGGCATATCCTTATACCTGTCGTCATCGTGCGACAGTGCCCAGGCGATCAGGGTCACTGGTAGGACGTAAACCAGCCAGCGCACCATCGTTCCCGCCGGGTCAGTTTTTATTTGCCTGTATGCCCGGTAGATACCCTGAACACTCCCCTGCAGGAAGGGGACCGTGCGGGTGTACTTCCTCCAACCCATGCTTGTACCTGCAAGACCGAAGTTAACCACAACCTCACGCGAAGCGTAGGCGGCCTCTATTAGCGCCTTTTCGGTTTCTTTTGCAAGATCTTCTGGTATATTTCCTTTCAGAAGGTCGCCAATTGTAAGGTCATGTTTTGCCAATTCCTTTTTCAGCACTGCTTCAAATTCTGGTATTCTGGGGGCCTCTTCGAGTATCCTTAAAGCATCCATTGGCGCGTTGACGATTCTCACAAAGATGTTTTTGGCTGTCCTCTTCCAGCCAGGGGCAGGCGTGGCCATGAGGCCGTCTGTTGTTACTGAACGCCGCATAGAGTTAAGAACTTCCTGCACCGCAGAGCCATAAGCACCGGACTGGATATATAGGTCGAAGAGCGTTTCAGCATCTTTGCCTAAGCCGGCCGCCGTCAGAGCCCCTTTCACGAATCCTTTAATCATAGAACGCTCAAAAGTTGTTTTTGACTGAATTCCAGAGGCAACAACATCCCTAACGAAAGCATTGGTTAAATAGCGGATATTAGCCAGCGCTCCGAATCGGCTCACCTGGGCCAGCATCGTTAGAACCTTCATCAGCCAGTTGTATTGAATGGGGCGCATACTTTGCACCGCCTCAAACAGGTCGGGCGCCAGGCGCATAAACACCTGCTTGTCGCCGTGCCTCGCCACAACTACCGGTTCCGATTTTTTCAGGTCGCTTTCCAGGCCGGGCATGAACAGCCTGACAACCCTGCCTTCATCATCCGGATCCAGTTCGCCCAGGAAATTATCTTCAATCTGCCTGGTTAGGTTCCCGAGATTGATTCCTCTCACCGTCACCGGTTTTTCGATAAAAACGCCGAACCTGCCCATTTCCGGCATCTTCAGGCTATCTTCTATTATCTTCATCATCCTGTTAATCTCAACGGCCTGGATGGTGTCATGCAGCCGGAGCAGGGTGGCTTCTATAAAGTCCAGCGTCTGCGCGGTGTGTCCCCTGTACCTCAGGACGCCTGGCCCGCTTGAACGCAGCGGGTCCTGCGCCGTTCCCCTTACCTGGCTTTTGGCTGGATAATAAAGAGGCAGGTAGTATTTTGAACCTTTCCGTATCCTGTCGGCAGTTTCCTCGGAAATAACCTCTCCGGCCACCAGCAGGCGCAGATTGATTTCGCTGAGGTTTTCCGCGTATTCCTTGACCAGCTTAACCAGATCAGGATAATCCTTTTCCGCTTGCTCGACGATCTTATCAAATTCCTCTTTTGGGTAAGGAGTGACGAATCCCTTTTCTGCTCTTTCCTGGTAACGCAATGCCTTGTAGATGTCGTTAAACAGTATTACGCCGTTCGGCCTTTCGGCCGCCTCCTCGACGATTTCCGCCAGCGAACGCTTGCCGGGCAGTACAAAGCCGCCCCACTTGAATCTCGGCTTTCCGGCAAACATCTGGTTGGCCTCTTCCCTCGCCATTCCCCAGATGGCATAGAGTTTGGCCGGGTCAAGGCCGTCATAACCTTTGCTTGCAGCTTCTTTGTATAAATCCCGCAGGGGAATGGAAGCATCGACAAAGCGAAATGTTAACCGCTTCCACCACGGCACCTCATACTCCCCTACCGCCGGAGCAAGCCTTGCCCCTCTCCTTACAGTGAGGTGGCGCATCCTCTCCAACGGCGTGCCGAGCAGGTCTTCTTCAGCTATTGCCTTGCACTGGTCGAATACTTCCTGGATCTCCGGGTTGGCGTTGAGGTATTTCTCCAGTTCCCTTGCTGTGTTCGGAGCCAGCTTTCTTGCTTCGGCATTGTCTGCAAACCAGAGCATGAAGAATTCAGCGAATCCTTCAGGAATTTCCGTTTTAGACGGTACTTGCCCACCTGGATAAACAGCTTTTACAACTGCTGCCATCTCGTTTTGGTCAGGGTTGAAACCAGCAGCAAAGAAAAAGGCGTGACCCAGCTCATGTCCAATGGTCCGCCACTGATCGAAATATGCCTTTCTCGCCCTGATTGCATGAGGTCCTTTTTCGTAAGCCGCCCTCATTCCGGCAAACTTCCTGCCCATCCGGGCACTCCTGGCAGCAGTGTTTAAAGCCCTGGTGAACCTTTCGCTGATTTCTCTGGTTGCTTTCGGAGACAGCTTACTTGGTTCTTCGATTGGATCTACAGTCACAACTTTCTTTGCTTTTTTTCTCTCGGCCAGCGCGTAGATGTTGAGGGCTTTCTCGTCCGCCGGCTTGGTTACAACAAAAGCGCCACTTGTTTTTTCAATCCTCGCTCCTTCGGGGAGGGCAGCACGAATTTCCTTCTCATAGCTTTCCAGTCTCCTGTTTTCCTGCCAACTCCAAGTACCGTCTTTAAATTCCCTGGTTGAACCTTTGCCGCTCCGATTGCCTTCGTAAACAGTAACTACCATCTGGCCGCCGTTTTTCAGCAGGCCATAGGAGAACTTGAGCACGTCTGCTCTTTCTTCAGCCTTCGGGATGACGTTTAAGACGTTGTTGAGCGCAACGGCGTCGGCCCCGCCCCTGGCCTTAATCTGCTGCAGGATGCTGTTGTTGTGCTCTTCTGGCCTGGCGTAGGGGTCGTAAACCAGGTTCGTTATGCCGTGTTCGGCCAGATACTGCGTTCCCCGGTCGTAGAGGCCGCCGCCCACGTCGACAACAACCATACCTTTTTTGAATATTTCCCTTTCGACGGCCAGCCTTAAACCCCTGGCAACCTGCTTAACCAAAGTCTTTTGCGGGGCAAAAAGCGGCAGGGCATAAACGTCCTTTTCCCTCGGCGTTCCTTTGACGCGGTTGGCCAAAGCAACGTCCGCCTTACCCCTTAACTCGTCCAGGGCTGTCAGGGGATATGTTTCGTCTTCAGTGGGTACATCTTCCCCTACTTCCTCTGTGGTCACATCGGTAATGCCGAGTTGCAGGTTGATTTCCCGCTGCCTGACAAGCAACTCGTTTAGTTTCTCCTGGTCTTCCCAGGGCTTGTCGATCTCTTTTTGCAACTCCGCTATCTCTTCTTCGGTTTTTTTGATGCTTTCTTCTGTCCTGCGCATTTCGTTTTTAATCGAACCTAACTGTGCTTCCATGCTGCGGATGGGGTTTTCGGAAAAGAGGTTAAAGAGCCGGGTATTACCTACCAGCTCCCACATGTTGTCATGCAGGGTTTTCCTGATAAACAGGTTAAAGCCCGCGAAAGAACCTACCTCTTCCCGTACTTCAGGATTTTCGGGAGTAGCTTTTGGAAGCTTTTTAAGTGCTTCTTTCAGGGCCTCGTTCGCTTCTTTCCTGTCGGTGTAGGTCCTGCCGAGAATTTCAATCGCAAATTTGTCTCCGCTTACGTCTTTCTTCCTCTCCAGGTCTTTCTTCAGATCTTCAAGGAACCTCGTAAGCCTGGGCAGGTTGTCTTCCAGGCTGTTGAGCTTCCTGAACATCTGGTTCCTGTTCTCTAAATAATGGGTACGGGCCATCTGCAGCCGGGCAACCTCGGTGTCTACCTTGAGTTTTTCTTCGACCAGCGGGTTGCCGGAAACAGCGGCCTTCGCCTCTTCGTAGCTCAGTACCACTTCGTCAATGTCTTCCATCTGGCGAATATCGTCGCCGGCCACGAGCGCCTGGCGGATGAACCTGGCCTTCTGCGCCACCTTGTTCCAGCGCATCGTATCAAAGGACCTCTCGGTTCCGTAGACGAAAATTTCTACCTCTTCGTTTTCGTTCCCCTGCCGCAGGATCCGGCCTTCCCTCTGCTCCAGTTCATCAGGCCGCCAGGTGCAGTCCAGGTGGTGGAGTGCGATCAGTTTCCTCTGGATGTTCAACCCGAGCCCCATCTTACCTGTAGAACCGATGAGGATCCTGATCCGGCCCTCGTTCATGGCGTCGTTTAGCTGTTTCTTCTTCGCATTGGTGTTGAACTCGTGAACGAAGGCTATTTCCTCCGCCGGAACTCCTAAACTGATGAGCTTCTTTTTAATCTCCTTGTAAATGATGATACTTTCCTGTGCCTCTTCAGATTCGGAGAGTGCCGTTTCCTCTTCCACCTCAAAGTCCGCCTTCGATTTCGGAACGGAAAGGTCCAAGAAAACAAGCTGCGTGCTCTTTTTATCCTTGGTTTTTTGCCAAATATCATAGATATTTGCAATAGCCTTATTTACCTTGCTATTTGGGTTTTCAGGAAGAGATGGATCTACAAGCCTTGGATCTAAAGCAATCTTCTGCCCATCCACACACACCTTCAAGGGGTTGTCTACTTTCGGGTCATACATACCATGCTTGAAACTTGCCAGCCGATCCACACACTGCTGGATAAGCTCTTCCTGCTCAGGCGAAGGCTCCACCGTTATTATCGTCCGCTTATTGTTTTTCAGCTTCGGCACACCGGGATCTCCCTGCTCATTAAGGACGACATCGGCAAATGACCGGAACTGTTTCAAAAGTTCGGCGAGGTTTATAAACTTGCGGAAGCTGTTTTTCTGCTGGTATGTCCGTCCATCGGCAGAAATCTCCCACGCAGTCTGGATGGTCCCGAACATCGTGGCCCAATCGTCGAAATGGGATACGCCAAGTTCTTTGAGATCATCCGGGGTAAGATACCTCTGCAGGTTATACATTTCCGCCATCGTGTTCGTGATCGGCGTGCCGGTGGCGAATACCACTCCCTTACCGTTGTTGAGCTTCGTGATCCACTGCGTTTTCATGAACATGTCCAGGGCACGCTGCGATTCGCTGGTGGGTATGCCGCCCACCCTGGACATCCTGGTTGTCACGCCAAGGTTTTTAAAGTAATGGGCCTCGTCAACAAACAGCCAGTCGATACCCAGTTCCTCGAAAGGCATGACAATATCGCGTTTTATTTCGTTTATATCCAGCTTCAGCTTTGCCTCGAAATTCTGCAGGGTTTTCTCTAACTGTTTAACAGTGCTCCTTGATGATCTGTCCCTCTCCTTTTTTAGGTCGGTCAAGACAGCACGTAATTCCCTTACCTGCTCTTCGATAAACGCCCTCTCCCACTCCGGCGACACGGGCAGCCTGGTGAAGAGGTGGGTTGGGATAATAACGGCGTCCCAGTCGCCGGTTATAATGCGGGAAAGGGCCGCCTTACGCTTCTGGGCGTGCTCGTTCCTCCTTTTTTCGTAAGCCTCGTCGCTTTCGCCCGCTTTCTTCTTGTCGGCAAAAACGCCGGGAAGGTCCCTAGAAGTCAATACAAGGACTTTAGCCTGCGGGTACAGCTTCTTAAACTCCACCGGCCACTGTTCGAGCAGGTTATTCGGAACGACAATCATGGGCTTTTTGGCCAGGCCCAAACGCCTCAACTCCATGATCGCGGCGGCCATCGTAAACGTCTTGCCCTTTCCGACACCGTGCGCCACCAGTGTATTTCCGGGCAACGAAATAATGCGCCAGACGGCATTCTTCTGGTGGGGGTGGAGCTGGATCTTCGTATTCATTCCCGGGAAGGTCAGGTGGCTGCCGTCGCAAGAAGTAAGCCGCAGGCTGTTGTATATCTCGTTGTATTTTGCAGCCATGACTTTTGCCCGTTCGGGGTCGCTCCAGAACCACCTGTTAAACTCTTCCTCCAGCTTCAACTGCTTTTGTCTTGCCGCGTCGGTCTCCCGCTGGTTAATTACCCTTCTCTCTGTATCGCCTTCTTTTACTCGGTCATAAATGACCGGTGTCTTTTTGTTAAGGGTAAGCTCAATAAGTGCCGTGGCCGGGGCTCTCGGCGTCCCCCAGGTGCGGGTGTTCCTGGTGCTGTTTTTCTCCCACGCCTTTTTAAGCTCCACCTTCCAAAGGTTGACGAATGGTTTTTTAATAACCCTGACAGCATCATAGCTGTTCAGGATATGAGAGTTGATGAACTCTTGAACGTACTCTTCAGGGATCCACGGTGCTCCCAGGGTTGCAGTTATCTCGTGCGGTTCCAGGTCTCTCGGCTGCACTTTTTTCAACGCCTCGACGTTTTTCCGGTACTGCGGGTCAACCTCGGCGGCGGCTTCGGCTACTTTCAGCTTCATCCTGACGTTGCCGGAAAGGTATTCCTCGGCAGTCTCCCAATCGCCTTCGGGGTTTTTAAAGACAAGGCCCTCAAGCTCCTTCTGCAGCTCTTCTTCCGTTCTACCAGTAAGCTGCGCAATCCGCTGCCAGTTGATGCGGCCCTCTTCGTTAAGAGAAACAAGCAGGGCCTCTTTGGGCGTTTCCGCTTTGAATTCCCGCTGGAAAGCTCTAATAGTACGTTGCGTAAAGATGTCGGCCTTCTTGACCTTTATAACTTTTTTGGTCCTGGGATCAACTTTTTTTTCTTCCAGGCTGTCGAGCAGGTAGGCGTGCGGGTCTTTTTCAAACAGCTTCAAGTTCTGGTAGATAGGCCCGTATTTCCGCACAAATTCGTCGTAAAGTTTATTCAGCTTGCCCTGTGCTTCCTTCAAAACCTCGTCCGGTTCACCATTGTACTGCACCTTGAGCACTTCCAGGGCGGCATCGCGAAGCCCGATCATGCCTTTGATTTTGGCCTCGTTCTTTTCCACCCTGACAAGGTTACCGTCAACGCTCTGGTACACTTTGCCGTCCCGGACAACAAACGTGCCCTCCGCTATCTCCGGTTTTCCTTCCAGGATTTCTTTATCCGGCGCGGGCCGTTTTGTTACTTTAGCTTTTTCGTAAATACCTTCCGGCAGACGCTCGAAAGCTTCTTTCAGCGCCTGGGCAATATCTCTCCCATCCAGCTCTACTCCGATGCGGCCGGTGTGCAGTTTATCTTCCGCTAGCTTTCCGAGCACCATTTCCGGGTGTTTGGTAAAGTATTCGTTAATATAAAGCGGCTTGCCGTCAACCTTACTAACCAAGCCGCTTTCCTTACTCTCGATCCACGCTTCTCCAGACGGCTCCTGCCCTTCTGTCCTCTTCTTTAAAACGATGATGTCCGTAGTTACGTCCGTTTTAGCAATCCCTCTGAATGTGCTCCCAGGTAGCCGTACCGCACCGATAAAATCAGCTTTGCCGGCAAAGTATTTCCGCACATCCCGGTTGGTCCTGGCGTCCATAGTACCGGTGGAAGTGATAAACATGATCAGCCCGCCAGGGCGTACCTTGTCGAGGGCCTTGACAAAGAAGTAATTGTGGATCTTATTCGTTAAATAACGAGGATATGAACTGTCAGCAATTTGAACATCGCCAAAGGGCACGTTAGAAATGGCAACGTCAAAGAAATTATCCGGCAAGGCTGTTTCTTCAAATCCCTGGACGTAAATGCTCGCTTCCGGATAGAGGTATTTTGCTATTTTGCCGGTCGTTGGATCAAGCTCAATACCCACCAGCCTACTCTTTGCCGCCATGCCGGAAGGCATCAAACCAAAAAAATGACCCACGCCGAGCGCGGGTTCGAGTATCTTCCCTCCATCAAAGCCAAACCTCCCAAGGGCTTCCCACATCGCCCTGATCACTTCTGGCGAAGTGTAGTGGGCATTTTGCGTAGCCCTGGAGGCAGCATGATATTCCTTGTCAGTCAGCAATTCTTTCAATTCTTTATTTAGTTCAAGCCAGGTTTTGTAATCGCCATGTCTCCACGGTTCAAATATTTGATAACAGCTTCCCCAGCCGCTAAACTTAACCAGCTTTTTCTGTTCCTCCAGGTCGGGCAGACGGTTTTCCTCTTCGAGTTTTTTCAAAATTTTAATTGCTTCAATGTTATTCCTCGCCCTCGTTACAGGGCCACCCTCAAGGATTTCTTTCTCATCTTCTACCGTTATTACATAGTTTCTTCCTCTTCCTGCTCCTTCTCCGGCGGCAGAAATAGGTACTCGTTCTTCGCGAACTCCTGCGCCATGAGGTCGCTCATGTGCAGGAGGCCCGCCTTTTTCAGGGTGTCCTTCTCGTTCTGGATGTGCGGCTGTTCCACCAGGTCCAGGTACACCCTGCTTCTTGTCCTCAGCGCGTTCACCACGGCCCTGTCCAGGCTCTCCTCGAACTTCCGCTGTGCTTTCAGCTCCGCGCTCATTTTTGGCAGGTACTTCTCCCAGTACCTCCGGGCCTCTTCCTTCCACTCCTGTCCCACCGGGCTCTCCAGTATCTCCTGGTCGCTGTCCTCCAGGTAGTACACCCTCGCTACCCTCCTTTCTTGTTGCCTCTTTAGTTTCAGGTGCAGAAACGGATCTACTTTCCTCCGCAGCAACTCCGGGTTTGGCCGCCGCTCTTTCACCCGGAAACTTCACATAAACAACTTTGCTACTGTGGGCGTTATATGCTTTGGTAGATAACCCGGTTTCTTCGTAGATTTTCCGGGCCAACCTCACCGCATTTTCCTCTGTGTCCACACCAAAAGCTGGATGGGGCGGATGCGGAACGGCAACGCTTACCATGTGAGTAGTACCGCTCTTTATTCCAAGCTCGTCCGCCCACTTATTAAACTGTTCTTGCAGGGTGTCCAGGATTTGTTTCTGTTCTTCCCATTTGAGGTTGGGGTTTTGTTTCCAAGATTCTAACTGATCGCGCCAGGTCTCTTTTTTCTCACCGGCAGGAGGAACGGCTTCCTCTTTAATGGTCTGAGCAGTTTCAGTAGGCCTCGTCTTAGTTTTAGCCCTGACTTTCTCTGTCTTTTGAGCGTCTTTTGTTCCCGCTTCATATATTATGTCTGCTAAGAATGGCGGAAATTCCGCATCTGTTTCGCTAAAAGGAATATCCAATTTATGAATACCTTGCAATCCCGCACGGTAATACTTATCAAAAAACTCAAGAAAAGTTCTGGTTTGGGGATCATCTGGCTTATTTAAATCCACATTGACACGTTCATTTGCTGCCAATTTTTTAAGCGTAGCTTTTCCGCTTCTGCCATAACCAACTTGGGCAGGAGGAACAATCTTCTCCCCTCTACTCTCCTTTCCTGGCGCCTCTTTAGATTCCGGCTTAAGTTCCGGCGGTGCGGGCTTACTTTCGGTCCGGGCCTGTTCCGCCGATGATTTTTCCGTTTTGGTTTTCTTTACCGACTCAGGCGCTTTTGGAGCTTTAGCTTTTGGCTCTTCTTGTTGGGCTAACTTCTGTACCTTTTTAATTCTCCCAGGATGCGCCATTTCGCCGTTATCCAGCTGAACCTGGAACGCTTTCCAATACTTTCTCGTTTTGGAATCGTAGCCTTCCAGAATTCCTTTAAATACTCCCGTCTCCCATGTGCCGTCATTAAACGTTACAAGCACACGATCACCGCCGACGGGTTTACCTTTCACGACCTCCGGCGGAACACCGGTCCTCCCAGTAGTTACAGGCCCCTTAGTTCCAGGTCTACTTTCCTCATCGGCAACCTCTATCTTCTGCAGGTCCGGCCTGTCAGGGTTAACCAACTCCACCTTGCCGATGGGCACACCGCCTGCGGCAGCCTGCTGGTCAACTTCTACTTCCAGTTTACCATCAGAAAGGACGTTGCGCACGGTGCCGGTAAGAATTTCCCCATTGGTACCCCGCCAGGACACGTGGTAGCCGGGCTTGAATTCCCTTGCGGGTTTCTTAGCTTCCTCGGCTTTCTTTTCTCTTTCAGCTTCAGCAATAATACTGTTTAGCGCCTCCAGGGTTTCTTTATACCCCAGATCGGAAGTCTCCGGGCTTTTCTCGTATTCATCAATCGCCGCCTCTATCCCGGCCACTCCAGCCCCAAGCTCTTTGGCCCTTTTTAGCCTGCTTCGCAGGTTTGCCAGTTCCTTTTGGCTGAGGCGCGGCTTCGCTTTCTTTGTTGTTTCAGTCGGCTTTTCTCCCTTAGTGCCTGCTTCAGGTGAGGCCTCCTGATATCTTGCATCTTTTTTGCCTGCTTCGTATATATTTCTAGCCACATCTGGATGTATTTCGGCCCGGGGCATTGGCTGATTATTTATACCAGCATTATAGTATTTCTCAAAGAATCCAATAAAATCATCCATATCTGAGGTTCCGGGCATTATGTTGTCTTGTTTAACGATTTTCCTGAATGTAGCTTTTCCTGATTTACCGTATGTCCGAGTTAGTTGTTTTAATTCATCATCTATGCTGGCCTTTACATCTTCCCTAGTAGTGAGTTGCTCTGGGACAGCAGCAGGTTTCTTGCCTTCAACAAGATCAGGGTAATCCTTCAGCACTTCTGGCGGAACAGGTTTGCCTTCTTTAAGAGCTTTCTGTACCTGTTCCTTATGGTATTCTCCTAAAGTATTGGCTGTTGTTTGCCCATTTCTTTTAGCTTCTAAGAACTGATCCACTATAGGATGCTCAATCGTTATTTCTTTTTTTGTCACCTGCCAGGGTTCTTTCGCCGCAGTTTCAGCAGGCGGTTTTGTCTCAGTTTCCACTGCCGCAGGTTTAACCTCTTCCCTGGCAAGAAAACTCTCCGCCAATTCCAGCGCTCTCGTCGGGGTAAC
>CZCB01001161.1_pt1 | contig 15225 bp, 11 predicted proteins | sample 591991 | NCBI WGS metagenome assembly CZCB01 (sample SAMEA3556809, study PRJEB10932) | anaerobic digester metagenome | reverse complement strand
GCAGTTTCATATTCAACGTGGGATGTTGAAATTGTAATTCCTCTTTCTCTTTCTTCAGGAGCTTTGTCTATGTTGTCATAGCTTATAGCTGATCCTGTTCCGAATCTTTTGTTTAATGTAAGTGTAATAGCTGCTGTTAATGTAGTTTTACCATGGTCAACGTGACCGATTGTACCTATATTAACATGAGGTTTAGTTCTTTCAAATTTTGCTTTTGCCATTTCTTCTCCTCCGTGGATTGTTATTTTATAATTTTTTCTGCTACATTGTTAGGTACTTTTTCGTAATGATGGAATTCCATTGAATAAGATGCTCTACCTTGAGTCATTGAACGAAGGGCAGTTGCATATCCAAACATTTCAGCTAAGGGAACAAAAGCATCTACTACTTTAACTCCACTTCTGTCATAGAATCCTTCTATTCTTCCCCTTCTGGAGTTAACATCTCCCATAACATCGCCTAAATATTCATCAGGAGTTGTTATTTCAACTTTCATATATGGTTCAAGTAATGCAGGTTTTGCTTTTTCCATAGCTTGCTTAAAGGCCATGGAGCCGGCAATTTTAAACGCCATTTCACTTGAATCCACCTCATGGTAAGAACCATCATACAATGTAACTTTAAAATCTATTACCGGATATCCGGCTAAAATACCATTTTCCGCTGCGCCCCTAACACCGGCTTCAACTGCTGGTATATATTCTTTCGGAATAACTCCGCCTACAATTGCATTTTCGAAAATAATGCCTTGGCCTGGCTCTACAGGTTCCATGGTAATCTTAACATGACCATACTGACCCTTACCACCAGATTGTCTTGCATATTTAACATCAACATCTGCAGTGCCTGTAATTGTTTCCTTGTAAGAAACCTGAGGCTTACCTACATTTGCTTCAACTTTAAATTCTCTTAACAATCTATCTACAATTATCTCTAAGTGCAATTCGCCCATTCCTGCAATAATTGTCTGGCCTGTTTCAGGATTTGTATAAGTTTTAAATGTAGGGTCTTCTTCCGCTAACTTTTGAAGTCCTATTCCCATTTTGTCCTGACCAGCTTTTGTCTTGGGCTCAATTGCTACCTCTATAACTGGTTCTGGGAACACCATTGATTCAAGTACTATGGGATGATCGGGATCACACAATGTATCTCCAGTGGTAGTTATTTTCAAACCAACTGCTGCATCAATATCTCCCGTATAAGATCTCTTGATTTCTTCCCTCTTGTTAGCATGCATCTGAAGAATTCTACCAATTCTTTCCCTTTTGTTCTTAGTAGAGTTCAGTACATAGCTACCTGATTCTAATACTCCTGAATAAACTCTGAAGAAAGTAAGTTTTCCTACAAAAGGATCTGTCATTATTTTAAATGCCAAAGCTGCTAATGGAGCATCATCTGATGCTTCTCTTACTATTTCTTCGTTTGTTGAAGGATCAAAACCCTTCATCTGAGGAACATCTACAGGATTAGGCAAATAGTCAACAATTGCATCAAGCATAAGTCTTACACCCTTATGCTTATAAGCAGTTCCACAAAGAACAGGTACAATTTCATTGTTAATTGTACTTTTTCTTATAGCTGCCTTTAACTCTTCTACAGGAATATCTTCCCCTTCCAAGTATTTTTCCATTATATTTTCATTGAAATCAGATAAGGCTTCTATAAGTTTTTCTCTGTGTTCTATAGCCTGATCCAAGTAATCTTCGGGAATATCTATAATCTCAACATCTGTTCCCTGATCATTGTTGTATCTTACCGCATTCATAGCAACCAAATCTATGATGGTATTAAAACTATCTTCAGCTCCTATTGGTAATTGGATAGGAACTGCATTGGCTTTTAATCTTTCTCTCATGGTGCCAACGGAATACAAGAAATTTGCACCTAATTTATCCATTTTGTTTACAAAACAAATTCTTGGTACCTGGTACTTATCCGCCTGCCTCCACACAGTTTCAGACTGGGGTTCTACACCCATTTTAGCGTCAAATATTGCTACAGCACCATCTAATACTCTCAAAGACCTTTCAACTTCCACTGTAAAGTCTACGTGTCCCGGCGTATCAATGATGTTAATTCTTACATCCTTCCAAATACAAGTAGTAGCAGCTGAAGTTATTGTAATTCCTCTTTCCTGCTCTTGCTCCATCCAGTCCATCTGTGCAGCACCTTCGTGAGTTTCGCCTACTTTATGAATTTTTCCAGTATAGAACAGGATTCTTTCGGTGCATGTAGTTTTTCCTGCATCAATATGCGCCATTATTCCGATATTCCTTGTCTTATCTAAAGAATACTCTCTCATTATTTCCCTCCTTCACGCTGCTTTAATCCACCGGATCTTACCATCTAAAATGCGCAAATGCCTTGTTAGCCTCTGCCATCTTATGGGTGTCTTCTCTCTTTTTAACACTGGCTCCCACGTTGTTGGCCGCATCCATTATTTCTTTTGCAAGCCTTTCCTTCATGGTCTTTTCTCCTCTTTTACGAGAATAAGTTACCAGCCATCTTAATCCTAAAGTCTGTCTTCTTTCAGGTCTTACTTCTATTGGTACCTGATAAGTAGCACCACCGACTCTTCTTGCTTTTACTTCCAACACAGGCATGATGTTGTTAAGTGCTTTATAGAATACTTCTAAGGGATCTTCCTTTGTTCTTTCTTTTACTAGATCAAAGGCGCCGTAAACTATTTTCTGGGCGATTCCCTTTTTGCCATCATACATAAGTTGGTTGATTAACTTAGTAACGACTTTATCCTTATAAATAGGATCTTCCATTACTTCTCTCTTTGGTACATGACCTTTTCTTGGCACTTTGCTTCCCTCCTTAACATAAATTTAATTCACAGGTACTCGACATAATTAAATGCCGTCGTGCACAACTCATAATATATATTATGGCGTGCGCCGAAATTCACTTAATTATTTTTTCTTTTCCTTTTTTGCTCCATACTTGGATCTTGCTTGCTTTCTGTTAGCTACACCAGCTGTATCAAGGGTACCTCTTACAATGTGGTATCTAACACCAGGCAAGTCTTTAACTCTTCCACCTCTTATAAGAACAACACTGTGCTCCTGCAAGTTGTGTCCTTCTCCAGGGATGTATGCTGAAACTTCCACACCTGTAGTCAACTTAACTCTGGCAATTTTTCTAAGAGCGGAGTTAGGTTTCTTAGGTGTTACAGTTTTAACTGATGTACATACTCCTCTTTTTTGTGGAGAATGAGATTCAATCATTTTCTTTTTAAGAGTGTTGTAGCTTACATTCAAAGCTGGAGCATTAGACTTATAAGTTACTTGTTCTCTTCCTTTTCTCACTAACTGGTTAATTGTTGGCATTCCTACACCTCCTTTTTCTTAATTCTATTTTAAAACGGCAGCCGCCGCTGCGTTTACGCGAATACCTACAGACGTACCAAGTTCTTTCATAGTATCAAAATATATTATTTCAATATTCTTTTCCTTGCATACATCTGATATCGGATTTGTAACATGCAAATCGGCATCCTTTGCTAAATATACTTTTTCTACTTCATCTCTTGACAAAGCCCTCAAAGTTTGCCTCTTCCCTACTACTACTTTTTTGTTTTTATCAATCATTTTATCACCCGACCATTAATAATTATAATTGCATGAGACTGCGAGATGCTTATCTTGTAAGCATCTTGCAGTCTATGCACTACTTATTAATTTTCGTATATCGGGGGGGAAAATCCCCTAAACACTTGTATTCCTTGACTTTATTGATTAAAATACTAAAGTATTCTACCACCTTATGTTTTAGATGTCAAACATTTTTTTTGAAATTGTCCTCGTTCCTCTATACTTTCTCAACAGGTTCTTCTTCTACTTCCTCTTCTTTTACCAAAATACCAATGTTTCTGTACTTTTTCATACCAGTACCTGCAGGTATTAATTTTCCAATAATGACATTTTCTTTTAGTCCAATAAGGTTGTCAACTTTACCCTTAGTAGCTGCGTCCGTCAATACTCTGGTAGTTTCCTGGAAGGATGCAGCAGATAAGAAGGACTCTGTTGCAAGAGACGCCTTGGTAATACCTAGTAAGGCTATTTCACCCGTTGCAGGCTCCTTACCTTCACTAATTGCCGCTGCATTTTGTCGGTCAAATTCATAAATTGAAACCAAACTTCCCGGCAATAGTGATGTATCTCCTGATTCTTCAATTCTTACCTTGTTAACCATTTGCCTTATGATAACTTCAACGTGCTTGTCGCTGATGTCAACACCCTGCATTCTGTAAACTCTCTGAACTTCCATCAGAATGTATGATTCTAATGCTTTCATACCCTTAATGCTTAAAATGTCATGAGGATTAATTGAACCTTCGGTAATCTTATCTCCTGCTTCTACATAATCTCCTTCTGATACCAGCAATTTAGAGCCGTAAGGAATCAAGTAGGTCTTGCTTTGAACTTCTTCCATGTTAGTTACGGTAACTTCTCTCTTGTTTGCTTTTTCCGTAATAGTAATTTTACCCGGAATTTCCGAAATTATAGCCTGACCCTTAGGTTTTCTTGCTTCGAACAATTCTTCAATACGTGGAAGACCTTGGGTGATATCTGCAGCTGCAGCAATACCTCCAGTATGGAATGTACGCATTGTAAGCTGAGTACCCGGCTCACCGATTGACTGAGCGGCTATAATACCTACTGCAGCTCCTACATCCACTAATTTTCCGGTAGCTAAGTTAGTACCATAACATTTTGCACAAACACCGTGAACAGTCTTGCACGTAAGGACGGATCTTACCTTAACCTTTTTAATTCCCAAGCTTTCTATTTTATAAGCCATTTCTTCGGAAATGAAATCTCCTTCTTTAACAAGGATTTCTCCCGTAGTTGGATGGACTACATCAGCTGCCGCAAATCTGTCGGCACATCTTTCTCTTAGTTCTTCTATTACTTCTTTTCCATCTACAAAGGCTTCTACTTCAATTCCGTCAGTAGTTCCACAATCGAACTCTCTTACGATAACATCCTGACTTACATCTACAAGTCTTCTGGTCAAGTATCCTGAGTCAGCAGTTCTTAAGGCCGTATCTGTCAAACCTTTACGTGCCCCTGTAGCTGACAAGAAGAACTCCAATACTGAAAGACCTTCTCGGAAGTTTGATTTAACAGGAACTTCCACTGTCTTACCTGTGGCACTGGCCATAAGACCACGCATACCAGCCAACTGTTTTATCTGGTTACGTCCTCCACGGGCTCCCGATACAGACATGATGTAAATTGGGTTTAGAGGATCCAAATTATCCATAAGGGCATTAGTAACATCTTCTGTAGTTTGGTTCCAGATTTTTATAACATTCTCATACCTTTCTTCATCTGTCATCAAGCCTCTTCTGTACTTCTTTTCATATTCCAAGACTTGTTTTTCTGCTTTTTCTATCAAAATTTTCTTTTCTTCTGGAACTGTAATATCCTCTATGGAAATAGTAATGGCACCTATGGTTGAATATCGGAATCCTTTAGCTTTAATACCGTCCAATACTTCTGCTGTTTTAGCATTGCCATGTTTTCTGAAACATCTGTATATTATTTCTTCTAATGCTTTTTTATTTACCGTTTTATCTATTTCCAAGGAAAATTTATCAACTTCTCTGTCTACAAAACCTAAATCCTGAGGAATACCGTCATTAAATATAAATCTTCCCACGGTGGATTCAACTAATTTTGATTCCTTACCTACAGTAACTCTTACCTTTACCCTGGCATGCAGATCAATATATTTCTTATGATAAGCCATTATCATTTCATCATAGTCTTTGAAAATCATTCCTTGACCTTTGGCATCATCTATTTCCAAAGTCATATAATAACATCCTAAAACCATGTCCTGGGTAGGAGTTGTTATAGGTCTTCCATCTTTCGGCGCAAGAATGTTGTTTACAGACATCATCAAGAATCTTGACTCTGCCTGGGCCTCTACTGAAAGTGGAACATGGACAGCCATTTGGTCACCGTCAAAGTCCGCATTATATGCAGTACATACCAAGGGATGAAGTTTAATAGCCTTTCCTTCTACTAATACAGGCTCGAAAGATTGAATACCCAGTCTGTGGAGAGTAGGAGCACGGTTTAACATAACGGTGTGGTCCTTGATTATTTCATCTAATACGTCCCATACCGCCGTATCTAATCTTTCCACCTTTTTCTTTGCGCTCTTAATATTGTGAGCTGCTCCCGTTTCAACTAATTTCTTCATTACAAAGGGCTTGAATAATTCCAACGCCATCTTCTTAGGAAGTCCGCATTGATTAAATTTAAGCTCAGGCCCTACAACTATAACGGAACGACCAGAATAGTCAACACGCTTACCTAAGAGGTTTTGTCTGAAACGACCCTGTTTACCCTTAAGCATATCTGAAAGAGATTTTAAAGGTCTGTTCCCAGGACCAGTTACAGGTCTTCCTCTTCTTCCATTATCTATTAAAGCATCCACTGCTTCCTGAAGCATTCTTTTTTCATTTCTAACTATTATATCTGGTGCCCCTAGATCTAATAGTCTCTTTAAACGATTGTTTCTGTTTATAACTCTTCTGTACAAGTCATTTAAGTCTGAAGTGGCAAATCGTCCTCCATCTAACTGTACCATAGGTCTAAGTTCCGGAGGAATTACAGGAATAACATCCAAGATCATCCATTCAGGTCTATTGCCAGATGTTCTGAAGGCTTCAATAACTTCAAGTCTTCTGGTAATTCTTATTTTTTTCTGACCCTTGCTTTCCCTTAGCTGCTTTTTCAATTCGGCAGCTTCTGCTTCAAGATCTATTTTTTCAAGGAGTTTTTTAATTGCCTCCGCACCCATTTCAGCTTTAAAGGCATTTTTATAATGTTCCTTATACTCCCTGTATTCCATTTCAGTTAAAAGTTGTTTTTCCGTCAAGGAAGTATCTCCTGCATCTGTTACTACATATTGAGCAAAGTAAAGTACTTTTTCAAGGGATCTGGGAGACATGTCTAACAGCAGACCCATCCTTGATGGAATTCCTTTGAAATACCATATATGAGATACCGGGGCAGCTAACTCAATATGTCCCATTCTTTCCCTTCTAACTTTTGCTTTCGTAACCTCAACTCCACAACGGTCACAAACTACACCCTTGTATCTAACTCTTTTATATTTTCCGCAGTGACATTCCCAGTCCTTTGTAGGTCCAAAAATTTTCTCGCAGAAAAGTCCGTCTTTTTCAGGTTTTAAGGTCCGATAATTTATTGTTTCAGGTTTTTTAACTTCTCCTCGGGACCATTGTCTGATTTTATCAGGAGAAGCCAATCCGATTCTTATTGATTCGAAATTATTGTAATCTATCAAGGAGTTCGCTCCCTTCATTAAAATTTATTTTTCTTCGGTCCTTGTATTTAGCTGTAGGGAAATTTCTATTTCCCTACGGGTAGGGGACACTAAGTGTCCTCATACCCTAATAATAACCATCACCGTCATAATCTTCATCTAAATCTATGTCATCAGGTAAATCTGTTTCTATGTCCATATACTCATCTTCATCATTATTTTCATCAACTTCGTCATTCTCTACTTGCATGTTTTCTTCCACACTTTCTTCCACAAGAGTCATATCACCTAAATTTTCTGTGTCAGAAGGCGGATCATCATCGTCCAAAGTATCGATTATTTCTACTTCGTCTGCATCACTGGTGATTATTTTTACGTCCAAGGCCAAGCTTTGCAGCTCTTTTACAAGTACTTTGAAGGACTCAGGTATTCCTGGTTCAGGAATATTTTCACCTTTTACTATGGCCTCATAAGTCTTAACTCTACCATTAACGTCATCCGATTTTACCGTCAAGATTTCCTGTAATGTGTGGGCAGCTCCATATGCCTCCAAGGCCCAAACTTCCATTTCTCCGAATCTTTGGCCTCCAAACTGGGCTTTTCCTCCTAAAGGTTGTTGAGTAACCAATGAATAAGGTCCAGTGGAACGGGCATGGATTTTATCATCAACCAAGTGATGAAGTTTTAGCATATACATGTATCCCACTGTTACGGGACCATCAAAGTATTCTCCAGATCGGCCGTCTCTTAACTCTATTTTACCACTTCTGGGGTAGCCGGCCATTTCCAGTGCATCCCAAATATCATCTTCCACTGCTCCATCAAATACTGGAGAAGCAACATGCCAACCTAATTCTTTGGCTGCCAATCCAAGATGGACTTCCAATACCTGCCCAATATTCATACGGGAAGGAACTCCCAAGGGATTTAAAACAACCTGTAATGGTGTACCATCTGGTAAGAAAGGCATATCTTCTTCCGGTAATATTTTGGAAATAACACCCTTATTACCATGACGTCCACACATTTTGTCCCCCACATTTATTTTTCGCTTGGTTGCAATATACACCCTTACAAGCTTACTTACTCCCGGGCTAAGTTCGTCGCCATTTTCCCTGGTAAATACTTTTACATCGACTACTATACCCGATTCACCGTGAGGAACCTTAAGGGAAGTATCTCTTACTTCTCTCGCCTTTTCACCGAAAATAGCTCTTAAAAGTCGCTCTTCCGCTGTTAATTCCGTTTCACCCTTTGGAGTAACTTTTCCTACGAGGATGTCTCCAGATTTAACTTCAGCACCTATTCTAATAATTCCTCTCTCATCTAAGTCCTTGAGAGAATCATCCCCTACATTGGGAATATCTCTGGTTATTTCTTCGGGACCTAACTTGGTATCCCTTGCTTCTGATTCATATTCCTCAATATGGATAGATGTTAAAGTATCATCCATGACTAAGGTTTCGTTCAATAACATGGCATCTTCGTAGTTATACCCTTCCCATGTCATAAAACCTACTAAAAGATTTTTTCCTATAGCCATGTCTCCATTATCTGTTGAGGGGCCGTCAGCAATAATCTGACCCTTTTTAACTTCATCACCTTTATAAACTATAGGTTTTTGATTTATACAAGTACCACTGTTGGAACGTCTGAACTTGAGAAGGGAGTACTTATCAAGCATTCCATTATCTTTTCTTCTTATTATAATTTCAGCTGCTGTTACTGATACTACGACTCCATCATGCTCCGCTATTACTACTGCTCCTGAATCCAGGGCTGCTTTATACTCTAAACCAGTTCCAATTATAGGAGCTTCTGTAATTAAGAGTGGAACAGCCTGTCTCTGCATGTTGGCACCCATAAGGGCACGGTTGGCGTCGTCGTTCTCCAAGAATGGAATCATTCCTGTTCCAATGGAAATAACCTGTTTTGGAGAAACTTCCATATAATCAACCATGTCCCTAGATACTATCTCATTAACACCGTCAATTCCCCTTACAACTACACGACTGTGTACAAATGTACCGTCTTCGTTCAAAGGTTCATTTGCCTGAGCAATTATTTTAGTGTCTTCTTCATCAGCAGTAAGATAATCAATTATATTCGTTACTCGTCCTGTTTCTTTATCTACTCTTCTGTAAGGAGATTCCAAAAATCCATATTCGTTAATTCTTGCATAGGTTGCAAGAGAAGTTATAAGACCTATATTAGGACCTTCTGGAGTTTCAATAGGACACATTCTGCCGTAATGAGAATGGTGAACGTCTCTTACTTCGAAGCTGGCTCTGTCCCTGGATAGCCCTCCTGGTCCAAGAGCGGACATCCTTCTTTTATGAGTAAGTTCAGCCAAAGGATTTGTTTGGTCCATGAACTGGGACAGCTGGCTTGAACCGAAAAACTCTTTAATTGCGGCAGAAACAGGTCTTATATTTATAAGAACCTGTGGCGTCACAACATCCACATCCTGAATAGTCATTCTCTCTCTGACTACTCTTTCCATTCTGGACAATCCCACACGAACCTGATTTTGTAGCAGTTCGCCTACACTTCTCAATCTTCGGTTTCCTAAATGATCTATATCATCAATATTTCCTATACCTTTAAACAGCCCTAGTTGATAATTTGTAGCTGCTATCATATCATCAATGATTATGTGTCTAGGTGATATTGACTTAATATTGGCTGTTATTGCTTTTTCGATATCTTCAAGGGTTTCATTCTCATCCAAAATCTGTTTCATTACTGGATAATAAACCCTTTCTTTTAAACCTAATTTTTCAAAATCTATATCTAATCCGAATACTTTCGGGTCTACAAACTTATTACTTAAAACTCTAATAACTCTATCATCAGAATTAATTATATCAACGGAAAAAACTCCTGCTGCTTCTAACTTAAATATAGCTTCTGGAGTAATAACTTCATCTTTATGTACTAATATTTCTCCCGTTTCTTCATCTATAATGTTTTCTGCTGAACGCTTACCAATAATTCTGTTTTCAAAACTTAATTTTTTATTAAATTTGTATCTTCCCACTTTTGCCAAATCATATCTTTTGGGTTCAAAAAATAGGGAATTTATCAAAGATGAAGCACTCTCCAAAGTAGGAGGTTCTCCTGGTCTTAGTCTTTTATATATTTCAATTAAAGCTTCATCGGAATTAGTAGTGTTGTCCTTTTCCAAAGTTTTTAAAAGTTGTTCCGTTTCTCCTAAAGTTTCTATAATCTGAGCATTAGAAGAAAGTCCCATTGCTCTAACAAGCACTGTTGCCGGCAGTTTTCTGGTACGGTCAACTCTTACATAAATAATATCGTTAGAGTCGGTTTCAAATTCTAACCAGGCTCCTCTATTAGGAATAATAGTAGCTTCATATAATTCCTTACCCACTTTATCCCTGGTCATATTGTAATAAACGCCGGGTGATCTAACTAACTGACTTACGATAACACGTTCCGCTCCATTTATTATAAATGTACCTTTTTCCGTCATTAGAGGGAATTCGCCCATGAAAGCTTCTTGCTCTTTAATTTCTCCGGTTTCCTTGTTGATCAACCTGACTTTAAGTTTTAACGGTACCGAATATGTAGCATCTCTTTCCTTACATTCTACTTGGCTGAATTTGGGCTCACCATATAAAGAATGGTCAACAAATTCCAGAATTAAATTGCCGGTATAATCTTCTATAGGAGAAAAATCATCAAAAACTTCCTTCAGTCCTTCACTTAAGAACCATTCGTAAGACTTTTTCTGAACCTCGATTAAGTCCGGCAATTCCAAAACTTCATTAATTTTAGAGTAAGACATTCTTACCCTATTACCTATTTTCACAGGATGCGGCATTCTTTCACCCCTTAGTTAATAATTTTTGACTTACAAATTCTATGCCAAAATTGCATACTGATGGCAATGTACAATATTATCACCAATAAAAATTTCTGTCAATAGTTTTTTCAATCTTTCGGATTTTTAATATTATTGTTACATTACTGAAATGATATGAAAATTTTGGTACATCTTTACTATTATTCCCTTATTCTGAGATTTTATACATACAGTAGAAGGGGGATATATAAAAAAGGACCCTACATAAGTAAAGTCCTGTTAAAAGAAACATTCCTGTCTTTGAGAAGGAATGTCTCTTTTAAGTTCAATTATTTAATTTCTACTGTTGCACCTTCAGCTTCTAAAGCTTCTTTAAACTTCTCAGCTTCCTCTTTGGATACACCTGTCTTAAGAGTAGTAGGAGCTCCGTCAACAGCTTCTTTCGCATCTTTCAATCCAAGACCTGTTAGTTCTCTTACTACCTTAATAACTTTAATCTTACCTGAGCCAGCAGAAGTAAGTACAACATCAAATTCTGTCTTTTCTTCTTCTTCTGCAGGAGCTCCTGCTCCACCAGCTGCTGCTCCACCTGCTATAGCCACAGGAGCTGCTGCTGATACTCCAAATTCTTCTTCAATAGCTTTAACTAATTCATTTAATTCTAATACTGTTAATTGCTTAATTTCTTCTATGAAATTTGTGATTTTTTCACTTGCCATTTTATTTCCTCCTATTATTTTTGTGGATTAATTTATATAATATTTTGATCTTATGTTTCATGATTTTTCATGGGTTAGGGCATCTCGCAGTTGGGGTTAGGGCATCTTATGCTGCGTCTTCATCTTTCTTAGCAATTTGATCAAGCATATAAGCAAGATTTCTGAGATTTCCTTGTAATACTCCTGCCAATTGAGCAAGAAGAATATCTCTTGATGGTACGCTTGCCAATGCTTTCACTTCGTCAGCATTTATAACTCTGCCATCTGATATACCAGCTTTTATTTGGATAATTTCGTTAGTTGCTTTCGCAAAGTCATTCGTTACTCTTGCTGCGGAAACCTCATCATCATATGATAATGCAATAGCATTAGGTCCTTCCAATTGTGCTGTTATATCCTTATATCCTAATTCTTCAAATGCAAAACGCATTAAAGTATTTTTGTATACTTTGTATTCTACGCCTGCTTCTCTGCATTTATTTCTTAATTCGTTAGCCTTTTCAACGGTCAATCCTTTGTATTCAACCAATACAACAGATTTTGCATTTTTTATTTTTTCCGAAATTTCGCTTACTATCTGCTTCTTATGTTCCAAAACAGATTGGTTCATGTGTGCACCTCCTTTATAGAGATTATTTTCTCTTATCACTATCAAAACCCGTCTCTGTTTGACCTGATAAATTTCTTTCTCCCTTAGGTCCAAGAAATTGGTTAGGTCATAAACAAAAAATCTCTCCGCAGACGAAGAGAATTAAATCTATTATCTCACCTCGGCTGGATATTTAAACTCCCTTGAGTACCAGCTGTCTGCGGTATTGTATTCAATTTTAAAATTACTTTGGATACTAATCCATTAATTTAGTTGTGTTAAGCTTGATTCCAGGTCCCATCGTACTTGCAATGGTAACACTTCTTAAATATCTTCCTTTGGCTGCAGCGGGTTTAGCTTTAATTATTGCTTCTAAAACAACCTTTAGGTTATCCATTATTTTTTCCGCTCCAAAAGATTTCTTTCCTATGGGAACGTGTATTATGTTTGTTTTATCAAGCCTGTATTCAACCTTACCTGCTTTGATTTCTTCAATAGCTTTTGCTACGTCAAAAGTAACTGTTCCAGATTTAGGATTTGGCATTAAACCTTTAGGTCCTAATATCCTTCCTAATCTTCCTACTACACCCATCATATCAGGTGTTGCAATAACAACATCAAAATCAAACCAGTTTTCTTTTTGAATCTTCTCTGCTAATTCTGCTTCTCCTACAAAATCTGCGCCAGCTTCTTCAGCTTCTTTTGCCTTGTCTCCTTTGGCAAAAACTAAAACTCGAACAGTCTTACCTGTTCCATGAGGCAGAACTACTGCTCCTCTAACCTGCTGATCTGCATGTCTTGAGTCCACGCCTAATTTCACATGAACTTCCACAGTTTCATCAAAGTTAGCTTTTGCTGTGTTTAACATTAATTCTACAGCTTCCTGCATGTCATACAGTTTAGTTCTGTCAATTAAATTCATGCTTTCTAAATATTTTTTTCCTCTTTTTGGCATATTGTTAACCTCCTTAGTGGTAGTGCGGTCTTAAGACCTCCCACAGTGCCTTATTCTTCTACCTTTACTCCCATACTTCTGGCAGTACCTGCTACTAATTTCATTGCTGCCTCAACAGTATGAGCATTTAAATCTGGTAATTTAATTTTTGCAATTTCTTCGCATTGAGCTTTGGAAAGTGTTGCTACTTTTGTTTTATTAGGTTCTCCTGAACCTTTTTCAATACCAACTGCTTTCTTTATTAGGACTGCAACCGGTGGAGTTTTTGTAATAAATGTAAATGATCTATCCTGGTAAACAGTTAATACAACCGGTATAATCATACCTGCCTGATCCGCTGTTCTTGCATTGAATTCTTTACAAAATCCCATAATATTCACACCATGAGGTCCTAATGCGGTACCAACGGGTGGAGCCGGAGTAGCTTTACCTGCAGGTATTTGCAGTTTAACAACAGCTGCTACTTTCTTTGCCATACTTGCACCTCCTCATTCCTTGTATATTGAAAAGTTATTAAACTTTTTCAACCTGTTCATAATCAAGTTCAATAAGAGTTTCTCTACCGAACATTGATACAAATGCTTTAATTTTTCTTTTTTCCTGATTGATACTTTCTACAGTACCAATAAAATCTTCAAATGGCCCTTCTTTAACCTTGATTGTATCTCCTGCCTCAAGTTCAATAGCCGGAAGTCTTTCAACAACACCTAATGCTTTTACTTCTTCATCGGTTAAAGGGACTGGTTTTGACCCGGGACCTACGAAACCGGTTACTCCTCTTGTGTTTCTTACAAGATACCAAGATTCATCTGTCATTATCATTTTAATAATGACATAGCTGGGGAACATTTTTCTTTCTTTCATTTTTTTCTTGCCGTTTTTGACTTCCAATACCTCTTCTGTAGGTACTCGGACTTCAAATATAGTATCCTGCATTTCTCTACTTTCGACAAGTTTTTCAATATTAGCTTTAACCTTATTCTCATGCCCCGAATATGTATGCACTACATACCATCTTGGTCCTTGAGATTCTTGTTTCATTCCAACTACTCCTTTAGACAATCAATGCAATCAAATTCTTAAACACTAAATCCAATCCCCAAATTATAAATGTCACTGCTGCTGTCGTAGCAAAAACAACTATTGTATAATTTGACAATTCCTTCTTAGTAGGCCAGTTTACTTTCTTCAATTCAGCCCTTACTCCTCTGAAATAAGCGCCAACTCTTGAAGTAAATTTTGTTTTCTCAGTATCTTTAGACATTATTACACCTCTATACGGTTATTTTGTTTCCTTATGGAGAGTATGTTTTTTGCAAAACTTGCAATATTTGTTTAATTCAATCCTCTCCGGATTTGTTTTCTTGTTTTTTTGTGTATCATAATTTCTTTGTTTACACTCCGTACAGGCTAATTTAACTGCTGTCCTCATCTTTTACACCTCCAAAGAACTCTATTTGCTAAAGAACCCATTATCTTTAACAAGATAACACAAATCAATTATACTGTCAATAATTAATTTAACTTTAAAAAAAGCTCCTGCTGAAGCAAAAGCTTTTTTTATATAGCAATTTATTATATATCTTATTTATTTGTTTTGTCAATATGTTTTTTTAAAATTCTTGTCTTTAGCCACCCTTAACCATTTTCTCTCCCTTCAGTCCGAAAATGGGGTTAGGGCATCTTATTCAATAATCTTAGTAACAACTCCAGATCCTACTGTTCTTCCACCTTCTCTTATAGCAAATCTTAATCCTTCTTCGATTGCTATTGGATGGATTAACTGTACAACGAATCTTGCGTTGTCACCAGGCATACACATTTC
>CZCB01009850.1_pt2 | contig 15263 bp, 15 predicted proteins | sample 591991 | NCBI WGS metagenome assembly CZCB01 (sample SAMEA3556809, study PRJEB10932) | anaerobic digester metagenome | reverse complement strand
CTCCTTATCTGTTCATCAGTTATTCAGAATAATCATCCAGTGCATTGAGTCCATACCTTTACAGATCTCGCCTGTGCATGGTATCGAACTGATCTGCCTGCATGCATGCAAAACAGACCAACCGGTCAAACCGGCGAATATTTGCCACCGTATAAATTATACTCGCATTGATAAAGTTTTGCAATTAGATTACGAATGTTAGTTTTAAAACTTTATTGACAAACTAACTTTTCCCGAATAAAATGGTTATGGAAGCCAATTCTGCTTCTATTAATTAATATATAAATCATCAAAAAACAGGAAGAGGGTAGCTTATGGATTACAGAACGCTGGGTAAAAGTGATGTGAAAGTCTCTGAGATCATACTCGGGTGCTGGGCGATGGGGGGCGGATATTTCGGCGATGTGACCGACCGGGATTCTGTCGAAGCAATTAGGGCTTCACTGGAGTTGGGTGTCAACACATTCGACACTGCTGAAGTGTATGGCAACGGACACTCAGAAACCGTCCTGGCAAAAGCCCTCGAAGGAACCGACAGAGACAAGTGTGTGGTCATTTCCAAAGTCTTTAAGCATAATATGAGCCGCGACCGGCTGATCAAGGCATGTGAGAGAAGTCTCAGGAATTTGAACACCGACTATCTCGATGTCTATTTCCTGCACTATCCTGTTGACGATGTACCCATCGGTGAGTCGATGGAAGCAATGCTTGAGCTTAAAGAAAGAGGCAAGATCAGGGCCATAGGACTTTCCAACTTCAGTCTGGAGCAGCAGAAGGAAGCAATGCGCTATGGGCCTGTGGATGTGATCCAACCGTGTTACAGCCTGCTGTGGCGGTATCATGACAAGGATCTCCTGCCGTTCTGCTTAGAAAACGATATAGGTATCGTACCTTACAGCCCTCTGGCACAAGGCCTTCTTACAGGCAAGTATAAAAAGACCGATGTCTTCACTGACGGGCGCAGACGTGCTGCACTGTTCCAGCCGGAAAACTACCAGCGCTGCCTTGATGTGACCGAAGTACTGAAGGATGTTTCGGCAAGACACGGGAAGACACCCGCCCAGGGTGCCATCAACTGGCTTCTCATGACACCTGGCATCACCGCTCCCATCGTAGGGGCCAAAAATGTAAAACAGGCCAGGGAGAACATCGAAGCTACCGGGTGGAGATTTACTGAGGAGGAATATGCGGAAATCGACGAAGCCAGCCGCAGGTTTACAGATACACTGCCAAGATACGCTCTGTTTTTCTCCACTGAGATAATAGAAGAGTAACAGCAATGTGAACACAGAGTTCCGGCGGGATACACCGGCAGAGACCACGTTGGATAGTAGCTTCATTTCGGCTGTATCCTGCCGTTTATATATTGATGAAAGGAAAAGGCACATGTCACTTGTAAAAGTCAATGAACTACTTACACATGCAATGTCTAAAAAATACGGTGTAGCAGCTATAAACGTATTCAGCTACGAAACCATCAAATGGTCGATCCAGGCCGCCGAAGCTGAGCGAGTGCCCATTATCATACAATATTATCCCGGATTCGGGGAGCACATGCCATGCCGGTATGTTGCGGTCATCGCAAAGGATATGGCTAAGAAGGCAAGTGTGCCTGTGGCAGTGCATCTGGACCACTCCAACAAATATGAGACGGCCGTTGCCGGAATAAGGGATGGTTTTCCGTCTGTAATGGTGGATGGCTCCGCATTGTCTTTCGAAGAAAATGTCAGACTGACTGCAGAAGTGGTACGTACTGCATCGGTATTCGGGGTGGATGTGGAAGCGGAGCTGGGCTATGTGGGCTCCGGCGCAAATCTTGAGGACATAGTGGATTCCAGCAGGTATACCTCCGTGGAGCAGGCGGTGGGGTTTGTTGCCGTGACCGGCTGTAATTCCCTTGCAGTCGCTGTCGGCAATGCTCACGGAGCGTATATCCGGGAGCCCAGGCTGGACATGGACCGGATCAGGGCGCTGCGCAAGTCTCTGGACATACCGCTGGTGCTCCATGGCTGTTCGGACATCCCGGAAGATCAGCTTCAGGAAAGCGTGGAACTGGGGATAAGCAAATTCAACATAGCAACGGAATATGACCGTGCGATATATCGGATTTTCGGCAAAGGTATGGGTGAAGACGAGAAGAAAGGATCGTTTTTCAAGCTTACCAGGGAATCAGAAGAAGCCATCATCGACTTCGTCCGTAAGAAGATCCGTCTGCTGAATCCCAACCGGTTTACGATATAGCGGTCTCTCATACTATTATCAGTGATGCCGGCTGAGTTGCCAATAATCAAGTCTTTACCGGCATGGACCGGACCGCATTCAGGATGGCCCCAGATCAGTCTGGCGGCTGATATCGGGACTGCAGACTAATGGTGCCAAACACTGCAAACGCAACAGGAGGCAAACATGTACGATGTTGTAGGAATAGATATGCCATGCATGGATCTGCTGACCACTGTGGACAGCTTCCCGAAGCCCAACGGGGGAGCCCGTGTAAACAGCCTGAGCTGGCAGGGCGGCAACAAGGTTTCGACAGGGATGGTGGCTGCCGCCCGGCTGGGTGCCAGGTGTGCGATACTTGGAGCTGTCGGCGATGACAGCTTTGGCCGCTTTTGTCTGTGGGACTTTGAGCAGCACGGAATAGACACCTCCGGCATGGTGGTCAGAAGCAATTCGTCCACTTCGCTATCCATTGTTATCAGCGACCGGGAGACCGGCGGGAGAAGCTTCGTGTTCCACCATGGAAGCGCCGGACCGTGTTCCATTGAAGAAATAGATCACCGCAAGCTGGAACAGACACGTTTCTTTTTTGTATCCAACATGGACGAGACCGCCATCTGGTGCTGCACGACGGCAAAGCAGGCGGGGGCTGAAATATTCATCGATGCGGACACATATTCCGAAGCGATGATGGAGCAGATCCATCTGATCGATTACTTCATAGCTTCTGAATTCGTATATGAGGCGCTGTTCAGCAACAGAGACTATGAGGAGAATTGCAGAAAAATACTGGACATGGGTCCGAAAGCCGTTGTATTTACATTGGGCGGCAAAGGCTGTGTCGGTCTCTGCGATGAGGGCTTCTTCAAACTGGAGACATATCCGGTGGAGGTAGTCGACACAACAGGGGCGGGAGATGTTTTCCATGGTGCATTTCTCGCTGGACTGCTTCAGGGCTGGACCATCCGACAGTGTTCAGATTTCTCCAACGCCGTGGCATCCATCAAGTGCACCCGTCAGGGAGGCAGGGCCGGTATACCTGATATGGCGACAGCATTGAAATTCATGGAAACAGGAAAGATCGATTACACAGAAATTGATAAACGAGTGGAGTTATATAAGAGGGGGTTGTCCAATGTCGGAACTATACAGCCGTAAATATGAAACAAAGATCACACTTGGAGTTGCACCGACCAAACGAAGCTTTCTGAGCATGGAAGAGGCGAAGCGCCAGAAGGACAGGTTCATGGCCGTTATTCGCAGCATCAAACCAGGCATTGTGGAAATCGTGGATATCGATGATATATGTGAAAATGGGATAATGTACAGGACAACGGATACGGACAAAGTCATCGCCAAATTCAGAGCGGCAGGCATCGATGCACTGTTCATACCTCACTGTGATTTTGGTGAAGAGCAGGTGTCAGCCTCGGTTGCTGCGGCACTTATGGTTCCGACGCTGATATGGGGGCCCAGGGATGAGCGGCCCAATACTGACGAAGCCCGGGGACGCGACACCCAGTGCGGGATGTTTGCCTGCACCAAAGTATTGATGCGCTATGGTGTCAGGTTCAGCTATATATTCAACTGTGCCACTGAAAGCAGTGAATTCAGTGACGGATACACCAATTTCATCAGGACCGTGGCAGTCCTGAAGGCGCTGAGAGGCCTGCGCATCGCGAAGTTTGGAGCCAGGCCGGGGCCATTCCTGAGTGTTACAGCAAATGAAGGCGACTTGATGACGAAGTTCGGCATCACTACCGTACCAGTCAAAATCCATGAGGTTGTGGATGAAGCCACTGCAATCGAGAGAGAAAACGGTGAATTTTTCAGAAGCTATCTGGCTGATCTGAAAAACAGGATGGACTGCTCGGCCATGCCGGAGGATTTGGTGAAGCGGTCAGCGGCGCTGAAGCTGGCTGTGAAGAAAAAGATGCTCGAGAACAACTGTACTGTTGGTGCGATGGAATGCTGGACAGCCAAAGACCAGTTTGGAGTCATGATATGCAGCGTACTGGGCGAAATGGCCGACGACGGTTATCCCATCTCCTGTGAGACGGATGTGAACGGTGCTGTTACCATGGCGATCCTGAGGGCATGTTCACTTGATGAGGGGCCGGTTTTTCTTGCCGACCTTACCATACGCGATCCTAATAATGATAACTCCGAGCTTCTCTGGCACTGCGGCTGTTTTCCGTATTCACTGAAGGATCCGTCCTGCGGGGCAAAGCTCGTCAACGGCGTGGAGCAGTTCAGGCTCAGGAAGGGCAAACTGACTGTTTGCCGGTTCGATGACCTCAACGGTGTCTATCAGCTCTTCGCTGGCGAAGGGAAGGCCACCACAGGGACAGAGACCAACGGCACATATGTGTATCTTGAGACGGAAAACTGGAAGCGGTGGGAAGAAAAATTCATATTCGGTCCGTACATCCATCATGTGGGCTGCGCTTACGGCAGCTATTTCCCTGCCTTGCGCGAAGCAGCCCGCTATCTTGACATCAAATTCGACCAGGTCGATGACGAGGGACCTTTCAGTCTCTGAAAAAGGTGCCGGGTACGACGTTCAGACACTTGTTGGCATGGCATCTGCCTTAGATAAGTGTCCGGGAGCAGTGCCCGGCGTCCGGATTCTGCATGCAAGCGGAAGAAGCCATGTCTGCGCTGTAAAAATCATTGACAACTGAATAAAAAAGCAGTAAAATACTCTTAGAGAGTTAGCCCAGGCTAACACCAGGGATCTGATAGATCATGCGAAAGGAATCACTGGATGAATTTTAACAAATCAAAGGAAATGTATCTGGAAACCATATACATCCTTGAAAGCGATCATGATCACGCCCATGTGGCTGATATAGCCGAAAGACTCGGCATAACGAAACCAAGCGTGACTAAGGCGATGAACCGCTTGAAGGAAGAAGGCCTCATCAACAAGGAGACCTACGGACACATTACCCTGACCGAAAAAGGAGAAGCCCTCGCTGTAAAGATCTATCACAAACACTGCACCATCGCCAGTTTTCTGGAGAAGTCTCTGGGACTCAGTCCGGAAGAAGCGGCAAACAATGCGTGCAGGATGGAACACGTCATTTCTGATAAAATGATGGAGGCAATAGAGGCTTATTTGGAGGATAGTACATCATAGTAAATGCGATACAGGAGGTCAACATGGAACTGGCAATAACTAACTTGTTGTTCAATCGTAAGGCGAAAAACAGGAAACTGGATGCCGTAAAACAGCAGAATCTTACACATGCCAAGGTCAACTGCACTTACAACATCAGGGGGATCGACACGGAGGACAAGTGCATGAAAGATTTCCTGTTCACCCTGGGATGCTTTGAGGGCGAAAAAGTGACGGTTATCTCAGTATTGGCAGATAACTATATCATACATGTAAAGGATGCAAGATACAGCATTGACAAGGAATTGGCCAGAGCTATCCTGATATAGGGATAGCCGGTCTGTCACAATGCACTTTTTTTTGCTTTAAATGTTAGCTTAAGCTAACAAAACACGAACAAGTTGTATACATCCAGGAGGACAATCATGAGGATAGCACTTGCAGGCAACCCGAACAGCGGGAAGACTACTTTATTCAATGCGATCACCGGCAGGATCGAACACGTGGGTAACTGGCCCGGTGTGACTGTTGCCAAAAAAGAAGGAGATGTCAAAAGGGAGCTGAACAGGACCGGAAGTACGATCCGTGCGGTGGATCTTCCCGGAGCATACTCCATTTCACCCTTCACATCTGAAGAATGCATTACCAGCAATTTTATCAGGGATGAGGATCCTGATGTGATAATCAACATAGTGGATGCCGCCAGCTTGCGCAGAAGCCTGTTTTTCACGACACAGCTGCTGGAGCTGGGTATCCCTGTAGTCATTGCTCTCAATAAGATAGACCAGGTGAAGAGAAAGGGTATCACCATCAATACTGATAAGCTGGCAGAAAAACTGAAATGCAAAGTGATCGAAACATCTTCCACCCGGAAGAAAGGCCTTGCCGAACTGATCGCTGCTGCTGCAGAGGTCAGAGGTAAAGGTCAGGAAGCGCCTTTCAGCAGTCCGGCCGGTTTGGACGACACAGACAGAGCTGGTGTTGAAGCTGCCGACCGCGAAAGGTTTGCTTTCGTGGATAAGCTGGTGGAGGAAGTGGAGGTCCGGAAAATCGACAGCTCAAGGCTGACGATACAGGATGCGGTGGACCGCATTGTAGCCCATAAGATATGGAGGNNATATCACAGGTATGGTTGGGACCGCTGCTGGCCGACTATTTCGTTGGCTGGATCGACGGTTTATATGCCTATGTGGAGGGATTGCTCGGTGATGGGGTATCACCGCTGCTGAGTGCATTATTGCTGGACGGGATCATTGGTGGCGTCGGTGCCGTTGTGGGATTCCTGCCGCTGATCATGGTCATGTTTTTCCTTCTGGCACTTCTGGAGGACTGCGGATATATGGCTCGTGTCGCAGTCGTTATGGATCGCTATCTTAAAAAAGTAGGGCTTTCCGGAAGGTCCATCATCCCAATGATCCTCGGGACCGGCTGCGCGATACCCGGAGTCATGGCCACCAGGACGATACGTGATCCGCGCCAGCGCCGGACGACAGCCATGCTCACACCGTTTATGCCGTGTGGAGCCAAATTGCCGGTCATAGCGCTGTTTGCAGGGGTCTTCTTCAAAGATGCGGCCTGGGTCGGAACGACCATGTACTTCATGGGCATTGCCATCGTCATCGTCGGGGCGCTTATAATCCGAAGGATCGTCAGGGAAAGCCCGGTCAGGTCGTTTTTCATAATGGAGCTTCCGGAATATCGGTTGCCGAGCATAAAACGCGCATTCATATCCATGATGTCCAGGGCAAAGGCCTTTATCATTAAGGCAGGTACTATTATCCTGGTGTGCAACGCACTTGTTCACATCATGCAGGCATTCACATGGAGCTTCCAGCCCGTTGAAGAAGGTATGCAAAGCACAAGCATCCTGGCAACCCTGGCGACACCGTTTGCGGTCCTTCTGATACCCCTTGGTTTCGGTGCATGGCAGCTTGCCGCAGCCGCCCTTACCGGTTTTATCGCAAAAGAGAATGTTGTAGGAACGCTGGCTGTAGTGTACAGCATAAGCAATTTCATCGACACAGAGGAATTCGTCCTTGTTTCCGGTGCCGGTGACGTGGCAGCAGTGCTGGGGCTGACATCTGTTTCCGCTTTGGCCTACCTGATGTTCAACCTCTTTACGCCACCGTGCTTTGCGGCCATAGGTGCCATGAATGCGGAGATGGGAAGCAGGAAATGGCTGTGGGCGGCCATAGGATTCCAGTTTGGAATGGGTTACACAGTAGCTTACTTGGTATATCAGATCGGCACGCTCATCACCACCGGAAGCTTTGGGAATGCTGTGATACCGGGATTCCTGGCAGTTGCTTTCTTCATAGGGCTCCTCATACACCTGATGCACAGGAAGGAGCAGCGTGCTTCCGCAGGAGTTAAGGAGGTGGCTTGATATGTGGCAGAATATCATCGTGTTTCTTGTAATTGGGGCTATAATAGCAGGTGCGATAGCAAAGATAGTGATTGACAGAAAAAACGGCGTGAAATGCTCCGGCTGTCCGTACAGCAAGGAATGCTCCACTGCAGGGATGTGCTCTTCGCAGACCGACTTGGAAACCGATAAATAAGCATATGGAGAATGTCGTGTACATTTCGACAATATGGACCATGCTCTTTGTTCCAAAGCCATGGTCCTGTTTTTTGCAGTTTTGCGCAGGCAGATATCTGCCCGGCCAGAGCAGCTCTTTGGTAATCAAGCCTTATTTTCAGCCAATCAAAGCAGTACCTTTTTTTATGCCAAAAATATGTTTTACTCTTGATTTTGACATCGAATCTGGTAGAATGAATATGACAAATTAATAACGAGGTCGAAGATGCAGGATCGACTGCAAGGTTTCCTGATCCGCATTTCACCTTGCCGAACGCGTCCGGGAAAGGTTTTTATGCCGCACAAAGGTATGCCTTTCGAATATTGCGTTTGCAGTACATAATTTTCAGCACTGATAAGCAATATTAATCTATATAAGCAAAGGAGTTGTTATTTATGCCATTGGTTACTACTACTGAAATGTTCAAAAAAGCCTATGAAGGTGGTTATGCCATAGGAGCTTTCAACGTCAACAACATGGAGATCGTACAGGGGATCACAGAGGCCGCGAAAGAAGTTAATGCTCCGCTGATCCTGCAGGTATCAGCAGGTGCAAGAAGATATGCCAACCATACTTATCTCATGAAGCTGGTGGAAGCTGCTGTTGAAGAAACAGGACTTCCGATCTGTCTGCACCTTGACCACGGCGACAGCTTTGAACTCTGTAAAGCATGCATCGACGGTGGTTTCACATCTGTCATGATCGACGGATCGCATCTTCCCTTCGAAGAGAACATCAAGCTGACAAAGCAGGTTGTCGATTATGCTCACGAACGCGGAGTTGTCGTTGAGGGCGAGCTGGGCAGACTGGCAGGAATAGAAGACGACGTCAACGTGTCCGAGGAAGACGCTGCTTTCACGAAGCCGGATGAGGTCGAGGAATTCGTCAGCAGGACAGGTGTCGACTCACTTGCCATTGCAATAGGGACAAGCCATGGAGCTTTCAAATTCAAGGGCGAGGCGAAGCTCAGATTCGACATACTTGAAGAGATCGCCAGGAGACTGCCCGGATTCCCCATAGTTCTCCACGGTGCTTCCTCAGTTATCCCGGAACTGGTGGACAAGATCAATAAATACGGCGGAAGCATGCCAGGTGCAAAAGGTGTTCCGGAAGATATGCTCAGGAAGGCAGCAAAGTCCGCTGTCTGCAAGATCAACATCGACTCGGACCTGAGACTTGCCATGACTGCAACGATCCGCGAATACTTCGCACAGAATCCTTCTCACTTCGATCCCAGACAGTACCTGGGACCTGCAAGGCAGGCCATCAAGGATCTCGTGAAGCACAAAATCGTCCACGTGCTCGGTTGCGACGGCAAAGCCTGACAAACAAAATCTCATTAAAGCTGACAAACCCGGTATCCAGACGGATACCGGGTTTTTATATGGATTCCGGGGTCAGACTTCCGGGGTAGGTACGGTTCCCGAGGGGGGACAGTTCTCACTTTTTCATCACTTGGGAGGGACGGTCCTCACTTTTAAATTTTCGAGGGGGACACTTCTCACTTTTTTGCCATTTGGGAGGGACACTTCTCACCTTTTTTACCATTTGGGAGGGACAGTTCTCACTTTTTTGACACCGGGGCGAGGTCATTTCTTACTCCCTGATGTTTACAAGAAAGACGCAACAGTCCAGCAACGGTCCAGTGGTGCAGATAGGTTTCTCATATACTGCACGTCCTGAATAAACTTCACTCAGATGTAAATAATAGTTTGAGATGAAATCAGAATCCTGTATATGATCAGGGGTGTTGAACTTCAGTGTATAAAATAGGGATACCAAGAAGTTTGTTTTATTACAGGTTCGCTTCGTTCTGGGAGTGTTTTTTCTCGGCTCTGGGAGCTGAGATCATAGTTTCTGACCGCACCAACAAAAGGATCCTTGACGACGGTGTAAAGAACTGTGTCGATGAAGCCTGTTTGCCCATCAAGCTGTTTTACGGCCATGTACTGAATCTCAGGGACAGGGCGGACTATATATTGGTGCCGAGGTTCACGAGCATCTCAGGAAATGAATACATTTGCCCTGAATTTGGCGGGTTGCCGGATATGATCAGACATACGCTGAAAGGTCTGCCGGGATTGATCGACACTGAAATAAATATGAGAAAATCAGCCAGGGGCGGTCTGAAAGCAGCAATAGAAATGGGTGAGATGCTCGGTGCGGACAAGCGAAGGACGGTCAAAGCCTACCAACTGGCCTCAGGGAATTTCCGAAAGGACCATTTCTATAAGGAGTTCAGAAAAACGGTACTGCAGGGCGAGGACCGTTTCCCGGCAGGAAGTGAAAAGGGTGGGCACTGTCCCCGGGAAATCGGGGGCTATTCTGAGGCAACGAGCCGAAAAGCTGAGAACTGTCCCCATCCAGCAAGTCAAAAAGGTGAGAAGTGTCCCCGTCCGGAAAGTCAAAAAGGTGAGAAGTGTCCCCACCCTGCGAGTCGAAAAGGTGAGAAGTGTCCCCGGGGGAAGCGGCTTTGTGTTGGGGTGATCGGGCACCCGTACAATGTGTATGACAGGTACATCAGTATGGATCTGCTGAGGAAGCTGACGGATCACGGTGTTGATGTCAGGACCATCGAGGCGGTGGAAGAGGTTGACATAAACAGGCAGGCATCCACTCTGCCCAAGCCGATGTTCTGGAACCATGGGAGGATGGCCTACGGTGCGGCGCTGCACATGGCTGAGCGGGGCGAAGTCGAAGGATTCATATGCCTTTCAAGTTTTGGCTGCGGCATCGACTCCTTCGTCAATGATCTGATCGAAAGGCATATAAGGCGCAGGTACGGTATCCCATTCATAACAATGACTATAGACGAGCATTCAGGAGAGGCCGGGTTCAACACGAGACTGGAGGCCTTTGTCGACATGCTTAAGTGGAGAAGGCAGAATGAAGATTACATTTCCGCATCTGGGTAATACATATATTTGCGTAAAATCCATACTTGATGATATCGGCGCTGACTATGTCATCCCGCCCTTCAACAATAAAAAAGCATTGGAACTCGGTACCAGATACTCTCCTGAAATGGTATGCCTGCCTCTGAAAATAAACATTGGCAACTACATCCAGGCATACGGGATGGGTGCCGACACGATCATCATGGCAGGCGGCTGCGGCCCTTGCAGATTCGGATACTATTCGCAGCTCCACAGGGAAATCCTGAAGGATGCAGGCTTCGATATGGAAGTGATCACACTTGAGGGTACAGATATAAAAGACCTGGTCTCCCGGATACGGAAAATCGTGCCCGGCACTTCTAAGATGATGCGGCTGCCGTCCATCCTGCTGAGGGCGGTGCAAATCGCAAAGCGCACTGATGAGGTGGAAATGCTGGCATTCAGGACCAGGGCGCGGGAATGGGAATGTGGTGCCACAGACAGGGTATACAACGGATTCAGGCGCAAAGCCCTTGAAATCAGGGGAACCAGAAACATCCTCAAGCTGCTGGATGAAACAGAAGCCAGACTGAGGTCGATCCCCCTGGATTCCTATGCAGATCCGCTGAAAATCGGTATAGTGGGTGAAATATATACCGGTATCGAGCACTTCGCCAGCTTCGGGATCCAGCACAGGCTGGGCAGGCTTGGCGTGGAAGCGGACAGGAAAGTGACTGTGAGCAACTGGATCATCGAGCACATGATAAAAAAGCCGCTCCATCTGCCCAGAGACATGGAATATGCGAAAGCTGCAAAGCCCTGGCTTGGCGCGATGATTGGCGGTCATGCTCAGGAAACCATCGGAAACACTGCAATATACGCAAAAAACGGCTATGACGGCGTGATACAGATATTCCCGTTTTCGTGCATGCCGGAGATCGTGGCTGAAAGCCTTTTGCCGTCGGTCGGGAGAGATCTGGACATACCGGTACTGACATTGATAATCGACGAAATGACCGGTGAAGCCGGATATATGACACGGGTCGAAGCTTTTGTCGATATGCTGGAAAGGCGGAGGGAGAGCAGAAAACATGAAAAAGGAAAGTTGTTATCTTGGAATCGATGTGGGTTCAGTCAGTACGAACCTGGTCGCCATTGATGATAACGGGCATATAATCACCAAACACTACAGACGCACCAGTGGCAGGCCGATACAGTCACTGATCGATGGACTGAGGGAAATCTCCGCTCAGTGCGCCAATGCACAGGTAAAAGGCGTCGGTGTCACCGGAAGCGGCCGGGAGCTGGCAGGAGTCATAGCAGGAGCTGATGTGGTAAAAAACGAGATAACGACACATGCCATCGCCGCTCAGGCAATAGTCCCCGGAGTGAGGACCATCCTTGAGATAGGCGGTCAGGATTCGAAGATAATCCTGCTGAAGGATGGCGTGGTTTGTGATTTTGCAATGAACACCGTATGTGCAGCCGGGACAGGATCATTTCTTGACAGGCAGGCGGCCAGGCTCGGGGTCCCCATCGAAGAGTTCGGTGAGCTGGCGCTGAGATCAGTTTCACCGGTCAGGATCGCCGGCAGATGTGCCGTGTTTGCCGAATCGGACATGATACATAAGCAGCAATCCGGTCACAGTAACGAAGACATTGTCAGCGGATTGTGTGAAGCATTGGTGAGAAACTATCTCAATAACCTGGCAAAAGGCAAGGAAATACACGGCCCTGTCGTATTCCAGGGTGGTGTTGCCGCAAACAGGGGAATTGTCGCAGCTTTTGAAAAGGCCCTGGGTCTGAAGCTGACGATACCGAAGGAATACGATGTTATGGGGGCATATGGAGCCGCGCTGATCGCCTGCAGCAAAATGAAAAATGAAAAAAATACTGTGACAAGATTCAATGGATTTGATACAGTCAACAGCAATTATAAAACGAGGAGCTTTGAATGCAGCGGCTGTCCCGGACTGTGTGAAGTAGTGGAACTGCAGATGGACGGCCGCGTTCAGGCCAGGTGGGGGGACAGATGCGGAAAATGGTCGTCATTTGCATCCAGTCCGGAACTTTTGTCTGTATCAGACGTCTAATCCAATAAAGGAAAAATATTCAGTCAGTGAGGTGGAAAAATGGTACAGTCATTTTCAGCAAAAGGCAAATTTACTATAGCGGTGATCCTGCTTGTTGCAGCAGCGGTTTTTGTCATGGCACTTGGGGTTTTTGCCAATGCACCGGCAGATGCGGCCGAGGAAGCAGCGCAGAAAAAGACGATCAATGTCAGCGGACAATCGAAAGTAACTGCTTCGCCGGATTTTGCCACCATCAGTCTCGGGGTCGTAACTGAAGACAAAGACGCCAGAGCTGCCCAAAAGGCCAATGCCGAGTCCATGGACAAGGTGATAGAGTCCATCAAAGCATTGGGCATCGATGAAGCGGACATCAGGACAGTAAATTATTCTATCAGCCCTGTATACAGCTACATAAAGGAGACAGGCGAAAGCGTGATCACAGGTTACCGTGTCAACAATTCAGTGAGTGTCACTGTGAGAGATCTCAACAAAACAGGGAGTGTGATCGACGCAGCGGCTGACAGCGGTGTCAATACGAGCAGCAGCATCAGCTTCGGTATCAGCAATTATGAGGACTATTATAACGAAGCACTGAAAAATGCAGTACTGGCAGCCAACAGGAAAGCAAATACGATAGCCGATGCACTTGGTGTCAAGCTGAAGGGCGCCGTAACGATTAATGAAGGCGGCGGATACAACCCACTGACCAACTGGGTCGTAACTGACATGCGTGATGAAGTGGCCGGTGCCGCAACACCGATACAGGCAGGCACGATGGAAATCACCGCTTATGTGAACATTGCATATGAGTATTGATGACACAGAACTGAAGTAATGCCAAAAAACCTGGGGTCTGCAGATGTGCAGGCTCCAGGTTTTTTAAGGCCTTTTTATCTTTGTGATACACCATGTTATTAAGAATCTTTTACCGTTGCGATGCTCCATGTCCTTGCGATGTACATGTCATTCGGAATCTTTTTTATCGCGGCGCTGGATGAATGAGATAAACTTCGCGATGAGCTTACCGGCATTGACGATGAGCAGCAGTATCTCGATAGCTACCAGTACCGCAACTATAAGGAAAATATCCCTGTTTTCCATTATCCGTTTCTGTATCCTGGTTTTCATATCTTCCGGCGGTACGATCTCACTGTCCGGATACAGACTGATTACTACTTTGGTGCCATCGTTCAGTATGAAAGTGGCACTGCCCGCAGGCAACGTCCTCTTCAGCGGGTCACTGAGGTCGGCATTTGCTTCGAATTCCTTTATATAGCTTTCTCCCAGAGGGTGCACATACATTATGTCATTCATGCTGATAAGCCTGACTTCATGCCCTTCCCACTCGACGGTCTTTATTACTTCATTTTTGCTGACCAGTGTACTCTTTCGGAAATTATCGAAGCCATAATCGAAAAGGGCACTGGCATCAGTAAATACAGTCTTGTCCGGGGCATCGAGCACTATGCTGATCAGCCTCAGGTTCGAACGTGACGCTGTACATATGACAGTCTGTTTTTCTTTGGTGTTGTATCCTGTCTTGCCGCCCAGGATACCATCGTATTCCCAGAACAAGTCGTTCGAACTTGTCAGCATCCTTGATTTATCCTTGTCAGACCACAGCCTGACCTTTGCATTGAATATGTTGCTGAACTGGGGATTTCCTGTGGCATATCTCACCAGCTTCGCAATATCGCTGGCAGTAGTATATTGATTTTCATCATACAGACCTGTCGGATTGGTGAAATGCGTATTGTCCATCCCAAGCTTTTCGGCCGTTTTATTCATCAGATCGACGAATTTCCCTATATCGCCGGAGGAAATATGCTCGGCCACCGCAATGGCTGCATCGTTGGCAGAAGTCAGCATGACGGCGTGCAGAAGATCGTTGAGCAGGTATTTCTCACCCACAACGAGATTGAGTGTGGATCCTTCCGTAATGACCGACTCCGAGCTCACCGTGACATTGGAAGACAAATTGCCGTTTTCCACAGCTACGAGCACTGTCATGAGCTTGTTTGCTGCTGAGATATGGAGAGGGATCCCGGTATTCTTTTCATACAGGATCTGCCTCCCGGTATTCTTTTCATACAGGATCTGCCCGGTCTCGGCTTCCATGAGCAGGGCAGAAGGAGCACTGATATCAGGAGCCGGCACTCTGCTTGCGGCACCGCGTCCCGCATCTTCAACAGTACCTGTGTCCGTGACATCAGCACCTGAGCCTGTGACTTCAGTATTTGCAAAGCATATACCGGAAGTGCTGATCAGTATATAGACTACTGCAAAAAAAACCAGAAAACCTCTCTTTTGCATTCCGTCCTCCATGGAGTTGACAAACGCAATAAGCGATAACTTATGTCTATGCTCAACGCCGTATCATTTCAATGGCGCT
>CZCB01004884.1_pt1 | contig 15281 bp, 14 predicted proteins | sample 591991 | NCBI WGS metagenome assembly CZCB01 (sample SAMEA3556809, study PRJEB10932) | anaerobic digester metagenome | reverse complement strand
AGGATCCCCCGCCGCGAGTGCGGCGGGATTGTGATTCAACTCAACACCAAACCAACAGAGCAAGACAACTATGGCAATAAACATCAGACCGCTCGGAGATCGGATTCTCGTCGAACCGATTGAAGAGAAGGAAGTGAAGAAGGGCGGGATCATCATTCCCGACACCGCCAAGGAAAAACCGATGGAAAGCATCGTCGTCGCCCTTGGCACCGGCAAGACGGATGAGAACGGCAAGAAAGTGCCCTTCGAAGTCAAGAAGGGCGACCGCGTGCTGGTGAGCAAGTACGGCGGCACGGAAATCAAACTGGACGGGAAGGAATACAAGATTCTCAGCTCGGACGACGTCCTGGCTGTGATCGATTAACCGCTTCAATTCATCAAACTCTCAAGCAGAAAGTCATAACATATGGCAGCAAAACAACTACTCTTCGATGAGGCCGCGAGACAGTCGCTCCTCAAGGGCGTCTCCAAACTCGCCAGGGCCGTCACCGCCACGCTCGGCCCCAAAGGCCGCAACGTGGTTCTCGACAAAAAATTCGGATCCCCGACCGTCACCAAGGACGGCGTCACCGTCGCCAAGGAGATCGAACTGGAGGATCCCTATGAAAACATGGGCGCGCAGATGGTGCGCGAAGTGGCGAGCAAGACCAGCGACAACGCCGGCGACGGCACCACCACCGCCACCGTCCTCGCCGAAGCCATCTTCCGCGAAGGCCTGAAGCACGTCACCTCCGGCGCCAGCCCCATCAGCATCCAGCGCGGCATCAACAAGGCCGTCGAAGCTGCTGTCGCCAACCTCGACAAAATCGCCAAGAAGGTCAAAGACAAGGAGGAAATCAAACAGGTGGCCACCGTCTCCGCCAACTGGGACACCACCATCGGTGAAATCATCGCCGATGCCATGGACAAGGTCGGCAAGGACGGCACCATCACGGTCGAGGAAGCCAAGTCCATCGAAACCACGCTCGAAGTCGTCGAAGGCATGCAGTTCGACAAGGGCTATCTGTCGCCCTATTTCGTCACGAACGCCGAGACGATGGAGGCCAAGCTCGAGGAGGCCTACATCCTGGTTTACGAGAAGAAGATCAGCAGCCTGAAAGACCTGCTGCCCATCCTCGAAAAGGTGGCCAAGGTCGGCAAACCGCTGTTGATTATCGCCGAAGAAGTTGAAGGCGAAGCCCTCGCCACGCTGGTGGTCAACAAGTTGCGCGGCACCCTGAGCGTCTGCGCTGTCAAAGCCCCCGGCTTCGGCGACCGCCGCAAAGCCATGCTCGAGGACATCGCCATCCTCACCGGCGGCAAGTGCATTACCGAGGACCTCGGCATCAAGCTCGAGAATGTCCAGATCGAGGACCTCGGCCGCGCCAAGAGCGTCGTCGTGGACAAGGAAAACACGACCATCGTCGAAGGCTACGGCAAGAGCTCCGAGATCCAGGGCCGCGTCAACCAGATCCGGCGCCAGATCGAAGAGACCACTTCCGATTACGATCGCGAGAAGCTGCAGGAGCGCCTGGCCAAGCTCGCCGGCGGCGTTGCCGTCATCAATGTCGGCGCGGCGACCGAGAGCGAAATGAAGGAGAAGAAGGCGCGCGTGGAGGACGCCCTGCATGCGACCCGCGCCGCGGTCGAGGAAGGCATCGTTCCGGGCGGCGGTGTGGCGCTGATCCGCTGCCTCCCGGCCATCGAGGCCGTCAAGGGCGCGAACGATGACGAGCAGATCGGCATCGAGATCATCAAGCGCGCCGTCGAATACCCGACCAAGTGGCTCGCGCAGAACGGCGGCTACGAAGGGTCCGTCGTCGTGCAGGAGGTCAAGCGCCGCAAGGGCAACGAAGGGTTCAACTGCGCCACGGGCGAGTACGAAGACCTCGTCAAGGCCGGCGTGGTGGATCCGAAGAAGGTCACCCGCACGGCGCTGCAGAACGCGGCGTCCATTGCCGGTCTGTTGCTGACGACCGAATGCCTCATCACCGAACTGCCGGAGAAGGAGAAACCTTCGAAGGGCGGCGGCCACGGCGGCATGGACGGGATGGATTACTGATCCATCCAGGGTTCACTGGAGGAACTGAGCGGCAAGGCTGGCGCAAGCCAGCCTTGTCTGCTTTTCGGGGGAAACGCCGTTGCACACGCAAAATATTCTGCTAGGCTTCCCACGGTGGAGAATGATGAAACTTCTTCTGCGACATATCGCGGTGCTCCTGATGCTCCTGGCATGGTGCGCTTCCGCCGCCACCACCGGGCTCATCGAGATCAAGGGCCCCATCGGCCCCGCCACCGCCAGTTACATCGCCCGTGCCATCGACGTCGCCGCTGAACGACAACACAGTTGCCTCATTGTCGAGCTGGATACGCCGGGTGGCCTGCTGGAGTCCACGAAAGCCATCGTGCAATCCTTCTACGCTTCCCCCATCCCCGTGGTCGTCTATGTCGCTCCCTCGGGCGCAAATGCCGGCAGCGCAGGGACCTTCATCACCATCGCCGCTCATATCGCCGCCATGGCCCCGAACACCAGCATCGGCGCGGCTCATCCCGTCGCCATCGGCGGGGGCGCCCAGCAGGAGGTGGACGAGGTCATGAAGAAGAAAATGGAGAACTTCGCCAGCAGTTTCATCGAAACCATTGCCGAGAAACGCGGCCGAAACGTCGAGTGGGCAAAGTCCGCCGTGATCGAAAGCGCGTCGATCAGCGCTGAAAAGGCGCTCGAACTGAACGTCATCGACCTGATCGCCGCCGATCTGCCCGCGCTGTTGAAGGAGATTGACGGCCGGGAAGTCGACGGCAAAGTCCTCCGGACCGCCGGCGCCGAGGTGGATCGCATCCCAATGATTCCGCGCGAGCGCGTGTTTCAACTGCTGTGGCGGCCCGAGGTGATGTTTATCCTGATGCTCGTCGCCATCTACGGCATCATCGGCGAGGTCAGCAACCCCGGCGCGATCTTCCCGGGTGTCATCGGCGCCATCGCCCTGATCCTGGTGCTCTACATGTCCGCCATCCTGCCGGTGAACGTCGCGGGCCTGGCCCTGATCGGACTGGCGCTCATCCTGTTCGTTCTGGACATCTTCACCCCGTCGCATGGCGTGCTGACCGTGGGCGGTATTGTGGCGTTCTTCCTCGGCGCGCTCATGCTGTTCGATCGCTCCGATCCCGCATTCCGCCTGTCGCTGGTCTACATCATCCCGGGAACGCTGCTCACCATCGCGTTCTTCCTGTTCGTCGTGGGCGCCGGGCTGCGGGCCCAGATGCTGCCGGTCCGCGCCGGACGCGAAACGTTGATCGGCCAGACCGCCAACGTAATCGTCGCCATCAATACGCAGGGCGGAAGGGTCTTTGTGGAAGGCGAATACTGGAATGCCGTCAGCGATACGCCCATTCCGGAAGGCGCGGCGGTCGAAATCACGGGAATCGAGGGTCTGACGTTGAAAGTAAAACCAAAGAACTGAAGGAGGAAATATGCCCGAACTGATGAGCAAACTGGTCAACCTGAGCGCCTGGCTCATTCCGGTCATCATCCTGTTGTCGATCCTGCTGCCGCAGGTGGTCCGGGTGTTGCGCGAGTACGAACGCGGCGTCATTTTCCGTCTCGGAAAGCTTATCGGCGCCAAGGGCCCGGGCCTCATCCTCCTGTGGCCCGTCATCGATCGCATGGTGAAGATGGACCTCCGCGTCGTGACCATCGACGTGGCGCGGCAGGAAATCATGACCCGCGACAACGTCCCCGTCAGTGTCGATGCCGTCGTGTACTTCCGCGTCATCGACCCGGTCGCCTCCGTGATCAAGGTGGAAAACTTCTGGAAAGCGACGTCCCTGATCTCGCAGACGACGTTGCGAAGCGTGCTCGGCCAGGTGGAGCTCGACGACCTCCTGGCGCATCGCGAGAAGATCAACCTCAAACTGCAGGAGATCATCGACCGGCAAACCGATCCCTGGGGCATCAAGGTCACCGCTGTCGAAATCAAGGATGTGGCTTTGCCGGAGACGATGAAGCGGGCCATGGCGAAACAGGCGGAAGCGGAACGCGAGCGGCGTGCCAAGATCGTTAACGCCGAAGGCGAATTCCAGGCTGCGGAAAAGATGGTTCAGGCCGCCGCGATGATCAGCAAAGAACCCATTGCGCTCCAGTTGCGCTATTTGCAGACGATGCGCGAGGTGGCAAACGAGCACAACACCACGACGTTCCTTCCGTTGCCGATCGAGTTGTTCAAGCCGTTCCTCAATCCGAACAACGAATCCAGGTGAACAGACCGGCTGTTCCAGGGTGCAGTCGAAAAGTGAACTGAAGCGCATTTAATGGTGCGCAATTTACCAAAAAAGGGTTGGCGCACCGCCGGGGGGATGTAGTAGAGATTAGCGCGTCCGGTGGCAGAACGTTTCTTCAGCGGGGTTCCCCACCCCCACCTCCTTGGCGTCTGCTGCCGGACATTTTTCTTCACAGCCGCGCAACGGATTTTGTCCTGGCTTTTCCAGAAAAGAGCCGACCGCGAAGACTCCGCATGCATGCTCTCCGCAGCGCGTTCTTGCCATCACACCAACCCTCGGGAATCATCCCTCTTCTATGGCACACGTGAAATTGCACATTCCGGGACCGGTCGAAGTCAGCGAGAAAACGTTTCGCGCGTTTCGCTCGCCGATGATCGGCCACCGCGGGCAGGACTTCAAAGATCTCTACGCCAGAATTCAACCGCGCCTCCAGCAGCTCCTCTACACCAAACAGCTGGTTTACATCTGCACCTCCTCGGCCTGGGGCATCATGGAAGGCGCCATCCGAAACCTCGTCACCCGCAAGGTCCTCAACTGCATGTGCGGCGCTTTCTCGGACAAATGGTTCGACGTCTCTAAACGCTGCGGCAAGGACGCGGAGCCGTTGCAGGTGCCGTGGGGCTCGCCCATCCGCGCCGAAGACATCGACAGAAAACTGGCCACCGGCCAGTTCGACGCGCTCACGGTGATTCACAACGAAACCTCCACCGGCGTCATGAGTCCGATCGAGGAAATCGCCGCGCTCAAGAAGAAATACCCCGATGTCATGTTCATTGTGGACGCGGTCAGTTCCATGACGGCCGTGCCGTTGAAGTTCGACGAGCTGGGGATCGATGTCCTGCTCGCGGGAACGCAAAAGGCGTTTGCGCTCCCGCCCGGAACCGCCTTGTTTGTCTGCTCACCCGCCGCTCTGGCCAAAGCGGCGACGGTGNNCGCCCAGCACGCCGAGCATCGGACATGTGTTCGCTCTGGAATCGAAACTGGAGGACATCTTCACCGAAGGACTGGAGGCGCGTTTCGACCGTCACGCCCGGCTGTCGCAAAAGACACGCGATTGGGCCGCCAAACACGGATTCACCCTCTTTCCCGACAAAGGCTTTGAGTCGAGAACGCTGACCTGCGTGAACAACGGAGCCAAACCCGGCGGCCGCGTGGTCGATGTGCCGAAGCTCCAGAAGCTGGTGAAGGAACAGGGATTCCTGATCGACGGCGGCTACGGAAAGATCAAGGGCGCGACGTTCCGGATCTCGAACATGGGCGACGAAACCGACGAGACCATGGATCAGCTCTACGCCGCGCTCGACAAAGCGATGTCGCAGCTCTGACAGGCTGCATGGAGTCCCGGCTTCAGCCGGTGCCTATGATCGGCTGTTGGCCATTGGTTGGTGGGGCGAGCGTCCTCGCGAGCCGTCGTTTGATCACCTTAATCGCGCCGCTCACGTCAGCGTCGCTTGAAAAAGCACTGATGCTGACTGTACCGACGCTGCCAGCAGTGTTTGCATGACAACCCACGTTTTGTGCGACCAGGGTTGTTGCACGACCGCTCGCGAGGACGCTCGCCCCACCATTTGTGAAATCGCTAACCCCTGACGAGATGTCATACGAACTGGTCAGGCTGAACAATGGCGCCCATAGCATTCGCTCGCTTGCGGATGACGAAACGTTTCATCCGGGCATCGGACCGGCGGCTGAAGCGGAAGCGCTATACGTGCGCCAACTCGGGCTGATCGAGCGGGCTCTTTCCCATTCCGGCGAAGGCGGGCCGCTCGTGATCTGGGATGTGGGCCTCGGCGGCGCCGCCAACGCTCTTACAGCCCTGCGTTCCCTGCAACGCGCCGTCGCAAAAGAAAAGAAACAGCCCGTCGCGCTGGAAATCGTCAGCTTCGATCGAACCATTGAAGCCGCGCGATTCGCCCTGCAGAACGCCGACAGGCTGGAATACCTCGCAGGCTTCGAACCGGCACTCGAAGAGCTCGTGCGAAACGGGCGCACTGCCGTTCAGTCGGACGGTATTGAGGCCCACTGGACCATGCGCCGGGGCGATTTCCCAGATCTGATGCGAGGGCCGGCATCGTTCCCGGCGCCGCACGTCATCTTCTTCGATCCGCATTCTCCCGGGGCGAACCCCGAAATGTGGACGGTATCGCTGTTCGCGAACCTGTTCCGGCGACTGGATCCGGGCCGGCCCTGCACGCTTGCAACGTTCAGCCGGAGCAGCATGGCGCGAACCGCCATGTTGCTCGGCGGATTCTATGTCGGAGTTGGACGCGCATCGGGCGACAAGGAGGAAACCACGGTAGCGGCGAACCGCCTCGATCTGTTGAACGAACCACTCGGGCGGGATTGGCTCGAGCGCGTGCGACGCTCGTCATCGGCAGAACCACTGATGGAAGGGGTATATCGTCAATCAACACTCAGCGATGAGACCTGGCGCAGGCTGCTCGCCCATCCGCAGTTTCAGTGAATGGCAGGGCTGCGCCGCTGGCCGATATCCAACCGAATACGCGGGCAGCCTCGGGACCACCGGCACAAATCAAAAGCCGTTCATTGAATATTCGATGTTGGATGCTGGATGCTGGATGCTGGATGTTGTCCCTCGCGCGTTGGATTTGTTCCTGAGAACGGATAAGTTCCCGGCGTGACCGCCCGTGAGTCATTTCAAAAACTGCTCGCTCAGCCGGGGCCCGTGCTGGCGCTGGCGCCCATGCAGGACGTGACGGACCTCGCGTTCTGGCGCCTCATGGCGCGGTACGGCGGCGCCGACGTCTATTTCACCGAGTACTTCCGCGTTCACGCCACGTCCCGACTCGAGAAACACATCGTCGCATCGATCACGCACAACCCCACGGGGCGGCCGGTTATCGCGCAGTTGATCGGCAACGACATTCCTTCGCTGGTGCGCGCCGCCAGGGAATTGCAGCGGTTGCCGATCATTGCCATCGACCTGAACCTCGGCTGTCCCGCGCCGGTGGTTTACAAGAAATGCGCCGGGGGCGGACTGCTCCGGGAGCCGGCGAAAGTGGACGCCATTCTCGGCGCACTGCGCGACGCCATCGAGATTCCGTTCACGGTGAAGACGCGGCTCGGCTTCGACACGGCCGACCGCTTTACAGAATTGCTGGGCATCTTTGCGAAGCATCCGATCGACCTGCTCACGGTCCATGGCCGGACTGTGTTCGAGATGTATCGCAGCGAGGTGCATTACGATCGGATTGCGGAAGCGGCGCGGACGGTGCGCTGCCCTGTCATCGCCAACGGCAACATCTATTCGGCGGAGAAAGCGCGCTCAGTCCTCGAGCAGACGGGCGCGCGCGGCCTGATGATCGGGCGCGGCGCCATTCGGAATCCATGGTTGTTCGAGCAGATCCGCCAAAGCCATCGCGGTGAGGAACTCTTTGTGCCGCGCGGGCGGGACGTGCTGGACTACGTGCGCGCGCTGTACGAGGCAACATGCCCGGACAACGGCGTTCGCGAAGCCGCGCAGGTCGAACGCATGAAGAAATACATGAACTACATCGGCGTCGGCGTGGATGCCGAGGGCCGGTTCCTCCATCAGATCCGCCGCGTCACCACGCGCGCGGAGTTCTTTCGCGCGTGCGAAGCGTTCCTGGATCACAACGCGCCCATGCCGATGGAACCCTTCAGCCTGCGGTTGGCCGAACGGGACGTTGTGGCCGGGGACCACCGGTGACGCGCGACGGCGCGGCGGTTCAGCCGTAGCGATACGGACGTTCCATGGCAAACGTGTTCGGCAAGTGCCGGATCTCGCGCACCGCGCTGTCTGTCAGCAACACTTCCACGATATCGAACCGCACCTTCACCTGCGGATTCCTTAACAGGCGCAGATAATCGAGCGCGGCCAGTGTCAGCAGGCGGCGTTTGTGGGCGTCCACAGCGGCCGCCGGCCGCACCCAATCTTCCGACGACCGCGTCTTGACTTCGACGAACACGAGGCAATCGCCGTCGCGAAAAATGAGATCGATTTCGCCACGTTCGGACCGGAAGTTGGCTGTGAGAAACTTGAGCCCGGCTTTCTGAAGGTAACGGCGGGCGGCCCTCTCGCCCAGCTTGCCGTGAACGAGGTGCAGCGGGCGGGGAGTGTGCAGCAGCCAGCTCCGGATGCGGGCCGCGAGGTTCATGGGCATCAGCCGTTCGGGCGAGCCCGCGCTTCAGGCGGGTTCGCGCCTGAGAATTCCTGCTGGTCAAACAACTCCGGAGTGACCGCGTTCGGACGGAAGGGAGCAAAGCTGCGCCGATGGATTGGACAGGGACCGAGCGCCTGGATGGCGGCATAGTGTTGTGGCGTGGCGTAGCCCTTGTGATCGGCGAAGCCGTAACCGGGGTAAAGCAGGTCGAACTCGCGCATCAGCCGGTCGCGCGTCACCTTGGCCAGCACACTGGCCGCGGCAATCGAGTAACTGCGGGCATCGCCCTGCGCCAGCGCGGTCTGCGGGTAGTTCAACCAGCGGATCTTCAAGCCGTCGATCAGCACGTGTTCCGGTCGCGGCTCGAGCTGCTCGAGCGCGAGGTGCATCGCCCGCCAGGCCGCCTGACGGATGTTGATGCGATCGATCATTTCCACGTCAACCACCGCGATGGCGTGGCGAATGTCCGGATGCGACGTGATGGTCGCGTAGAATTTCTCCCGCTGTTCCTCGGTCAACTGCTTGGAATCGTTAAGACCGCGAAGCTTTGAAAAAAGGCCGGTCTCCGCCCACGCCGAGGGGAAAACAACCGCCGCCGCCACGACCGGCCCCGCCAGAGGGCCGCAACCGGCCTCGTCCACTCCGGCGACCGTGGACAATCCTTTTCGCCAGAGCTCGATTTCGTGAGACAACCGATGCCAGAACTTCGCGCCCATCTGAGTCAGGCGTACGATGACGCGCAGCCCGGGCCGAGGCAATCTCTTTTCGAGTTTCCGTGCCCTGTGCAATGAAACTTCCTGCGCGCAGACCGCGCGAACTGGCTCTTAACGCAAAGTTATTCACCGACTCCTGCGGGGAGCTTTCCCGAGCTCTCCTCGTCGTCGGATGAATAACTTTGGAAACCGTATCAGACGCCAGGAACGCCAGGACGCAAGAGCCTCCATCCCGGAAAAGTCAAAGGCCTGACGTCAATTGCGCGAAAGCGCCGGACCGCGTCTCTGTGAGCCGCAGCAACAGCCGACAACTCCCCACCTGTCGGAATCCGCATATCACCCCATGCTCGCATGTCCTTCGTGGACTGCTGCGGGTCGCAAACGTCGCAGACCCGCGGCCCGGAACCCGAGGAACCGGCTAAAACGCCGCTGGCGCGATCGGCTGTCGGGATTACACTGGCGCCATGAAAGTGGAAGAACTGCACATCGGCATGAGCGTTCGCCACCCGCAGTACGGAATGGGCGTGGTGAAGGCGCTTTCAGAAACCACGGCCGACATCGAATTTGCCGACGGACGCCGCACCATCGCGCCGGACGCGGCCGGAGTTGAACCCGCCGAACCCCGCGCGCAGATTGAGGCGTTGGACCGGCCGCTGAAACAGTTCATCGATGAAACCGTGCGCGCCGTCATCCAGGAGCTTGGTCTGGAAAAGCCCGAATCCGTCGTTGAGAAGCTCGGCAAACGGTGGCAGAAGGGCCGGCTCGTGTTGCACCCCGCCGACGGCAAACGGTGGCAGAAGGGCCGGCTCGTGTTGCACCCCGCCGATCCGACCCTTCAAACGAAGGAAGTCCCGCTCGAAGTCTTCTTTCACAAGATCGTCGGCATGCGTAACCAGCTCCGCGTGCTCGAACAGAAGATCAATGCGCATGAAAACCTCAGCGACGCCGAAAAGGTGGAGCTGCAACAGTACATCACGCGTTGCTACGGCTCGATGACCACGTTCAACGTCCTGTTCAAGGAGAAGGAAGACCAGTTCTGATCCGACAACAATCTCGCGAATCCGAGACGAAGCTGCTATGGAAGGCAGCGCTCTCATGAAACGCTGCCTCCGCTCTGTCTGTTGTTTGCTCGGCGCGGGATTTGTCAGCCTCATCCTTTCCACACCGCGCGCCCGCGCCGCCGGGGTTACGGTGATCACACACGGGCTGAATGGAAACGTGGACGGCTGGATCACCGGGATGGCAAACGCGATTCCCAACTACGACGCATTCCCCGGCACGGACTTCGCCGGTTACACAATCTCGTTCGTGCCCGACGGCGGGGGCGGCTATCTCGTCACGGCTGAACGCACGTCCGGCGTGCCGCCGGCCGCTTCCGCATCCGGAGAGATCATTGTAAAGCTGGATTGGCGACAACTGGCGGATGGAAACTCCTACGACACGTTTCAGGTGGCGGAAGCCATTGCCCCGGCGTTGTTGAGCACGAACTTCATCCCGGAACTAGGCGGACGGGCGCTGGCGGAGTTTCCACTGCACCTCATCGGCCACAGCCGCGGCGGTTCGTTGATCTGTCAACTCAGCCGGCTGCTCGGCGAGCAAGGCGTGTGGGTCGATCACCTGACGACGCTCGATCCACATCCGCTGAACGATCCGGAGTTCCCGCTGGACGCGTTGTTGTTCACGGACGTCGATGCGCCGGCGCTCACCTATGAGAACGTTCTGTTTCATGACAATTACTGGCAGAACGATTTCCTGATCCGGGGCAAGGCGGTTCCCGGCGCGTTTGTGCGCGAACTCACAAACCTGGGCGGCGGTTACAGTCTGGCGCATTCGGACGTTCACCTGTGGTATCACGGCACCATCGACTGGCAAACGCCGGCGAGTGACACCGAGGCCTCGATCGGCGGTTCCGAGCGCAACGCATGGTGGACGGCTTACGAGGCCGGCGGCACCAACGCCGGTTTCCTCTACAGCCGGCTCGGTGCCGGCAATCGTCTCAGCCCGGATCAACCCGCGGGCGTGAATGAAATCGTCGATGGCTTCAATCAACGCTGGGATCTCGGCGCCGGAACCGCGGACAATCGCGTCGCTCTGGAGTCGAACAACGGCGATTGGGCGAGCCTGATTCGCGTTCTTGCAGGCACCAATGCCGCCACACACGGCCGGACCGCGCCGGTAATGATCTGCTATCAATGGGCGCGGCCGGTGACCGAGCACTGCACCGCCCGCGTCCGGCTGGATCCGGATCTCAATCCGCTCAACGGAAACGAACTGTGGATCGAGGAAACGGAGCTGCCGGGAACCGGCGATTCATCGGTGGGGTACACGACCCTGTTCCTGGAATTGAATGCCACCAACGCGCCTGCGGGCGAGTACTCGATTGGCGTCTCGCTCACCGCGAACGGCCGCACGCGTTACCTGTATGCGGCCGAACGGCTGACCGTCGTCCCGCCCGCGATGCCGCCGGTTCTGGATGTCGTCCGCTGTGCGCCGTCTGAGCTGCACATTGGCGTGAGCGGAGCCCCGGGCCAGACACTGGTGCTTGAACACTCGGCGGACTTCATGACCTGGACGCCGCTGGCCACCAACACGCTTCAGGACGTTCGCTGGGTTTACACGAACAGCGCTCCGCTCGGTGTCGGTGCCGGGTTCTACCGCGCGCAGAATATTCACTGATGCGCGAAAGGACGCGGTGCCCGGAGCATCGGATCCACGGGAAGTATCTGCAGGTCCGCCGTTTGACTCTGAATTGGTCAGAGAGCCAGGCTCGCAGGCTGGAGCCACGCAGGAAGACCAATAACGACAGCCTGATCGTGAGATTGTGAGCTTTTCGAGAATGGTGCGCGCTGCAGGGTTCGAACCTGCGACCCCTTCCGTGTGAAGGAAGTGCTCTACCGCTGAGCTAAGCGCGCCCCGGGGAGCAGAAGCCTTCTGAAAACGCTTGATTTTTACGGCTTCTTCTCGATTTCGAGCAGTGCAATTTGGCCGCAGCGCCCTATGCTGGCAAGCCGAAAAACAACCGCGGTCAGGACAAAGGTCAGAACGGGAAGTGCTCTGGGTTTGGCGCATTGGAATCGGGGGAGTTGCAGGGTGATTTGGGCCGCTCCGGCCCGATGCGCGCGATTCATCACGTGATACCAGCCCCGGCAACATCGATTCGCAACGGTCTTGCCATACGGCCCGCTGGGCAACAACGCGACCTCCCATTTGTCAACTATTTAGATGCGACCCCATTGCCTTTTCTCCGCGACCCCATTGCCTTTTCTCCGCGACCCCATTGCCTTTTCTCCGGTTTCTCGGCTCTCCGGCAGGCGCGGGCTCGCCTTGCCCTAGCTTTAGCGAAGGCAGGTGGCCGCCCTCCCATCGGGCCTGAGGCGAGCCAGATGCCTTTCTCACCGCGTGTGCAGGGCACCGCCGGGTTCAGACAACCCCTTGCACGGCTTCAAGGAAGTAGTCGCCAAAACTTTCAGCAACCCTCTCACTTTGCTTTCCATCGACCGACAGTTGGACAACCGGCGCTTCGCCGCTCTTGCCAGCCTGTCGTGTATCGAGAGCGTAGAACGTTCCGTCTCCACCTTCGCCAATCAGCACATAGGCCGGATGCAGACCGATTTCACGCCGTTCCTTCAACGTCAGCCAAATGCCGTTTGGGACAGTCGAACTCTCGAACTCGTCATCTATGAGGCCATAGACTTCCAGGCCGTTGATATCGCCGCAGCCCATTTCGAGAAGAAAGCGTCGATAGCTGGGCGGGAATGTGAGACCAAGCACAGCTTCAGCCCTGGCGACCAGTGTTTCTGGTTTCGCACCCTCGAAGTCACCGCCACCAGCCTCTTCGATGAGTTGGCGGGCCTGGTGATATTTCTCGATGCTCATGGTGAAAAGTCGTTCGGTCGGTTAATCCGGTAATTACGTCGTAAATGGTGCGGTTCTTGGTTTTGAAAACTCACCCATAACATCATCCCGCTCCATTCAGGCCAGTTCATCCTCATCAACCCTTCTGGCAGTTTGCGAACCGGGTGCGAAGTCGTTCTACCACTCCTGCCTGTCAGCGCAACAACTTTCCGGTCGCAGTTTTCCAATCCGGACGGATGCAAAACCAATTGGAGCATCAGGCGCGGGTGGCCGACCTTCTATCGAGCCGGCCTGAGGCGAGCCAGATTCCTTATCACCGCTATTGGCATCCACGGTGTTGCTCAGGCTCCCGGAAGTGCCGTAGAAGGCTGTTCAACGTCCAGACGGAAAAAGCCATTGGCAAGTCAAAAACCCCAAGCCACCATACCGGCCGGACATGGCGTTCAAAGATCTGGCTGAACAGAAACAGGGGATCCAATTGCTCCAGCGCTCGCTCGAACGCGGGCGCCTGGGCCATGCCTACCTGTTCACCGGTTCCAGCCTCGACGAACTCGAACTCGTCGCCCGTAACCTCGCCAAAACCCTGAATTGCCTTCAGCCCGTGAAAGGCCAGGGCGGCGCCGCCATCGACTGCTGCGACGCGTGCCTCAATTGCCGGAAGATCGAGCACGGCACCCACGCCGACGTACACTGGATTCGGCCCGAATCCAAGCTGCGCGTCGTGCGCATCGAGCAATTGCGCGAGCTGATTCAGGAGATCAACCTCAAGCCGACCGAGGCGCAATACAAGATCGCGGTGGTGGTGGCCGCCGACCGCATGAACACCCAGGCCGCCAATGCCTTCCTCAAGACGCTCGAAGAACCCCCGCCGCGGTCGGTGCTGCTGCTCCTGGCCACCGAGCCCCAACGACTGCTCGAGACGATCGTGTCGCGTTGCCTGCGGTTGAACTTCGCCCTGGGCGCCCGGCGGCTCAGCGCGGCGGAAATGGAGTGGCTGGCGCAATTCAGCCGGATCGCAGCTCTTCCCCAGAAGAGCCTGCTGGCGCGGTACCGATTGCTCGACATCCTCGTGCAGAAGCTGACGGCTCTGAAGGAATCAATCGAGGGCACGCTCAGCGCCAAATCGCCGCTCGAGCAATACGAGGACGTGGACAAGGATCTCCGCGAAAAGTGGGAAAAGGAACTGGCGGCGGGCATCGAAGCGGAATACCGCCGACAACGCGCGCATCTGCTGATGATCCTCCAGGATTGGCTGCGCGATGTGTGGCTGCGCACGATGAAGGTCGGCAACGACCTGTTGAACTTCCCCGACATCGACGGCGGGAGCGAACTCGCAAAGCGCATCACACCGGAGCAGGCACTGCGGAACCTGCAGATTATCGAATCGACCCAGCGGCAGCTCCACACCAATGTCCAGGAAGCGCTGGCCCTGGAGGTCTGCCTGCTCAGGCTCCATCTCTGAGCCGCCATGAACCCTGGCAAAGTGCCCGGTCGCAACCGGCCCCGCCCCGGCAGGCCGGCCCAGGCTCAAGGAGCCGCTTCCCAAAAGCTGTCCGCCGCGGACGGCATTGCGCTTGCGCTCGGATGTTTTCTCGGGTTGTGCCTGATCAAGTTCGGCAATCCGGTGGTGCTGAACTCGAAGATCGATGCGCCGCGTTCGCTCGGAGAGTTCTGGCTGTTCGCCTGGCCGCCGAGCTGGGCCGTGTGGATCATGCTGATGATCGGTGCGCTGGGCGCCTTGTTCCTTGGGCTCAGGCGTTTGCCGCCCTGGCCCGGATCGAAGTGGCTGTGGATCCTGCCCCTCGCATGGTTCGGCTGGCAGATGGTGACGACGGTCACGACGGTGGATCACCGCCTCAGCCTGCTGGTGCTCGGGCAGTTCGCCGGGTGCGCCATCGCTTATTTTCTTGGGGCAAGGTTGGTTGCTGAAGACCGACAATTGATGTTTCTTCTCGCCGGGCTGACGGCGGCGCTCGGTTTCAGTCTGGTCCGAGCCGTGGACCAGAGGCTGGTGGAGTTCCCGCAGGAACGCCAATTCCTGATCGAAAGTCATGAGATGAACTGGACGAACGTGCCGCCGAGATTGCTGGCCGAAATGCAGGACCACGGGGTCGTAATCCACACCAACGGAATGCTCATTCCAAATCCAGCCATTCTCTCGAAGTACGAACGCGCGCGCGTTCACGGAACGTTGATCTATCCCAATGCGCTGGCGGGAGCGATCCTGCTGCTGTTCCCGGCGGGGCTGGCGCTCGTTCTGGAGACAACGCGGCGATTCAGAATCGCAACCCGACTCGCGGCCGCGGGACTC
>CZCB01006147.1_pt1 | contig 15300 bp, 16 predicted proteins | sample 591991 | NCBI WGS metagenome assembly CZCB01 (sample SAMEA3556809, study PRJEB10932) | anaerobic digester metagenome | reverse complement strand
GAACATGGTATTAAAGTTATTCCAGTGGTGGCATCTGTAGCTTTAGCTTTAAGAATGGAGAGAACAGGAGCCGATGCAGTAGTTGCAGAAGGCTGCGAAGCAGGTGGTCACATAGGTGAGCTTACCACTATGGCTTTGGTTCCGCAAGTAGTAAGTGCTGTGAATATTCCTGTAATAGCTGCCGGAGGTATTGGAGACGGTAGAGGAATTGCTGCTGCCTTTATGCTAGGTGCTGAAGGTGTTCAAGTTGGAACTAGATTCTTAGTGGCAAAGGAATGTACAGTTCACCAAAATTACAAGAAAAAGGTATTAGATGCAAAGGATATTGATACTACAGTTACTGGAAGAGCTACAGGACATCCTGTAAGAGTATTGAAAAATAAGCTTGCTAGAAAGTTTCATATGTTAGAAAAGGAATGTGCTGCTTTAGATAAATATGAAGAATTAGGAAGAGGGGCTTTACCAAGAGCAGTTAAAGATGGAGATATAGATATGGGATCTGTGATGGCAGGGCAAATCGCAGGCTTAGTGAACAAGGAACAAAGTGCAAAGGAAATAGTGGAGGAAATATTCTCTGAAGCTGAGTTAGTTGTTAATAAATTTGTAGCAAGAGGTGGCCTATGGCAAAAGTAGCATTTATTTTTTCAGGCCAGGGTTCTCAATACACTGGAATGGGTAAGGAATTATATGATAATTTTATAGATTGTAAAGAGATTTTTAATAATGCCAATAAGGCCTTAGGCTTAGATTTAGCTAAACTTTGCTTTGAGGGAAGTCAAGAGGAATTGAACATAACAGAAGTAACTCAGCCAGCGGTGCTTACAGTAAGCATTGCAGCGATGAAGGCCTTGATGCTTGAAGGAATTAAGCCAGATGTAACTGCTGGTTTTAGTTTAGGAGAATACTCCGCTTTAGTTTGCAGTGGTGCCTTAGATTTTTGTGAAGCAGTAGATTTAGTTAGAAAAAGAGGAAAGTTTATGCAGGAAGCTGTGCCCCTAGGAAAAGGTGGAATGACAGCGGTGCTTGGCTTAGATAAAGAAAAAATAATCGATGCCTGTAAGTCCGCCTCTGACGTTGGTACTGTTGAAGCGGTTAATTTTAACTGCCCAGGTCAAGTGGTTATAGCTGGCGAAAATGAAGCTTTATCTAAGGCAACTAATATACTAACAGACTTAGGTGGTAAGTGCATCCCTTTACCTGTAAGTGCTCCTTTCCATAGTTCTCTATTAAAGAAGGCAGCTGAGAACTTGAGGAAAGAGTTGGATAAGATTGAAATTAAAGATATGCAAATTCCTGTTCTAACTAATGTCCATGGAAATTATATAAAAGATAAAAGCGAAATAAAGGACTTACTTGAAAAGCAAGCAATGAGTCCAGTTTTATGGGAAAATATCATAAATAGAATGATAGAAGATGGTGTTGATATTTTCATAGAATTGGGACCAGGGAAAACTCTTACAGGTTTTATGAAGAAAATTAATAGGAAGGTTACAGCTTTAAATGTACAGGATATAAAGTCTCTTAATAATACATTAGAAATATTAAATAACCTAAATATGTAGTATATTTTGAGGAGGAAATTATGTTAAGTGGAAAGTGTGCTGTTGTTACTGGAGCTGGAAGAGGAATAGGCAGAGCTATAGCTATAAAGCTAGCAGAAGAGGGGGCTAATATAGTAATAAATTATAGAAGTAGTGAGAAAGAGGCACAGGAGCTGGTGGCTGTTATAGAAAGTAAAGGCGGAAAAGCCTTGGCAGTAAAGGCAGACGTAAGCAAATTTGATGAGGCAGAAAATCTCGTAAAAACAGCAAAGGATACCTTTGGTTCTGTAGATATACTGGTGAATAATGCTGGTATAACAAAGGATAACTTAATGCTGAGAATGAAGGAAGATGAGTTTGACAGTGTAATTGCTACTAACTTGAAGGGATGTTTCAACTGTATGAAGCATGTTTCTTCAATTATGCTTAAGCAAAAGAGTGGTAAAATTATAAATATTTCTTCCATAGTAGGTGTGGTTGGAAATGTAGGTCAGGCTAATTATGCTGCCTCTAAGGCTGGTGTAATAGGTCTTACAAAATCTATGGCAAAAGAGTTAGGCTCAAGAGGAATAACAGTGAATGCAGTGGCACCTGGATATATTGAAACTGATATGACAGAAGTATTATCACAGAAAGTTAAGAATATGCTTTTGGATAGCATTCCTTTAAAAAGAATGGGAAATACTGAAGATGTGGCAAATTTAGTAGCATTTCTTGCATCTGATAAGGCGTCCTATATAACAGGGCAAGTTATACATGTAGATGGTGGAATGGTAGTATAAAGAGAGGTTGATTAGATGTTAAACAGAGTTGTTATAACAGGTATGGGAGCTGTTACTCCTATTGGAAATGATGTAAAGACCTTTTGGGAAAACTGTAAGAATGGTGTCTCAGGTATAGATTACATTAAAGGCTTTGACACCACAGATTTTAAGGTAAAAATTGCTGCAGAAGTAAAAGACTTTGATCCTGAGCAGTATATAGCTAAGAAAGAATGTAAGAGAATGGATAAGTTCTGTCAGTATGCTATAGCTGCTTCAGAGCAAGCTATAAAGCAGAGTGGCTTGGATTTAGATACAATAGATAAATATAAATTTGGTGTTCTAATAGGTTCTGGTATTGGTGGTCTTGGCACTATCGAAAGTGAGTGCAAAAAGCTTTTTGAAAAGGGACCTTCAAGAGTTTCTCCTTTGTTTATTCCTACGGCTATATCTAATATGGCCTCAGGAAATGTAGCCATCAGGTATGGGGCTAAGGGTATTTGTACTAGTGTTGTAACTGCTTGTGCCAGTGGAACCAACGCCATCGGAGAAGCATTTAATATACTCCAAAAAGGTGTTGCAGATGTTATGATAGCTGGTGGTGCAGAGGCTTCCGTTACTCCTCTTGGGGTAGCAGGCTTTACTACTTTAACTGCTCTTAGCACAAAAAATGATCCAGAAAGATCCTCTATTCCTTTTGATAAGGAAAGAGATGGATTCGTTATTGGAGAAGGTGCAGGTATAGTAGTTATGGAAACCTTGGATCATGCCTTAAAAAGAGGAGCAAATATTTTATGTGAGATAGTAGGATATGCTTCAACCTGCGATGCTTATCATATGACCTCACCTGATCCAGAGGGAGAGGGAGCAGCTAGATCTATGGAATTAGCTTTAGCTGACGCTGGAGTTAGTAAGGAAGAAGTATCATACATAAATGCACATGGTACCAGCACTCCTTACAATGATAAGTTTGAAACTATAGCTATAAAAAGAGTATTTGGAGATCAGGCCTACAAGATACCTGTTAGTTCTACAAAATCTATGACAGGTCACTTATTAGGTGCTGCTGGTGCCATTGAGGCTATAGTTTGCATCAATGCAATTATAGATGATTTTATTCCTCCAACCATTGGCTTAAAGGTGAGGGATGAAGAATGTGATTTGGACTATGTACCAAATATAGGCCGCAAAGCAGTAGTTAATGTTGCAATGTCAGATTCTTTAGGTTTTGGTGGTCATAATGCCACTATAGTATTTAAGAAATGGAAAGATGAGAGGTAGGATATGGATTTAAACATAATCAGAGAAATAGTTTCAATGATGGAAAATTCTAAACTTTCCTCAATGGAAATAGAATATAAAGATTTAAGAATTAAGATGGAGAAGAATATTACTGAAAGTGATAAAACTATAGTATTAAATAATATAACTGCAGAAAGTACAAGTGATGAATCCTCTATTAGCAATGAGGTAGAAGTAAGTAATAATCTAACGCCTAAAATGGAGGATGAAACTAGTGAAAACTTTATAATTATTAAGGCTCCTATGGTAGGAACCTTTTACCCTGCTCCATCACCGGAAAGCGATCCCTTTGTAAGTGTAGGGGATACGGTGAAAAAGGGAGATGTGGTTTGCATTATTGAAGCCATGAAATTGATGAATGAGATAGAATCTGAAAGCAATGGAACCGTAGTTGAAATTCTGGCTAAGGAAGGCGATATGGTAGAATACGGTCAGCCATTATTTAAAATTAAATTGTAAAGTTGGTGTTGTTATGGATATAACTGAAATTCAAAAGGTATTACCTCATAGATATCCCTTTTTATTGATTGATATGGTTGAAGAAATTGTGCCTGGTAAAAAGGCAGTAGCAATTAAAAATGTAACTATGAATGAATACTTTTTTCAAGGACATTTTCCACAGGAGCCAGTAATGCCTGGAGTGCTGATTATAGAAGCCTTGGCTCAAACTGGTGCTGTGGCTGTTCTTAGTTTAGAAGAAAACAGGGGCAAAATAGCATACTTTGCAGGTATAGATAAGGCTAAGTTCAGAAAAAAAGTAGTTCCGGGGGATGTATTAAGATTAGAAGTAGAGCTAATCAAGGTTAAGGGACCAGCCGGAGTAGGTAAAGCTGTTGCTACAGTAAATGATAAAAATGTCTGTGAGGCTGAGATTACATTCATTGTCGGAAGATAATGGAGGAGGGCTTATGTTTAAAAAGATATTGATTGCAAATAGAGGTGAAATTGCTGTTCGTATCATAAGAGCTTGTCGAGAAATGGGCATAATATCTGTGGCGGTATATTCAGAAGCAGATAGAGATGCCCTACACGTACAGTTGGCAGACGAAGCTGTTTGCATCGGAGGACCTGCCTCAAAGGACAGCTATCTAAATATACAGAACATATTAAGTGCAACAGTATTAACTGGTGCCGAAGCCATCCACCCTGGTTTTGGTTTTCTTTCTGAAAATAGCAAGTTTGCTAAGATATGTAGCGAATGTAATATTGTTTTTATTGGTCCTGATTCAGAAAGTATTGACCTCCTTGGTAATAAATCTAGGGCTAGAGAGATTATGAAAGAAGCAGATATTCCTATAATCCCAGGCACAGAAGGAGCTCTAGAAAATGAAGAGCATGCTTTTGAAATGGCTGAAGAAATAGGTTATCCAGTTATGATTAAGGCTGCCGCCGGAGGTGGTGGTAGAGGGATTAGGATAGTTTATAATAAAGAAGAGCTTGCTAAAGCCTATAATACAGCGAAAAGCGAAGCTCAAGCTTGCTTTAACGATGACACTTTATATATGGAAAAATATATCGATAAGCCTCGTCATATAGAGTTTCAGATTTTGGGAGATAAATATGGCAATATAATTCATTTGGGGGAAAGGGAATGTTCTGTTCAAAGAAAAAATCAAAAAGTTCTAGAAGAAGCCCCGTCAAATATTTTGACTCCGCAGCTAAGGGAAGAAATGGGAGCAGCAGCAGTTAAGGCTGCAAAAAAAGTGGGATATTATAATGCTGGAACCGTTGAATTTTTAGTAGATAGTGATTTAAACTATTACTTTATGGAAATGAATACTAGGGTACAGGTGGAACATCCCATAACAGAATTAATTACTGGAGTGGATATAGTAAAACAGCAAATTAAAATTGCAGCAGGAGAAAAGTTGGAATTAAAGCAGGAGGACATAAGGCTTCGAGGTCACGCGATAGAATGTAGAATTAATGCTGAGGATCCTAATAATGATTTTAGACCTTCACCAGGCAGGATTATTGGATTAAATATGCCGGGAGGGCCTGGGGTTAGAGTGGATAGTGCCGTATATCAAGGGTATGTTATTCCCCCTTACTATGATTCTATGGTAGCTAAGCTTATTGTGCATTCTGAAAATAGAAGTAGTGCCATTGCAAGAATGAAGAGAGCTTTAGGAGAACTGCTGATTGAAGGTATAGTAACGAATATAGACTTCCAATTTGATATACTGTGTGATGAGAGATTTGTTAAAGGAGATTACAATACTTCATTCTTAAAGGATAAGTTGGTGAAAAGTGAATGATTAAGGATTTGTTTAAAAAGCAAAAATATATTACAATCAGCACTTCAAATTTAAATATTGAAGAGATGCATAAGCCGACAATACCAGATGGTATGTGGGTTAAATGCAACAACTGTGGAAAAATACTTTACAAAAGTGATGTGGAAGACAAATGTAATACCTGTGTTAGCTGCAATTATCATTTTCGACTCTCAGCCAAAGATAGATTAGATATGATCTTAGATAAGGACTCTTTTATAGAGTTCGATAAAGGTATGGAAAGTGTTAATCCTATAAACTTCCCAGGTTACGAGGATAAGCTAAATAAAACTAAGCTTGCTACAAATATGAAGGAAGCTGTGGTAACAGGAAGAGGTAAGATTGCGGATTACCATACGGTTATTGCCGTTATGGATAGTAATTTTATGATGGGAAGTATGGGATCGGTGGTTGGAGAAAAAATTACAAGAGCTGTAGAATATGCAACTAAACATAGATTACCAGTAATAATATTTACTGCTTCTGGTGGTGCAAGAATGCAGGAGGGGATTTTATCCCTAATGCAAATGGCTAAAGTAAGTGGAGCTATTGCTAAACATAATGATAGTAAGCTACTTTATATTTCTGTGTTAACGGACCCAACTACTGGAGGTGTAACTGCCAGCTTTGCAATGGAGGCGGATATCATCCTTGCTGAGCCTGGAGCCCTAATAGGCTTTGCTGGTAAGCGAGTTATAGAAAACACCATAAAACAACAGCTACCAGAGGGTTTTCAGACTGCAGAGTTTTTACTAGAGAAAGGCTTTATTGATAAAATTGTTCATAGAACACAGCTAAGAAGCACCTTGGCTAAGATTTTACAGCTCCATGGGAGGTATAGCTATGAGTAGGAAGAAAAGTGCTTGGGATAGGGTTAATATAGCCCGCGCACAGGAAAGACCCTCCGCTAAGCAATATATAGATAGAATTTTTGACAATTTCATAGAGTTTCATGGAGATAGGTATTTTGGAGATGATCATGCAATAATAGGTGGCATAGCCATGCTTGATGGTAAGCCAGTTACAGTTATTGCTGTTCAGAAAGGTGAAAACACCAAGGACAATATTTACCGAAATTTTGGTTGCCCCCATCCAGAAGGATATAGAAAGGCTCATAGGTTAATGTTGCAGGCCGAAAAATTTGACAGACCTATAGTTTGCTTGGTAGATACTCAAGGCGCCTTTTGTGGAGTAGGAGCAGAAGAAAGAGGCCAAGGAGAAGCAATTGCCAAAAATCTAATGACCATGATAAATTTAAAGGTACCAATAATTTCAGTGGTTATCGGACAGGGAGGTAGCGGTGGTGCCTTAGCTTTAGCAGTGGCAGATCAGGTATGGATGCTAGAAAACTCAATTTATTCGATTTTATCACCAGAAGGTTTTTCCAGTATTTTATGGAAGGATGCATCCAGAGCTCCTGAAGCAGCGGAGGTAATGAAGCTTACAGCAGAAGAGCTACTTAAACTAAAGGTAATAGATAAAGTGATTTTGGAACCAAATGGGAACGCTTCAAAGAATATAGACAAAATGTCTACTTTAATTAAGGATCGATTAATAGATGAATTTAAGAAATTATGCAAGATGAATAAGGATGAATTATTATTAAGAAGATATGAAAAGTATAGGAAAATTGGGCATTATAAAGAATAATTATAAATTTATACGTATAAATATTAAAAACTCTCGTGCAAAACGGGAGTTTTTATTGTATAATAAGTGTATAAATATAAAGCGGATTTGTATAATTATAACGGGGGCGATAATATGGAAGTTAATTTAAAGGGGAAAAGCTTTTTAACACTATTAGATTTTTCACCAGAGGAAATAAGGTATTTACTAGATTTGGCCCATGAGCTAAAAAAGAAAAAGAAAATGGGCATAATAGATAAAAAATTGGAAGGCAAAAATATCGTGTTAATTTTTGAAAAGACATCAACTAGGACAAGATGTGCCTTTGAAGTTGCAGCCTTCGATGAAGGGGCTAATGTTACTTATCTAACTAATTCACAGATGGGAATAAAGGAATCCATAGAAGATACGGCAGTGATTTTAGGAAGATTTTATGATGGAATAGAATTTAGAGGCTTTGACCAAAAAGTAGTGGAAATACTTGCAGAAAAGTCTGGGGTACCTGTATGGAATGGCTTGACAGATGACGATCATCCGACACAAGTGTTAGCAGATATTATGACTTTAGAAGAAAATATTAATAAACCTCTAAAGGACATAAAACTTACCTTTGTTGGAGATACAAGAAATAACATGTGCAATGCCTTAATGTATGGCTGCGCCAAAATGGGGATGACTTTTGTAGCATTTGGACCAAAGGAATTATGGCCAAGTGAAACGGTGTTAAGTACAGCAAATAAAATTGCGGAAGAGACAGGAGCAAAAATTATTGTAACGGATAATATAGAGGATATAAAGGGATCTGATGCTTTATACACCGATATTTGGGCTTCAATGGGAGAGGAAGACAAAATTGAAGAAAGGGTTAAGCTCTTGTCTCCATATAAGGTTACAATGGACATGTTAAAGGCTACTGGTAACGACAATGTTAAGTTTATGCATTGCTTACCTTCATATCACAATTTTGAAACAGAAACAGCGAAATTTTTTATGGAAGAAAAGGGTGTAGATATTAGGGAAGTGGACGATGAAGTGTTTAAAAGTGATAATTCCTTAGTATACGATGAAGCAGAGAATCGTCTACATTCTATTAAAGCTGTTATGGTTGCAACTTTGTAATAATTAATGCAAATTTTGGACATGTGTACATGTAATCAGCATCAAGGGGTAAGGAAGAATTAAGATAAAAGGGTGGTTAATATGGGAAATTTACTTGATTACATATACTCAAGAAGCGTTGTACAAAGCTTTAGCAATAAAGAGGTTGAACCACAGAAGATTATGTTATTATTAGAAGCTGCTATGGCAGCACCTAGTACATGCTCCAATGAACCTTGGGAATTTATTGTTGTTTCAGAAAAAGAAAAAATGAAGAAACTTAAAGAAGCAACTCAATTTCAATGTTGTAATGCACCATTATCAATTGTAGTGTGCGGCAATATTAAGTTAGGGAAAACAGAATTAGAAAGTAGTGTGCTACAAGACTGTATGGCAGCTATCCAGAATATCATATTGGCCTGTGCTGGTATTAATCTTGGAGCAGAATGGTGCAGTGTAAATCTAAATCAGGATACCATGGAAGCTATCAGACATTTGCTTCATATCCCTGACCATGTAATACCTTTAGGTATAGTATGTATAGGTTATCCAAATGAAATAAAAAGCCTAAAAGCTAAGTATAACGAAAAGAGGATTTACTGGGAGAAGTATGATTCCAGTAGAAGTCTAAAAGGAAGACCTAAGAAAAGTCTAACATACTAACAAGGTTAAAGAGTTATAATATCTTTTTAAGGAACTATTCATTTTTGAATGGATAGTTCTTTTTGCATTTTTAATATTTGAGTATTAATAATAATGAAAATATAAAAAGCATAGAAGTAAAGTAGTAAATCTTAATTGAATATAAAATTGTGTTAATATGAATCAGAAATGATATAATATATGTAACTAAAAGTGAAATAAGGAAAGAGAACTGTTTTAAGGGGGCCATTAATGAAGAAATTTATATTGATTTTATTGTTTTTTAGTTTTTTATTGTCACCTATTATAGGAAAGGCAAGCTCTAAAAACTATAGTATTGAAAACTTAGTTGTGAATGTATCAATTTTAAGAAATGGCGATGTCTATGTAGAAGAAGAATTAACCTACTACTTTAAAGGTGATTATAATGGAATATATAGGAACTATTCCCAAAAAGGCGCCAAAGCTATTACTATTTCAGAGGTTATAGTAGAAGACGAAAAGGGTAACCGAAATATCTTAAAGGAAGGTAAAGGTTCTAAAAATAATACTTATGAATTAGATAATTCAAGTACTGTTTCCAAAGTAAAGGTATATTCTAAAAGTAGTAATGAAAGAAAAACCTTTAAATTTAAATACACTATTCATGGTGCCGTAGTTAAAAGAGAAAAAGTTGGGGAATTAAATTGGGCTTTCTATGAGGTTGAAAATAAGGTTCCAGTAAATAATTTTGAACTTAATTTATCCTTGAAGAATGCTGATTTTGATATGTCAATTTTCAAACATTGGGGTTATGTAGATGGAAAGAATCTAACCGATAACTACAATGAAAAAGGCCTTCAATTTAAGGGAAATAATTTAACAGGAAAGTTAGCTGTAAAGGTAAACTTTCAGCCGGATTTTTTAGATATATCCATTACGAAAAAGGGACAAGGCGCTATCATTGGATTAATTATATTAGTAATAATTATTATTTTGGTATTTATAATTGTAGCATATATTATCAAGAAGGATAAAAAGTTTAAAGCAGCTTTAAATGCTTATAGAGCTAGATATATGTTTTTTAACAGCAAATTAGTTACAGCTGCTCCAAGTGATATGCCTCCGGCGCTTGTTGACTACTTAATAAATGAAAGACAAGTATCTTTTTCAGCTATTTCTGCTACCTTATTGTATCTATGCCATAAGGGATATTATACTTTAGAAAAAGGTTCATTATCGAAAAAGGAATTTACAAAGGGTAAAAACAATCAGGATTTAATCTTTAGACGAAACAATCAAAAATCACCACCTCAAATACCACATTTAAAATTCTTTATGAGATGGATGTCTAAATATGAGTCTAGTGGTCTCCTAGATTTAAGTAATATAAAAAATAAGGTTCAAACAAGAGCTGGGTCCCTCGAATTTAGAACTGCTAATGCTCAGTGGGAGCAGACCGTAAAAAGAGAGGCAGATGAATTAGGTTTTTTTATTAATATCCAGAATAAGAGAATTTTGAGCAATGAATATTACAATGAAAAACTAAAATGGTTAGCCTATAAAACATATCTTTTAAGTTATGTAAAAAATACCAACACAGAACTAATAAATAACATAGATGAGATACTAATTTATGCTTCTGTGCTCATAGGTACAAAGAATCAGTTAGAAAAGTTATTAGACAGTATAAATCACTTCCACTACTCAAGCAATAGTCGCTATGGAAACTTTTATTTTTACTACTATCCCTATTTTATAACTAATTACAGTATGTGGGATGGAATAAATAATGATGTAAACTATGGATATTCTGATGGTGATGGAGGTTTTGGTGGTTTCTCTAGCGGTTCCAGTTTCAGCGGTGGTGGTGGCGGTGGCTCTGGGGCGTTTTAAAAAAACGCCCCAGGGGCACGCGGTTTATGTCGGCAATACGCCCCAGGGGCATAGCAGGTTTTGCGGTATTTTTATGATTAATGTCAATACGGGTCAAGTTTCAAGCTTAAATACATTTATAAAATGTAAAAGGATTTTCCATAAAATCAACTTAATCATAAGTTTAAATATTAAGAAGTGCTACACTTCTTTTTTTAATATTTTTTTGATAATTTTTATCATTAATTTTCGCAATAATTTTTATTAGAAACATTTATTCCTTTAAAAAGAAACGTAAATATATAGTTGACAAGTTTACTAGGATTTGCTATTGTAAAAATAAAGTTTACTAAAAGAGTCGGATTTAAAGGGTGTGATTAAATGAAATTGTCTACCAAAGGTAGATATGGTGTTAAAGCTATGGTAGATTTAGCTCTTAACTATGGAAATGAACCTATTTCAATAAAAAGCATAGCAGAAAGACAGGGTATATCCGAATACTATTTAGAACAGTTATTTGCTCCATTAAGAAAGGCTGGAATAATAAACAGTATAAGAGGTGCTCAAGGTGGTTATATTTTAAGTAGGTCTCCAAAGGAAATCACTGTGGCTGAAATTATACAAGTATTAGAAGGCCCTATAGAGATTTCAGATTGCATAGAGGGTGTACAATGTAGCAATGAGGATTATTGTGCTACAAGACTTTTATGGGAAAAAATCAAGAAGAGCATTGATAGCGTTTTAGAGACAACTACCCTAAATGATATAGTTGAAGATTACAACAAAATGCAAAAAGGTAGAAATAATCAGCCTTTAACATTACAAGAAAATGCAAAATGATAAAACTTATCTTATCATTGACATAAATCAAGGAAGGTGAAATAATGAACAAAACTATTTATATGGATTATGCAGCTACCACTTACACAAAAAAGGAAGTACTTGAAGAAATGCTGCCTTATTTTACAGAGAATTATGGTAATCCGTCATCTATTTATTCTTTGTCCAGAACAACCAAAAGAGCTATTGATATTAGCAGAGATAGAGTTGCTAAAGCCTTAAATGCAGAGCCTTCAGAAATATTTTTTACTGGTTCTGGCTCTGAGGCTGATAACTGGGCTATTAAAGGTGTAGCTTTTGCTAACAGAAAGAAGGGTAATCACATAATAACCACTCAAATTGAGCATCATGCGGTACTACATACCTGTGAGTATTTGGAAAAGCAAGGCTTTGAGGTTACCTATTTACCAGTAAATGAGGAAGGTTTTATTAGCATTGATGATTTAGCTGCAGCCATAAAGGATACTACAATATTGGTATCTGTAATGTTTGCCAACAATGAAATAGGAACTATTCAGCCTATAAAGGAAATAGGAAAGTTATGTCGTGAGAAAAAGGTATTATTCCATACTGATGCAGTTCAGGCTGTAGGAAATATACCAATAGATGTTAAAGATATGAATATAGATTTGCTTTCATTAGCTGCTCACAAGTTCTATGGGCCTAAAGGTGTGGGAGCTTTATACATAAGAAAAGGTGTTAGAATTGACAATTTAATCCATGGTGGCGGCCAGGAAAGAGCTAGAAGAGCGGGTACAGAGAATGTAGCTGGTGTAGTAGGTTTGGGTAAAGCTATTGAATTAGCTGTTTCTACTATGGAGGAGAAAAATGCAAAATTAAAAGCTTTAAGAGATAAATTAATAGAAGGGTTATTAAAGGTGCCCTATACAAGACTAAATGGACCAAGAGGCGAAAATAGATTACCTGGAAATGTTAATGTATGTTTTCAATATATCGAAGGTGAGTCGGTTTTACTGCTTTTAGATGATGCAGGAATTTGTGCATCCAGTGGAAGTGCATGTACTTCTGGAGCATTAGATCCTTCACATGTGCTTTTGGCCATTGGTCTACCTCATGAAATCGCTCATGGTTCCTTGAGATTAAGCTTAGGCGAGAGTAATACAGAGGAAGAAGTAGATTATGTATTAGAAGTTATACCTAAAATAGTGCAAAGACTTAGAGATATGTCTCCTTTGTGGGAAGACGTTGTAAAAAAGGGAGGATACCAGAATGTATAGCGAAAAAGTAATGGACCATTTTAGAAATCCTAGAAATGTTGGTGAAATAGAAGACGCAAACGGTATTGGTGAAGTAGGTAATGCTAAATGCGGAGATATAATGAAAATATATTTAAAGGTTGAAGATAATATTATTAAAGATGTTAAATTTAAAACTTACGGTTGTGGGTCAGCTATTGCTTCTTCTAGTATGGCAACTGAGCTTATCAAAGGTAAAACCTTAGAAGAAGCTTGGAAGCTAACAAATAAGGCAGTCGCAGAAGCTTTAGATGGACTGCCACCAGTAAAAATGCATTGTTCTGTTTTAGCAGAAGAAGCAATTCATAAGGCTATTAATGATTATAGAATAAATCAGGGCTTAGAACCTTGGGAAATGACAGAACACGATGATATTCATGAACAGGTTCATGGAGAATAATATATTCTATTGCTAAAAACGTAGGATTTCCTACGTTTTTTATATTTAACCTTTCTTTTTTTAAGCTAAAATTATAATAATTTTTACAAACTGAGAAATAATAACATTATCATAAAGGATTAGGAGCTTATAAATGTTTAGGTTAAAAAATTTTTTAGCTAAGAAGGACGTGTATGCTAATGGTAAAAAAATTGGAACTGTCATCGACATAGCTATTAACTTTAGTGAAAAAAAGGTAATAGGCTTTGCTATAAAGGGCATCAATTTATTTGGAAAAAAAAATAAGTTGGTTTTAATAGAAGATTTTATTTATTTTGATGAGTGCTTGATTGTTAAAAAGGTGACAGATACAAGATATTTAGCTTTTTCTTCAATTAAAGGCATGGAGGTAATAGATATACAGGGGAATATTATAGGCATAGTGGAGGATATACTTTTTGATGATAAATTTTCTATAAAAGGTTTAATTATAAGTCCTGGGATATTGAGAAAAATCTCAGTAGGAAAAGGTGTTCTGTTGATTAACGATATAATAATTGGAGATAATAATGTTTTGTATTACGGAAAAAATAATATAAAATTTAGTATTTTACGTCATAGTATAAGTGGTGTGCATTATTATGAATAAATTCATACGCTATCTTATTATATTTATATTATCCTTATCGCTAGTTTATTTTATTTGCACTAATCCTATCCTAAAAGAGGTTAGTAAAACAGCCTTTATAGCCTTCGTATTAGCTTATTCCTTGAAACCAGTTCAGTCAAAAATGATGGAAAAAGGTATTGGTAAAAAGCTATCATCAATAATTCTACTGATGGTGGTTTTATCAGGAATCGCTTTACTATTTGCTTTTTTAATTCCTAATATAATAAAAGAAACATTAAATCTAGGAAATACCTTTAATGAGTTGCAGCATTTTATAGAAAATATAAATAGAAGTATTGAAAATTTGTCTAATAACAGGTATTTAAAGAATGTTATTAATATTGCCTTAAAAAAAGGAGAAAGTGTTGTATTAACACTTTGCAACAACTTATTTGATGGTCTTTTTGAAAAAACTGCTAATATTTTTTCGTTAGCTGTTATTCCTATATTAATGTATTATATCTTAGCAGATGGAGATATTTTAAGTAAAAGTCTTATTTTTTTAATACCTCTTAGAAAGAGAATAATAGTGCGAAAGTTATGTAAGGACATTAATGAAGTATTGACCCAATATATATTAAGCCAACTGATTTTAAGTGTCTTAATTAGTATTATGACTTTTGCGGTATTAGTAATATTAGATATAGGCTTTCCTTTAATGCTGTCTTTGCTTAATGGTATATTTAATATCGTACCATACTTTGGTCCCCTTCTAGGATCCTTACCCGCTGTTATAATAGCCCTGTTAGATTCACCTAAGAAAGCCATTTGGGCCATAGTACTGTTGAACTTAATTCAACAAATAGAAGGAGATATTATTGCACCAAAGATTACTGGTGATACAGTGGATATACATCCTTTATTCATAATCCTTCTACTTGTTGCTGGAGGAAAAGTAGGGGGCTTTGTAGGCATGGTAATGGCTGTACCTATAGCTGTAATTATTAAGGTTATAATAGAAGATTTGGATTATTACATGTATTCTTAAATGTGTTGGTTTGTCAAACATATGTTACACCATACTTGATAAAATCCTTAAGAACAGAATTAGG
>CZCB01012579.1_pt1 | contig 15431 bp, 18 predicted proteins | sample 591991 | NCBI WGS metagenome assembly CZCB01 (sample SAMEA3556809, study PRJEB10932) | anaerobic digester metagenome | reverse complement strand
ACTCGGAGATGCTCTCGCCTCTGTATCTTCGGACAGGGGTTCGACTCCCCTCGCCTCCACCATCTTTTTAGGTAAATAAAGATGCCATGCGGCTAAACCCGCATGGCATAAGGCTTTTATGGAGGTAAAGACCCCCATTTTTTACACTTCAAAATCAGAGATGACATTGGGCTTTTTTGGCAATCTGGAGAGAATTGAACCCTCGTATACAGCTGAATAAGGATTTTCAATAAAATGAGCGGATGTGTTTTCAAATGAAAATGCATCCGCTTTTTTTGATGTGTGCGTCCAGCAAAGCTGGACCACACTTGCCGGTGAAAGTCCGGCACGGGTAGTTGCCAGGAAGCCCGTTAGCTAATCCCGGCGCGTCACAGTAATGTGGAGTGCTGAGCGGGAGGATAAAGTACCTGCCTAAACAGCAGGGCGAGCGAAAATGCAGACCGTAACATAAAGTGAATTCTGCCGCATCGTCAAAAAGGTCTTTGGATTACAGAGAAATAAGGGGAAGTCGAGCCTTGGCATTATGGGTGAAGACCATGGAAGATGGGAAGAACTTGGACAGCACCATCGAAGAATCCCCCGGTGTAGAGGAAACGGTATGTATTGAAAGTGTGGTTCGGAACTGGAGAGACCCTACTTTGCACAGCAAAAGCTGTAAATAAGAGTCATATAAGCTGATGAAGTGAAGTTGATATCTTGCAGAGAGGGAGTCGGAGGAGTTCATAGTACTGATGAAGTTGCAGACAACAGAACTGCAATTAGGGAAGGGACTCTACTTTATTCAAGTATTCCAATGGAGGTAAGAGTGAGTGAATGCCCGAAAGGCTAACAACACCAAAGGAAAAGTTCGAGAACTTCAAAGGAAACTATACCTTGCAGCCAAGTTAAACAGCAAGCGGAGGTTTCATGCCCTTTATGATAAAGTATATCGGAAGGATGTACTATTAGAAGCATGGAAAAGAGTAAAAGCCAATGGTGGAGCAGGAGGTATTGACCACATCAGTATTGCCGATGTCGAAGAGTATGGAGTAGATAAATTCCTGCAGGAGATACAGCAAGAACTGATAGACGGCAAATATCATCCCAAGCCAGTAAGAAGGACATACATTCCAAAAGGGAATGGAGAGGAAAGGCCATTGGGTATACCTATCATTAAAGACAGAGTAGTACAGATGGCAGTTAAACTGGTTATTGAACCTTTGTTTGAAGCAGATTTTCTGGAATGCTCCTATGGGTTTAGACCTAAGAGGAGCGCACACCAAGCCTTGGACAGAATCCGCAAGGATACGAACAGAAAGGGCTGGTGGATAGTAGATGCTGACATAAAAGGATATTTCAATAACATTAACCATGATAAGCTAATGCTTATGGTGAAGCAGCGGATATCCGACAGAAGAATACTCAAAATGATATGGAAATGGCTTAAAGCAGGAGTAATGGAAGATGGAAAATACATGGAGAGTGAATTAGGAAGCCCTCAGGGTGGAGTAATATCACCACTTCTGGCAAATATCTATTTGCATTATTTCGACTTAAAATGGGAACTGCACTATAAACACCTTGGTAAACTCATAAGATATTGTGACGATTTCGTAATTATCTGTAGAACAAAGAAAGAAGCAGAACACGCACTGAAAGCTGTGAAGTCCATAATGCAAAGACTGGAATTAGAACTGCATCCAGATAAAACAAAGCTGGTTAATATGTGGGATGGAAAAGAAGGGTTTGATTTTCTGGGATTCCATCATAGGAGAAAAGTCTCAGAAACATCAAAGGGACAGAAATTTAATGAAACACATCAATTTCCATCAAAGAAAGCCATGCAGAAAATGAGGGATAATATCAAAGGTGTATTTGCCAGCAGGACAACGTTGTTGCTGGACATACAGAAAATGATAGAAATTCTAAATCCGAAAATCATAGGAATGAGAAATTATTACGGGTTGAAGAACGCAGGAAAACAGCTAAACAAAATCGATTGGTATATCATAAAGAAATTTACTTTATGGTACAACTACAAAACACAGAACAAAAGGCGGTATGCTGGCATCTCAAAGGTTCGGAAAGTTATTTACGAAAACGGACTACAAAAACTTGCTATTTAGACGAATGCTGAAGGAAGAAGAATATCGGAAAGCTGTGTGCGGGAGAATCGCATGCACAGTTTGATGAAGGGGAAGGTGGGAAAATTAACTTTCCCACCAACCTACTCTACTCAAGGAGGTCTCTATGAAACGTACACTCAGCATTTTTATTGTGCTGGTCCTGCTGCTGACCGCCCTGCTTCCCCTAACCGCCTATGCCGAGGGCGAAGGAAACATAGACAATGGAAGCGGCAGCATGGGCAGCGGCACCAGCGAAAACTTCTGGAGTCCCGGCGACGAGGGAGTGCGGATCACGGTGGTCAGAGCCAGTGATCACGCGGTGGTTACCATTCCCGTTGATTTTACCAACAAGCATCCCGACAACATACAGGCGCACTTCGGAAAGGTGAGCAAAATATCCTACACAAATGGTTTTTCCCTGACGCCCAGCATGCAGCAGTACACCTATGTCAATCCGGCGCAAGCGGTTCCGAGAATTATCAGCTCCGGCAGCGGTAATGCCAACATTGATGATATAAAAAGATATTTCTGTTCGGAATATACACTGATGCGGATTGCCGATGTTACCGGTTTCAATTACGACCCCCTTATCAGCGGCGACTATAAAATCCTGCTGGAACCCGTCGCCTACATGACCTTCCAGGGCGTAAGGATCGCCGTGACCGCAACCGAGGCGGCCCTCTACGACCAGCAGCTTGACGGCGGGCTGCGCAGCAAGATGGTGTCTCTTTCGCACAAGAACCTGCCGCTGGCGATGTTCCTCGAAACGCCCGACCTCGGCTATCCGGCATGGTCCGGCTCCCGGACGGCCGCCGCCTCCAACGCGGATATCATTTCTTCCCTTGGCCTTGGCATCATACGGTTCAGCGAGGCGGAGCCTCCCCAGGTGAGCGGTTATGACTACACCTACCGTGTCAACACACAGGTCATCACCTCGGTTACGGTCAGCGGAGGCCAGGCCGATCCCGACCATCCCGTGACGGCGCGCTTTACCATCGGCGGCCAAACCTACACGGTGAATAACATATATTATCCCGAAAGCGACAGCCAGCTTGTGTGGGTGCGCTGGACGACACCCTCCACGCCGCAGACCATGACCATCCATGTGTCCGTCACAGGCAGGGGCAGGGCGAGCCAGGGTACCATCACCGCCAATATTGTGGACCTGTCGGGACATGAGCCGCCAAACCCCGTCGCCGACGACCGCAACGACTCCTATACCCAACCGGCCGTTCCGAACAACCCGCAGAAAACCTCCGCCACATGGGGCGTCTGGCGTCCCTGGTGGCACGCGTATTGGGTGTGGCACTCCACCGGCGAGGATTCGGGGTACTGGTGTGATCACGGCTGGTGGGAGTTCGACTGGAACACTTACACCGCAAGCCTTTCGGCCTCCATGAGCGTCGTTCCGGATGCGAAAAATCCTACTGCTTCGGGCAAAACCATGAAAAGCGGGTATGGAATCAATCAGACCGTCACTGCAAATGTCAGCACCAACCAATCCTCGGCGGTGACGGCCGCGCAGACCGCCGTCACCTATTTCCCCGAATTCCGGTATCAGTCCTACTGGCGCCTGCTGGAGAGGACCGGTGGCGGCCTCGGCACCCAGTTTGAGTTTGCCAGGAACAGATATTCAACCTATAACCGGCGCACCCACTTCACGCCCATCTGGATGCCGGACGGAAGCTATACCCCCTACACCTACCTGATGGACTGCTGGACGCCCCAGGGGATGCTCAGCATGAACCTCGCCGACTCGGTGACCATCAGCGGGAACCTCTGGAGCGACTGGCATATCGCGCCGGTCAAGCCTTAAAAATATCATCAGAAAAAGAATGGACCGCAGGGCAAAAACAGCTTTGCGGTTTTTTCTTTTTCAGCAATAAAGGATGAAAGGTGGAAAAACCATGAAAAAAACCAAGAAGCTTCTGCTTGTCTTTTGCCTTATCCTTGTCCTGACAGGCATATTCTGCGTGACCGCCTATGCCGATCCCACCGGCGATGTGGCAGGGGCGATTGAAGGGACGTGGAAAGACGCGTCCGCGCAGATCAAAACCGTGGTCAACAAGGTGGTGTTCCCCGCCATCGACCTGATCCTGGCCGTGTTTTTCTTCGCCAAACTGGGGATGGCGTACTTCGACTACCGCAAACACGGGCAGTTTGAATGGGCGGCGCCGGCGATCCTGTTCGCAACCCTTGTGTTTATGTTAACGGCCCCCTTATACATCTGGAGCATCCTTGGCATGTGACAACTGTAAAATGATGCGCGGGAGCCTGTGTAAAAGTAGGCTCTCCGCTTTTCGGGAAAGGAGTGACACGCCCAATGTTTATATGGGATTTTGCCGCCGACCTTGTGCTGGGACAGATCATGGACTGGATATATGCGCAGATTGTTGGATTTCTCGGTGAGTTTTTCTCCATGATGGGCAACATGGGCGCCGAGTTGTTTGAGATGAGCTGGGTGCAGGCTGTCGTGCTGTTCTTCTCTTATCTCGCGTGGGCGCTTTATGTGACGGGGCTGGTGGTCTCCGCCTTCTAGTGCGCCATTGAATACCAGTCCGGACGCGGCAGCGTCAAAGACGCAGCTCTTAACGCCTTTAAGGGATTTATGGCGGTCGAACTGTTTACCGTTGTCCCGGTGGAGTTATACAAGCTGGCGATAACCCTGCAGGGCAGCTTTACATCGGGCATCACCGGTCTTGCCAACGGCGGGATCAGCGCCATGACGCTTGCCGCCCTCGCCAATGTCGGCGGCTTCGGATTCAACCCCATCATGGGGCTATTCTGCGTCATCCTCATGGGCTACGCGGTGATCAAGGTGTTCTTTGCCAATCTGAAACGCGGCGGCATTCTGCTGATCCAGATCGCCGTGGGGAGCCTGTACATGTTCAGCGTTCCCCGCGGCTACATTGACGGCTTCGTAAGCTGGTGCAAGCAGGTGGTGGGCTTGTGCCTCACCGCGTTTTTGCAGTCCACCATTCTCATCGCGGGGCTCATGGTGTTCAACAGCAGCATGCTTTTAGGCCTCGGCCTGATGCTGGCGGCCTCGGAGGTGCCAAGGATCGCGGGGCAATTCGGGCTGGACACCTCCACCAGGGGCAATCTGATGAGCACCGTGTACGCCGCCCAAACAGCGTTCAACATGACAAGGACGGTGGTAAGGGCGGTGGCGGCGAAATGACGGATAAGAAGCTGGTCTATATTGCCTCGCCCTATGCCGGAGATATCGAATACAACACCCGGATGGCAATAAAATACTGCCGCTACGCCGCGGAACACGGCGTTATCCCTCTGGCTCCCCATTTGCTGATGCCGAGATTCCTCTGCGAAGCGAATCCGGAAGAACGGGAGCTGGGGATCAAAATGGGGCTGCAGCTCCTTGCCTTATGCTCCGAACTGTGGGTCTTCGGCGGCCGGATATCCGAGGGCATGCGGCGTGAGATCGCGGAGGCCGAAAGGCTCGGCGTCCCGATTAAACACATCGGCGAAATTGAAATGACAGGAGTGAAGGATATGAAAAAATACGGAATATGGGCGAAAAGAAGCGCGGCCTCCGTCTGCGGCGCGGCGGAAGCCTGGCTCAAATCGGACGGAAAGCCCATAACCTTCGACACTTATGAGGAAGCGGCGGCCAAGGCCGAAGCGCTTATGAAGAATATCGGGACGGCCAACGTTTCCTATTATCCCAGGCCAATGGAACAGGAGCCGGAGGACGCGCCCGCTCCCAGCATGAGTATGAAATTATAAGGAGGGCTGAAAAGTGTATATTTACCCCGACAATTTGAAATCCAAGGCGGTGCTGTGGCTGTGGCAGCTCCGGGACATCGACGTGATCGGTATCGGTTGCCTTATCTCTGTTTTCGCACTGGCGCAGCTTGGCTTTTTGCTTCCCATCGTGGCGACGGCTCTCTACGCCTTTTTGACCATTCGATTTGACGACACCAGCATCCTTGACTTTATCCGCTATGCCTGCGCCTTTTTCCTGACCGGGCAGCAGTTCTACGAATGGCGGCTGCAATCCGGCGACCATTGGGAACCGGACGGAAAGCGGGTGGGCAAATGAGCAGAAAAGAAAAAAAAGAGCAGAAGCAAAGGCAGGCCACGCGGCAGCTCATCAACACCAGAGCCATCACCGACTACAGCCTGCAAACCTACGGCCACGGCGAGCTGGTATATTTTATCATCAAGCCCAGCAACATTTCTGTATTGTCCGAAGCCAGCATCTCGGCGCGGATCTACGCCTTGATGACCGTGCTGAAGGGCATGGCGGAGATTGAGATGTGCTGCCTGAATTCCCGTGAGAACTTTGAGGACAACAAGCGGTTCCTGCGGAGCCGCGTGGAACAGGAGGACAATCCGGCCGTCCGCAAGCTGCTGGAAGCGGACCTGACCTTCCTCGACCGCATCCAGGTGCAGATGGCGACCGCGAGGGAATTTCTCATCATCATCCGGCTGCGCGATGAAAAAGAGAGCGAGGTGTTCCCCTACTTAAACCGCATTGAGAAAACCCTGCGGGAGCAGGGATTCTCTGTCAAACGGGCCGGAAAAGAGGATATCAAGCGGCTGCTGGCGGTCTATTTCGAGCAAAACGTGACCACCGAAAAATTTGAGGATTTCGACGGGGAACGGTGGATTATTCTGGGCGACTGAAGATTAAGCCGTTCTTTGTCCATTTTGCATATAGACTTCCGCCGCGTCTTCGTTTATTGTGTGTGCTGAGGTGATAAAGATGGCGGTCATACAAGATGAAATCCTGGACGCGTTTATCACGGAATTGCGGGAAAGGGCGCTTTCAGAGTTCCGGCGCGGCGAAAAGGAAAACCAGGACCGGTATGAGCGGGTCAGGGAGCTTAGCATGAAACTAAGGGATATTCTCTCCCAGCTCAGCGAGGGAAACAGACAGGCAATCGAAAGCTACATGGAGGAAAAAGACAGCCTCGCCAGCGACGAGCTTGACTACGTCTATCTGAGAGGAATAATAGACTGCTGCAGGCTGCTGAAAATGTTGAAAATCATATAGCTCCCATAGCCATACGGGATATTCGCGAGAGGCTTGCCTTATAATTCAGGCGGGGCTTTTTTTTTTAATTTTTTACTCATTTGAAGGAGATGATACAATGCCGAAAAGCAACAAAGCCGCGCCTGCAATGTCGCGGGAGGATGTCCGCGTACAGGAAATCCTTGACATGATCGCGCCATCGGTCGTTAAATTCTATACCGACCACTTCATTTGCGGCAATACCTACCGCTGCGTGTGGGCGCTTCGGGAGTACCCGACCGCCACGGAGGAACAGGCCATCCTGCGCCACCTGGGCGAGAAGGACGGCGTCACCGTGCGCATCTATACCCGCCATGTCACACCGGTGGAGGAAAGAAAAATCATATCCAACGCCGCCAATAAGAACCGCATGAAGCGGAGCAGCACCAACGACCTGCAGCAGACCGTCGCCGCCGAGAGCAACCTGCAGGACGTGGCCAATATCGTGGCTTCCATGCACCGGAACAAGGAACCGCTGCTCCACGCCGCCGTATATATCGAACTGTCCGCCCACGACCCCGACCAGCTCAAGCTGCTGCAGACCGAGGTGCTGACAGAACTCATACGGAGCAAGCTCAATGTGGACCGGCTCCTGCTCCGCCAGAAGCAGGGATTTATTTGCGCAATGCCTTCCGGCTGGAACGTGTTCGGCGACCAGTTTGAGCGTGTGCTGCCGGCGTCGTCAGTGGCCAACCTCTATCCCTTCAACTACAGCGGCAAAACCGACGAGCGCGGGTTTTACCTCGGCAGGGACAAATTCGGCAGCAACATCCTTGTGGATTTCAACAAGCGGGCCGACGACAAGACCAACGCCAACATCCTGATCCTGGGCAATTCCGGCCAGGGCAAAAGCTACCTATTGAAACTTATCCTCACCAATCTGCGGGAGTCCGGCATGCATGTGCTGGCTTTAGACCCTGAAATGGAATACGAGGAACTGACGGTAAACCTCGGCGGCTGCTTCATAGACCTCATGTCCAGCGAATACATCATCAATGTGCTGGAGCCGAAAACATGGGATATATCCGGCGACCCCGGGGACACCGGTGCACCCCAGGCGTTCCGGCAGACCTCCAAACTCAGCCAGCACATCAGCTTTCTCAAAGACTTTTTCCGCTGCTACAAGGACTTTGACGACCGGCAGATCGACACCATTGAGATCATGCTGGGCAGGCTCTACGACAAATGGGGCATCACCGACCGGAGCAATTTCGACCGGCTGAAGCCCGCGGATTACCCCATCCTGTCCGACCTGTACGAGCTGGTGGAGGCCGAGTACAAAGCCTTCGACGAGAGCCGCCGCCAGCTCTACACCGCCGACACGGTGCGGGAAATCTGCCTTGGACTCCACTCCCTGTGCAAGGACGCGGAGTCCAATTTTTTCAACGGGCACACCAACATCACCAGCGGCAGCTTCGTGACCTTCGGCGTCAAGGGGCTGCTGCAGGCGTCGAAGAACATCCGCAACGCCCTGCTGTTCAACGTGCTGTCCTTTATGAGCAACGAGCTGCTGACTGCCGGAAACACGGCCGCCTCCATCGACGAGCTGTATTTATTCCTCACAAACCTGACGGCGATAGAGTACATCCGGAATTTCATGAAGCGTGTGAGAAAGAAGGACAGCGCCGTCATTCTCGCCTCGCAGAATCTGGAGGACTTCGACATCGAAGGCATCCGCGAATACACCAAGCCCCTGTTCTCCATACCGATGCACCAGTTCCTGTTCAACGCGGGCAACATCGACGCCAAATTCTATATCGAAACCCTTCAATTGGAGCAGAGCGAGTACAACCTGATCCGCTATCCGCAGCGCGGCGTGTGCCTCTACAAATGCGGCAACGAGCGGTACAACCTCATGGTGACCGCGCCGGAACACAAGGCAAGGCTCTTTGGAAAGGCGGGCGGCAGATGATCAAAAACCGGAGAAATCCAGTATGGGTGAAACGCCTGTGCTGCGACAAGGGGGTGAAGGTTTTTGGAGATGAAGGACCAGCGCTTCGGCATCGAAATCGAATTGACAGGACTGTCCCGCCTGCGCGCCGCCCAGGTCCTGGCGGAATACTTCGGCACGCCGGTTTCCCATGACGGGGGCTATTACGGCATCTATTCCGTCCTGGACGGCCAAAGCCGCCGGTGGAAGGTCATGAGCGACGGCAGCATCACTACAGAGAAAAAAGAAGGGCGGCGGATTATTCCGGCCGACAGCACCTACAGCGTGGAACTGGTCAGCCCCATTTGCAAATACGAGGATATTGAAACCATACAGGAGATTGTGCGGAAACTCAGGGCTGCCGGAGCCATCGCCAATGCAAGCTGCGGCATCCATGTCCATGTGGATGCGTCACATCACAATGCTAACACCCTGCGAAATATCACCAACATCATGGCCAGCAAGGAGGACTTGATCTATAAGGCGCTGCAGGTTAATGTGGCAAGAGAGCGGAGCTACTGCATAAAGGTGGAGCAGAGTTTTTTAGAGGAACTCAACCGTAAAAAACCGAAAACTTTGGAGGATGTCAGCAGGATCTGGTACAACGGTAATGACGGCAGGCATGAGCATTACCACAACAGCCGGTACCACTGTCTCAATCTCCACAGTGTGTTTCAAAAAGGCACGATCGAGTTCAGGCTGTTTAACGGCACCACCCATGCCGGAAAAATCAAGGCATACATCCAGCTCTGCCTCGCCATCAGTCACCAGGCGCTCACCCAGCGCTGCGCCAGCAGGGCAAAAACCCAAAGTACCAATGAAAAATATACCTTCCGCACCTGGCTTCTGCGGCTGGGCCTTATCGGCGACGAATTCAAGACCGCCCGGTTGCATTTGCTGGAGCATCTGGACGGCTGCATCGCCTGGAAAGACCCCCAGCAGGCCGAGCGGCAAAAGGAACGATTAAGGCAGAAGAAAGAAAAAGAACGAGCGCAAGCGATTACAGAAGCTTCAGCAGAACAAAATCAAGAGGACATCGAACAGACCGAGGCCGAAGAATGCCCCGGTCTTTCTATGTCCATGTAGGAGGACTGATCAAACATGAAAAGCAAAACCTTGTACATTGCTTACGGCAGCAATCTCAACCTGCAGCAGATGGCATTTAGATGCCCCACTGCCAAGGTAATCGGGGCAAGTAAAATTAAGGATTATGAGCTGCTGTTCCGTGGCGGTCGCAGAGGTTCGGTAGCAACGGTAGAACCGCTCAAGGGAAGCCATGTTCCTGTTCTTTTATGGGAACTGAAAGAAAAAGACCTGCAGGCCCTTGACCGTTATGAGGGGTATCCCCATTTTTACCGCAAGGAAATCCTTGATGTCGAGCTTAACGGCAAGACCATTTCTGCGATGGTTTATATCATGAATGACGGGCATCCCCTCGGATCTCCGTCCGATTACTATCTCAATGCCATCATGGAGGGCTACAAAAGCGCAGGCTTTGATACCGAGTACCTGGAGCAGGCGGTGGAAAAATCTATCCGGCTTGCTAAGGAACAACAGCTGGAACAGGAAAATCTGTTTGACCTGAAATGGTGGTGATGGTTATGGCTGATCCGGCTACCATTACCCTCGCTGTTAAAGCGGCGGTAGAGGCGGCAACCGACAAAAGGACATGGAAAGTCCTCGGCGTCCTCATCGCTGCCATCCTGACGCCCTTCATTCTTATCGTTGTAATGATCGTGAGCCTGCTTTCTGCCACAGCAGATCATAACAATGCAGCCATAGACCTGTGCTTCAACGGTGGTGCGATCTCCTCGCAAATGCCAGAGGATTACGCCGCCTACATCCGGGATATGCAGGACAGCTTCGCCATGCTTGACACCGTCATCTCCGGTATATCATTACTGGTGGAGGGCGGTAGCATCGACAGTACAAGGGTTAAGGCGATTTTTTATTCTCTGTTCTTCGGCGCTGAAAATCTGCAGATGGATAGCTCGGACTACCGTGCCTTTGCTGACTGCTTTGTCCGTTATGAAACCCGCACCCGAACCGTGGACAATGGCGATGGCACAACCTCGGAGGAAGAATACACCGTGGCCGTGCCGATCAAACCCCTGCCGGAGATCTACGCCAACCTCGAAACCGCCCTGGGCAGGACAATCACCTATGAGGAACAGGCCAACGCCTCGGAGATTTACCACCATATATTGTACGGGGGCAGTGTTCCCACACATGGAGAAGAATTTGATGCTTGGGTAAACGGACTGCCGCTGTCCGATGCACCCTTTACCGGCGTGGACGGTTTCTGTTCTCCTCTCGGTGAAAACTGGCGCAGCATGGTCACCTCGGAATTTGGTTACAGAACCGATCCCTTCACCGGCCAACGCAAGGGACACTCCGGATTGGACATGGGCGCGCCCAAAGGCACACCGATCCGTGCAGCCCTTGATGGTACTGTGCTGTTTGTGCGCTATAAGAACACAGGCTACGGCTATCATCTGGCCATTGACCACGGCGGCGGTTTCGTTACCTTATATGCCCATTGCTCCAAAATCCTTGTCACTGAGGGGCAGACCGTGAAGGCGGGCGACATCATCGCACAGGTCGGTTCCACTGGCCGGAGTACCGGAGAACACTTGCACTTTGAGATACGAGTGAATGGTGAAAAGCAAAACCCAAGAAACTATCTGCCGTAAGCAAGGTGAAAAACAATGCCGTGGATTAGAAAAATGGGTAGCTTCCGATGGCGAGACTTCCTGTTAGAATAAACCTATAGCCTTCGTAATTCTGTCTAAGCTTATTAAAAGTGTGGTATAATGAAACAAATATTGTAAAAAAGGAGGAATGCGCTTGGATCAATATAACCGGGCTGTTGAACTGTGGCAGTCGTACAAAATTGCGTCTGCTGCTGATTTAGATAAATATCTTGACAGTTTCCGCATCCTGTTTGCGTTTCATTCCGGGAAAATAGAGAACGAGGAAATCACCTACCATGATACAAGGGAAATCTTTGAAAACGGCAGGGTTGTAGACTATACCGGAGACGTGCGCGCCCTGTTCGAGCAGCAGAATCAAAAGTTGTGCTATGAGTTTTTGAAAGATAAAATCTTGACAAAAGAACCACTCAGCATAGAGTTGGTTAAGGAAATACACATGGTTCTCACCAGCGGAACTTATGATAAGCGCAGGTATATTGAAAATGAGGAACGACCAGGCGAATTTAAAAAGCACGATTATGTAACTGGCGTCCATGAGGTGGGCTCCGCTACGAAAGATGTGGAAAAGGATCTGAAAGAGCTGATTGCCGAAGTCAACGCCTATGAGGGAAAAGATGTCTTAAAAGCCGCCGCCTATTTTCATGCAAGGTTTGAGTATATCCATCCCTTCGCAGACGGCAACGGGCGTGTAGGCAGGACGCTTATGAATTACTATCTTATGACCCATAACCACCCGCCCCTTATCGTCTATAACGAGGATAAGCGGATGTATTACGAGTGCCTGCAAAAGTATGATGAAGCCGAGGATTTAAATCCCCTTTATGAGTTTCTCAAATATGAAACGGAAAAGACATGGGAAAAGGCACTGGCTCTTGCCGAAGGTATGAAGTCGGAACGCAAAGGCTTGTCGGATTTTACCCAGAGTATGTAAACAACAGAATAATTAAGAAGCGAAAGTCATCTCGAAAAGGGATGGCTTTTTTGCTTGCCAAGGAGGGAAGAAAAATTGATTTTGTCGCTGCGCATCAGGAGCAAACTCAAGGGCTTCATGATGCAAAGCCGGAGCCGGAATCTACCGGTATGAAAATGAATTTGTAGGAGGAAAAGAGCCATGAGAGAAACCGAACTGAAAATAATGTTCCCCACGGAGAAGCTGGATGCACTCCGTTTTTTTATGGGCAAAAAGGAGCTGGATGTTGAGCAGGAGCTAAAGGATTACCTTGATAAAACTTATGAAAAAGTTGTTCCGGCACACGTCCGAGAATATGTGGAAAGTAAGCTAGACCAAGCACCGCTGCAAGAGGAAACGCCTGAACAGAGAGCTCAGGAGCAGCAGCCGGAGCCACAAAGGGAACGCCAGTCAAGGCAGACTCGTCGCCAGCGTGAGCAGGCGGTAGCTGAATCAGCGGCATTATCTTCGCAGGCCAGACAGCCGGAGCCGCCGGAAGAAGCGGAAGAATCCCAGGGCATGAGCATGAGTATGTAAAAATCAAAAAAGAAAAAGGTGGTGCTAATTTCAATGATCAAGCTTGGTGTGGACAACGGAAACTACAACACCAAATCCTCGGAGGGGATGCTCTATGCCTCCGGATACACTGCAAGCGACAAGGAATTCATCACGCCGGATATGCAGCTCTTCTACGAGGGCAGATATTACGCCGTCGGCGAGCGCCGCATGCGTTTTCAGCAGGACAAGACCAGAGAGCCGGATACCTTTATGCTGACGCTGCCGGCAATCGCGGATGCGATGAAGCGCGCGGAAACCACAAGCGCGGAAATCGCCCTTGGCGTGGGCCTGCCCATTGGCAGCTACGGGACGCAGAAGGAGGCATTTCGGCGATATTTTCTGCGAGACAATGTTTCGTTCTTGTTCGAGGGAACGTCTTACCGATGCCGCATCGCCGAGTGCAAGGTGTTCGCGCAGGGTCATGCGGCGCTGTGCCGGTATTATCCGCAGCTGAAGGATTACCGCAGCATCACGCTGGTGGATATCGGCGGGTATACGGTGGATATCCTCACACTCCATGACTTCCGGCTGGACAGATCGAGTTGCGCCAGCCTGCGCATGGGAACCATTACCCTCTACAGCCGGATTCAGGATACGCTCCGGCGCAATGACATCCTCCCGTCGGACGAGCTCATCACCGACGCGATCCGGGGGGATATCCAGCACGCCGACAGCAAATTGATCCATGCTGTGGTGGAGCAGGCTGTGGCGGCTTACTGCAAGGAGCTGCTCAATGCGCTCCGGGAGCGCGGACTTGACCTGAGGCTCCCCACGGTGTTCGCGGGCGGCGGCGCGGAACTGCTGGAACCAACGCTGTACAGGAGCGATCTCAATACTGTGGCGGTGCTGAACCGATTCGCCAACGCAGACGGCTACAAGCTCCTGATGGGGTGAGCATATGTCCGGGCGAAAACGATACTATCTATCCTTTGATATGGACAATCCAAGGCATCGGGAAGCCGAGGCACTGTTTGCACGGAAGGCCAGCAGGCAGCGCACCGAGTATGTGGTCACCAGCATCCTGACGGCGCATCAGACGGAAAGCCTGGTGCAGGTTGTCCGGCAGGTGATCAGGGACGAGCTGCGAAATGCTGTGCCACCTCTGCAAAACACGCTGCAAGGGAAAACAAATGTCGATGTTCAGCTGTCCGATCTCCCCGACAGCCTGATCCATGCGCTGGAGGAATTGTGACCATGTTGGCTCAATTTCCCGCCGCCGTTTTACGGCAGGCCAGGAAAGTACACCAACATGGCTTACTTTTTCCTACCATTTAAGGAGTGAACCCACAATGAGAAAGGCAACGGTCCAAATTCAATACGATGCCGAGAAGCTTTGCGCTATCCGCCAGTACATGGGCAAAAATGACGTTGCCCTTGATAACGAACTGGAAGATTTAATGCAAAAGCTCTACGAAAAGCATGTCCCCGCCCCAGTTCGTGAGTATATTGAAAGCCGGGATTCCAGGGTGCAGGAAAAGCCGAAAAGACCGGCCCGGCCTTCCTCTACGGCTGCTGCCAATAATGATGCCAACACCATCGTGTAAATAGCATACAAAAAGCCACATGTTTGGCGGCTGTATGCCTTTGTGCAGCCTTTTCAGGGTAGGGTGGCATCTATATGCCTTTGGGCAGTTTTCCGCCCCTTTTTGGGACTTGTTGAGAGCATAAAAGAAGAACGGCAACAGGCATGGCGTTTATTATCCTCAGCAGGGGTGAACCATGGGGTCGAAAACGGTGCAGGTTAAAGAGGGGTGGTCGCAGGCGACCTCCCCTCGAATCACATCAGCCCGCAATGCGGACTGAAAGGCTTTAAGACAGGTGCACCTAAATAGGGCTTCGGTTACCTCGCGGGTGGTCGAAAATCCGGGTTTTTCCTGTATGCAAAGGCTTTTACAGGTACACCTCACAGGTGGTTGCAGAGTATGTAAATAGAATCCAGACAAGGAACGGAGGTGGATTGAGAGTGGCAGAAGAAAATAAAAAGAGAATTCCCCTGTGGCTGTATCCCGAAACCATAAAAAAGACAGACGAGCTTTTCCCGAAGGATAACTGCAAAAGCCGGAGCGAGTTTATAGAAAAGGCCATTCACTTTTACAGCGGATATATCACATCCGGTGAAAACAACAAATATCTTCCC
>CZCB01000380.1_pt1 | contig 15435 bp, 13 predicted proteins | sample 591991 | NCBI WGS metagenome assembly CZCB01 (sample SAMEA3556809, study PRJEB10932) | anaerobic digester metagenome | reverse complement strand
CTGCAGGAGTTTGAGACTGGACTTACCACCAGCGCCATCGAAAAAAAGCAAAAAATAACTCTTGCCCACCTGTCGGTCTAATGCTATACTACTAATCAATATAGATTCTTACAGAATCTGGCCTACAAATGAATAAAAATAGCTTTCTTATCAAGAGTGGCGGAGGGACTGGCCCAATGAAGCCCAGCAACCAGCGTAATGCAAGGGTGCTAATTCCAGCAGACAAGTGTCTGAGAGATAAGAAAGGTGAAAATGACGTTTTTCGCCTCTTCTTATCGAAGAGGCTTTTTTAATGGGGGTGATCTTCTTGATCAGGTTTGAAAACGTCACGAAAATATACAAAGGCGAAAACGAAGTCGTTGCTTTAAAAAACATTGACCTCACTATTAATGATGGAGAGATCTTTGGCATTATCGGACTTTCCGGTGCCGGAAAATCAACTTTGGTACGCTGCATTAATCTCCTCGAAACACCAGATGAAGGAAGAGTGCTTGTAGACGGTGTGGATATGATGAACCTTACCCGGAGAGAGCTCCGCCAGCACCGCAAGAGTATCGGCATGATCTTTCAGCACTTCAACCTCTTGTCTTCGCGAACCGTTGCAGAGAACGTGGCCTTTCCCTTGGAGCTTAGCGGGGTTCCTAAACGGCAGAGAATTAAGAAGGTTAGAGATCTTTTAGAACTGGTTGGCTTAAGCGATAAGGCCAGAGCTTACCCCTCCCAGCTTTCGGGAGGCCAGAAGCAGAGAGTAGGCATTGCAAGGGCTCTTGCCAATGATCAAAAAATCCTGCTCTGCGATGAAGCAACCTCTGCTCTAGATCCACAGACAACTATGAGCATTCTCGAGCTCCTCAAAAAGATCAACCGAGAGCGCGGCATCACCGTTGTCATTATTACCCATGAGATGCACGTGATTAAGGAAATCTGCGACAGAGTAGCGGTGATCGAGGACGGCAGGATCATCGAAACTGGTATCGTGGAAGACGTCCTTCTCAATCCCACAACAGAAACCGCCAGAACTTTCTTAAAAACAGTCATCAAGAGCGAAGTGCCGCCAGAAGTTGCGGCACGGCTAAAAGAAAGTAACGGCGGAGAGCTGCTCCAGGTCACCTTCCTTGGAGGTAGTACTGGTGAGCCCATTATCAACGAAGTGGTCAAGAACTTCGATGTTGTGGTGAATATCCTCTACGGCAATATCGATCAGATTCACGACATAACCTTTGGCATGTTGGTGTTGAAGCTTACGGGGCCTCAGAGGAAACAGGCCAAAGCCTTCCTCGAAGAAAAGGGCCTGAAGGTGAAGGTGATAGATGATGTTTAACAATCCGATGATCTGGAATGCGCTGAAGACGGCACTTCTGGAAACTCTATACATGGTGGGAGTGTCGACGTTTTTTGCAGTGCTATTCGGCCTACCTCTCGGCATCCTGCTGACGATTACGTCCCCCGGCCACATCAAACCAAACAAGTTGATCAACACGGTCTTAGGTGCAGTAGTCAATCTAGGCCGGTCTATTCCCTTCATCATTCTAATGGTGGCGATCATCAACTTCACTAGGTGGCTTGTAGGTACTTCCATCGGCACCACCGCAGCCATCGTACCACTGAGCATCTCAGCTACGCCGTTTTTTGCCAGAGTAACCGAGCAGTCTTTAAGGGAAGTAGATAAAGGGGTGATCGAAGCTGCTGAAGCTATGGGTGCAACCACCCTGCAGATCATCTTCAAAGTACTCCTGCCCGAGGCTCTCTCGTCGCTGGTATTGGGTGTAACCATCACCGCTGTAAACCTCATCGGTTATTCAGCTATGGCAGGAGCAATCGGTGGTGGGGGACTTGGCGATCTAGCCATCAGATACGGGTATCAGCGCTTTAGGCCTGACATCATGATCATTACCGTTATCGTTTTGGTTATCTTGGTTCAGGGCGTCCAGACAGTTGGCAGCTTCATTGCCAACCGCCTTGACCACAAATAAAGGAGGTACATCAAATGAGAAAAACCATTCTAGTCTTGATATTGGCAATCACTGTTACCGCATTTGCCGCTGCAGTCACACTGAAGATCGGTGCAACCCCCAGACCCCATGCAGAGATTCTAGAAGTAATCAAACCTTTGGCTGCTGAAAAAGGAATCAACATCGAAATCGTCGTATTTACAGACTATGTTCTGCCCAATCTGGCGCTAGCAGATGGAGAACTTGATGCAAACTTCTTCCAGCATGTTCCCTACCTGGATACGTTCAAGAGCGACAGGCGCTTGGACCTTGCGTCTCTTGTGGCAGTGCATGTAGAGCCCATGGGTCTTTATTCCAACAAGATTAAAAGCCTGTCCGAGCTCAAGAACGGTGCGTTGATCGGCATCCCCAACGATCCCACAAACGGAGGCCGTGCTTTGCTTCTGCTCCAAACTGCCGGATTGATCGAAGTAGACAAAGCCGCGGGGATCACGCCTACTGTGTTTGACATCACCAAGAACCCGAAAAACCTTAAGTTTACCGAGCTTGAAGCTGCAATGCTTCCGAGATCTCTCCAGGATCTAGATGCAGCGGTAATCAACACCAACTATGCCTTAGAAGGCGGTTTGGTGCCAACGAAAGATGCCCTGATCATGGAAGGTGAAGAGTCGCCATACGCAAACATTGTTGCTGTAAGAACCGCAGATCTGGAGAAACCTGAGTTTGCGATTCTCGCGGAACTTCTAACCTCCGATGCGGTAAGAGAGTTCATCGAAACCGAGTATAAAGGTTCGATTGTTACAGCATTCTAAAACTAAAGCTGGAAACGCCCTCAGCATACAGGGCGTTTCTTTTGTGGACGTTCCAAACGGCAGGATATGGTAAATTTTTGTTTAAGATAGTATTGATAATTATGATGGTGGTGATAACATGGAAAAAAAGGCTGCTCAGCTGAAAATAGAGAAGCTACGAGAGTTAATCAACTACCACAACTATCGGTACTACGTTCTCGACGATCCGGAGGTTTCCGACGCTGAGTACGACAGTCTGATGAAAGAACTGGAAGCTCTGGAAAGAGAGTATCCAGATTTGATAACTCCCGATTCTCCGACCCAAAGGGTTGGAGGGGCAGTGTTAAGCGGCTTTCAAGCAGTTACACATGCGATTCCCCTACTGAGCCTTGCCAACGCTTACTCCCAAGAAGAGCTCGACAGTTTCGATCGGAGAGTTAGGGAACTGCTGTCCTCACCACCAAGATACACAGCAGAGTTAAAGATAGACGGTCTGGCGATCTCTCTGCTCTATCGGGATGGCGTTTTTATCAGGGGCGCCACTAGAGGAGACGGCCAAACCGGTGAAGACATTACCAACAACCTCCGGACGATCCGGTCCATTCCTCTCAAGCTCAGAGAACCGCTCGCAGGCGATCTTGAGGTGAGAGGGGAGTGTTACATGGATAAAAGGGCTTTTGAACAGCTCAACAAAGCCCAGGAGGAAAAAGGCGAAAAGCTTTTTGCCAATCCCCGCAATGCTGCAGCTGGAAGCCTCCGCCAGCTTGATCCGAAAGTAACCAGCGAGAGACAGCTGAATGTTTTTTTATATGGGCTGGGCTATTCAGACGCACTGCCCCCCGACAGCCACTACGAGACGTTACAGTGGCTTTCAAGCCTTGGTTTTCGAACCAATCCAGAAACTCAAGTCTTCGACAGCATCGATGGGGTAAAAGAGTTCATTCAATACTGGCATGAAAAGCGCGAATCACTGCCCTATGATATCGACGGTATAGTAGTGAAAGTGGACTCAAGAGTGCAGCAGGAACTTCTGGGCACGACTGCCAAATCGCCTAGATGGGCAGTTGCCTACAAATTCCCAGCAATGCAGAAGACGACAAAGGTTGAAGACATTGTAGTACAGGTGGGAAGAACAGGGGCAGTGACGCCACTTGCCATTCTAGAACCGGTGTTTATTGCCGGCTCCACAGTTTCACGGGCTAGCCTTCACAACGAGGACTACGTGAAAGAAAAGGATATTCGCATTGGCGATACCGTTGTCATTCAGAAAGCGGGGGACATCATTCCCGAAGTGGTGCGCTCGGTACCAGAACTTCGGGACGGCTCCGAAAGAGTCTTCCAGATGCCTCAAAGCTGCCCTGCGTGCGGAACAAGGCTTGTGCGGGAAGCAGGAGAAGCTGTTTGGAGATGCGACAACTCTCAGTGCCCAGCAAAGCTTGTAGAAGGGCTGGTCTATTTTGCGTCAAGAGACGCTCTGGACATCGAAGGGATGGGTCCTGCTGTAGTCCAACAGCTGGTGGATGCAGGTTTGGTCAAGAATCCCGCAGATATTTTCAAGCTGACCAAGGAGCAGCTTCTTGGACTTGATCGCTTCGGTGAGCGGTCCGCAGCAAAACTTGTAGCAAGCATTGAAGAAGCCAAGGGGAGAGGACTTGCAAGACTCCTTACAGCTCTAGGCATACTACATGTAGGTACGCAAACTGCAGCATCTCTTGCGGCTTATTTCGGGTCGATGGAAAAGCTTGTCACTGCAACTGAAGATCAGCTAGCACAGGTTCCCGACATCGGCCCTGTGGTTGCATCATCAATATCTGCATTTTTCCAAAATCCCAAAAACATCCAGTTAATCGAAGAACTGAAAAAACTCGGCGTCAAAATGGATGAGCCGAAGCAGTCTAGAGGAGAAGCCTTTTCTGGCAAGACTTTTGTCGTGACCGGCACTCTCAGTCAGTTCAGCAGAAAAGAGGCCAAGGATGCCATAGAGAGCTTAGGTGGGAAGACAACCGAAAGCGTTAGCAAGAATATCGATTACCTTGTAGTAGGAGAAAAACCCGGGTCAAAACTTGATAAAGCAAGAGAACTCGGGATATCTATACTTGATGAACAGCAGTTTATCGATATGCTCACAGAAGGAGGTTATCAGAAATGAGTTCTATCACAAAAGAGACAGTTTGCTACGTGGCAGACCTGGCACGGCTCTATTTAACCGATGAAGAGATCGAGCAGATGACAGAGTCTCTGAACAAGATTCTGGAGTTTGAAGAGCAGTTAAATAGCGTTAATACAGATAACGTTGAGCCTATGGCACACGCAGTACCGCTGAACAACGTCATGCGTGAGGACGTTGTAGAAGAGTCTATGCCCATTAGAGAGGCGATGCTCAACGCTCCCGATGAAGTGGAAGGCTTCTTTAGAGTGCCTAGAATCATCGAAAAAGACTAAGGAGGGTGGACAACTTTGGATATACTAAAAAAATCAGTACTTGAACTCAGAGAGCTTCTGGACAAAGGCGAGATTTCCAGTAGGGAGATCGTCCAAGCTTATATAGATCGCATAGAAAAGACCGAGCCCAAACTGAACAGCTTCGTAACCCTGACCTTCGAAGAGGCACTCAAAGATGCCGACAGGGCAGACGAAATGATCAGAAATAAGACCCATACAACTCTTACCGGTATTCCTATTGCGCTGAAGGATAACATCAGCACATATCATGTAAAGACAACCTGTTCTTCCAAGATGTTGGAGAACTACCGTCCACCGTTTGATGCTACTGTCGTAAAGCTCATCAAACAGGCCGGTATGCCAATTCTCGGCAAGACCAACATGGATGAATTTGCTATGGGTTCGTCTACAGAGACCTCTTACTTCGGTCCCACAAAGAACCCCTGGAACCTGGAATACGTACCAGGTGGGTCTTCGGGAGGTTCTGCAGCTAGCGTTGCAGCTAAACAGGCACCTCTAGCCTTAGGAACAGATACAGGAGGTTCCATTAGGCAGCCTGCTGCATTCACCGGCATTGTAGGCATTAAGCCTACCTACGGTCTGGTTTCCCGGTATGGTGTAGTGCCGTTTGCATCTTCTCTCGATCAGGTTGGTCCTTTTGCACGAACTGTTGCAGAGAGTGCTGCTCTCCTAAGCTTGATCGCCCAGTACGACAAGTACGACTCCACCAGCTTGAACAACCCCAGACCGGACTATCTGAGATCGCTGGAGAAAGACGTTAAAGGACTTAGAGTCGGAGTTCCCAAGGAGTTTTTCATCGACGGTCTCGATGCAGAAGTGGAACAGGCTGTACGCAAAGCAGTCAAGGCTTTGGAGGATCAAGGCGCAGAGATTGTGGACATTGAACTGCCTCACTCTGACAAGGCTCTGGCTACTTACTATATTGTAGCTACAGCAGAATGCAGCTCGAACCTAGCCCGTTTTGACGGTGTAAGGTTTGGCCATCGTTCGGAGAACACCAAAGACTCAGTAACCATGTTCAAGCACACAAGAGCCGAAGGCTTCGGACCTGAAGTTAAGCGCAGAATTATGCTGGGCACCTATGCTCTCAGCGCAGGTTACTACGACGCCTACTATCTAAAAGCTCTGAAAGTACGAAGGCTGATCAAAGAAGACTTTGATAAGGCCTTTACCAAAGTCGACGTTATCATCACGCCGACAACGCCATCAACTGCATTTAAATTTGGCGAAAAAGTACAGGATCCAATAGCTATGTACCTATCTGACGTCTTCACCACTACGGCGAACCTTGCAGGCATCCCAGCTCTCAGCATGCCGGCAGGATTGTCGTCAAACAACCTGCCAATCGGCGTGCAGATCATCGCTCCAAGTCTAGCTGAAGAAGTCATGTTAAGTACGGCATATTCCATAGAAAAAGCCCTTGGCAGTATCGGCCTGCCAGAACTGGAGGTGTAGTTCATGCCACTTGAAGACTATACAATTGTAATCGGTTTAGAAGTTCATGCTGAACTAGCCACAGACTCCAAGTTGTTCTGCGGGTGTAGTACCTCTTTTGGCAGCGAGGCTAACACACAGATTTGTCCCCGGTGTCTGGGTCTGCCCGGAACCTTGCCTGTATTAAATAAAAAAGCAGTTGAGTACGCAGTACGGGCTGGTTTGGCTCTCGGCTGCAAGATCAACAAGTTCAGCAAGTTCGATCGGAAAAACTACTTTTATCCCGATTTAAGCAAAGCCTACCAGATCTCCCAGTACGATCAGCCCATATGCGAGCACGGGCACGTAGAGTTTTACGTTGGTGGAGAAAAGAAGGTAGTTGGCATCACCAGAATCCATCTTGAAGAAGAGGCTGGTAAGTCTATCCATTCAGGAACGTCCATTTCAGATAGCGACTTCTCACTGGAAGACTACAACAGGTCCGGAATTCCTCTCATTGAAATCGTTTCCGAACCGGATATCCGCTCTCCTGAAGAAGCGAGAATCTACATGGAGACCTTGCGCAGCATCCTGCGCTATATAGGTGTAAGTGACTGCAAAATGGAGGAGGGCTCGCTGAGGTGCGATGCCAACATCTCCTTGATGCCGAAAGGTGCCACTGTGTTCGGCACCAGAACTGAGATCAAGAACATGAACTCGTTTAGAGCAGTGCAAAAAGCTCTTGAGTATGAAGCAGAAAGGCATGCCAAGCTTCTCGACAGTGGCGAGAAGATCGTCCAGGAGACCAGAACTTGGGATGACAACCTGGGAATCACTCTGTCAATGAGAAGCAAAGAAGAAGCTCATGACTACAGATACTTCCCAGAACCAGATCTTGTGCCGGTGATTCTCGAGGACGAGTTCGTTACCGATATCAAAAACAGCCTTCCAGAACTGCCTGCAGAGAAGTTCCGCAGATACTTAGAGGAGTTTGGACTTCCCGAGTATGATGCAGAGCTCATCACTGCCGACAGAGATCTTGCTGAGTACTTCGAAGCTGTTGTGGCTATTTACAACAAAGACTACAAGGCAGTTTCTAACTGGATTATGGGCGAGTTCATGCGCCTCATGAATGAACAGGGCATTGAGGTTGGCGAAGTGAAGATCAAACCTGAAGACTTCGCTGCTATGCTCAAGCTGATGGATGAAGGCGTTATCTCTTCGAAAATCGCTAAAGTGGTCTTTGAAGAGATGTTCAACACTGGCAAGGAGCCAAAAACCATCGTGGGAGAGAAAGGTCTGGTCCAGATCAGCGATTCGTCGGCAATCGAACAGATCGTCGCGGATGTCATTAAAGACAACCCAGGTCCGGTGGCCGAGTACCTCGGAGGCAAGGATAAGGTCCTTGGCTTCTTGGTAGGTCAGGTTATGAAGTTGAGTAAGGGCAAAGCCAACCCACAGATGGCTAATGAGTTCCTCAAAAAGGCTCTGGCCGAATTGAGTAAAAATCAATAACGTCAAGTAAAGAGGCCGCATTAAGGCGGCCTCTTTTGCATAAGTATACATAGATGATGATTGGATATTCCCTGTATACACTGATACATGATACATTGTGCTGTATGTTTATTGCCAAAAACTTGACATGATTATGCTGTCTGTAATAAGATAACTAATAACACTCTGCCCACAGAAGCTACTCGCAGAAGTAGTTTGCACGCTTTACGGGCAAGGGATACTTATCATGGAGGTGAAAAGCCTTGAATGAACCTGTAGTCAGGGGAGATAAACCGCGAATATACCTCATCGACGTCACAAATCGTGATGGAGTTCAAACAGCAAAGATCGGGCTGTCTAAACTACAGAAGACAATGATCAACCACTATCTCGATGAGATGGGCATATTTCAATCGGAGTTTGGCTTCCCAGCTTTAGAACATGAAACCAATTACATCAATGCCAACTTAAAACTACATGAAAAAGGTTTCTTTAAGAACATCAGGTTAGAAGGTTGGGTTAGGGCAACACCTGAAGATGTTTACAAAGCATTGCAATTGACTAAAGTTGAACACTTAAACCTATCGATCTCGACATCCCTTATTATGACCCACGGCAAATTTGGCGGTAGGATGAGTCGAGAAGATGTTCTAAAGATGATGACGGAAGCAGTAGATGCAGCAAGGCAAGCCGGCGTGAAGTCTATCGGTGTTAATGCTGAAGACGCTTCCCGCACTGCAGCTGAAAGAGAAGACGGTGGATACGACGAAGACTACTTACTTAAATTTGCCTTAGCTGCGAAAAAGCATGGTGCTGACCGTATTCGCTACTGCGACACTTTAGGTTACGACCGTACGCAGAGCATTTACGACACCGTTCACATGCTGGCAAAAGAGGTCCAACTGCCTATCGAGCTCCACTGCCATAACGACACCGGTTTTGCCGTAGCAAACTCTGTAGAAGGCGCTATGGGAGCGATCGATGCTGGAGTTGATGCCTACGTTAACGTGACAGTGAACGGCATGGGAGAGCGTGCAGGTAACGCAGACCTTGTCTCGGTCATCCTGGCTATCACAAAATCTCGAGGACTGAGAAATCTGGATATTTTGGATCCCAAGATCGATCTCACCAAAGCGTGGAAGATAGCCAACTACGTGGCTCGTTCTTTCCAGGTGCCGATTCCTATCAACCAAGTGGGTGTTGGTGCAAACGCTTTTGCCCACGAGTCCGGAATCCATGCTGACGGAGTCCTGAAGAACCGTAAAAACTACGAAATCTACTCTCCTGAAGAACTGGGAATACCCAGTGAGCTTACTTTAGAAAGCGGTAGAATCATTACCACCGGTGAGTATGGCGGCATCAAAGGAATGCGACATGTCTACAGTAAGATGGGTGTGGAACTTCCAGCTGACCTTGAGAGACGGATTCTGCATTTGGTGCAAATAGCGACGATGCACAATCAGCAGCCCTTAGTTGAAGACGAGCTGAAGTTTATTGCCGAGTACCCAGAGGAAGCTGCGCTTCTCATGACCGTAATACCGTAGAAAAGCTGCTGCAAGTTATTTGCAGCAGTTTTTTTGCGACCGAAAACTCCTGACTAAAGGTTGAAGAAGTAAAGGAATAGGACAGCCACAAAGAGAAAGACTTACTGTACATAAAACGCGGTTATCAGCAGAGACTTTAGGTCAGGATTAAGGGATATAGATCTGGAAGAAGGTGAAGGATCGTGAAGAAGCGTAGTGGCTTAGTGTTCGTACTACTCGCGATCACGGCAGTGGCGATTATTACAGTTGTTCTTTTGCGGAATTACTTCATGTACTACAGCGCAGAAGAAGTGATGATAGACTGGGGTGAGCTTTTCAGCCAGACCCCGGGTCAAGGTGGGGTTACCATTATAGGTTATGTGATCTATTCCGAGGGAGATGAGTTTATCTTGGATGTGGTGCGGCAGGATGGGCCTACAGTGAGAGCGCCGTCGCTGTACCACATTGCCGACTTCACCAAAGTCTGGCAGCGGAATAGATGGATGAAGCTGAAGAAGACACCGGAGGTGGGCAGCGCTGTTATAATGCATGTTCCGTGGCTTGGCGATCATTCCAATCAAGTGGCGGGAATTGAATTTTTGGATCTCGATCTCATCGACGGCGACTTGGAAAACATCGAAAAGTGGTCTGGAGTTACTGACATCCTTGGACGTCTTATCAAAGAATCCAGAGCTTTGTGGGAAAAGGAAGGGTTAGAGGTTGTAGATATCCAGGTGGATGTAACAGCCGAAGGCATCGAACTTACCGGATTTGATAAAGCCCATAAAGGAGGAATAGCTCACAGCATATGCCACTTCTACACGTCGGATGGCGAGTTTATCAGCAGCGAGAAGTTTCTCCCATTCGATATGTTTGATATTCAGGTGGAATATGCAGGAGATCTTTACATGATGAAAAGTCGTTACGTGTCCTTAAGTGACTTGGATCTGGGAGAAGATGATCTGGAATTCATAGGTAGAGATTTCTACTACCGCTATCGGCTTTATTCTGTAAAAGGTCAGAACGACTACCTGATTTCAGAGTCGGGATGGGAAGGTATGTATCATGTGTGGGAGAAGAATGCACAGGAGTTGTCGGAATTTTAGAGACGGGCTGGCTTCTTGACAAGGGCAAACAGAAGTTCACTTCCGGGCTCTAAAAAGGTGCAGCGAAACCAATTGTGTTAGTATATAAAAAATTGCTGCAACAGTGTTGCAGCAATTTTCTCATATGGGCTGAAAGTCCCAGATAAAGTTTAAGTCAATAAAGGAACAAGCCCCCTCAAGAGAGAACGATTCTAATATAAAGAATGATTATTAGTTGTGTTTTTGTAAAAAACAGTGCCCTGAGCTGGGAAGAGAGGGAGGTTACGAAGAAGCAGACGGGTGTGTTGCTGAGAGTTCTTTTGGTGGCGACAGTTGCGCTCGTTTTAGTGCTTTTCGTGAATGACTCATACTCTCTTTAGAAGTCTCATTGCGAACTCTAGAGAGCTGTGGGAAGATACAGGTCTGGCGGTTGTCGATATCGAGATAAGGGTAACCGACATCGTCAGCTTAGAGGTTATGATAGAGCCCATGAGAACGGGATAGCCAGCTGCATATCTCACAAGTACTTCCTTTAGCGGTGAGTTGATCGATAGCGAGAAGTTTCTTCCCTTTTACCTGCTCGGCAGACAGGTGGAGTATGGAGGGGGAGATATACATTGAAAGCGATGGCGTAGACTCCTTGAGCGAGCTCGGTCTGGAAGAAAAGGACCTGGAGTTTATCGGGGGAGACTACCACAGTCGCAGATCTTTTTATCGTGCAGAAAGTCAGCAGGACTATCTGCTATCCGAGGCTGCATGGTGGGAAGAACTTCAGTATCATGTGTGGAGAAAGGTTGCACTATAAATGTCAATTCTTCAAGTCAGCAGCTTAACAAAGTACTTTGGCTCCAAACTAGTCTTTGAAGACCTTTCCTTCGAGATTGCAGATTCAGATAGGGTGGCGCTGGTTGGTCCAAACGGGTCGGGAAAGACTACGCTCTTAAATATTATCACAGGTCAGACCGAACCCGATGACGGAAGTGTTTACATTACATCGAACACCACCATCGGTTACCTTGAGCAAAATAAAGACTTCAATCTAAGCGTTCCCCTTTGGGACTTCCTCTCTGAGCCTTTAGAACCGCTTTTCAACTGTGAGAGGGAGCTTTTTGAACTGTCCCAAATGATGCCACAGCTGGCGGGGAAAGAACTGGAACAAGCGTTAGAGAAGTACAATAGACTCCAGGTCTGGTACGAGGTGGAAGAGGGGTATACAGCCCGCAGTAGGTTGAACATGGTCTATAACGGGTTGGGATTTTCGGAGACCGACAAACACAGGACGGTTTCCAGCTTTTCCGGAGGCGAAAGGACCCGTATTGAACTGGCGCGAAAGCTCCTGGAAAAACCCAGGCTGTTGATTTTAGACGAACCTACGAACCATCTTGATGCAGATACTGTACAGTGGCTGGAGGAGTTTCTTAAGTCCTATCCCCACGCTTTTTTGGTTGTTTCGCACGATAGATACTTTCTCGATGAGATAGCACAGAAGGTGCTGTACCTTGAAAGCGGTTCTATCAAGATGTACAGAGGGAACTATTCCGACTTCAAAAAGCAACGCGAACAGGAAGAAAAGGACTTGGAAAGAGCCTATACTCTGCAGCAGGCCTATATTAAGAAGGAGAGAGAGCTGATTGACGGTGCTAGGGAAACCGAAAAGGCTCAGAGGTTTGCCAAGTCCAGGGAAAAAAGGCTTGAAAAGCTGGAGTTTATCGAAAGGCCTAAGTCCCGCGAAACCTTGAAGTTTCAGTTTCCTTTTGTGGGAAGGTCGGGAAACATCGCACTGAGAGCAGAGGGTTTGTCTTTCAGCTACTCAGGGAGCAGAACGATTGTTGAAGATGCTTCGTTCACTATCAAATATGGAGACAGAGTGGCTCTTGTCGGACCAAACGGTGCTGGGAAGACCACCCTATTCAGATTGATTCTCGGAGAACTGAGACCAGACGGTGGCCATGTGGGCTTTGGTGCAAGCGTAGAGGTCAGCTACTTTTCTCAGGTTCACAGCTTTAAAGATGAAGAAAACACCGTGCTAGATGAACTCATCGCATACAAACACATGACCCTAGGACGGGCTAGGGACCACCTTGCTAAGTTCCTCTTTAAAGGTGATGATGTGTTGAAAAAGGTGGGGAGCCTCTCAGGCGGCGAAAAAAGCAGACTGATTTTGGCAAAAATGGCTCTTACAAGTGGGAACTTCCTGCTCTTGGACGAGCCCACGAACCATCTGGATATTGAGTCTTTGGAGACGCTAGAAGAGGCCATGTTGGAATACCCCGGAACAATTCTGTTCATCAGCCACGATAGATATCTGGTGTCTAAAGTTGCTCAGAAGATCATGGAGATTCAGGAGGGTACCTTAACCCTTTACCCTTTTGGGTACCGGGATTATCTTTTAGCGAAAAAGAACAAGCCTTCTGAAGCTCAAGAAAAGACCCAAAAGCCCAAAGAAGCAAAGCAGCCGTCTGCTTCTCGACTAAGTCCGAAGAGATTGGAGCGGGAAAAGGCAAAAGTTTTAGAAGAGATACATCTCCTGGAAGAAGAGAAAACGAAAGCCCAAGAAGGCCTTAAGGACGAGAAAAACGCCGATGATTGGGAGAAACTTGCTGCTCTCCAAGATGAAATTGCTCAGATAGACAGTAAGCTTTCCGAGCTTTATGAGGTTTGGCTTGAGCTGGAAGAAGCAAGCTCTTAGAAGCGTACCTTTATGGTAGGCACCAACGCAGAAAACGCAAGTTTAACCTAACGTTGAGCTTGTGAGATTATAGAGACCTTAAAAAAAGGGGGTCTAGTTGTACTACCCAGTTGGGTATTGGCAACGCATTATATGATTTATGTGAAAAAAGGTATTGTGTCTTTGCTAATAGCTTTTTGCCTCGTGCTGACCGTCAGTGCGGAGCTCCCAGTCCAATATCAGAAAGTGTTGGAATCGATGTCCCTTGAGGAGAAGGTCGGACAGATGCTGCTACTAGGAATTTCCGACACTTATGTCAGCAGCACCGTGAAGCAGGTAGTGTCCGAGCTGAAGGCAGGGGGTATTGTGCTGTTTGCGTCTAACCTGACATCCACTGCCCAGGCTGTGGAACTTACAACGAAACTCCAGCAGGAAGCACTGAAAAACAGGATCGAGGTACCTCTTCTCATCACGGCGGATGAAGAAGGAGGTCTAGTCTCACGCATGCCTTATGGCATGGTTACAATGCCTGGGAACATGGCTCTAGGTGCTTCAAGAAACGAATACCTGGCCATGCTTGCCTATTACCACACAGGAAGACAGCTCAGGGCATTGGGGATCAACATGAATCTTGCCCCTGTTCTGGACGTAAATAACAACATAAACAACCCGGTGATCGGCGTAAGGTCCTTTGGATCCGATCCTGTGTTGGTGGCAAACATGGGAGTTGCAGCGCTTGCCGGGCTGAAAAACGCCGGTGTAGGAAGCGTTGTTAAGCATTTTCCCGGTCATGGCGATACCGCAATCGACAGCCATCTAGCTCTGCCGATCGTCAGGAAAACCAAGGAAGAACTTGAAAAAATGGAGCTTCTGCCTTTCGAAAAAGCGTTGCAAAACGGTGCCAGAGCGGTTATGACTGCGCACATTTCCTTTCCCAACCTTACAGGGGGAACCTCTGTCCCTGCAACCCTTTCTGGGGAGATTCTTACCGGAATACTAAGAGCAAGTTGGGGATACGACGGCATTATTGCAACCGATGATATGCTGATGAACGCCATAGCCAACCACTTTGGATTTAAGGAAGCTGTAGTTATGGCCGTGAAAGCCGGTGCAGATCAAATTCTCATTGCGGGAAACCCCAGCAAGCAGAGAGAGGCACAGCAGGCATTGCTGGATGCGGTGAAACGAGGCGAGATTTCCGAGGCCCGAATCGACCAATCAGTGGAAAGGATATTTGCTCTAAAAGCCGAACTTGGTCTTTTCCCCAGTGAGATGCCGGAGTACCTAGACCCCAAAACCGAAGCAGAAGAGGCAGGGAAGATCGCTTTAGAGGTGGCTCTTGGAGCAACAACCAGGTTAAAGGGTGAAGGGAGACCCCTAAGTAAGAATGAGAAAGTACTCCTTGTAGCGGTAGACAACAACTTACAGGGGGCAGGAGGCAGAAATGGCCAGAAGATCAGCAATTATATGCGCTTGCAGCTGAATCAGAAGGGGTTTGATAGTGTTGAAACTGTCAGCATCAGCTACAGACCGACTCTGGCAGAGCAGGCAGAAGTCGTAAAAAAAGCTCAGCAAGCCGATGTGGTGCTTTACCTTACGCGAAACGCCACAGACGAACAGATTGAGCTGGCTAGTAAAATAACGAACAAGCCACTTATTTTAGTTGCTCTGCAGAACCCATGGGCTATTACAGACTCAGAAAACATTAAGGCTATCTTTGCAACCTATGGCTACACAGAAGCTTCACTAGAAGCACTGACCATGGTTCTAGCAGGAGAAGAGGAAGCGATGGGGCGGCTCCCGGTGGATATCTCCGAGAGTCTGCCCTATGGACACCGCAATTAGCAGTAGAACGCAGTGTTGAGTTAGTCCAGAAAGCACTGCACGCATATTAAGCGGTAAATGAAAAGGGTGGGTGGTATCGTTGTACTTTTAGGAGACTTAACCAATCGAGTAATGCAATAGGAATCACGCCACAGGTAAGTTACTATTAAGCCCCCTAATTGATTTGGACAAATAGTGTGTGTCTGATAGAATCAATTTGGG
>CZCB01002800.1_pt1 | contig 15450 bp, 16 predicted proteins | sample 591991 | NCBI WGS metagenome assembly CZCB01 (sample SAMEA3556809, study PRJEB10932) | anaerobic digester metagenome | reverse complement strand
GAGAAGGTGGTATAAATGGCAAGGCCAACGAAGTTAAATTTTGACACTCATAATAAAATAATTACAGCTATAAGAGCAGGAAACTACATTGAAACAGCTGCTGCGTATGCTGGGGTAAATAAGTCAACTTTATATGAATGGTTAAAAAGAGGAGAAAGAGAAAAGCAAAGAGTAGCAGAAAATTCAAGATACAGAATAAGGAAAAGTGAAAAGCCTTATGTTGAGTTTTCCAACGCAGTAGAAAAGGCACTTGCAGAAGCAGAGATTAGAGATGTAGCAATTATTGCTAAGGCAGCAAAAGAACAATGGCAGGCAGCGGCTTGGAGATTGGAAAGGAAATTCCCAGATAGATGGGGAAGAAAAGATAAAGTAGATTTATCAGCAGACAAGGATGGATTCAAAGTCATCGTAGAATACGTTGACAAGGAAGAACAAAATGGAAGCAAGAGTTAAAGTAATAAGGAAAATATATTCGTTTCTTAAAGAATGTAGAAAACAGAAAGAAATTGTAGTTTACGGTGGAGCAGGAAGTGGTAAGTCGTATACCGTGGCGCAATTTCTAATTATTGAAAAACTTTTAAGCAATAGAAATAAACGGCTTCTTGTGACAAGAAAATATAATCCGTCACTTAAAGTTACAACATGGAGATTAATTCATGAACTTTTAAATGACCTTGAAATACCGTATTTGGAAAATAAAACAGAACAAGTGTTACAATTACCTAGAAGGAATGAAATTTTTTTTAGAGGCTTAGATGACGCGGAAAAGATAAAATCAAGTGAATTCAACTATATATGGATGGAGGAAGCGACGGAGTTTGATTATGAAGACTACTTGCAGTTGAAGTTGAGATTGAGACGTGCGACAAATTCGGTTAATCAAATGTATCTAACTTTTAATCCTGTTGCAGGTTGGACGCAGAAACAGTTTTTTGAGCAAGAAAGTGACGATATAGCAATTTTGCATACAACGTATGTAGACAACCCGTTTCTTGACAGCGAATATACCAAGATGTTAGAATTGTTGAAGGACCAAGATGAAGCGTATTACCAAATATATACCCTGGGGGAGTATGCAGTTCTGAAAAACAAAATATACAGTAATTATCAGATTGTTTCAAAGATGCCAGGGAACTTTGATGAAATCATATACGGAGTTGATTTTGGGTTCAACAATCCATCTGTAATATTAGAAATCGGGTTGAAAGATGATAATATATATATAATAAAAGAATTGTATGAAACGCATTTGACGAATGAAGAATTAATTGAAAGATTGAAAACGTTTGTTTATAGTAAGAATGCAGAAATATATGCTGATAGTGCAGAACCAGCGAGGATTGAAGAAATAGCAAGAGCGGGTTTCAATATTTATCCTGCGAAGAAAGATGTAAAAGATGGAATTGATTTTTTGAAAAGAAAGATGATATACTTGTATAAAGATTGTACAAACACTATAAAAGAGATACAAATGTATAAATGGAAAGAAAACAAGAATGGTGAAATACTTGACGAGCCGGTAAAATTTAATGACCATGCGATGGATGCGATGAGATATGCTGTTTATACATATCAGAATAGGGCAAGAGTAGAAATACTCTGAAGGGGGGTTAAATTATTAGACCTTTTCAAAAGTTGTTTAAACGTGAAAAAAGTTTTGTAGAAAGTTTAGGTTCTGTTTTGAATTTTTCTTCAGGAAAATCAGCTCCTACAAAATCGAGAAGAGATATTTTACTTGCTTACCGAGAAATTCCTTGGCTAAGAGCTATTGTTTCAAGAATAGCGACGTCAATTCTTGAAGTGCCATGGTATTATTTTGAAATGAGTGAAGGGCAAAAAGTTAGAAATATAGGAAAACAATATCGAGACAAAATAATAAAACAAAAAATTACAAAAGGTGAACTTGTTGAAATAGAAAATGCTGAAATAATAGAATTTATTGAAACTGGAACGGTAAGCAAAAATGAAACGATTTTATCAGGTAAAGAAATTTTAAAAGTTACGCAGATATATCTTGAGTTATTAGGGGAGGCGTTTTGGTTAGTTGAAAAAACAAAAACTGGTGTACCACTGACTTATTGGCTTATTAATCCGTTATGGGTTTCAAATTTGCCTACGATAAATGAACCTTATTATTTTGTAAAACTTCCAAATGGAGAAATGGAAAAAGTACCTGTTACTGAAATTGTTTATTTTCGTGATATGGATGTGATAAATCCTTATGAGCGTGGTTATGGGCTTGTTCAAGCTTTAAACGATGAGCTTGGAGCTGATGAATATGCTGCAAAGTTTATCAGTTCATTTTTTTACAATAGAGCAAGGCCTGATATAATCATATCTGCGGAGGGGTTAAGAAAAGAAGATAAAGAAAGACTTGAAGCTAGATGGCTTGAAGAAAGTCGTGGTTTTTGGAATGCATATAAGCCTTATTTTATATCAGGTAATATAAATGTTAAAGAATTATCGCAGAGTTTTCAAAGTATGGAACTTGTTGATTTGAGAAAATATGAACGTGATTTTATTCTTCAAATTTTTGGTGTGCCTCCTGAGATTATGGGTATTGTAGAGAATTCAAATCGTGCAACGATTGATGTGGCAAATGATATTTTTGCGAGATGGGTTTTAATACCACGTTTAGAAATTATTCGCGCGGTATTTCAAAATCAATTATTACCTATGTTTAAACTTAATGGTGTTATAGATTATGAAACTCCTGTCACTGAAGATAAAGAGTTTTTGTTAAATGTTGCAAAAAGTGCTCCATGGAGTTTAACCATAAATGAATGGCGTGAAATGTTGGAATTGCCTGCGGTAGAAAATGGTGATGTTTTTATGATGCCGATGAATTTGATACCGCAATCAAGCAATCAAAAAATAAATGTTGAAGAGAGTAAACAAAAAGAAGTTAAAATAATTAGTCAAGATAAGCTTAAAAAAATCCTTCAAAAAGTTGATCCTATAATAATTGCTGCGGTTATAACACATTTTTGGCTTGAAACGATTGAACGACACGGTAAAAGAAGTTTATTAGAAATAGGGTTAGAAGAACCTTTTAATCCGAGAATTGATAGGATAACTGATTTCATTGAAAAATATGGAGCCGAGCTCATAAAAGATATAAATGAAACTACAAGAGAAGAATTAAAAAAAGAACTTATGGAAGGTATAGAAAACGGTGAAAGTATTGCGCAGTTAAGCGATAGAGTGTCAAAAGTTTTTAAGCATGCGAAGGAATATCGTGCAGAAAGAATTGCAAGAACTGAAACAATCAGGGCTGCAAATTTTGGTGCTTATGCAGGGTATAAACAAGGCAATGTGGAACAAAAAAGATGGTTAGCAACGATGGATGAAAGAGTGAGAGATGCGCATGCTGATGCTGATATGCAAGTGCGAGATATAGACGATTATTTTGATGTAGGGGGAGAAAAACTTATGTATCCTGGAGATTTCAATGGTTCGGCTGGTAATGTAATTAACTGCAGATGTACGATAGAACCATTGATAAATCAACGAGCAATTTATGACACTGTTGAAAAAAGGGTGAAACGTTGGAAAGAATTTGATTCTGTTTTAGGGCAAGAAGAAAAAGAATTTCAAATAGCTCTTAAAAGAGCATTTCAAGAACAGCAAAACGCTGTAAATGAAGAATTAAGAAAGGGGTGAAAAATATGGCAAATAAAGTTTTTAAGGAGTTTATAACGAAAGTAGAAGATATTAATGATGAAGATAGAATAATAACTTTTGTTTTATCTACAGAAAGCAAAGATAGGGATGGAGATATAATAAAAGCTGAGGGTTGGGTTTTAGATAATTATTTAAAAAATCCTGTTGTTTTATTTGCTCATAAATATGATGAGTTGCCAGTTGCAAAAGCTTTGCGTGTTTGGGTAGAAAATGGGCAATTAAAAGCAACCGCGAAGTTTGCAACTGAGAAAGAAAATCCTTTAGCTGAAAATGTTTATCAATTGTATAAAAACGGTTATATGAATGCTGTCTCAGTTGGATTTATGCCTATTGAATATGAAGAAACTGTTAGTGGTTATAATTATTTAAAACAAGAGTTGCTGGAGTTTTCATGCGTGCCAGTGCCTGCAAATCCTGAGGCGCTTATTAGTTTAGCAGTAAAAAGTTTAAAAAAGGAAGAAGAAGAAATAATAAAAGGGGTTATAACTTATAATCAAGCTCATCCTAACGGTACTCCAAAAGCTTCTGAAGATGAGGAATGGGACGCTGCTGCAGAAGTAAGAGAAGCTGAGGCAGAAGATTTAAGGGTTATGTGCGCTTGGGTAGATAGTGAAAATGCTGATTTAAAAACTGCGTATAAGTTACCTCACCATAAAGCGTCTGAAAATCATAGCGTTGTTTGGCGAGGGGTGGCTGCTGCAATGGCTGCTTTATTTGGCGCTCGTGGTGGAGTGAATATTCCTGATGAAGATAGAAGGGGTGTATATAATCATCTGTCAAAGCATTATCAAGAATTTGACAAAGAACCTCCTGAATTTAGAGATTATAATTTAGATGATAATATAGAGCTTTATTATTTTCTTGAGAAATGTTATAATTTAAATAAAGATAAAGAAATAAATGAATTCAAAGAAGAAACAAACGATGAAAAACAAGATGGTAAAAACGAAGATATAAAAGATGATAAAAATGATGAAGAAATAAGTAATGTTGAAGAATTGAAAAATTTTATAAAAAGCGAGGTGCGAAAAAGGTATGACAAAGGATGAGATTCAAAAAATAATAGATGAAGAATTGTCAAAGATAGAAAGAGAAAAATTTGAAAAAGAAGGTGGAAGAATGGAGAAAAAAATGTTTAAGTCGAAAATGAAACTTGATAAAGTTGATAATTTCACTAAGTATGTTATGGCTGTTGCAGCTGGGAAAGGCGATATAGACAAAGCTTTGAATTGGGCTAAAAATAACGAATTTGAGGAAATAGAAAAAGCCTTGACAATATCCGCAGATTCAGGAACTGGCCATTTTCTTGTACCTGACGAATGGGCAAGCGAAATAATAGAACTTTTAAGGCCTGCTGTAACTGTTAGAAAACTTGGAGCGCAAACAGTACCGTTAGTTGGTGGAACATTACATATACCTGCGATGATTGGTGGCGGTTCGGCTGAATATTTAGGAGAAAGTGAAGATATTTCAATCACAAAACCTGAATTTTCTGAGAAAACATTAATTGCAAAGAAACTTGCTGCAATAGTACCTATTTCAAATGATTTATTAAGAAAAGCTGCATATAATGTATTAAACATTGTAAGAAATGATTTAATTAATGCAATAGCTGTAAGAGAAGATAAAGCGTTTTTATATGACACAGGTGTTCCTGCCACTACAATAAAAGGCTTGAAACAATTAGCTACTGTTGCAAATAGAGTTTTTGCTTCTGATGGTAGTATTGCTGCTGATATAGCAAAAGCAGAAAAAGCTTTAAAAGATGCTCATATAAGGTTTGTAAGGCCAGGGATAATTATGAGCTCAAGAACTGAAAATTATTTAAAATATTATTATGAACCACTTTCTGGTACTTATCCTTATCTTGAAGAAATGAAGAATGGGACTATATTTGGTTATCCTTATGCTGTTAGTTATGAAATTCCTATAAATTTACCAATAGGTACTACTGAAACTAATGGAACAGAATTATTTTTTGTAGATTTTAATGAAGTTATCATTGGAGATGGTGAACAAATATATGTTGATATTTCTACAGAAGCTGCGTATAAAGATGGTGTAAATGTTATAAGTGCATTTTCAAAGGATCAAACATTGATAAGAGTTATAACTGAAAATGATATGATTTTAAGACACGATAAAGCGGCTGTAGTTATTTCACCATTGAATTGGGATGTACCAACCGTTTAAAATAGGGGGTAAAAAATACCCCCTTTTATGCTTTGAAAAGGAGTTGGTAGAGAATGGTTAAATTTATTAAAAAATATAAGAGATTTGAAAAAGGAGATGTTGCAACCTTTTCAGAAAAAATAGAACAAAGATTAATTCATTTGGGTTATGCAGAAAAATATGAAAAGCAAGAGAAGAAAGAAAAAGAAGTCAAAGAAGCTCCTAAAGATAAAATGATAAAAGAAAAAGACACAAAAAAGAAGTGAGTTAAATGGAAATTATAAGCGCAAGTCCTAAACGTTATTTGCGGTTAGGTTTATTGAAAGAAGTTTTGAAAATAACTGATAATGTACAAGACGAATATTTGTTTAAAGTAATTGAACAGAATTCGTATGTTATTGATGCAATCGTTAATCGAGAGTTTAATAAACAAAAAAGGAAAGAAACGAAATATTATGTGAAAGATATGATTTTGCTCGATGTTACTCCCATTTTATCAATTGAAAGTATAATTGCTGATAATCAAGAAATAAGTAATTATACGTTGTTTGAAGATAGTGGAATTATTATTTTTGAGACGTATAAGTGTAATTTTGAGAAAGTCATAGTAACGTATGAAGGTGGTTATGAAACGGATGAAGAAAACTTTGAAATACCCGGAGATATTGAAAAAGCTTGTTTAGAATTATGTTTGTATCAAATAACCGGTATATTCACGATAGGTGTTGCTATAAAAAGTGAAAGAATAGGAGATTATCAGGTACAATATCAAGACGTTTTAAATATTTATACAGATGTAGAACAATTGCTTAAAAACTGGCAAAGGATTGAATGAGATGATAAAAAACTTGTATATTCACGATTTGCAAGTACAAAGAAAAGTTATTCAAAGGTTGGCGGATGGTGGTTTTCAAGAAAGTTGGCAAGTTATAAAAACTATGAAGGGTCGTGTTATTCCTTCAAGTTTACAGGTACGTCAATTTTATTCTGCAGCAAAAGAACAAGCAAACGTGCAATATATAGTATTTTGTGATGTTGTTGATTTACAAGTAAATGATGTTATTTTATTTAGAGATAAAAAATTAAAAGTTGTAAATGTTAGAGAACCAAGTAATATGGGACACCATTTGGAAATAGATTGCGAGTTGGTAGAATGAAAAATGTTGATATTGATAAAACAAAATTGGAAATGATAAAAAATGAGAAAATACAGGCAGGCTTACAAAGCGTTGGCTTTTTTTTGGAGGGAGATATAAAGGAAAGTTTTCAACCGGGGAGTGGAAGAGAATATATTGTTCATGGAAAAATACACAGAGCGAGTGCTCCTGGTGAACCTCCTGCGGTGCTTTTTGGTCGTTTAAGAAGCTCAATCGCTTCGGATTTAAAAAAGAATTCAGTTAAAATAGGAACAAATGTGGAATATGCAAAATGGCTTGAGTTTGGAACGTCAAGGATGGAAGCAAGGCCATTTTTAAGGCCTGCGTTGGAAAGGAATAGGAGAGAAATTCCACGTATTTTTAAAGAAGGGGCAGAAAAATGGTAGGATTAAGAGAAAAAATATTCCAAAAATTAATATTAAACACAAATATCACGGATAATATTTCTGAATATGCTGGTTATCCTTCTATTTTTACTGTTGAACCTATTCCAAAAAATGTTAAATTGCCTTATATTATTGTTAATCAAGTTTCTGAAGTACCAAACGAAACTAAAACACAAGATGGTAGAAATGTATTAATTGATATTAGAATATATGCAAATGAAGATGGAAACATTTCATTAATTGAGAATTTAGTAGAAGAAATATATCAAATGTTCCATAATCAAGAAATTTCTACAAATAATTTTGAAAACTATTTATTGCGTGTTGTTGAAATTTTAAATGCAAATGAAGAAGAAGTGTATGGTAGAATAGTAAGTATAAGAGCATTATTTTCAAAAAAAAATAATTAAGTGAGGTGTGAAGTATGGCTGTAAAAGGTATAGATTTTTTATTGTACGTTAATACTGGAACTCCTGAAACACCGGTCTGGACTGTTGTTGGAGGGCAGAGAGGAGCAAGTTTGTCACGAAGTGCGGATACAGTAGATGTAACAAACAAAGAAAGTAACGAATGGACAGAAAGTTTACCGGGTTTGAAAAGCTGGAGCATAGACTTTGATGGCTTATTGGTTGTTGACGATGCCGCATATGAAGCTTTGAAAACAGCTTGGAAAAGTGGACAAACTGTATATGTGAAAATAGAACAAGATGGCGGAACTGCAGAAGGTGGATATGGAATTATAACTGATTTATCAGAAGATTATCCATACGATGCGGAAGCTACCGTTTCAGGAAGTATAGAAGGTACAGGAGAATTAAAAACTATTACTGTTTAGGTGAGGTGTAAATGATGAAAAAGTTTGTTACCTTCAAAGTAGGAAATGATGAATATAAGCTGAAATATGGAATTAAAGAACTTGTAGAGCTTGAGGAAAAGCTTGGTGTTAGCTTAACACAGTTAGGAGAGAAGGCTTTATCAATCAAGAATATCAAAGATATGATGATTGTTGGATTGCAGAACAATCAATTATCGGAAGACGAAGCAATGGATATTATCGATGAAGTTGGATTGAAAAAAATGGCAGAGTTGGTTAATCAAGCAATAAATCTTTCACTTGGTACTGATACAAAAAAAAATAACTAAAAATGAAATAGCCGATGCTGTTGAAGTAATGTATCGTAGAGCTGTCGGCTATTTCAATTTATTGCCAAGCGAATTTTGGCAAATGACTTTTTGGGAAGTACAAATATACTTAGAAGAAAAAGAAAAAAAAGAAATAGATGACTTGAATAAAATGATATATCAAGCGTGGATAAAAGAAGCATTTGCTAGAACGAAAACTTTGAAACCTTTGAAACGATATTTAATTCGAGAGCAAAAGAAAGTGACAAAAGAAGAAAAAGAAGCAATTTTAACCGAATTGTTTGAAAAATTCGGCGAGGATGTGAGAAAACTTGGCTGACGAAAAGGTTGGAAGTGTTTATATAGAAGTTTTAGTTGATGATTCACAATTTAAATCATCTTTGTCAAGCATTGAAAAAACAGCGCAAACAACGGCTTCAAATATTTCACAGAGTTTTAAAAATGTTGGCAATGTTATGGAAACAACTGGTAAAACGCTTACAAAAAGCGTTACATTGCCATTAGCCGCTATTGGTGGAGTGGCTTTTAAGGCTTCTGTTGATTTTGAGAGCGCTTTTGCAGGTGTTAGGAAAACAGTTGATGCAACTGAGGAACAATTTGCCGCATTGGAGCAAGGTATAAGAGATATGGCAAAAGAATTACCTGCGAGTGCAGTTGAAATATCTGGAGTAGCTGAGGCGGCAGGGCAATTAGGAATAAAAACTGATGCCATTTTAGAATTTACAAAAGTTATGATAGATTTGGGAGAAGCAACCAACCTTACTGCAGAAGAAGCTGCAACGCAACTTGCAAGATTTGCAAATATTGTTGGAATGTCTCAGTCTGAATTTGACAGATTAGGTTCTGTTATTGTTGATTTAGGCAATAACATGGCTACAACCGAGGCAGAAATTGTTGCAATGGGTATGAGATTAGCTTCTGCTGGTAGTCAAATAGGGTTAACAGAGGATCAAATAATGGCTTTAGCGGCTGCGTTAAGTTCTGTCGGTTTAGAAGCAGCTGGTGGAGGGACTGCATTTTCACGTGTAATGATAGATATGGCAAATGCGGTTGCTGAACCTGGAGAAAAATTAGAGCTTTTGGCTCAAGTTGCTGGAGTTACCGCTGAAGAATTTGCTAGGGCGTTTTCTGAAACTCCTGCTGAAGCTATTCAAATGTTTATTAGTGGCTTGAATAAAATGTCTCAAGAAGGCGAAAATGTTTTTGCTGTTTTAGATAATCTTGAAATGAGTGATATACGAGTTAGAGATTCCTTGTTAAGAGCGGCCGGGGCTTCTGATGTATTTTCTGAAGCGTTACAAATAGGTTCTAAAGCGTGGGAGGAAAACACTGCTCTTACAAATGAAGCAAATCAAAGATATGCTACTACTGAGTCACAACTTAAAATGCTTTTTAACAGGTTTAAAGATGTCGCAATAACGGTTGGAGATGCTTTAGCTCCTGCGTTAATGGCGGCTTTAGATGCCATGGAACCATTAATAAATATAATTGAAAAAGGTGCGAATTGGTTTGCAGATTTAGATGAAAAAACTCAAAAAGTTATTATTACAATTGGCGGCTTAGCGGCTGCAATTGGGCCAGTTTTAACCGTTGGAGGAAAACTTATTTCTGGTGTTGGAAGTGTAGTTAGTGCATTTGGAAATGTAACTAAAGCATTTACTTCGGCTGGCAATACAATGCTTGCAGGTGTTGGAAGCGCTGGCATGTGGGGTTTAGCAATTGCTGGTATAGTAGGAGCTGTAACGTTAATCATTAAAAATTGGGATTCAATAAGTGAGTTTTTCAAAAATCTTTGGGGCAAAGTAACTGATATATTTTCAAACGCCTGGAATTTTATAAAAGACGGAATTTCAAATATGTGGAATACAATTACCAACTTTTTTCAAAATGGTTGGAACAGTATCAAATCTGGTGTACAAACGTTTTCTGATAATGTTAGTACTGCATTTTCTTTTGTTTGGAATGGTATTAAAGATGGTTGTGCTGATATGTGGGATAATGTTTCTGGCTTTTTTCAAAATAGTTGGAATAGAGTAAAAAATGGCGTTCAAACTTTTGCTGATAATGTTGGAAACGTATTTTCGAAAACATGGAATGGAATTAAAGATGGTTGTTCGAATATGTGGGATAAGGTAACTGGAGTATTTAAAAAAGGTGGGAAAGATTCTGAAAAAACGGTAGAAAAAAGTAATAAAAACATACAAGAAAGCTTTGAAGATTTAAGTGATGAGGTAGTTGGCCATTCAATAATTCCTGAGGAGTGGCGAGTTTAGATGCATTATATGAAATGGGAGCTAGAAGTTTAGAAGATTTAAAAAGTTTTGGTATTAAAAATATACAAGATTTGAAAAAAATAGGGGTTACTAATTTTGAAGAATTATCAAAAATTGGTATAAGCTCATTTGAAGATTTGAATAATATAGGTGTTAGAAGTTTAGAGGATTTTAAGCGTTTAGGTGTGAATTCGTTAGAAGATTTGCAAACATTAGGCGTGAATTCTCTTGAAACATTAAAAGATTTTGGTATTAAGGGTTTAGAAGATTTGCAAATGTTTGGAATAACTTCATTAGAACAATTAAATGTTTTAGGAATTTCGAATATAGAACAATTGTCAACGATTGGAATAAAAAAATTTGATGATTTGAAAAAACTAGGTATTAAAAACTTTGAAGATTTAAAAAATATTGGTATAAATAATATAGAAAGTCTATCGGAGATAGGTATTTCTAAATTAGAAGATTTAAATGAAATTGGAATAACAAATTTTATACAGTTAAAAGAAATAGGTATTAATTCTTTAAAAGATTTAAAAGATATTGGGATTAATAGTGTAAAAGAGCTTAATAAAATAGGTATTACTTCCTTAGAAGAATTATCTTTTTTTGGTATAACAAATATAGAACAATTATCTGAAATAGGTATAAGAAATTTTCAAGATTTGCAAAAAATAGGTGTTAAAACGTTTGAGGATTTAAAAAAAATTGGTATAACAAATATAGAGCAATTGTCTGAGATAGGTATAAAATCATTTGATGATTTAAATAAAATAGGAATTAATACATTAGAAGATTTAAATAAGATAGGTATTAGAAATATTGAAGATTTAAAAAATATAGGTATTAGAAATATTGAAGATTTTGCTGAATTAGGAATTAATAGTTTTGAAAAGCTTCAGGAGTATGGGATTAAATCGTTAAAAGATTTAAAAGATTTAGGTGTTAAAAATATAGAAGAATTGCAAACGTTAGGGATTAATAATTTCGAACAATTAGCAAAATTAGGTATAAAATCATTAGAAGATTTAAATAAAATTGGTATTAAAACATTTGATGATTTAAATAAGATTGGTATAAAGGATTTAAAAGATTTAAATAAGATAGGAATTAAATCATTTGATGATTTGAATAAAATAGGGATAAAAGATTTGAAAGATTTGAAAAAAATAGGAGTTAAATCTTTAGATGATTTGCAAAAACTCGGAATTAATAGCTTAAAAGATTTAAATAAATATGGTTTAACGAATATTGAAAGTTTGAAAAATTTAGGTATAACTAATCTTCAAGACTTAAAAGTATATGGGATACAGAATTTGCAAGAATTAGAGTCGTTAGGTATCGCTGGTTTACAAAACTTCGCTGTTTTAGGAGGTTTGAGTTTTGAAGATTTGAAAAATCTTGGTATTAGTGATTTACAAGAGCTTTCAAACGTAGTACAGAGAGAAACACAACGTTGGCAAAGCTTTACTGATGGAACAATTTCTGGAATACGTTCGAGTTTTGAAAGCAATTTTCTAGATTTTCTAGAAGGTACTAAAAGTTTTTCTGAAGCTTTCACGGGATTTATGGGGGGCATTGGAGATGCTATACTTGAAAACCTTGTTAAGGTGGCAGGAAGCGCTTTAGCAGATTCGTTAAGGCAATTTGCAAGTTGGGCGGTAGGAATAATTGCGAAAACAGCTCCTGCAATTGTGGCGCTTATGCAACAGTTTTATGCAACGTTGCTAGCTTTTTATGCTTGGAGCGGGCCTTTGGCTCCTGCACTTGCTGCCGGTACTATTGCAGCAGGGTTAGCTGGATTAGCGGCTTTAGTTGGAAAAGTTATGTCTAATATTGTTGGTTTAGCAGAAGGTGGTATTGTAACAAAACCTACTTTTGCGTTAGTTGGTGAAGCAGGGCCTGAAGCTGTTATACCTCTTTCAAAACAAAGTTTTGGTAGTAGAAATGAAACGGTGATAAATATTAACGGACCACTTTCAAACATTGAATACGTCGAGGTTCGTGATGACATTGATATTGAATTAATTTCAAGGCAGCTGGCAAGAGAAAATGAAAAAGTGCTGCGAGGCCTTGGGAGGCGATTTGCATGAAAATTAATGATGTTGATATAGAACAAGAATTTGGAATACAGATTATAAATGTTGAAGGAAATATTTTACCAAGTTTAAGGCCAGAAGTTATAGAGATACCTGGTAGTGGTATAAAGTATATGAATAAAAATGAGATTTTAAGTTTAATTAAAACTGTTTCTTTTGTAATTCAGAGAGATTCAAAAAGTGGTTTAATAAATGATTTAAAAGATTTTTTGCTGTTTTTAAATCCTTTTGAGACAGAGAAGAAAATTAAGTTTGATAATGAAACAGGATACCGGATAGGGGTAATTTCAGGTAGTAGTTTTGATGAAAAAAAGTTTGCTGGTAATATTGTGTACAACGTGTTTACAATAGATTTTACATTTTTTGAACCATATCAGTATGCGCTTAATGAAGAAGTGCTAACCATAAATGCAGCAATAAATACTGAATATACAATTACAAATGACGGTTTAGAAATTCCTTTTAAAGTAGAAATGCGTTCGCAAAATGAAACAGCAACTGATATTAGCTTGTATATAAACGATGATTACTTGAAATACTTGGGAAGTTTAGCGGTAAACGATGTTTTAACTATTGATACGGGCAATTTCACTATAGTAAAAAACGGAATAAATGTGATAAAAGATACAGAAGGTTTGTTTATGAATTTGCAAGCTGGGAATAATATTATCAAGGTTACAGGTGATTTTGTGAATAATTTAAATTTAAAGTTTTCTTTTAGGAAGCGGTGGTTATAATGCAAATAAAAATTATAAATCAAAACGGAGAAACCCTACAAATATTGAAAAATGCATATAATTTGAAACTTCAAGACGAAGTGTTTTTAAAAACTCAAGGTAGTGAAATACTGAGTTTTGATATTGTTTGGGAAGAAGGAAAAAGCTTAAAGAATGAGAGTTTATTAGAAGTAAATAATCGTGTTTATCGTGTAAAATCTATAACTGAACTTAAAGGCAAAACTTTAGTAAAACATATAGAAGCAGAAGGTTTATGGTATGAATTGATTGACAAACTTTTTGCTCCACATTTATTTAGTGATAAGACTATTAGTGAAGTTATAACAATTATTCTTGAAAATACCGGTTGGGTAGCAGGAGATATAATTATTACTCCAGCAAGAGATTTGTTAATAAATGAAGAAATAACTGTATTGCAAGCTTTATCGAAGGTGCAAGAAGCTTATGGTGGAATATTCCATTTTGATACAAAAAATAAAGTTATAAACGTTTATGAAACAATTCCTAACGAGAAAAATTTATATTTTCAATACGGGAAAAACATAGTTGAAATAGAGAAAATAATTAATACAAATAATTTAGTTACAAGATTATACGTTGGAGGAAAAGATGGCTTAACGATAGAAACGGTAAACAATGGAATTCCTTATATAGAAAACTTTGATTGGTTTATAGAAAATGGATTTGAGCCAGAAATTCGAGAATATAAAATTAGAAATGAAAATATAACTAATCCGCAAAGGTTGCTTGAATACGCTCAAGACAGGTTGCTGGATTTGTCAAAACCTGAAATATCCTATAACGTAAAAATAGCAGAAACGGAAGAATTACCAAATCTTGGTGAAAGAGTAATTATCCGAGATAAAGATATAGAAATGGATATAGAAAGTGTGGTTATAAAGCGTGATATAGACTTGCTAAAACCGTGGAATTCGGTTATAACTCTGAATACTAAAGTGCCAGAGCTTGTAACACAAATAATACAGTTTGAAGAAGGACAAATAACTGAATTTGATAAACAGCCACCAACTCCACCTATGAATTTGCAATTAACAACGGTATTAATGAATAATGAAAGTTATGTCATAGCGGATTTTGATAGTAGCCCTCAACTTGACGTGATTGGATACGAAATAGCTTATTCATATGATGAAGAATTTTGGGAGACAGTTATTGTTACTGAACCACCAGCAAATGTGAAGGTTACACCCGGCAAACTGGTTTTTGTGAGAGTACGTGCGTACGATATTGAAGGATTTAAATCAGAATGGACTTTAACAGAGTCAATCGTTTCAACTCAAGATATTATACCACCTGCAAGACCTTCGTTTGTTACTGTAGAAGGATTGTTTCAAAAGGTGCATTTAGAGTGGACTAAGAATACAGAAGAAGATTTCAAAGAATACCACATACAGGTATCAGGTACAGAAGATTTTGCTAATATTTTAAACGAATATTATTTGAGCGCAAACTATATGGTTTATAGTGGGCAAACAAATACTACATATTATTTTCGCGTATCAGCGATAGATACAAGCTTAAACGAAAGCGATTGGAGTCATGTTGCAAGCGCTACAACAGCGGCAGTATACGATGAAGATATAGAAAGTGCTATTATAGAAGAAATGGAAAATAATCTTGATACACTGAATAATGAAACATTACCAACTTTACAGCAAGATTTATCTATGTTAGAAGATATTGCAGCGTTAGAAATACCAGCGAGTTTTACGATGTTATTCACTACGAGTCTTCAAGATGATATTAGTGGAGTTGTACCTGAGGGATATGCTCCATTA
>CZCB01007071.1_pt2 | contig 15458 bp, 21 predicted proteins | sample 591991 | NCBI WGS metagenome assembly CZCB01 (sample SAMEA3556809, study PRJEB10932) | anaerobic digester metagenome | reverse complement strand
GGGAGAACGTTAAAGGAGGAAACGAATATGATAACAATAAATGGAAGAAATGTGAATCTGTATAACTCGATGTTCGACTACGTGAACGATGCCGACCTTTCACATCACGAAATTTCTGATGGGAAAGAAAGAGAAACGCCGTTCATCGAAGCCGTGAAACCGGTGGAAGACCCAAACTTCAGTGTCTGGACTGATGATAAAATCACCTATGAAGGAAACACATATGTAAAAGTAAATTTTGGGGAAGACGACGACCCTGAAGAATATGGAGAAAGCTTCCTGTTGGAAAGTGCCCTTGATGAAGAGGTCTTCCTGATCTACACCGAAAAACGGAAAGGAATTCCTGTATATGTGCCAGCAACAGGACAGGTTTTCAGAACCAGAGAACTCGCGAAACTAAGCGGATATTACGGAAGAGTAAGAAGTGAGATCGTAGAGGAGGACGAATAATTATGAAGAGTAGAGAACAATACATCAGACCCTACCTTGACGAAGCCAACAGAAGATACGATGAAATGATTGATGAGCTGGTTAGTAAGTATAAGACAGCCGTGGAAGAGGAGGAAGATTTAGACGAAGACTAAGGAAGAATACGTTAGGGCTCTAATGTATTCTTCAGAAATTACCACAAAAACAATTTGTTCACAAACCGAAGAATAAAAACGCTATCGGTAAATATTTTCACTTTTTTAAAAAACCGTTGTCGGGAGAACCCGACTATATTTATATAAATGTTTTTAGTGCTTAGAGTAGCGGCTAAAAACATGAAAAAACATGATATAAGAATAGGTTAGATAAAAATTGTAATATATTTTCGACGTCAGGTGAATGTTTAATAGTTCGTTTTTTCTTAACTTCTCAATCTTTTCTCAATATTTTCAGAACAGCCAATTCATTCACATAGTCTATACGTTTAAAGATAGTTTTAAATACTATTAAGACTATTACTATGCATGGAAGAAAAAACAATAGAATGTCCAGAGTGTAAATATACCTGGACTTACAGGGGTAAAAAACTTAAGATGATTGCAGAAGGAAAGCGGGTTTTCGTAACCTGTCCGACATGCCGAAAGAACGTAAAAATAGAAGCAAAGGAAGGATAAAACCATACTGAAAGATGAAGAGATTTGCCTGAAAATTTCGGAGGAAACGAACATGATCACAGTAAATGGAAGAAACGTAAACATATACAACTCTATGTTCGACTATGTGAACGATGCCGACTTTTCATATTACGAAATTTCGGACGGGAAAGAAAGAGAAACGCCGTTCATCGAAGCCGTGAAACCGGTGGAAGACCCAAACTTCAGTGTTTGGATTGATGATAAAATCACCTACGAAGGCAATGATTTTGTAAAAGTGAACTTCGGGGAAGACGACGACCCCGAAGAATATGGGGAAAGCTTCTTGCTGGAAAGCGCTCTCGATGAAGAGGTCTTCCTAATCTTCACCGAAAAGCAAAAAGGAATCCCCGAATACACAGCAGCAACAGGACAGGTTTTCAGAACTGAAGAACTCGCAAAATTGAAGAGGTGAAAAGACATGATCCTAAATTTAACACAACACAATACTACAGACGAACAGGCGGCGCAACTCGTGGTTCCGCCTCGAATGACGAAAGAAAAGATCAGAAAGCTTCTCACATTTGAGGAGATCCCCACAAGAGAAGAGATTGAAGCGCGGGCGGAAGAGCTCGCGAGAATTGCCTCGTCCGAGGCATCTTTCTACGCGGGTGACACCGATAACACTATCTGGGTTACCCGTGTAATGATAGGTGGTGCCCCATACTTAATGGGGGCGCTTGAGAGAGCACTCCGTGAACGAGGGTTCACACCGGTTTACGCTTTTTCCCGAAGGGAGAGCGAAGAAATCCCGCAGCCGGACGGGTCAATTAAAAAAATACAAGTGTTCCGGCACGCCGGGTTCGTGGAGGTCTGAAAATGACCTCCCTATCAATAGCAATTTCTACAGTGTACGGTAAGTGCCCATACATTCTCTCATGCGAGAGGACGTATGGAACTTTGTATTGCAACGGGGAAAAAGATAGCATCAAAAACTGTGGGATGCTTGAATACTTTGTAAAGTATTCGAGAAAGGATTGTGAAATCTAGGAGGTCTGAAAACGACCTCCCCAAACTCTTCGAAATTACCACAGAACCCACTTGTTAACAAACCGAAGAATAAAAACGCTATCGGTAGATATTTACACCCTTAAAAAACCATTGTCGGGAAATTGATTACCAAAATTTCCACCATTTCTTTTTTTTCTCCAGGTGCTTCAATTGCCTTCTGATTAATCAGCGTTTTGTCTGGGGATCTTTAGGGCATAGCATAGTATGCAAACATGTTTTTTAATATGCAGTCTTCTCATATCGTTTCAGTTTCTGAAAATATGCTTATTTTATTGAATTTCTTCGAATTTCTTCAAGAAATTTAAAAAACGTCCTGCTTATTATTGGCGGAGAAGGGGGAATGAGGATGTTCGAATCTACCGACATATATAGAGTAATTTTTTTAAAAAAGCGTTTTTTGGTGTCGGTGTGTCGGTAATATATATACCGTTACCGATTTTTAACCGACACATACCGACACACAAAAAACAAAACCGTTATCAGTAAAAAAACAAACCGACACCACTAAAACTGAAATTTACATGCTCCTGATCAATACTAACGCTTTTCTTCCTGAGGCATAGGAAGCTTTTAGGACTTTTATAAGACTCAATTTTATAAGGCTATGATTATCTTTATCTTTTTTTCTGTTGAAGTATAGGCTCATCGGCAGGTAAAATAACACGGTCTGAAAATCAATTCCACTGATAGCGTTTTTTAAAACATGTTCCATAGTCTTTGGAATGACTTGTCAACAAAACACATAGGTACGTTTACCCGATAGCGTTTTTTTCAGTCGAGTGAACAAAATTGAAGAAAATTGCCCGTTTAATTTGTCATTTTTTTGGGTGCCCTAAAACTCAAAATTTCCACTGGAAATTGGGGTTTTAGCGGATTTCATTTATAAACAAGTGTTACGAATTGTTTAATTTTTCACACTAATTGTGCAATTGATCATTCACGGCTTTGAAGTCGCAATTTTTAGGATTTCAGGCTTTTTTGTAGGGGTGTGTTTCCTTTGCATCCTGTGGAACTTTTGAAAATGTTCTTAGAAAACCAACTCAGAAAAAAAAAATTAACTTTCTTAAATTTAACTGTCTAAAATCAAAATGAAAACCTTTAAATCATATCATTTTAATTTTTTCTTACCTGCGACACCGTGAGAAACCCGGCTTGTGGATTGAGGCCTCATTCCTAGTTTCGCATAACAAGCTGTGGTTTCCTCTGCAATGTTGACAGAGATTTGCATGCGCTGAGAATCAGACCTACGAGGGATTGAAACACGAGGGATTGAAATTTTGAATTTGAAGCGGGCGCTTGTAAATCTAATCAGTCCTCAGAGGGTTGTTGCCCTGCCCTGGTCCACAAAAACAAGGATTGAAACAAACATGTATGAAATCTGTCGATACAGAACTCATTTTTAACAGGGCAACACTCGAACTAAATCTTCTTTTTTTCTTGTGGACCTCACAGAAGGAATAGAGGGCTTATTCTCAGGCTCACCTTTGGATTTTTGGGCTTAATTGGATGTTTGTGTATCAGGCGCTTTCGAAAAACCTCTCTAAGAGCCTTAGAATCGCTCAGTCTCCTGTTATCGTTTTTATTTAGTATATTTTTGAAACTACTTATTATAAATACTTGTTTCGCTATAATGAGATTATAGTAAAGCTATAACAAGACGAAACATAGGAGATTTTGAAACATGGCAAAAGTCAACGTATACGAAGGCGGCAAAGTAATTGCCCGAGTACAGTACAACGATAACCTTGATTACTGGGATGGAAAAAACTGGACATGCGGCAGCATGGGCCGACATCTGGGACTCACTAGGCTTAGAAAATCTGGAAAATATGTCCTCATACACGGGACTGATATTCAGGGGGAGCAGGACAGTGCGGAAATCATAAGTGATGAAGAAGCCTATCAGCAGATATTAACATCTGGAAATATTGAGCTTCTTGAGAAGTTCCCGGACCTTCGGAGATTCGAGGAAGACCTAGACACAGACGAGGATCCGGACGAGAGTAAGACGACTATACAAATATCGAAGGCTCTTCAAAAAAGGCTTACTGATATGAAGAATTCGGCGGATGAGACTTACCAGGATGTGATTGAAAGGCTTGTTAAGGGGGCATAAAGAATGAGTGTAAGTGATGTACTAGAAGTAGCTAAAGTTTGCAAAAAACTGAGATACGATTATAACGTATCTGATAAGCAATTCAAAGAAAAACCATGTAAAAAACTCAAATGTTTTAAACATTGCACTGTTTACGAATACAGAGAAAACTTAGAATGTTCAGGTATTTTTAAACGCGAATAACTTCATTTCTTTTTTCTCTTTTTCTCAGGCCCATATTTCATTCCTCGACAGCCTCATAAGTCATATATCGGAAGGCTTAATCTAAGCCCCGTCACTCAATTTCTAGACCATCGCAGGTGTAATTAGTCCAGGGGGTTCTATTCGGTGCATACAGAGGCTCTCATTAATCCGGGTTATTTCTTGTCGTTCCGTGGTTCGTTCCATTTAGCAGTTTTACAGCGAGGGCATAAAAAAGGATTCTCGGTTCTGGACGTCCATTGATAACCACATTTTTCGCAGGTACATCTTGATACTGTTATTGGTTCTTTCATTCGGTCACCATTTTACGTTTAATTATACTCTGAGGTAAACTATAAATACTTTCTTGCTTATCTTACTTTAAAGTAAGATTTTAATCTAACTCTAAAGTAAGGTGAAGACATGGAACTAAAAGATCTGAAAATCGGTATGCCTGTACGGTATGAAAATCAGAAATGGAAAGGAATTGTAAAAGACATTCGCGCCGCAACGAACGAAGCTGTTGTTGTCTTTGAGGGCGACGGAATGGACGAGCTTATATACGTCGGTTATTTGAGGCCGTTTATAAACCGGGTGTGATGAAATGAGATACCTTAAAGCATACCTCGAAACCTGGGGACAGGAATCTGTAATTATCCCGGCTCGCTGTCTCGGTCGTTTTACCGGCTGCTTCCCAGGCTGTCCAATTAAGAAATGTGCGTTTAAACCGGACGCGTAAGGGCTTACCATGACCTCAATGCCGGTTATTCTTTCCCTTTTCTTTTTGTGAATTTTTGTTTGTAGGTCATGGTATCACCAATAATATTCATAACACACAGTTCCGTCAAAATCAATTACGTTTCAAACTATCTCACATCCCTGATATAATCCTACAAGATATGAAACAGTCATAAGCAGCGCGACAGTCAAAAACGATTTTATTTTGTACTTAATGTATTTTGTTCGGTTGTACGGTCCACGCACATACATTCTTGGTTTCTTTGTCATATTCAACCCATCCTAACTAACACACGATACAGTAGGTAATCCAACTCACTAGAAACCCAAACAGATAATAATTAACACCTTCGTTTTCCACCCTCAAAATATTCTATTATAAATCCAGCTCATCATAACAATTAACGCTACAGTAAATATTAAAACTGCTACCAGTAACATCAAAAAATACATAAACACTTCATTATGAATGATGCTATTGAGTATTGCATCTCTCATATATTCTTCAACCATTGTCATAGTCTATTCCCTCCTTTACACGCTGCCAAACACGCTGCCAAATGCTTATTACTCCGATCAGTCCAGCCGTGAACGTTACACCATTCACGGAGTTTACAGCAGATACATATTGCATTTATTTTATCACTCCCTGAAATCCTTGACTTAATACCTGGTTATATTCATCATACTGTCTTTGTAATTCTTCCATTTTCCTTTCGAATTCGTCCCATGTGAATTTCCCCGGTATATTCTCGAGCAAACAGGGATCTTAACAGGATCTTCCGTGTGATTTCAAGCTGTCTTTTAAGTTTCAGTGCTTTGTTTGCGTTTCTTGATCGAGCCATGGTATAACATCTCAATTTACTTGCTGAATATAAATACTCAACAAGGTTAATATACTTTTTGGATGTTATATAATTTATGTTTTCGGAGTCGAAAATCTGGAAAATTGTTTTATTGTTATTTTTGTTTTGGTACTCGGTTGAACTTGCGCAGGCAGGCGAACAAATTGTATTAAGCCCATCTGATACTCATTCTAACCAAAGACAGATTAACGAAGCAATAAAATCCGTTGCAGCTTCGGGCGGCGGCACTGTCTATCTTAACCCTGGGGTCTACTACGTAGACAATACAATTGTGATTCGCTCGAATGTTCATCTATTAGGCGATCCTGAGGCAATTATCAGGGTTTCCCCTAGAAGCTCACAATGGTTTAAAGGCCGGATCGGGGTAATAAGCTGTAAGGAATCATTGAAAAACGTAGAAATCGCCGGGTTTCAGATTGACGGCAACATTGGAAAACTACCTCGAAGTTACGCGAATTCTCAACCTGGCAGAAAACATGATTGTGAGAAATTAATCAACATCGGAGGATATAGTGGGGACTTTGCGAACAATATCAAAATTCATGACATGAAACTCTACAATGCGTTTTCAGATGGTATATACATCATCTATGCGCAGAATGTGGAAATATATAATAATTTCATCTCGAACTGTCAGCACGAAGGGATATACTTATCGGTAGTGCGTGGCGGCGGTCATATACACAACAACAGGATAGCAGGTATAACCTCGGACTGTGCGAGGTTGGATAATTGTAAAAAATGTTTGATAGAGTATAATCTGTTTTTCAGTTACAGCGGGAACAGTTACGGAGCACATAAACACGGTGAAAATGGGCTTCAGATAGGCGATGCCGGGAGTTCAAAAGGATACAATGCTGTAAAGAAAGGATATCCTACCGAAAACATCGAAGTCAGATTCAACACATTCGCTGATCCGGGTCTCCGGGCTATCTGGCTTCACAGCGGGACAAAAAACGTTTACATACATGATAACAAGTTCGTGGACGCGGAGGTCCTCGAAACTATGGGTATTCCGGTCGGTGACATATCAATAGATAATCAACCCACAGTGGAAATGACGGAGAAAGTCTTTGATTCAATCTTTGATATTTTAGATGTTGAATTCACCAATTCAGGTCGGACGGATCAGAAAGCTGAAGATCTCCCGCTTCAAGTCGTAGATAAAGAAAAGGGAATAATAGCAGGCGGCGTTAAAATCGTTGGATTCAAGGACGTAATAGTCCTTGATAATATTTCTTACATACCAGGCGAAGAAGCCGTATTAGTTCAGTCAAAAGCGATTAAAAGCCCTGACATAGAGCAATTTACAGGCACTATAAAAAAGATTGATAAAGATATAGATGTAGAACTCAAAGACGGTAAAGCTTACGCAACTATGACAGTAAAAACAACCTGGTACACTGTGAAAAAGAACTCTGTCACCGGGAAAAACACGAAGAGTAAATTAAAAACTTCGACAGCCACGTTTAGAGATTCTTGCCAGGCCCCTATGGTCCTCGAGAGGGGAGATAATGTAAAAGCTTATATAAACGTATATTCTGACACTAAAAACCCCATAGCAAAGCTTAGAATACCTCATTCAAACACTACACAGAGGATAGAAGTTTTCTATAAGGACAATTCCACGACTCACACGTTTTTAATTGGTGAAAGGCTTACTGACGAGTCAGGAATTCAATATACTGTTTTCTCAAGATGTGAGTTATGGGAGGGAACTATCCCACATATGGGAAATGATATCCTCCTAATTGGAAAGTTTGATCCCACAAAACTCAAAATAAAATACTATACTCCTTACGAGTCATTCGATGTTGAAGACGTGGAAGTCATATATCACAAAACTGAAGAAGAAAATTATAACATGTTTCTCTTGAAGTGGATAGTTCAGATAGTCTTAGGGCTTTATGCAGGCTATAAGATTATGGATATAGCAATCAATTAATTTTTTTCTTCTTTTTTCCTTGTTGAGTATATAAACTCAGCAAGGTTAATATAGTAAGAATGCGTATTAATTTACTATGTCGCTCAAAACAAAATTACTTGGGGTAAGCACTTCGCTTACCGGAACGATTGGCACAGCACTGGCAGCGAGAAACTATTCTTCTTATACACCAGACACAGAAAACGGTAACAGAATATTAAGCGAGTTACCATACGTTGACAATATCATGGATATCATAGACGTAATCTATGCTCTAGTTCCGTGGGTTGCAATAGCCGTACTTGGATGGCTTGCAGTTTCTTATTATACGGGTGGTTGGGACTCTATTGAGAATGAGATCCGGACGAGAAAGAAATTCTTTGCAATCCTTATTATTATCCTCGGTCTGAAGATTGGAACAGCCATGATAGCCTTAATCACGAATTGGTAAGGGGGATTCGATGAAACCCTTACTTGTTATTTTTTTTATACTTCTTTTTTTGCCTGGTCTGGCTCAGGCGGCTGATGGAGAAAAATTGAAAATTATTCCTGCACCGATGAATTTCACAGAATCCGAATCTGAATTGGATTTAAACGGGACTGAAAACATTAACCCGATAACTAACCCTGCCATACGAATAAACGATACTGGGGGAACATATCAATACACTCCTAAACCCGGTGTGTTAGTAGAAGATGAACTTAACCCTAGTAAAATCTCAGTCGGTGCTCAGATGATTAAAAAAGGTCTGGAAAGCACTGTTGTAGACAATGTTAATAAACTGTTTGTAAGTGCTGGAGGGCTGCAACTAGGGGATTTAAATAACACAGAACACGACGCTTCAGAAATTGCAATATTCGCGGTTACAGCTCATACCATAGACCCCACAAGAGATCCGGCAATGATGGATCGCATAAACACGATGAGAGATATTTACATAAAAGCAATCTTGCTTTTTGGCGGGTTACTTGCATTATTCCTCATATACCAGACAGTTGACCCGAGCGAATCAGCTAAAATTTTGGAAGATTTCACGGGGACTTATGGGTATGTAGCTGTAGGAGATATGGTTAGATTTTACGGTAATACCTGCTTCTGGTTACTGTTCGGGGCTGTTATTTTCTTCGGTGGACTTAAAGCGAATAATTACCTAGTAGAAAATCAAATGCGCTCGGTTCTCGATCAGGTTGCCTTTTCGAGCGACAGTATAGGGCTCTACATTACTTTCGGGGTATTGTGGCTTTTCTCCATTCTATTCTTCGCGCTCAGACTCGTAATGATAGTAATTAGTGCTCATGTATGGTATTTATACGGGCTTGGGTTTGGGTTCAAAAAAACGCGGTGGGCGGCTATCCTCATTACTTCATATGTATTAGTGTTCATTTTCGCACAGTTCATAATTGTCTGGATAAGCTGCACGGTGGTCGATTATACCACATCTCAGGAGCTTGCCTGGTATAGTGTTTCGTTTGTCTATCTCGGGTTATTCTTGACTATCGTGTTCATCGAAATTCTGTTTATAACGTGGCCTGTTCTCTGGAAACTTCTGTCGCCTAAGACACTAACAACCGCAATTAGATTGGTGAGGTATGTATAATGGCTGATAACACTCCAAACTCTCTGATAAAAATTGATACGCCGGTTACTGCCAGATATGGAAAGAAACAAATAGCCGTTTTTATGGTATCCGGGTTTGCAGTTGTAAGTTTGTTTAGTTTGATAAGCAAACACCCCCACAATAACCCTTTAGTAATCGGTTGCTTGCTGTCGATTTTTACAATCGTTGCACTTGTGTATAAATGTGCGAGATCTAAAAACGCAATATACGACACCGAATTAAAAACGATGTTCAGAGCTAAAAACGCTACCAAGAAAAATGAGATGTATAAATATGACCCTAAAAACTCGGATTATAAGAAATCAGCATGGACCGGATTAGAAGGAGTGGACACTGAAGGACATTTTAAATTTAGAAAAATGAAGGTGTATGAAAATAATTACTGTAGTCATGGGATAATTTGGTGTGTAACTCCTTCAGATTCCAGTGATAAAGACTCATATTACAAAGGTATGGAATCGCTGTATAAATCAATCCCTAAAGGGTGCCTGCACAAAACGATAACTGCTCAGTCAAAACACCTTGCGAATATTAGCGCTGTCTATGAAGAAAAACTGAAAAATCCAAATCTGCCACTGATTGTCCGTAATGGATTTCGAGCTAAGAAGTTGTTCTTCGATGAAATAAAAAATAGAGTCGGTTGGATGCACGTAATCTTTTTAGGTATCGAATACACCCCGGACGATAAAGAGGCAAATGATAGATGTGACGATGTAAGAGATAGATACGGAAAAGCACTCAATATTCACGGTATTCATGTGAGACCCGTAACAGATCCAGCTGAATATGCTATTATATGCGCTCAATTGGGACGTATGGACAACCTGGAGGGAGTTCTTTAATGGCAATGTGGGAATATTTAGCAAGAAACTGCGTAACTAAGGGTTTTGTAAGCTCAATCTATAAAATCATGCAAGAAAGAAAATTCAAGAAACGAGAAGAAGAAGTAAAGGCTAAAGAAAAGATGCTGAGAGATGTTATTGATACAGCCCTTCCTGTATCCTTTAAGCCTTCAAAGGATGGATTATGGCTTGAAACAAACAATACCGTAATACAATGTATGGTAATAGGTAGAATCAGCCCGAGGTATGGAGATAGGCAAGACTATCCTACAGAACTTGACCCAAGCTTCATGGATGATATTTTCGAGATTGCAACAACCCCAGAAACCTGTATATCACTCTGTCAGATTGTTTATCCACTCGATCCTCTAAACGAAAACAAAGCCTTAGAAACCGCAAGAAGAAATATACAAATCGCTAACATTATTCAGGAAAATGATGACAAATTCCTGCATCAACACGATGTAATTAACGATCTTGCAGCAGAAGGCATATATGAGTATCAAAAACAGCTCTATCATGGACAGACTAAACTATTCCATCATATTTTACTTGTAGCAGTCCAGGGACTAACTAAAAAAGACGTAAAGAAAACCATAAACTCTATTGAAATGGTATGTGATGAAAAAAGCATTCTTCACGAAATACCTCAATACGGCATGGCGGAAACCTGGAAAAGTATGCAGCCTACTCCGTATGTCTGGTCAAATCTTTTCAAGAAATCGGTTCCTGCTAGTCTTTGCGCCAAAACTTCACTCCTGAGAAGTCCTGAGCCGAGGATGGCGACAAAAGGCAGGATGCTCGGAATGAATACCAGGACAGGAAACCCGATTTATTACGATTTTGATGACCCGAATACAACAAATTCAAACGCTATAATCATAGCTCCTTCTGGATCTGGAAAGTCTGTTGAGCTCCTGAAAGACGATATTAGGGCTTTTCTCGATGGTGATAATGTAATCCATATAGTACCTAAAAAGGATGGAAAAACCGATCACCTGAGAGTGTGTAAAGCTCTTAACGGACAGCTCTGGAAGGTTGGTTTCGGCGGTCAAAATCCAAATATGTTCCAGGTATTCTTCGATCCTTCTGTAATGGATGATTCACAAGAAGGTTATCAGGCCGCTTATCTAGCCCACTTTTCAATGCTCTTAGAATGCATAGGGCTTCTGATCGGGAGTGGATATTCAGACCAGCAAAAAAACTGGCTTACCCAGGCTCTCAGTGAATTGTATAACGAGTTCAATGTAATTGATGATAAGGGAGCTGTCCGGATGGATAACGTTTCTAAGTGGGGTGAGGGGACTTTCTGGCCCAATTTCACAGACCTTAGAAACAAACTGGAAGGTTGGCTTAATGACGAGCGACATAAAAAAATGTCGGCCCCCATCGAAGCTCTCTATAACAATACTGCAATGCTCACGCCTAACGGTCCTCTTGGATATCTTGTGAATAACAATGCTCTCGATCTGAGCAACCCGTTTATCATGGCTGACCTTTCAGCCCTTACAAGCGTTCCTAACGTGCAGGAAGCCCTTACAATGATGATAATGTCAGTTGTATATACTAAACTGGCAAATGCTAAACCGGGAGCTCCTATTAAGCGCACACTTCTTACCCTCGACGAAGGCGCAGACCTTGTTAAAAATCCCACTATGGTAGGTAGTATCGAAAAGTTCTTCAGGCAGGGTAGAGCGTGGGGAATGTACACAAAGGTAGTTTCTCAGGACCTTGCGGGTTTTCCTAGAACAATGCTCGACATGCTGAAAGCAAACACGGCTTATGTCCTGCTCCTTGGAAACTGGAGGCCTGACAATGTAGGACCTATTCAAAAAGAATTCTTGCTTAATGAGAACGATGTAAACACTCTAACTACTCCGGGGAAAGGGTACGGACTTTTAATTCTCTCTGGTCACAAGATCCCATACTATAACGCTCTTGATGACTTCGAGAGCGCTGCGATACTAAACACAGGCCCTCTAGCTAAAGAGATGAATAAGATGATTTACGGGCAAGAAATTGACCAAATCGAAGAAGAAACCGACCCGGTGCATGATGAAATTGTGCTAAATCCTGTGGTATCTCAGATAGTCCACGATCTCAAAGTATCCTGTAAGACCTGGTATAACACGGAGTTGAAAATACAGGATTATCCGAATGGATACGAAAAAGAAACAGTGAGAAACCCGTTCACCGGAATTAATACAGTAGTGTTTTACAAGAAATCGTTGTTGGGTGAGGACGGTAAAATCAAAGGGCAGACTACAGAGCATTATTTTATGAATGCTCTCCTCGCCGGGGAATTTTTGCTTAATGGTGCGGAATCCGTGACAGTAGACGACAATTACGGGCAGGATCAGAAACCCGACGGAATTGCAGTTTTCCCCATGCCAAACGGCAAAAAATTCAAACTTGCCTGGGAATACGAGACAAAGGAATGCAAGCACAGTGTGAAGGACTTACAAAACAAACGTGATGCTCTGGAATTAATGACTGATGCGTCCGGCGCGTCGTGCTTTGATCGAGTAATTTTCATAGCTAAAAAAGATTATGTCCCACACCTCACGGCTGCGCTCGGTGACGATTACGTATTAACTCGCGGCGCAGCAGTTTCCAAATTCATTGAAACCATAAAAGCACAGAATTCGCCTGCTCTCATACCTCAGCTTGACGAAAAAGCCATTGAGGCGGTCTGAATGCTTCCGGTACTGTCCCAGACTTATTATAGTCTGTTACAGACGGCCGGACATAATAGTCCAGCCTCATCTATGGACCCTTACGGGTACCATTTTGCCGGGTGCTCAGACCCGGCGGTTCCTTCGGTTGCGTCTATGAGCGGAAACTCAGATAGGTTTATAAATCAGTCAAGCCTTTTAAATAATATGCAAGAAAACGGAAGCGGTGAATATTATTCTCTAAACACTAATATCTGGAAACTATTAGAGATTAATAGAAAAAGCGATAGCAGAGGAAGAATTCACGTAAATGAAAAAAACTTCGGAAAAGATATAAGGGTTTTTGTTTCAGATGTAAATCAAGAGCTAGAAACTTGCAAACACTATGTTTTATTGCCTCAATCTGTCTACACAGAAGTAAGAAAATCGAGAATAAAAGAACAAGCCGGAGAGCCTTTAAAAGTTCAGAAAAGCGGCGATGTCTGGATGGGGGCAGTGCATAAAAATAAATTTGTAAAAGTCTTCGTGAGGATTGATAAAGAATGATTGAATCAGTAACGGCAGCAGCTAAATTTAAAGCTCTCATAGCTGCCTTTTCTCTTCTAATTTTGGGCGGGAGCCTTTACACGCTGACCGGGGAGCATGGAACAATCACAGATGTAAAAACCGAAGATCCATTTACTAAAGATATTCAGCATAGGGCTAATCTCGTAGAAAATGCAGTAATGGAAGCAGTTAATCAGCAGGGAAAACAAAGTCCTCTCGTATATAAACAGACTTGTGAAAGTGTGATGTCCACGATAAGAGGAGAAAGACTTGATACAGAATATAACTATAATACCCTAGATGCTTCACAAAAGGAATTAATTCAGAGTTACAGAGTTTACCTGCAGGAAGCGGCTGATGTAGTAGTCACATGCTACCGTGGAGAGACTCCAGATTTGACAAAAATGATCGCAGCGAAAGCAAAATTATCCTGATTATTTTTTTCTAAAAATCAGTTCACACCGTTAACAATAAAAAAAGGAGATAAACAAAATGGTAGACCCCAGAGGATTATATAAAATAAAATTGTTCAGAATGGGAAACTCAGATAATTTTCACTCAATCCCGGTAATAGCGATTGACGATGAATCGTTTAAGATTGTTTCTGCACGCGGGAAAATAATATTGAGAGACGAGGAACTTAAACCAAACAAGGAAGGAAAATATATTATCGACCTGGCACCATTGGATCTGAAATTCTTCTATCCCACTATTGACTTGCCGACGTCCTTCGAGATGCCTGTGGAGATCCTGGAAGAGAGGGCAAGAAAGAGAAAAGAAAACGCTATCAGGAAAGATGCCATTTTTGAGCAAGACTACAAAGAGAAAAGATTATTTTATTATATCGAAGGTGAAAAATTAATAATAAAGCTTTTCGATATAGACGAAGAAGGAAAATTAATACCTGAAGTCAGAAGGGAAACAACAGCGGATAAAATAGAGATTATTCACAATAGAAAAGCTGTGAACGTGAAGAAGCTAAAATTAGGACATCCCTATCTTGAATTGCCGGGTGAAGTAGTGCAGGCCTTCGAGAAGGTCCTCAGGGACGCAGAGCTCCGGACATTAACCTTGAAGCCGGCTGGAATCTCAATGCTGAACGGAAAGAAGTATTACAGATTGAGCCTGGAAAATATTCCGGAGGGCATGTGGAACCAGGTAAAAAACTATTTTGAGGACTTCGGGCAAGAGGGAACCATGACCGGCTTTTTAACATGTGAGCCCGACAAGGTCGCAGAGGCTTTGAAGATTTCGATAGAGTAAGGGCGCTGACGCCCTAATTTCTTTTTTACACGCTCTTATTCTCAATCTTGATTCATTCTCAGGCTCATCATTGGACTTTTGGGTTTAATTAGATGTTTGTGTATCAGATGCTTTCTAAAAACCTCTCTAAGAGCCTTAGAATCACTCAGTCTCCTGTTATCGTTTTTTGTGTTAAAAAAAGGACTGCAGGTGCTCATAGAGTAAGTGAGAGTGTGGGAGTAACTCTTACAGAAATTCTGGAAGAATATGGACTTGAGATTTCAAGAGAAGCAATAAAACTTGCAGAACATGCAGGCAGAAAAACAGTAAAAGCTGAGGATATAAAATTAGCAAAAGAAATGATACTCAATTTGACCCAACATGTAACAACTGATAAACAAGAAGCTCAACTCGTAGTTGAGCCTAGAATGACGAAAGAAAAAATCCCTTAACAATTATAAAGCCTTCGAGATATTGAGGTTCTTTTTCTTGCATGTTTATAAATTTGTGTAGGGATTTAATAAGGATTTTGGGAAGTTATAACCCCCTATTATGTATCGCCCAATATCTTTCTATTT
>CZCB01001530.1_pt1 | contig 15469 bp, 8 predicted proteins | sample 591991 | NCBI WGS metagenome assembly CZCB01 (sample SAMEA3556809, study PRJEB10932) | anaerobic digester metagenome | reverse complement strand
AGAGACAGCAGCACAGCGCAATCATGCCTGCGGCGGGGGGCAGCTCTCTGCCTGATGGCGGGCCTGCTGGCGGCCACACCCGGACTGGCCGCGGCCGCCGGCAGCCCGCTGGGCGAGTTTGACCCGGGCACTTACCCGACCGGCCTGGCTTACGGGCCGGACGAGTCCGTGTGGGCCACCGTGACCGGGCCGGCCGGCATCGCCTGGCTGGGCGTGACGTCGGCCGGCGTGCAGCCGCTGGCGGACCCCGACGCGCGCCCGCTGGACATCATCGTCGGGCCTGACCGGGCGCTGTGGTTCAGCCTGGAGCGCGGCGACGCCATCGGGCGGCTGGAGCCGGGCGGGGAGGTGACCACCTACCCCCTGAGCGAAAACGCCAGCCCGGCGGCCGTTGTGCTCGGGCAGGACCGGGCGATCTGGTTCACCGAGTATGAGGCCAACCGCATCGGCCGGCTGACGGCGGACGGCGATCTGACCGAATACGACCTGCCCCGGGCGGGCAGCAAGCCGCTCGGCATGGTCTCCGCGCCGGACGGCGGCCTGTGGTTCGTCGAATGGGGCGGTTACCGGCTGGGCCGCATCAGCCTGAAGGGCGAAATCCAGGAGTACGACATTCCCAACCCGCCTGCGCGGCCCGTGGACCTGGTCTACGGCCCGGACGGGGCGCTGTGGATCCTGTTTAACAGCGGGCGCACCATCCAGCGCTTTGACCCGCAGGCGGAGCAGTTCACCGCCTTCACGCTGGAGACGGCCAACACCTCCCTGGCCGACCTGACCATCGGCCCGGACGGCCGGCTGTGGTTCGTCGGCACGCACACCAGCGGCTCATTCGCGGTGGTGGACGGAGCGCCGTCCGCGCTGGCAGAGACCGACCTGGACGCCCCGGTGTATTCCTACCAGGGCCGCTCGCAGATCATCGCCGGGCCGGACAACAACCTGTTCTACACCACCGCCAACGCCGGCGCGGTGTTTGAAACCCGCCTGGACGGCGAGCCGGCGCTGCGCGACCTGCAGCTGTTCATCACCTACCAGCCGCCGCTGGTGCTGGCTGGCGGCCGCACCTGGATCGATGCTGAAATCGTCAACTGGAGCAGCGCTCCGGCCAGCAATGTGGAGCTGCGCCTGAAGCTGGACGAGGGGCTGCAGGTCCAGTCGGCCGAACTGGCCGGCGGAAGCTGCGCCGCGGAAGGGGACGAAGTGGTCTGCACGCTGCCGTCCGTGGACGCGGGCGGGGTGGTGCCGGCGCGCTTCGAGCTTGCCGCGAGGCGGGTGCTGTCCGCCGACGTGCTCCAGCGCGAGCTGAGCCTGGCGGTGCGCTCGGCCGAAGCGGATTACCAGCCGGCCAACAACCGGGTGGTGCTGCCGGCGCGCGTGCAGGCGGTGGCCGAATACTTCAACGATTTCTCCAGCGGCGCGGAGGAGAACTGGTCGCATCCGGTCACCGGCACGCCGGTGCCGGGTCTGGACGTGCTGGGCCCGTTCGCCAACGACCAGGTCAGCTTCACCTGGCCGGACCTGCCGCCGCATGACCGGGTGAAGATCTGCTTCGACCTGTATGTGCTCGGCCCCTGGGCCGGGAACCGCTACCTGGACACGCAGAGCGGGTCGCCCATCGGCCCGGACCTGTGGTCCAGCTACCTTGACGACCGCCAGCTGGAGCTGACCACCTTCTCTAACCTGGCCGGGCACCAGCAGGCCTTCCCGGGCCAGTACACGCAGAGCCTGTACCCTGCCCAGTTCGGCGCGGCGGAGACGGGCGAGTTTGACGGCGACCCGTCGGTGACGGATGCGCGCTACCGCTTCTGCTCAATCTATCCGCACGACCGGCTGTCCATGAAACTGCTGCTGATGGGGCTGAACCTGGCGCCCGAAGCCGGCGAGCAGTGGGCTGTTGACAATGTGCGCATTCAGATTTTCTATCAGGATGCTTTCAACTGGCTGTACATGCCTGCGCTGGCGAAATAGGAGGGATGAATGAACACGACGCACAGGCTGAATAGAAAGACGCTGATGGCGCGGGCGGCGCAGATCGCGCTGGCTGCGCTGCTGTGCCTGTCAGTTTTGCCGGTTTTCCCGGTCCGGGCGCAGTCGGCGGCCCCGACCGCGGTGGAGATCACCTCGCTGGCGCCCAACCCGGCCTACATCGAGCAGCCGGTGACGGTCTCGGTGCGGGCGACCTCGGCGGCCGGCGTGCCGCGCGGGCGGGTGGAAGTGCGCACCGGGCAGGACCGGGTGTGCACCATCACGCTGAACACGGCCGGGGAAGGCTCCTGCACCCTGAGCTTTGAGCAGGCGGGCGCGATTCGGCTGAAGGCCTTCTACCTGGGCACGGACGCCTTCCTGCCCTCCGCCTCGGCCGAAAAGGAGCTGGCGGTCATGGACCGCTTCATCCCGGTGATTGAAATCACCGATGAGCCGGATCCTTCGGTGGCCGGCCGCCCGTTTGACGTGCGGGTGCAGGTCAGCGCGGTCGACGGCCCGCTTGCGACCGGCCCGGTGAGTGTGTGGCTCTCCGCTGAGAAATGCAGCGAACCGCCAGCCGTGCTCCCGCCGGATTCCTGCGAGATTTCGCTCTCGGGCGGAACCGGCTCCTGCACGCTGACGCCGCAGACTCCCGTGGACGGGTACATCTGCGCAGCCTATGAAGGCAGCGCCGCCTATTTGTCGGGCGTGGCCGAAGGCGAGCCGCATCTGGTCAGCGCCTCGAACACCTTTGTCTTCCTGACCCGCCTGGACCCGGAGCCATCCCTCCCCGGGGAGCAGGTGTGGGCTTATTTTGAGGTCGAATCGCCGGACGGCGAGCCGGCCGCTAGCGACCGGGTGACGGTCACCAGCGGCGGGTTGAGCTGCACGGCCACGGTTGGCGAGGGCCGGTGCGCGCTGGTGTTCAACACCCCGCACCTGCACCAGGTGACCGCGTCCTATCACGGCGGGACCTACCAGCCGGCCGGAAGCGACGAGCCGGTCGCCCTGGAGTCGGCCACATCGCGGCCGTACACGCACCGGGTCAACGCGCCGCCGACATCCATCCGCCTGAGCGCGACCGGGCTGAGCGTGTTCACCGCCGTGGGTGAGAGAGTGGCCACCATCACCGCGACGGACCCCAACCCGGACGAAACCATCCAGTTCAGCCTGGTAAATGGCCAGGGAAGTGACCACAACGCCTTCTTCCTGGTGGAAGGGGATCAGCTGATCCTGGCCCGGAGCGTCTCGGGGCAGGGCAACAGCCTGAAAATCCGCCTGCGGGCAACCGACGAGGCCGGGCTGACCTACGAGCAGTCCTTCACCCTGTTCCTGAACGGTGAGGCCGTGCTGCCCGATACGGGCTTTCCGGCCGGCCGGGTGACGCAGCTGCCGCTGCAGCCGAAGGAGAAAGCCTACCAGCAGCTAAACGAGGTCGTGCTGGAGATCCCCTCGCTGGGCGTCAGCGCGCCGATCACCGGCGTGCCCAATCTGGAGCTCACCTGGGATGCCACCTGGCTGTCGAATCAGGTGGGCTGGCTGCACGGCACCGCCTTCCCCGGCTGGGAGGGCAACTCGGCGCTGGCGGCGCACAGCACGCTGGCCAGCGGGCTGCCGGGTCCCTTTGCCCGGCTGCGGGAGCTGCGCAAGGGGGACCAGATCTGGGTGCGCGCATTCGGTGAAACGCATATCTACGAGGTGCGCAGCGTGACGCTGGCCAGCCCGGAAAAATCCGATGTGCTGCGGCACGAGGATTCCGCCTGGCTGACCCTGGTCACCTGCCAGTCCTACGATGAGGAAACCGGCACGTATCGCTGGCGGCTGGTTGTCCGCGCAGAACGCGTCGATATCCGCTAGCGGCGGGAGGTAAGCATTAATGGAAAACCACGTTCATGCAAGCACTGCAGCCAAATTCCGCCGGCTGGTGATGCTGGCCATGGCCGCCTGTCTGGCGCTGGCGGGCTTGATCTCCGCCTTCGCCCCGGTTCAGGCCCAGGCGGCGGAAGAGATCGAGATCACGCATGACGGGACGCTGCCGGCCCGGTGGAGAGTCTACTGGGAGGCGACCTTTTCGGCTGACGGGGGCACCGCGCCGTACACCTGCAGTATGACCGGCACCGCCCCCGGGCTGACTTTCAACACAGAAACCTGCAGCCTGTCCGGTGCGCCGACACAGTACGGCACCTTCCCCATCACCGTAACCTTTGTCGACAGCAAGGGAGCAGCCGGCACCCTGGACCTGAACTTTGAGGTGCAGGCGAAAACCAATCTCGCCCTGACTCTGTCCAGCCTGCACCCGGACGGCCCGAGCGTGTACATGGCCGGCTACCCGGTTCGGGTCCGGGCGGTGGTGGATTTCTCTCCGACGGATCCGCAGAAAATTCCGACCGGCCAGGTGACCTTCCAAGCCGGGACGGACGGGCCGAGCTGCACCGCCGACCTGGATCTCGGGGTGGCTGACTGCGCCCTGGTGATCTCTGAAGCGGGCGAGTGGACGATTACTGCGACCTACGCGGGCGGCAGTACCATTGAGTCCAGCGAGGACTCTAAGACCATCACCCTGAAGCCGCTGCAGGTGACGCCGGTGCTGAGCGCCGGGTATCACCACACCTGCTATCTGGACGAAACCGGCTGGATGCGCTGCTGGGGTCTGGCCGATTCCTTCCCGGTTGACGAGAATGACCGGCCGGTGCCGCAGGGTCCCTTTGTCAGGATCAGCGCGGGCGGCTACCAGACCTGCGCCCTGAAGACGGACGGAACCATCGCCTGCTCGGGTGAAAACACCGAGATCACCCACAATATCCCGACCGGCCAGTTTGTGGAGATCAGCGCCGGGACTGACCACGTGTGCGCCATCGATGCGAGCGGGAAGCTGAAGTGCTGGGGTGACCTGACCGAAGACCTGGCGAAGGTGCCGACGGCAAAGGTCAGCGCAGTCAGCGCGGGGGCGGAATTTGACTGCGCCATCCAGGCGAACAACGGCCATCCGGTCTGCTGGGGAGAGATGACGGGCAGCCCGACCCCGAACGTGAAGGTGATTGACCTGGCGGTCGGCAACACCCACGCCTGCGCGGTGAAAGAGAACCACGAACTGGTCTGCTGGGGCAGCCCGTCGATGGACCTGCCGGCGGGGAACGATTTCCAGACGGTCGAATCCGGCTCCAACTACTCCTGCGCCGCTGATTCGGACGGCAAGCTGATCTGCTTTGGCTCGGGCAAACCCGCCGTTGACACAAACGTGACGGTGGAGCTGTTTTCCAGCGGCTTCCTGCACACCTGTGCTGTGGTGGATACCGGCGGCCAGCAGCCCACCCTGTCCTGCTGGGGGGCCAACGACTACGGAAAAGCGCCCCGCATCGAGCTGGACCCGGCCGAACTGCCGTCCATTCTGATGATCGGCAAAGCTTTCGAGCAGACCTTCACCGCCACGGGCGGGAACGCGCCTTACAGCCTGACCTTGGACGGCGGGAGCCTGCCGCACGGCCTGACGCTGGCGAACGGCGCCATCACGGGAACGCCAAACCGATCCGGCACGTACACGTTCACCCTGAAAGCGGCCGAGACCTTCTCGGTTGAGGACGGGATCCTGCCGCTGCAGCTGACCCCGCTTTTGCGCCAGTACACCGTCCAGACGATTGACGGAACCACCACCACCAGCCTGCAGCTGCCCGATCAGGTGACCGCCGGCAGCCCGGCTCTGGCTCAGGTGACGGTGTCCGGCGGCCCCGCCTCGATGCCCTTTGAAGGCAGCGTGCGGGTGGAAAGCGCCGATCAGGACGCCTACTGCGAGGCCGATGTGGACAATACCGGCAAGGCGCAGTGCTTCCTGTACTTCAGCACGGCTGGACAGAAGACTGTTACAGCGAAGTTCTCCGGCGAAACCTACCGCCTGCCCAGCCAGGGCAGCGATGCCATCATAGTCAACCCGGCGGAAATCCACCCGCTGGTGGCTGCGGGCGGCGCTTTCTCCTGCTCGGTGGACGGAAACGGCCGACTGACCTGCTGGGGAAAGAACGATTCCGGTCAGGCTGCAGCGCCGGCCGGTGTGTTCGACCGCCTCTCTCTGGGACAGTCGCACGCCTGCGCGATCGGCCTTAACCGCCGGACGACCTGCTGGGGCTGGAACGGGTTCGGCATTGCCACGCCGCCAGACATGACCGGCGTGCTGCAGGTGACCGCCGGTGACCGGCACACCTGCGCCCTGCTTGACACAGGCCGGATTCGCTGCTGGGGAACCAGCGCCGACAACCGCCTGGCCGTTCCGAGCGCCATGTATACGGCTGTGGATGCCGGGGCGAATCACACCTGCGCCCTGACCTCGGATGGAAATGTGAAATGCTGGGGGGCCAACACGTCCGGTCAGACCAGCGTGCCCGCCGGCCTGCAGTCTGGCGGCAATGCGACCGCCATCAGTGCGGGCGGGAACTTCACCTGCGCCCTGAATAAAAGCGGATCGCCGGAGTGCTGGGGCGGCAGCAGCGCCATCCGTGATGAACCGGCCGGGACGTACACTGCCCTGACTGCCGGGCGTGATTTCGCCTGCGCGCTGGATGCGGCGGGCAGTGTGCACTGCTGGGGTGACCGGAAAATCACCATGCAGGGAAGTTTCCAGCAGATCAGCGCCGGTGATGACCACGTTTGCGGTCTGCAGACTGGCGGCTGGATGTCCTGCAGCGGCGGGAATGACTACGGTCAGGCCCCGTTAATCACTCTCGGGCCAGACCTCCTGCCCGTGATGGAAGCCGGCAAGCCCGGCAGCGCTCAGTTCAATGCTGGCGGCAGCCGGAGCGGGCAGTACGTCTATACCATCAGCGAAGGCAAGCTGCCGGAGGGGCTGATTCTCAACTCCAACACCGGCGCGTTAACCGGCACACCTGTGAAAGGCGGGCATTACAGCTTCCGCGTTCAGGCGCTGGAGGCCGGCCGTGACCCGGCTCTGGTGAGCGAGACGCGCGATTACACCCTGCTGGTGCGCGCCCGCACCCGGGCGGCCATCGACTCGGTTACCCCGGCCCAGACGGTGGTCGGGCAGCCGGTCTGGGTGACCTTCTCGGTCACTGCCGTGCCGGGCGATGAAATGTCATCCAGGCCCTACAACGAGGTGACCGTCAGCGCGCCCGAGAACACCTGCACGGTGGAGCTGGTGAATGGCCAGGGTGGCTGCATGATGCTTTTCTCTGAACCGGGCACAAAGAATATCACGATCTCATACCCGGGAGATGACCTGCACCAGGCCCCGGCGGAAACCGTCACCGGGACGGTGACGGTCAGCCCCTTCGCGCAGTCCCCGCGGCTGGTGACCGGGCTGGAGCGCACCTACCTGTACAAAGCAGATGGCACCCTGGCCTGCGCGGGCGGCACGTGCCGGCTGGACCTGTTCAGCGGCATCTTCAACCGCCTGGACGCCGGCCGAGACTATGTCTGCGGGCTGCGCACCAACGGGCAGGTGCTCTGCCAGGCCACCGGTGAGGCGCCTGAAATCAGCTTCACCGGCGGCCCGTACGTCGACCTGAGCGTGGGCGACGGGCATGTCTGCGCCCTGCGCTGGAACGGCTGGCCGGATTGTAAGGGCGATCTCTCCGCCGGGCAGGCGCTGCCGAGTATGGTTGAATTCCGCGCGGTGAGCGCGGGCGGCGACCACACCTGCGCGCTGGACGACAGCGGCGAAGCGCACTGTTACGGGGCCATCACCGACGCGCCGGAAGGCGCTTTCGTCCGGCTGGTATCGGGCCGGGCGCACACCTGCGGCCTGCGCGAGAACGGCGCGGTCGAGTGCTGGGGCGAGGACGGCGCCGGGCAGGCCTCGGTGCCGGCTGATCTGCCGCCTGCCGTCGACATCGCGGCCGGCGCGGATCACACCTGCGCCCTGGACGGCGAGGGCGGCGTCACCTGCTGGGGAGACAGCACCTACGGGCAGACTGAAGGCGCCTATGGCAAGTTTACCGCCGTGGCGGCTTATGACGATCACACCTGCGCGCTACGCGGGGACAGCCAGCTAACCTGCTGGGGCGAGGATGACGCCGGCGAGGCGCCGCAGTACTCCTTCAACCAGATGACGGCAAAACGCGTGACGGCATTGACCTACTTTGAACACGTCTTTGACATTGACGGCGGCATCCGGCCGATTACTGCAGTGGTGGCGGAAGGCAGCCTGCCGCCGGGCCTGGACCTGACCGATCCCTCCGACATCCCCAACCGGGGCAATCGGGCCGGGGATGCGGTCAACGACCTCAGCCCCGCGGGGATGGTGCTGTACGGCGTACCCAGAATGCCGGGGACCTACTCCTTCGTGATCCGCTGGAAGGACAGCTCGCCCGTTCCGCTGGTCATGGAGCAGCCCTATACGCTGACAGTCACCGGCGCGGACCTGTCGGTGGCCTTTGAGGCCGCGACCGTTGGGGACGCGCTGGAGGGCCTGGACTACGCCTTCAACGTGAGGGTGACCAACGGGACCGTCTTCCCGGTGCCGGATGTGGTGCTGACCATCACCTCTTCGGCAGGGATCAGCGACCTGCGCTCGGTCCATCCGGGCTGCGCCGTGCAGGGCCAGGCTTTCGTCTGCGCGCTGGGTGAAATCCTCTCGGGTAAAACCATCACCGTCCCGGTGGTCGGGAAGGTGACGGCGAAGAATGGGGAAAGCTTCCAGCTGAACGCCAGTGTCTCTTCCACCAACCCGGACTGGCCCGAGGTGGACCCGCTGGACAACCTGTCCACCGTGATGGTGCTCGTCGCCTCAAGGACGGGTGTGTTCAGCGACGACTTCGAGCAGTCTTCAGCCAACGGCTGGACCGGCGGCTTCCGTATCACCGCTCCCAACGGGCAGACTCTGCTCGCGCCGGTCAGCGACAATGGGCTGAGGCTGGACCTGACCAACCTGCCGGATCACCAGCGCGTCACGGTGAGCTTTGACCTGTATGTGGCCGGCAGCTGGCTGGGCAACAACCCCGGCGGGCTGCCGTACAAGTGGCGCTTCGGCCTGGCGGGAGCGTACCCGCGGCTGCGGACTACCTTCTCCAACATCCCCGGTATGCAGCAGGCTTACCCGCGCAGCCTGGGGCAGGGCAGCTTCCCGGCCATGACTGGCGCGGATGGCGTGAACCTGCTCGGGATTGTGCAGGAGGACGGTTCGCCGGTGCCGGATGCGCTCTACCGCATGTCCTTCACCTTCCAGCACACCGCCCCGGACCTGAGCCTGGTATTTGAATCGCTCAACCTGCCGGAAGGCGCGGCCTGGGCGCTGGACAGCGTCCGCATCGAGGCGGACACCGGCTGGACGCAGGTCTACCTGCCGGCGGTCTCTGCGACCCGCTAAAAGAACAACCTGATCGAACGAACCCGCGGCCCCGGCCGCGGGTTTTTGTTCGTAGCGAAGAGGATATGTCTTGAAAACCTGGAAACGGCGTGATACACTCAGTCCATCCACGGTAGAGCCTAGATGGAATTACCTCTCCGCCTTCCCCTTCTTTCCCTGATTTCCCCTGAGTATTATTATCTTTAGGGCCATTGCTGGCGTCTGAACGCGGACGCCGGTAATGGCCCTTTTACGTATCCTTCCCAGTCCGGGAGGGATACTGCTTTAATTCCAGCCCGTCGTTAAGGAGTAGAAGATGAAGATCAAGCTGTCCAACGGTAAGACCCTCCCTCTGGAAATGCACAAAATCAAGATTGTGCAGCCGACCTGCCTTCCCCCGCTGCGCCGGCGCCTGCGGGCCATCGAGGAGGCCGGGTACAACACCTTCCTGCTGCGCAGCCAGGACGTGTTCCTGGACATGCTCACCGACAGCGGGACCAACGCCATGTCGGATAATCAGCTGGCTGCTATGATGACTGCAGATGACGCCTACGCCGGCTCCGAGAGCTTCTTCCGCCTGGCTGAAGCCGTGCGCGAGGTGCTGGGCTTCCGTTACGTGCTGCCGGTTCACCAGGGCCGGGCGGCAGAGCACCTGATTGTCAAAGCGCTGGTCAAGCCCGGGGACGTGGTGCTGATGAACTACCACTTCACCACCACGAAGGCGCACGTCGACCTGGCCGGCGGAAAGGTGGTAGAGGTGTTCGGCGATGAGGCGCTCGAGACGGCGAGCAGCTGCCCCTTCAAAGGCAACCTGGACCTGGAGCGCTTCGACCTGGCCGTGCACGAGTACGGGACGGAGCGGATCGCCTTTGTGCGCATGGAAGCCACCACCAATTTGATCGGCGGGCAGCCCTTCTCGCTGGAAAATTTGCGCCAGGTGAAGGCGCGGGCGGCAGCGCTCGGTATCCCGCTCGTTTTTGACGGCAGCCTGATCTCGGAAAACGCCTACTTCATCCAGCAGCGCGAGCCGGACTTGGCCGGAGCGACTCTGCAGGAGGTGCTGCGCGTCATGATGAGCCAGGTTGACCTGTTCTACATGTCCGGGCGGAAGAGCGCGGCGGCGCGCGGCGGGTTGATCGCCACCAACGACCGGGCGCTTTACGAGCGCATCCTGCCCTGGCTGCCCGTGTACGAGGGTTTTTCCACTTACGGGGGCATGTCCACGAAGGAGATCGAAGCCATGGCGGTGGGACTGCGCGAGATGGTCGATCCGGCGGTGGCCTCAAGCGGAGCGGATTTTGTGGAGCACTTCGTCGCCCGGCTGGAAGAGGCCGGGGTGCCGGTGGTCACACCTGCAGGCGGGCTGGCCTGCCATGTGGACGCGCGCCGCTTCCTGCTGCATGTGCCGCAGAGCGCCTACCCGGCCGGGGCGCTGGCTGCGGCGTTCTACATTGCCTCGGGCGTGCGCGGCATGGAGCGAGGTACCCTTTCGACCGATCCGGACCCGTCGGGCGCGGACGTACTGGCCGATATGGAGCTGCTGCGCCTGGCGGTGCCGCGGCGCACGTACACGCTCTCGCACATTGAGTACGCCGTTGACCGGCTGGCCTGGCTGTTCGCGCACCGTGAGCTGATCGGCGGGCTGCGCTTTGTCGAGCAGCCGCCTGTATTGCGCTTCTTCTTCGGCCGCCTGGCCCCCGATGGAGACTGGGGGGCAGAACTGGCCCGCGCTTTCGCCGCCGACTTCGGGGAAGACTGCTAGGCTGCAGAGAACCGCGCTCAGCCCGCCTGGAACAGGGTGACCTGCAGGCCGTCCGGGTCTTCCAGGCGGGCATTGCGGTCACCCCAGGGGGTGGTCACCGGCCCGCTGACCAGCTTCGCGCCGCGGGCGGTCAGGCGGGCCAGCGCGGCGTCCAGGTCGGGCACCTGCAGGGCCAGGCGCACCGGTCCGCTGACCCGCCGGCCGACCTCGATGCGGTCGACCTCGGCGGCGTGGCCTTCGTCGAACACCTCCAGCGTGCCGCGGCCCATGTCGATCAGCGCGCCGTGGGTGGTCTCGGTGGTCCACAGCTCGGCCGGCTCCAGGCCCAGGCCGGCGGTGTAGAAATCGAGCAGCCGCTGGAAGTCGGCGGTGGTCAGGGCCACACGCAGCTGCTGAACAGGGGTGGAGTCAGAATTCATGAGTACCTCCCGGTTAGTTGACAGGGGAAGGCCGGGATGGCTGATGGATGTCCCCCTCATACGCCGCCCCGCGGGGCAGGAGTGTGCACTCATGATACAGTATGCTGGCGGGATCTGGCCCGGGAGGCAGAGGGTCAGGCCTCCGTCCCCTCCGCCAGGCCGGCCAGTTGCCTGCTCACCTGCCACAGGCGCAGCCAGGTCTGTTGATTATCGGCGCTGCGAATGGGGCTGACCTGGCGCCGGTTTTCGTCCCAGCAGGCGCCGCTGATGGACTGCACGGCCGGGTCGGCGGCCAGGAAGACGTAGGTCTCGGCCATTCGTTCGGGGGTGATGGCCATGCGACGCTTGAGGGCGTACAGCCGGCGCATCCAGCCGGGCAGGTGACCCAGGCGCTCATCGGGGATGGCGACGTTCCCCACCTGAACGCAGTTCACCGTCACCCCGGTTCCTTCCAGCCGCCGGGCCAGCTCGCGGTTGAACATGATCTGCGCCAGCTTGGAATGGTAGTAGGCGTGCTGCGGGCTGAATTTGCGCTCGCCGTTCAGGTTGTCGAACTCGATGTCCAGAAACGGGTAGGCGGTCAGCCCTTTGGAGGCCACCGTGAGGATGCGGGCGGGGGCGCTGGCTTTCAGTCGGTCGAGCAGCAGGCAGGTCAGCAGGAAGGGGCCGACATGGTTGGTGGCGAAGATGGTCTCGATGCCGTCTTCGGTCAGGACCGGCGTCTTGAGCGAGAGGTCGAAGTTGGCGGCGTTGTGTATGAGCACGTCCAGCCGGGGATGGGCTTCGAGAAACGCGGCGGCGAACTGGCGAATGGAGCGCTGTGAGGCCATGTCCATCAGCATCAGCTCGATCCGGCTGCTGCCGGACTGATGGCGGGCCTGCTCCAGGGCGGCTTCGCCCCGTTCGGCGGAGCGGCAGGCCATGATCACGTTCGCGCCCAGCCGGGCCAGCTGGATGGCGGCCGACAGGCCGATGCCGGAGTTCGCTCCGGTGACGATAATGGTTTTTCCGGTCAGGTCGTAGGTCATGATCCGGTATTTGCCTCCGGTGTAAAGTGTGACTGCTGCTGATCGGCGCGGCTCTACTGGATGAGCGCCTGGACCCGCTCGAGCGGCAGGGCCTCCATCGTGCCGCGGTAACCGCTGGTGGTCTCGGCCATGCACAGAGAATTATAAATGGCCTCCTCGGTGGCTTCGATGGCCGCCAGGAACAGCGGCGACATCAGCGCGTTGGGCACCTCCAGGTACTGCGACGGCCTCTCCCGCCTGGCGGGGGTGCGGCGGACCGCCTCGGCGGTGGAGAAGGCCAGGGCGTAATCGCCCGAGCCGCCGGAGAAGGCCGCGCCGGTGCGGGCCAACCCGGCCAGCGCGCGCCGGGCCAGGCGCGTCAGGCTGCGGTCCGAGAGCGGCGCGTCGGTTGCCAGCACGATCATGATCGAGCCGTCCGCGCTTTGATCCAGCTCATCCCTCAGGTAGTACTGCCCCAGCGCCTGCCCGACCGGGATGCCGGCCATCTGCAGCACGCCGCCGAAGTTGGTCTGCACCAGCGCGCCCACGGTGTAACCGCCCAGCGACTGCGGCAGGGTGCGGGAGCTGGTGCCGATGCCGCCCTTCCAGCCAAAGGCCACCGTGCCAGTGCCCGCCCCGACCGCGCCTTCGGCCACCTCGCCTTCGCGGGCGGATTCGATGGCTGCCAGGAAGTTCTCCACCTTCAGGCGGCGCAGGCGGATGTTGTTCAGCCAGCCGTCGTTGGTTTCGCCGACCACCGGGTTGACTGAGGTGACCGCTTCATTCCCCGGCTGTGAGAGGGTGTACTCGATCAGCGCTTCCGCCGCGCGGGGAGCGGCAAGGGTGTTGGTCAGCAGGATGGGTGTCTCCAGTTCGCCCAGCTCCATCAGCTGGGTTGCGCCGGTCAGCTTGCCGTAGCCGTTGCCGACCGCCAGCCCCGCCGGGACCTTCTCCTGAAAGATGTTCCCTCCGTGGGGGAGGATGGCGGTGGCACCGGTGCGGACGTCGGCCCCTTCGATCAGGGTGAAGTGCCCGACGCGCACGCCTGGCACGTCGGTGATGGCGTTCAGCGGCCCGGTGGGGAGGATGCCCGGGGTCAGCCCCAGGGAGCGGAACCGGACCCGCTGGGAGGGGGATGAGGAGCGCTGCTGTTCGGTCATGGGCATGGTCCTGTGTGGTATGAGATGCATCTACATTATCCGACAGATGGGTAATTCCGGGGAAGGGTGCACGGGGAGTGAGCTGTTCTCTCGAGGACGCCGGTATAATGAAGGAGAGCATCGCGCTCATTCCACCCGGAGGTGACATCTTGATTTCGAGGACGGCGACGGCGTTCGGGTTGGCGGGCACCAGTGTGATCATTCTGGCGGTGATCTATTCGGCGCTGCGCTACTGCGGCCGGCAGGGCGAACGCTACTCGCCGCTCAACCATTTCATCTCTGAGCTGGGCGAAGTGGGCGTCTCGCAGGCGGCCTGGGCCTTCAATATGGGCCTGACGGCCGGGGGAATGCTGCTGGTGCCCTTCATGGTGGGCATGGGGATGGCCTTTCAGAGCCTGTGGGGGTGGCTGGGAACAGCCGCCGGGGTGGTCGCGGCGCTGGGCGCGGCCGCGGTGGGGCTGTACCCGATGAACAACCTGGAAGCCCACGGCCGGGCGGCGATGACTTACTTCCGCGCCGGGCTGGTCATGGTGATTTTCTACGCCCTGGCTATCTTTACTCAGCGCACTCCGGTGCTGCCGCCGGCGGCCAACCTGCTCAGCCTGGCCGCGGGGCTCAGCTACAGCTCGTTTCTGCTGCTGCTGCGCCGGCCCCGCCCCCGCAAGGCAGAACGGCCCGCGGAGGAGGACCCGCTCAACCCTCTGGCGGTGATCCCGGACCGGCCGCGGGTGTGGCTGCTGCCGCTGGTCGAGTGGCTGGTATTCGCCTCGACGGTACTGTGGATCTTCGGCGTCGCGGCGTTGGGGTAGGGGCCGCCGGTTACCAGATCCCCGGCAGCAGCCGGTAACGGACTTTCCGCGCGTAGTTGCGGTAACCGGGCAGGCTTTCCTGCAGGAAGCGGTCCTCCAGGCGGGTGCGGAGGAAGATCAGCGCCGCCACCGCCGCGGCGGGGAGGAAGGACCAGGCTGAGTCCAGCCAGAGCGGCATGCCCAGGCTGGCCAGCAGGCTGCCCGCGTAGCCGGGATGGCGCACCCATCCATACGGCCCGCTGGAGATCACATGGTGGCCGCGTTCGGTTTGCAGGCGGACGGTTCCGGAAAAGAAGGCGTTCTCGACAAACGCGTAGGAGGCCAGCCCGTACCCGAACAGGATCAATGCCATGCCGGGCACCTGCACAGCGAAAGAGAAGCCGGCCGGGCCGTTGAAGCGGGCCTCCAGCCCGGCGGCCAGCAGGATGAAGGCGCTGCCAAAGGCAGTCAGCGGAGAGAGCCATCTGTCCCAGGGCTGCACATTTTCGTGCCGGCCGTAACTGGCGCGCTCGGCGAGGATGCCCGGGTTCCTGCGGGCAGCCACCGCGCGGCTGACCAGAAAGGAGAGAATCACCACGGCCGCCAGCACCCACACCTGCCACCAGCCTAGGCGGCCGGAGATCAGCACCGGCAGCAGGGGGATGAGGACCAGGCCGATCAGCAGCATGACCGCTGCGCGTACGAAGCTGGCGCTTTGCTGGTTCTTCACTGCGCATCCTCTCTCATGCCCATGAGGGCAGGTTTCCACCCGGGGAATCCTCTACATTATAGCCACTTCCCGGCGAGGACAGCGGGGTCAGATACGGGCGGTCTCGCGCGGCGGGGGGACAGATTCGCTGATGAACAGGAACCGCACCGGGAAGGGCGAGATACGCTTCGCTATGGGGTTCGAACCCGCACATGATATGGCCGAGGAGAAAAAAGACCCGCGAATGCGAGTCTTATTCGTGGCGGGGAGGGCGGGACACGCCCCTCGATGGGGTTCGAACCCGCAGGGGAAAAATGCCGAGAAAAAAAGACCCGCGAACGCGAGTCTTATTCGTGGCGGGGAGGGCGGGA
>CZCB01007652.1_pt1 | contig 15511 bp, 11 predicted proteins | sample 591991 | NCBI WGS metagenome assembly CZCB01 (sample SAMEA3556809, study PRJEB10932) | anaerobic digester metagenome | reverse complement strand
GAATACAGGACACCGAATGCAGACACAAAATGATAAGATGTGATATAATACTGCGCGTGGGTGTTGTCGAAATATCTCTCCAAAATAGCTTGAGATTGTTTCGGGCGTTGCGGCGCAGGGAAGAAATAAAAGGCAGGGACAAAACCAAGGATTAGAATAGAAGGCAAGAACTAAAGAAAAGGATAAGGGTATAGATGAAAAAAGTAGCACTGTATATATTTTTGGCAGCATTTTTTTTTGGCACTATGGAGATTTCCCTAAAGCTTGCGGGCAGTAAGCTGGATCAGATGCAGCTTACATTTTTGCGCTTCATGGTGGGAGGCCTTCTGTTGCTGCCCTTTGCATTGTCTGAAATCAAGCGCAAAGAAATCAAAATCAATTTCAAAGATTACCTGTACATGCTGATTCTGGGCATCATCTGCATCCCAATGAGCATGGTGCTGTTCCAGTTAGGCGTGATGAAAGCCAATGCAGCCACGGCGGCCCTCATTATGTGTGTCAACCCCTTGTTCACAATGTTTTTCGCGCATTTCCTCATCCACGAAAAGATGAACCGTTATAACGTAATTGCGCTTCTGCTCAGCTTGACGGGAATTCTGTTTATGGTGAACCCATTTAACATGCAGGAAGGAAACACGGTGGAAGGCATCCTGCTGGTTTTGGGCGGCGCAGCACTTTTTGGACTCTACAGCGTAATGGGGAAAATCAGCGTGGGAAAAATCGGATCTATGGCCCAGACAAGCATCAGCTTCATCCTCGGCTCCCTGGTACTGTTGGTAATCCTGCTGATTATAGATAAGCCTGTGGTTGCGGGGGTTTGGCCGGAAAACATCTGGATCGTTCTCTACCTCAGCGTGTTTGTCACCGGGCTGGCTTACTTGTTTTACTTCCAAGCCATCGCCGAGTCAAACGCCACTACCGGATCCGTTGCTTTCCTGATTAAAGCAGCCATAGCGCCCACATTGGCGGTGATCATTCTGCGCGAACCCATGGAGTTGCATTCGATCATCGGTATTGTGCTGATTTTGACGGGCGCCACAATGAATATTCTGCAGAAATACAAAACAAACAGTGCTTCATAAGATTTTACTGCCATCTCTAACAGAGTTTTATGGCATTTATCTGCGCGTTTCTAACAATGATTTATTGACATTTATCCGCGCATAGCAACAGCGTCTCATTGACATTTATCCGCGCATGGCAACAGCGCCTTATTGACATTTATATGAACGTAACCAACAGCTGTCCTTGACATTCGCCGGCATATTCTCAATAATGAAACCAAACGGTAATAGGTGATATCATGCAGGAATGGATGACAGAACTCGTCAATCAGTTCGGATATACCGGTGTCTTTCTGCTCATTGCGATTGAAACCATCTTTCCCCCGATTCCGTCGGAGGTCATTTTGACATTCAGCGGGTTTCTCACAACTTATACATCCATGAGGGTCTTGGGAGTTGTGGCCTCCGCAACAGCCGGTTCCCTGGTTGGCGCCACGGTACTTTACGGAGTTGGGCGCTGGTTCAACCCCGATCGTCTCAAGCATTGGGTGGAAGGCAGTATAGGAAAGGCGCTTCATTTCAATCCCAACGATGTGAACCGGGCTGTAAGCTGGTTTTCCCGGAAGGGTTCATCGACAGTGTTCTTTTGCCGCTTCATTCCAATCGTGCGAAGCCTGATTTCCATTCCTGCCGGAATAGCCCGCATGAACATGGGGAAGTTCTTTCTTCTCACCGGAGCAGGGTCATTGATCTGGAATTTCGCTCTGGTGTATGTGGGGTTGTTGGCGGGCGAATCCTGGATGAAAATCACGGATTATCTGGACGTATATGCCAAGTTTGCCCTGGCGGTTCTCATATTGTTGTTTATTATTCTCGTCTATGTGTTTTATAAAAAGAGATTTTCAAGTCATTAAGGGCACTTCAAAGAACCGAAAATCAAAAGGGACTGTCCCTTTTGATTTTTTGTTTCCAAATCCCCAAAAACGGTTATCAGAACTATACCAAATATTTTTGTGATCGATGTTTAATAAGGAGCGGTTATTAGTAACGGGCGAGGGAGGTGAATCATAAATGAGTAAAGTCAGCAAATTCTATGTGGGGCAGAGCGCGGAAGAAACCATAACTGTTACGGAAAAGCTTATCTATGAGACCGCAGATTTCAGCGGCGATTACAACCCAATCCATACTTCCAAGGACTATGCGGAAAAGACGCGTTTCAAAGGAAGGATTGCCCACAGTTTGGTCTGTGAGGCGCTTACATCAAAGTTGATCGGGATGAAGCTGCCAGGAGCGGGAGCCGTTTTTATTACCATGAGTTTCGTCTGCACGAAGCCGGTATTTATCGGAGATGAGATCACGGCAACGGCAACTATCAAAGCGATTGACGAGGAGCGGGACATATTGGATATGCAGGTGCAATGCCGCAATCAACGGGACGAAGTGGTGGTAGAATGCGAGACCAGGGTGCTATATCTGGGACCGGAAGAAGATTATATTAAGGACGAAGAGTATATTAATTGATTGGAATATGCAAATCGATCGGCAATGGTAACTCGTGATTTGGGCAAACCTCCGGTTCGGTGCCAAAGGGCATTGGCCGGAGGTTTTGGAAATATTAGTAAAGAGATAATGGATTTTTGATCCAGGATAGGATATGATTGAAACATAATAAGGAGAAATCGCGTCTTACTAGCGATTGGATATGTCAATAGGTCGCATTTTGTTGCATTATCTAGGTTCTAGGTCGCACCTTGTTGCATTATCTGCGACGGGAGGGCTATAACGCGGAGGATGGGTGTGCTGTTAAAAACGAACAGCACCTGTTCCGGTGCCTATGTCCCACTGGACGTGTCCACTGCAAGAACGGCCGCGCCGCATTGACAATATTGACCATGAAAAATTGGCAATGAAAATGAAAGGTGCTCCGGGTTGCGTCCTATTGAACACAAAATATTACCAGGAAGAACCATACTATTTTATTTAGCAAGCATCAAAGCACAGTGATATAAAGGGGGTAAATAGTTTGGGGTTCAAATTGTTTAAGAAGTTGGGCTGTCTAGCATTGGTAGTAGCCCTCGTTTTTTTGGTTTTCCCCGCCGGGACAGAAAGCTACGGCGCGTCCAGTTTCAAGGACATCAGAGGCCACTGGGCGGAGCAGTACATTGAAAGGGCGGTGGCTCAAGGAATCATCAAAGGCTATACGGATGGCAGATTCCTTCCCGATGAGAAAGTCTCCCGAGCTGAATTCATCAGTATGATAAACCGTGCGCTTGGCAACACGTCCACAGGAAAAATTAATTTCAGTGACGTTTCCAGCGGGGCCTGGTATTATGGCGATGTGGCCAAAGCCGTGACTGCCGGCTTTGTCAGCGGTTTTGATGACGGCACATTCAGGCCCAATAACAAGATCACCCGTCAGGAAGCTGCGGTGATGCTGGCCAGAATCGTACCCACCTACGGATACAGCGCGAACTTGAGCCGGTTTGCCGATTACCGGTCCATTGCGGACTGGGCATACACGGCTATGTCCAAAGTGTGCGGGAAAGGCTACATTTCCGGATATACCGACGGAATGATTCACCCCTTAGACTCCCTTACCAGAGCGCAGGCAGCAAAGATTATCAGCGATATCGTACTAAAAGAGACCATTGTCACTTCCGATCCTGTGGTTAAAAAGGACGGGACGAAGCTTTCCGGCAGGATTTATTCCAACAATGTGACCATTCACAAGGATTTGGACGACGGGGATGCCACAATTGAGAACTGCGTTATCCTGGGCAAGCTCATTGTTCAGGGCGGCGGCGATGATTCCATTACCGTGAACAATTCCCGGATTGCCAACGCGGTGGTGGACCGGTCGGCGGATTCCGTCAGATTGATCGCAAAAGGCGAAACGGCAATATTAAATACACAAGGTTCCAGGGATTTCACCCTTCAGACCACAAGCCTTGCCGGCGGCGCCTTCGGGCCAGGCTTTGAGCGGGTCAGCTTTACTTCCTCCGCGACAGGCACCCTCCAGGGAAACTTCCCTTATGTTTCCATTGACGGCTCCTCCGCTGAGTTGCGGCTGATTTCCGGAACTATTACCACTCTTGATGTGAGCAGTTCGGGGCGCAGGTCCGACATTACGGTAGATAGCAAAGCCACCGTGAGCCAGGTTAACGTCTACGGAGAGTCGTATTTCCACGGAACAGGTACAATTTCCAAAATGGATGTATACGCAAAGGGCGTGACATACGAGACCAAGCCGAAGAAATGGACAATTCACTCCGGCGGTGAAACACCCACTCACAAAGATCCGGAGCTTACCATAACTATCGATCCGCCCCACGGCGAGACCGGTGTTTATCTGGACACTAAAATTACCCTCACTTTTAACTCTGCCATGAGGGAAGAGGACGGCAGTTCCATTACTAATTCGGAGATTCCTGACATAGTCACCATTCGGAAGGGCTCTTCCAGCGGGAGCAAAGTGGATTATACGGCAACCATTAATTCTGCCAAAACGGTGATGACCCTTACGCCTAAGTCGCTTCTGGAGGAAAAAACCCGGTATTATGTCATCGTGAAAGCTGGCTCCATGATTGAAGCCGACGGTAATGAGAACGAAGGAGAGACCTTCTATTTTACTACGGGAACAAAGACTGAAAAGCTGGTGGTGACTTACTCGCCGGCGGACGGAGCAACGGGTGTGCCGGTGAACACAAGGCGTTTCACCATCACATTTTCCGAGGCTGTGAAGAAGTATAGTGGGAGCACCATTTCCACAAATGACAGTTACCTGAAAAGCGATGTGGTTTATTTTAAAAGGGCGGGCAAAAACGTAAGCACTTCGGACTACAGCGTTTCCATTGACAGCAATAAAACCAAGATTACCATAACCTTAGCCAATGATTACAGCCTGGACCTCAATACAAAATATACCGTGGAAATCCGAGGTTCAAAGCTGAAGACGTCGGACGGGGAAACCGTGCCGGCTTCAAGCGCCAGTTGGACCACGGCGGGGACGCCTGTGCTGAGCAACTACAGCACCGAACCCGGTGATCAGTCTGTGGTTTTCAAGGCTACTCCTAATGTAAGCGGCAAGATCTATGCTGTGCTGCTTGACAGCAATGCAAGCGCGCCTACCGCCGCACGGATTAAAGAAGGCAAGGATGCGTCGGGGAATACGGCTATCGCAGCGGTAAATGCGTCGGTGACTGCCGGAAAAGCAGCAACTTTGACACTGTCGGGAGACAAAATATTCAGAGATACGGAGTACAAGGTCTTCGCCGTATTGTATGACGGAAACAACAACGCGTCTTCCGTGGTCAGCAAATCGGTAAGGACGGAGCCCTTGAAACTGAAGTCCCTTGAGGTGGTGCCTGGCACGGGGACTTCCAATGTTCTCACCGGATTCGACTCGGATAAGACGGATTACGGTACGAAAGTTGTGCCTAACGGAACTAAATTTGTAAGAGTAAAAGCGGAACCGGAGGGTTCTCTCTTTTCCGGGCCTCTTCCTGTGATGATAAACGGTGATAGAACAATCGAGAAGGATATTTCTTTGGATGCCGAAGGCAAGGCAACAATTACTGTTGTCGTGCAGGAGGAAGGCAAGCGAAGCGTAACGTATAAAGTTGCGGTCAAGGAAGCCGGAAGTGCAGATCTTGACAGCATGACTATAAATGGAGTGTCTTACAATCCGGCATCGGGAACTCCTTACAGTATCGTTAAAGATTGGGTAAAGATAGAGCTGGTTATTAATGCAAAAGAGGATGACGCAACGATTATAATAAAAGGAGAAGACGAGCCGGTCGCATCGGGAGCTAAGATAGTTCTGACCATTGGACCGGAAGTAAATGAATTGGAATTTACAATTATGTCTTCTGACGGACTTGACAAGAAGTCCTACAAGATCTCATTTAATCGGATAGAGCCTGAGCCCGATTCGGAGTCGAAACCGGATTCCTCCGGGAGTGACTCGATCGGGCCTGATTCCGCTCCAGGTTCTGAGGGCGATTCAATCTGAGCCGATTCCTCCGATTCCGGTTCGTTCGAGTGAAAAATATGTGACAGATTTGAATTTGGCCGGTGAATAAACCGGATGAGGACGGGTATCAGTAGTATAAATTAATGATATTAGTAGTCCGCGAAAGAATGAGAGGGTTGGAAAATGAGCTGGAAGTTTGTATTATCACTGCTCTTTGCGCTGGTGGTGGCAGTTTTCGCGATTCAAAATGCGGCGGCTGTGGATGTGCAATTCCTGAAATGGGAAGTTAGCATCTCTCAGGCTTTAATCGTACTGATAGCGGCTATAATCGGAGCGCTAATAGTGCTGCTCCTGAGCCTGGTAAAACAGGTTAAGCTAATGGCCGGCATTCGCGCCGAAAAGAAGACGGCGACCTCTTTGGAAAGTGAAAACAGAGAGTTAAAAGAGAAGCTGAGCCGGGTTTTGGCAGAGCTCGAAGCGTTGAAGCAGGACGCCCCATCGGAGGAACAGAGGGCATCGGAGGAAACGCAGACGACCGCGGGGGCAGAAGGGGAAGATGCAACCCAATCAGCCAACCCATCCGGGAAATAACAGAAAGATATTAGTAATAGGGAAATATCTTAACGTTAACTAATTTTAGCGTTTTAAAAAAATTCTAGTTGATTTTTTGGCCTTAAAAGGGAAAAAAGAGCATTTTATTGAACTAAATCAACTAAAAATAGCGAATTTGCCAAAAAGTTGACTTCTTCGCAAAGTCAATTTTTTTTGTATTCTTAATTATATTTGCTGATTCGGAACAAAAGCAGGTACTGTATTTTACATTGTATGGAAAGTTATAAAAAGTTGGGGCGGTAGGAGGCCGCCCCATATTTCGCAGGGAGCACAAGTTTGTAAAAAGTGTCAGACACCAAATACAGACACCAAATACACAAGTTAGGGCGGCAGGAGGCCGCCCCTTATTATTTATAAACTGCTTTTAGAAGAAGCAGCAATGGTGTCTGGTACAGCATCGGCTTCTTTTGTTAAAGTCACAGCAGCTGCCGCAGCAATGGCCTACTGCAACACCTATAATAAATGGGATTATAGGCATACTACCAACCTCCCTTCGCTGTTATACCAGTATATGTCGAAACAGATTGTGGCGTTCCGACAAGCTGGTGCGTTAGGTTTTTTAAACTGTAAGCGTTGTTACTATACCGGCCGCATATCGTAAGCATAAACCTCCTTAAAATGGTAAACCTATGGGCATGGAAAAAGTTTCATGCGGAGGTGAGGTAAAAAATGGGCGTAAATAGAAAAAATGCAGACACAGATAGGGAAAGTATAGACACAAATGAAGAGAAAAAAGCGAGTTCGGATGAAGTGATGCGGGAGAAACCTCGGAGTTACACACCGAGAGAATCTCTGTGGACAGCCACCTGCCAGATCGACAAAAGAGAGGCCTTACAAGTCGAGGAATCTATAGAGGTGGAGGCGGTAGTGATCGGAGCAGGGCTTGCAGGCGTTCTTACAGCGTACATGTTGCAGCAAAAGGGCGTCGACACCATCGTGCTCGAATCCAATCGCATCGGCAGCGGCGTCACCAGGTATACTACCGCTAAGATCACATCCCAACACAATTTGATTTATGACAGGCTGATCTCTGATTTTGGGATGGAAAAAGCGCGTCAATATGCCGTCGCCAACCAGCGGGCCATCGATTTTTTCAGGAAGTTCGTTCAGGAGAAGGCCATCGATTGTCAGTTAGAGGATAAACCTGCCTACCTTTATACTTTGCAAAAGGACAAGGTCAAGCAGCTCGAAAAGGAGTCGGAGGCGGCAACTAAACTCGGCATTCCCAACGCAGTGCTGCAAAGCTGGGAAATGACCGCAGAAAACGGATGGGGATTGCCGTTTATCGCGGAGGCTGCTTTGAGGTTTGACGGGCAGGCCCAGTATCATCCGTTAAAATTCCTCAAGGCCATGGCCCAGGGGCTCAAGATCTATGAAGACACCAGGGTTCTGGATATGCAGCTGAGAGGGAGCGCAACGGCTCCCCAGGAATCGGAAAAAAGCATTTTAACCACCAACCGTGGGGCAATCACCGCCCAACATGTGGTGTTTGCCTGTCATTATCCGTTTTTAGTAGTCTTGCCCGGTTATTATTTCGCTCGTTTATACCAGGACAGGGCTTACGTGTTGGCCCTGGCAGGGTGCCCTCAGGTGAACGGGCTCTATCTTTCTATCGACCAAGAAGGTTGGTCTTTCCGAAATTACAAGGATTTCCTGCTGCTGGCGGGTGGCAGCCACAGGACGGGTGAAAACGAAAAGGGCGGAAATTATCAGAGCCTGAGGATTGCCGCGAAAGAGTGGTTTCCGGAATCCACTGAGCGGTATGCATGGTCCACCCAGGACTGCATGCCTTTGGACGGAGTGCCGTACATCGGTCAGTATGCTGCCGACAGGCCGAACTGGTATGTGGCCACCGGATTTCAGAAGTGGGGAATGACCAGCTCCATGATTGCGGCGGATATTATTTCTTCAATGATTACGAGGAGACCTTTTGAAATAGCCACGGAGGGAGCGGATATATTCTCACCTCAACGCTTTACGGTTCCCGTGTCAGCAGAGGAGCTCTGGAAAGATGTGAAGACCATCGGCGGCGGCCTTCTCCGCGAGATTTTTTCGTTTCCCGAGGAGGAGGCGGCAGACATCAAACGTGGCCACGGAGGCGTGGTGGAGTACAAGGGAGAAAAACTCGGAGTCTTCCGGGATGAAGAGGGCAGGCTGCACAAAGTTTCCACCAAGTGCCAGCATATGGGATGTCAGCTGGCCTGGAATCCGGAGGAACGAAGCTGGGATTGCCCATGCCACGGCTCCCGGTTCGATATTTATGGAGATGTGATCAGCGGCCCCGCCGTGAAGCCGTTGGAACGGGAATAAAACCGTAGAAGTTGGCCGCGATGCGGTGAAGGCGGAATTAGAAAGGGTTGCGAGAAACGGAAAAAAATAGTACTATAAAATTGCACCTCCCGGATTATTTCCAGGAGGTGCAGTGCAGCAAATTGGCTATTTAGCATTGTTCAATTTTTGAACGATGGCAGGTGTGCAAAAAATCAATTAATGCATGGCAGGGTTGCACAGTTGTTACATATTTTTGCAAATAATCCTGCACTACTTGAAATTTTGCACAGATTCCTCATGCAACAAAAGTTGTAAAAAGTGTCAGACACCAAATACAAGACACCAAATACAGCAGCAGCTCTGTTGCTCCGGTTTGATATCACAGCACTCCGGTCATTCGAGTCTCGAGTCAGAGGTTTTCAGGGTTGAGTTACGGAAAAAGGGGAGGCCAATCATGAGAGATAGTTCGGCAGCAAATCGAGTTCGCATCGACTTGGGCGGTTCTTTGTTGAGTTTCGTTCAGATTGAAAGCATGAAAAGCCACTTGGCCGCGGGACAACAACGGTTGGAATCGCCTGGGGAAGATTTCACAGGCTGGGTCCGGTTGCCGAAGGAATTTAACAAACAGGAACTTCGGCGAATAAAAGAAACTGCGGAAGCCATTCGGCACAAATGCGATGCTTTTGTTGTAATCGGCATCGGGGGTTCCTATCTTGGAGCCAGAGCCGCCATTGAAATGCTTGCAGACAAAGGAGCGGGACCTGCCGTATATTATGCGGGGCACAACGTCAGCGGTACATACCATGCGAAGTTGCTTGAGGAGCTTCAGGGCAAGGATGTTTGCATCTGCGTGATTTCCAAATCCGGAACCACTATAGAATCGAACATCGCCTTCGCGCTGTTAAAGGATTTACTGGCCGAAAAATACGGAAAAGAAAAAGCTGCCGAGAGGATTTATGCGATAACGGATCCAAAGAGCGGAACCCTTCGCCAGGAGGCGGAGCGGGAAGGTTATGAGAGTTTTGCGGTTCCGGAAAATATCGGCGGGCGTTATTCTGTTTTAACTCCGGTGGGGCTTCTGCCTATCAGCGTGGCAGGAATCGATATCGATGCAATGCTTTCAGGTGCGGCGGAGATTTCGGATCCACTGCCTTTTGAAGAGGATGGAGCGGCGCAGTATGCGGCGGCGCGAAACCTGTTGTTTTCAATGGGAAAGGTGATTGAGATTTTCGAAATATGCGAGCCCGGTATGGAGTATTTTTCTGAATGGCTCAAGCAGCTTTTTGGTGAGAGCGAGGGAAAGCAGGGAAAAGGAATTTTTCCGGCGTCACTGCAGCTTTCCACGGATCTTCACTCATTAGGTCAATTCTTGCAAGAGGGAAATCAGATTTTCTTCGAAACCATTTTGAATGTAGAATCGCCACCCAGGGATATGGTTGTTCCAGAGAGTGCGGACGAGTCCCTTGCGGGACTTTCCATGAATCAAGTGAACCGGGCTGTGGTTCTTGGATCCATGAATCAAGTGAACCGGGCTGTGGTTCTTGGAATGATGGCCGCCCACCAAAAAGCCGGCATTCCCATGATTCGGGTGGATGTACCGGCAATGACTCCCTATTATTTTGGTCAGTTGGTATATTTCTTTGAGAGGGCCTGCACTCTTTCCGGGTACCTGGCAGGGGTGAATCCCTTCGACCAGCCGGGAGTGGAGAAATACAAAGCAGAAATGAGAAAAATATTATCTAAGTTGTAAAAGGTGCCAGACACCAAAAGCAAGACACCCAAAGAAATTAGTTTTATGTTTTGGAGCGTAGAGTTGCGCTCCAGCGAGTACAAGCAAGTGCCAACCGGGCAGGACGGGCCGTCTAAATAGTACGGCACGCAGCGCGTAGCTTCTTCGAGCGGGAGAGCAACTCTACGCTCCGAAACAAGATTCAATAATTGTAAAAAGTGTCAGACACCAAATACAAGACACCAAATGCAATTTTTTTTCGGACCAAAGTTGTAAAAAGTGTCAGACACCAAATACAGACACCAAATACAACGGACACCAAATAAAGTGATGAAAGGATGAGAGTTATGGCGATGGTTAAGTTTGAAAAGAAGGATCAGGTCGGATTGATTAAGATTGACCGGCCGGAGGCGTTGAATGCTTTAAATGCAGAGGTGCTGGTGGATCTGGATAAGGCAGTAGATGCAGCGGATGCGGATCCGGAAGTCCTGGTTCTGGTTATAACCGGAGAAGGAAAAGCCTTTGTGGCGGGAGCCGACATTGCCGGAATGCATCCGTTGGATGAAAGAGGCGGTTACGAGTGGGGCAGGCTCGGCCAAAAAGTGTTCCGCAAGATCGAGACGCTGAAAAAGCCCGTCATTGCGGCAGTGAACGGGTATGCCCTTGGGGGCGGCTGCGAGCTGGCCATGGCTTGCGATATCCGCATTGCAGGGGCCAAGGCGAAATTTGGCCAGCCCGAGGTAGGCCTGGGAATTACGCCGGGTTACTCGGGAACACAGAGGCTACCTCGGCTCGTCGGCAAGGCAAAAGCCATGGAGCTGATCCTTACAGGGGAGATTATCGATGCCGACGAGGCAGCCGCCATCGGTCTGGTCAACAAGGTGGTCCCACAGGAATCCCTGTTGGACGAAGCCTTTGCACTGGCAGGAAAGATCGCAAAAAATGCCCCGATTGCAGTGGCCTATTCTAAGAAAGCCATCGTAAAAGGCTTAGAGTGCAATGATATGAACGAAGCTATTGAGGTTGAAGCAAAGCTCTTCGGAAAGTGCTTCAGCACAGAGGACCAGAAAGAGGGAATGGGCGCATTCTTAGAGAAGAGAAAACCGGTGTTTAAAGGTAAATAAAAATTCTCAGGAAGCAGCCCGGGATTAATAAAAGCGGGTAATCAAATGCCATCGGGGGTTTGAGGGCAAGCCATATTAAAACTTGAGACGCGGGTCAAGTAAAATAAAGACTGAGACCAGGCTATGGCCCGAACTCAAAGGAGCTCAAAGGAAAAACTGTAATAAGAACGCTGACAATAGTTACCCGAAGGCAAATACCCTGTGGCAGACTATTTTGTATCTGGTAATAGCCCGTAAAATATTATACAATAATTTACGGTTGAGATAATAAAGCCTTAAAGAAAAATAGGAGGATGTCATATGAAAAAAATAGGTGTATTAGGCACCGGTACAATGGGTGCGGGAATCATTCAAGTGTTGGCCCAAAACGGTTATGAAGTCGTGCTTCGCGCAAGAAGACAGACATCCGTTGACAACGGAATTGCAACCGTCGAAAAGAATCTGGACAGACTTATTAAAAAGGAAAAATTAACCCCTGAGCAGAAGGCTGAAATCATGGGGCGGATCACAGGCTCCACAGATCTTTCCATCATAAAGGATGCAGATCTGGTCATCGAAGCGGCCACCGAAGATATGGAAGCCAAAAAAGCTCTCTTCGCAGAACTGGATGAGCTTTTGAGACCTGAAGTAATCATCGCTACGAACACGTCTTCACTTTCAATTACGGAAATAGCAGCGGCAACCAAGCGGCCCGACAAGATCATCGGCATGCATTTCTTCAACCCCGTTCCCGTGATGAAGCTGGTTGAGATCATCAAGGGAATCGCCACATCCGAAGAGACAAAAGATGCCATCGTCAAACTGTCGGAATCTCTGGGCAAAACTCCCGTCCAGGTTGAAGAGGCTCCCGGATTTGTCGTCAATCGCATCTTGATCCCCATGATCAACGAAGCTATCGGCATTTTGGCTGACGGCGTTGCCAAGGCAGAAGACATCGATGCGGCCATGAAACTGGGCGCCAACCACCCGATGGGTCCGTTGGAGTTGGCCGATCTCATCGGTTTGGACGTATGCCTTGCAATCATGGAAGTTCTGTACACCGAGTTCGGCGATCCCAAGTACAGACCTCATACTCTGCTGAAGAAGATGGTTCGCGGAAACAAACTGGGAAGAAAGACCGGCGTAGGATTCTACGATTACAGCAAATAAAACTTGCGCAAAGGTTTAAAATCCGATACAATAAACTATTAAGGGACAAGGTGGTTCACCTTGTCCTCTCTTATGAAAACAGGGAACAAATCGCTCAAATTATCGTCATACATATCATAACAGGATGCGGCATTTATGAAAGCAATTATGAAAGTATTTATCAAACACTTTTTTATATGGTTGGTCATCTTCACCGTAATCATCACCCCCGCCACCTACACGCTGAACAAGCTGGGGGCGGTTCGCGTGTTTCAGGGAACCGAAACCATCATGGACGAGTTAGTCCTGGATGCCCTTGTGGATCCAAAAAGTTCGTTCTTTGAAGCTTTCCGCGATTCCAAGCGGGCCAATGTGCTTCTTCTCGGTGTAAACGACGGGCTTACCGACACCATCATGCTGGTTAGCTACGACATGGAAAACCAGCACGTGGATATAATATCGGTTCCGCGGGATACATACTATGAGCGCAAGGGGGTCTCCTCGCCGGGCTCTCTCAAAATCAATGCAATTTACAAAAAAGACGGCGCGGTGGGGACGGCCAGGGCAGTAAGCGATGTACTGTTGGGAATCCCCATACATTATTACGCCGTAATCACCTATGACGGAATCGGGAGAATTGTGGATTCTATCGGGGGCGTGCCCATGGATATTCCGTTCCACATGTACTATAAAGACCCGACGGACGAACCGCCTCTGTACATAGACATACCGAAGGGACCCATCATACTCGACTCAAGCAATGTAGAGCAATTCCTCCGCTTCCGCAAGGGCAGCCCAGGCTATCCGGGCTATCCCGACGGTGATATCGGCCGGATAAAAGCCCAGCAGGAATTCATGAAATCCGCATTTAAACAGGCTTTGGGGTTCCAATTGCCCAAAGTCGCCAAGACGGTGATTCAAAACGTGGATTCGGATCTGCCTCTCTCCATGGCCTTGAAAATCGTGGCGAAAGCCCCGGGACTTAAAGGTGAAGATATACAAACCTGGCTTACTCCCGGAAAATCCGGCATGAAAAACGGAGCATCCTATTGGTGGGTGGACAAGGAAGCGATAGAAGAAATGTTGATGGAAATTTACTCCATTGAAACGGAAGAGCAACAATCCGAAGAACAGGTTGAATAGCAGCAATATTGCTTTTCTTTTCCGTTAAAGTAGTATAAAATATTTAAACATCGGAATTCTATTTTCAGGGTTCCCTGTTAAGAATTCGTTTGAGAAAAAATTCCCTTTGTGAGAAGATTCTTTTAAGAAAAGAATTTGTTTAAAAGGATTCTGTAACGAGAAAAAGGTTCGGTCTTTAAAAGGTCCGCCAGTTACCCCTCGAATGTGAAAATATTAGTGAAGGAACGGTCATCTGTCGATGAAAAAAACGCGTACGCGTAACAGAGCTGAGAGCTCTCCGCATAAAAAAAACTTCATAACTTTCATAAGTTACTTTCTGGTTTTCTTTATCCTTGCAACCGGCGGGTTCGTGGCTGCGGGAAAGGCTATTAAAGAAGTCGGCGAAAGCCCCATGTTTGGAGAAACGGAAACGAACCTGATGGACGATATGCCTGTGCTGGTCAGCAAGGACAGCATCTTCTTTGAAGCGTTCAAGGACAAAAACAGGATCAACGTGCTTCTGATGGGATTTAACCAGAATCTTGCCGACACCATCATGGTGGTGAGCTTCGACTACGAGGCCAAGCACGTGGACCTGATATCCATACCCAGGGACACCTATTATTATCGCGAAGAGTACAAGTACAGCCCCGGCTTTCTGAAAATCAACGCTATATATCAGAAAACAAAAGAACCTTTGGAGACGGCCATAGCGGTGAGCGAAATTTTATTGGGCATGCCCCTTCACTTCTATGCCATCGTAGACTACGACGGGATAAAGGAAATTGTGGATACCATGGGCGGGGTGCCCATGCATATACCTTTTCATATGAAGTATACGGATATTACGGACAAACCACCCTTGTATATCGATATCCCGGCGGGAGACCAGGTACTGGATGGTGAGCATGCAGTTCAGTTCCTCCGTTACCGCAAGGGCTATAGAGAGGGTGACCTGGGCCGGGTTAAGGCCCAACAGGAATTCATGAAATCCGCTTTCAAGCAGATGCTGGGTTTCGATTTGCCCAAGATCGCCAGGGTGATTCTACAAAACGTGGAATCCGATATCGATTTGGGCACGGCCATGAAGATCGCAACAAAAGCTATAGGCATAAAACCGGATGACATTACTACCTACGTGATGCCCCACACCCTTCAGGACGAAGCGCCTTACTACGTTTATCCCGACAGCAAGGGCATCGCAGAAGTGATTACGGAGATTTACTCTATTGAAGCCGAACCGGAGCCGGGGACGGAAAGTGAGAGTGAGTCTGAAACGGACTCCGGGTCTTCGAATTAAGCAGTTTCGAATTAAGTAGTAAGATTGAAAGAGGATCACTATGTTTAAAAAAATCTTTTTAATTATCCTTTCGGTCTTTATTATCACCACTGTTTCCCCGCTTACCGTTGCCGGAGAGTTTGCCCATGGGGCCTCCCGGTATAGCTTTACCGACGTATCTTCCAATTACTGGGGATATCAATACATCACCTTTTCAGCGGAAGTGGGAATCGTGAGCGGCTATCCCATGGAGGACGGCAGCTACCAGTT
>CZCB01003470.1_pt1 | contig 15517 bp, 14 predicted proteins | sample 591991 | NCBI WGS metagenome assembly CZCB01 (sample SAMEA3556809, study PRJEB10932) | anaerobic digester metagenome | reverse complement strand
GCTAAAGAAATGGGCATGGATTTAAGATTCCAGCGAGGTTGTTTGGCCGGCACTTCATATTGTATTATCAGTCCTAAAGGTGAGGTACAGCCCTGTGCTTATTTAAACATTTCTATAGGTAATGTGCGGGAGACTCCTTTCAGTCAAATTTGGGCAGAAAGTCCGGTGTTTAAGGAGCTACGTTCTTTAAATTATAAAGGCGGTTGTGGCCGTTGTAAATATAAACTTGCTTGCGGTGGTTGCCGGGCTCGAGCCGCTTTTTATAATAATGGTGATTATATGGCAGAAGAACCTTGGTGTTTATATCAGGGACGCACAGGATATTAAATAATCCAGGGAGGGGATGTCATGGAAAAAAGTTTTGAAAAGTCCCAAAAGCTATATGAAGAAGCGCAAAAATATATACCCGGCGGTGTTAACAGTCCCGTAAGGGCTTTTAAAGCTGTCGGCGAACATCCGCTCTTCATAAGTCGCGGATATGGCTCGAAAATTGTGGATGTGGACGGAAACGAATATATTGATTACGTAGCCTCCTACGGTCCTTTGATTTTAGGTCACTGTCACCCTATAGTTGTAGAAGCGCTACAAGAAGTATTAAATAAAGGAACCAGTTTCGGTGCTCCCACGGAAATAGAAACAGAATTGGCTCAAATGATAGTACAAGCAATACCTTCAATAGAAATGGTACGCATGGTTAACTCCGGTACTGAAGCAACTATGAGTGCCTTAAGGTTAGCCAGAGCTTATACTAAAAGGGAAAAAATTGTGAAGTTTGAAGGTTGTTACCATGGACATGCAGATGCTTTATTAATTAAAGCCGGTTCGGGTGCCTTGACTTTCGGTGTGCCTTCCAGTCCAGGTGTTTCAACTGACATTGCTAAAAACACCATTACAGCCAGATTTAATGATTTAGAAGGATTAGAAAGGATATTTGCTGAATTCGGTGAGGAAATTGCCGGGGTAATTGTTGAACCGGTGCCCGGAAATATGGGAACTATTATTCCGGAGCCAGGATTTTTAGAAGGTTTGCGGAAATTAACAAAAGAATACGGTTCATTATTAATTTTTGATGAAGTAATGAGCGGTTTTCGGGTAGCCTGGGGAGGAGCCCAAAACCTTTATGATATTCAACCAGATTTAACCTGTTTAGGTAAGGTAATCGGTGGTGGTTTACCGGTAGGAGCTTATGGTGGTAGGAAAGAAATAATGGAAAACATTGCCCCGCAAGGACCGGTTTATCAAGCAGGGACCTTATCCGGTAACCCATTAGCTATGGCGGCTGGTTTAGCTACTTTGAAAGAAATCAATAATCATGAGGTTTATGAAAAACTGGATAAATTGGGCGAAAAGTTAGTTAAAGGTTTAGAAAAAGCTGCAGAAAAGGTAGGAATTAAAGTCTGTATTAATAGAATAGGTTCTATGGTTTGTACATTCTTTACAGGCGAAAAAGTAAGAGATTATCGTACAGCTACCAGTTCCAATTTGAATCAATTCAAAGCTTTCTTTCAGGCAATGCTATCTCAGGGTATCTATTTGCCTCCATCACAATTTGAGACCTTTTTCATTTCCCTGGCCCATACGGAAGAAGACATTGAAAAAACTATTGAAGCCAGTGAAGTGGCTTTTAAAGTCGCCCAAAATCAATAAATTGTTAATAGCACTTAGTTTTTCTAAGTGCTATCTTTCATCACAAGAAAATATTGGATTAGGGGAGAAAAGAGGTTTGAGTACATATGAGAATTTTCTCGCAAAATTAAATAAACAGTTAGACATAGATTTAATCGGTTATAAAAGACCCCAGATGGAAAGACGTATAAACAGTCTGATGAGAACTTTACAAATAAAAAATTACGATGAGTTTATTGAAAAAATGAAAAGTGACCCGGCAATTTTGAAGCGTTTTTTACAGCACCTGACAATCAATGTATCTGAATTCTTTCGTAATCCCAGCCAGTGGGAGGTCCTGAGAGAAAAAATTATTCCTTTACTTTTAGCGAATAGTAAAGATTTAAGAATTTGGAGCGCTGGTTGTTCCACGGGAGAGGAACCATATAGTTTAGCCATACTCTTAAAAGAATATTTCCCTTATGTTAAATATTCCCTTTTAGCTACGGACTTTGATATTCAGGTTTTAGAAAAAGCGAAGGCAGGGGTTTACTCTTCGAATGAAGTTAGCGGAGTACCTCCTAAATTAATCAATAAATATTTTCTGAAAGATAATGATGTTTTTCAAATAAAGCCTGAATTAAAAAAGGATATTATCTTTAAAAGGCATAATTTATTAAGAGACCCTTTTTCAACAAATTTTGACTTAATAGTTTGTCGGAATGTGGTTATATATTTCACGGAAGAGACAAAGAATATTTTATATCGAAAATTTTATGCCTCTTTAAAGAGTAAGGGTGTATTATTTACGGGAAGTACAGAACAGATCATGCAAGCCAGAGAAATTGGTTTTACTTCTCCGGCAATCTTTTTTTATCAAAAAACTTAAGGGAGGGTGTAAAAAGTGCCAATTTTAGAATTATCGAATAAAAAGCCTCAGATTTCTGATAATACTTTTATTGCGGAAAATGCTCAGGTTATAGGTGAAGTTATAATTAAAGAAGGAGCCAGTATTTGGTTTAATTGTGTTTTAAGAGGTGATGTTGATAAGATCGAAATTGGTCACAACACTAATATCCAAGACGGAACTATCATTCACTGTGACCCGGGGTTTCCCACTATAGTCGGTGATCATGTAACAGTAGGACATGGGGCAATTCTGCATGCTTGTACTATTAAAGATAAGGTATTAATTGGCATGGGAGCTATTGTTTTAGATGAGGCGGAAATAGGGGAAGGGGCGGTTGTAGCCGCGGGTGCAGTTGTTACACCAGGTACAAAGGTTCCTCCTAATACGTTAGTGGCGGGTATCCCGGCCAAACCTATAAAAGTTCTTGACGAAAAGGAACAGGAAAAAAGGGTAAGTCATGCCTTACGTTATAGAAGTATTTGGAGTGAAATGTATTGAAAAGGAGTCCTAGGCAATGAAAAAAAAGAATAAACAAATATTTGCCCTGGATATTGGAACAAGATCAGTTATTGGTCTCCTATTAGAAAAGAGTGAGGAAAATTACTATTTAAAAGAAATAGTAATCCATGAACATGCCAATAGAGCAATGTTTGACGGTCAAATACATAATATACCTGAAGTCGGATCCTTAGTAAAAAAAGTTAAAAAAGAGTTAGAGGAAAAAACAAAAACAAAATTAAAAAAGGTTGCGGTAGCTGCAGCAGGAAGAGACCTAATTACAGTGAAGAGTACGGTTTCCCAGGAATTAAATGGTTACGAACTTATTAAAGAAGATGACATACTAAACTTAGAATTAAAAGCCGCGCAAGAAGCTCAAAAGACCTTAATTGAAAAATTCGGCACAAAAGATATTAATAGCTATTACTGTGTAGGTTACAGTGTGACTAAGTACTTCCTAGACGAGAGTGAAATAGTCAATTTACTTAACCAAAAAGGTAATAAAATCGGTTTAGAAATGGTAGTAGCTTTTTTGCCTAAAGTGGTAATCGAATCATTGCAGACTGTATTAACTGAATGCAAGTTAGAACTGGCCAGTATTACATTAGAACCCATAGCTGCTATCAACGCTATTCTACCCCCTACTATGCGTAAATTAAATCTGGCATTAGTTGATGTAGGTGCAGGTACATCTGATATTGCTATTTCTAAAGATGGGTCGGTAGTAGCCTATGGGATGGTGCCTTTGGCCGGGGATGAAATAACAGAGGCTTTATGTGAAAAATATTTATTGGATTTTAACGATGGGGAGATTTTAAAAAGAAATATAGAAGGAAATGAAGAAGAATATCTGGAATTTACAGATATTTTAGGTTTTGTTCAAAATATTAAACGTTCGGAAATAATAGATAATATCAGTTTTGCAGTTAAAAACTTAGCTCAAGAAATAGCACGAAAGATAATAGATTTAAACAGCAAGTCTCCTCAAGGGGTAATTTTAATCGGTGGCGGAAGTCGTACTCCCCTATTAGCCCAATATTTAGCAGAATTTCTTGGCTTACCTCAACAGCGGGTAGCTAGCCAAAAAGCATCTTCAATAAGAGAGATTGTAAACTTACCGGAAAATTATCAGGGTCCGGAAATTATAACACCACTGGGCATCGCTTTGACTTCTTTTAAATTCGTTAATTTGGGCTTTATTCCCGTTCAGGTTAACGGTTATCACTTAAATCTTTTGAATTTAGGAGAAAATACTGTATTTGATGCTTTATTGGCTGCAGGTATAGATGCAAATAAACTATACGGAAAACCAGGTTTGGCTTTAACTGTTGAAGTAAACGGTAAATTAAAATCTTTTCCCGGAACGTTAGGAACAAGAGCTAAAGTTAAAGTAAACGGAATAGAAGTATCTTTAGATACACCCTTAAAACCCAAGGATAAGGTAGAATTTTTTCCGGCAAAGGATGGCATAAACGGTAAGGCAAAAATAAAGGATTTATTACCTGAGCCAAACTTTATCAAAGTTAACGGAAAGAACAAAGAATTACCTTACCGTGTTTTGCTGGATGGTAAAGAAATAACATCTTTTGATGTAGAATTAAAAGACAACAGTAAAATATATATCCAGGAAATAACTCAAATTGCAGAACTGTTAGATAACTGGAAAATTAAAGATGATTTAAAGATTATAAATCTTAAAATTTTTAAAAACGGTCAACTGAAAAAAATAAGTTTTCCTAATTTCCAAATAATCCGAGGAGAAAAAATATTAGAATTACATGAGCAAGTTAAACCTAACGACAATATAACAATTCAAAAGATTAGAGAAGATTTTACCTTAAATTACGTTGTTGAAAAACTTGGTTTGGCCAAAGAGAGTAATTATCTTACGGTTAAAGTTAACGGGGAGTCCATAAAAATGAGCCTGGGTGGCGTCGAGTTTAAAGTTAACGGAAAAGTGGTAGACTTAAATTATTTGCTGCAAGATAATGACGAAATACAAATTAATCTTATACCTGCAAAAGAACCTATTTTGGTGGATATTTTTCCGGAAATTGACTTTAATCTTACTCCACCTCTTGGTAAAACCAGTTTGAAAATATTAAAAAATAATCAGCCGGCAGAATATACTTCACCTCTTCAGGAAGGTGATGAAATAACCTTATTATGGGAATAAAAATACCGCCTAGATCTGAGGCGGATTTTTTTTTGGCCTTCGTCCATTTTGCATTTTGGAGGAAAACAGTTTCTTCTGCCGAATTGTGATGGTGGAAGGGAGGTGAATCATTTGACTGATGTTATATCTACAAAATATTGTTTTTATAACGAAGTACCTATTCCAGAGCATTTAAAGAAAATGTTAAATCCGAAAGAATCTGCTTTGTTTGCAGTAAAAACTTTACGGGATGTTGCTGTTTTTACTAATAAGAGAATTTTAATTGCGGATAAGCAGGGGATTACAGGTAAAAAAATTGAATATTGTACAATTCCTTATAAATCAATTGTTGTATACTCTGTTGAAACAGCGGGAACATTTGATTTAGATGCTGAGATTAAGCTTGTTTTGTCAGGAGGAATCCGAATCGAATTACAATTTTTTAAGGATAAAAACATGCGGGAACTCTTATTTAAAGTAAATGATACTATTACAGAATTTGTATTATGAAAAAACTGGGTTTGTCACGTGAACCTCCTAACGTTTTTTACATCGTCCATAATGCTTCCAATTTGCTCAAAAACCCCATAATTTGTCTGAGCTAAAAATTTTATAAATAACGGAAAAAAACACCCCTTGGTGTCTAGGGGTGTTCTTGGTGCGGTAGAGAGGACTTGAACCTCCACGGAGTTGCCTCCACTAGAACCTGAATCTAGCGCGTCTGCCAATTCCGCCACTACCGCATATTTTTTTAACAGATTTAATTATAGATAATTTATGAAGGAGTGTCAATAGAAACCGGTTCCAAGACCAGCAGGAAAAAATGTTATTCATTAGAGGATTCTCTTATTACTTCTAGAATATAGTTACATTATATATTATATTAAGAATATTAAAAAAGAGGTGAAAAAAATGATTAAAAGGGCTGATGAATTAAAAAAAGTATTAGCAGAAAATTTCAGAGGCGGTAAAGGTCAAGTAGAAATGCTTCATCTTTTAGACCCGGAGAAAAATGAATTTAACGGAAAGGGCAGACTTTTCGCCAAAAACACCCTAAAACCAGGAACATCAATAGGATTACATAAACATGAAGGTGATTTCGAGATTTATTTTATACTTAAAGGAGAAGGGGCTTATAATGATAACGGAAATATGATAACGGTAAAAGCCGGTGATGTAACTTATACCGGAGATGGGGAAAGTCATTCTATTGAAAATATAGGTGATACTGATTTAGAATTTATTGCTTTGATTCTCTACAGTTAGTAACTTTTTGGAGATGAAATATATGGTAGATAAAGAATTTTTGGCTGATGAGGCTAAAAGAATAGCAATGAACTATTTTAAAGAAGGTTTAAATTGCGCAGAGTGTGTTCTACAAGCAATTATTGATGTGGGATTAATAAAAGATTTTCCTAAGGATATTGTGGCTTTAGCCACAGGTTTCGGAGGGGGCATAGGCTTATCAGGGAATCTCTGTGGTGCCTTATCAGGGGCCGTTCTGGCTGTTAGCTGTATTCATGGAAGAAAAAACCCTCTTGCTAAAGAAAATCCCAAAGAAAGGATCTTAGAACTGGATGGTGAACGGGGGGTTTATAGACTGTTTAATAATTTGCCCCGGGAATTTAAAGAACAATTTGGAGATGTTAATTGCGGAAAAATAGTAGAACCTTATGATTGGCAGAGCAAGGAACGTAGGAAAAATTGCCATAACATAATCGGTGAAAGTGCAAAATTAGCCGTTAAATGGATATTAATCGGGAATGAAGAGGGTTTTACACAACCTTTTGGCCCCAATGTGGCCGGAATCCAGAATTAAATAAGTTTAACCCGGGGTAAAGGTAAACTCCGGGTTTTCTTATTTGAAAGGCAAAACTAAGTGATAAAAATTAAAAATCTAAATAAAAGGCTTAGTGATGAAATAGTATCTTCCAGGATTATACTTATCCCTAACATGGAAGGAAAGGAAAAAGTACAAAAATCTAACCCGGATTTTTATATTTTAGTTGTATATTGGTAAAACTAGTACTAAAAATTTATTTGAACGAGGTTATACCCTAACATTTAAAACTAAAGCACCTTAATTAAAACTAATTTAAAAAAGGGGAGATAAATATGAATTTAAAAGGAAGTAAAACTTATGAAAATTTAATGAGGGCATTTGCGGGAGAAAGTCAGGCCAGAAACCGTTATAATATTGCTTCTGCGGCTGCAAAAAAGGAAGGATATCATGTAATAGGAGCCGTATTTGACTATACTGCGGACCAGGAGAGGTCTCATGCTAAAGTCTTTTATCAAAAACTAAAAGATTATGCCGGTGATAATATTAGCATTTCCGGGGCTTATCCCGTTGATGTTTATGAGGATACGGTTAAAGCTTTGAGAGCAGCCCAGCATAATGAGTTAGAAGAATGGGATGAAGTATATAAGAATTTTGCCAAAATAGCCAAAGAAGAAGGCTTTACGGAAATTGGAAATGTTTTTGAAAGTATAGCAAAAATTGAAAAAACTCACGCGGATAGATTTGGGAGACTGGCTGATGAAATAGAAAACGGAACAATATTCAAGAGGGATGAAGAAATTGCCTGGATGTGCACTGTATGCGGCAATATTCATGTGGGTAAAGAACCGCCAAAGGTTTGTTATGTATGTCAACATCCCCAAGGATTTTATATGCCATTTGCTGAATCATTTGCTGCAAAATAGTTTTAAAAAGCCTAGAGACAACTCTAGGCTTTAAATATAAGGAAAGTGGTAAAACTTATGAAAAAGCAGTTTTATAAAAATATTAAAATTTTCCAATTGTCTAATATTATTGATAATATACAATTAATTAGGTATATTTAATGAAAAAATAAAAAAATTATAAAAAGAGAGGGTGGTTTTTAAGTGAAAAAATATATTGCACTTATAATGTTTTTGTTATCCCTTTTATTTTTAATTACCGGTTGTAGTGAAAAGGAAATAAGCAATAATGAGCAGGAGGAAGATGGACTTTCCCTGGATTTGATTGAAGCAATATCAGAAGAGTGGAAGTCATCCGGACACCAATATGCTGTAACTGTTACCGCCGGAAGAGGCATCAATTGTGCAAGATGCCATGACGGAGTAGGGTATGCGGAGCAACTGGCTTATGCTGATGTTGATTTTTTACCGGAACATCAAGCTGGGATTGATTGTCAAGCATGTCATACAGGCTTCGGTAAGGAGCGAATTGATACAGGGTTAGCTGAATTGCCTTTTATGAGTGAGCCTTTTCAAGGGGGTAGTGGGGCTGTCTGTGCTTCTTGCCACAACGGCAATAATAATCCGGATACTTTATTTACCCAATCGGAAGCTGGTGAACTAACAAGATATTCTTACCCACATTATGGAATGAATTCAGCCTTATTAACGGGGCAAGGTGGAATGGAAATTCCGGGAGAGGAATATCTGGTATCAATAGCTCATTCTACTATTGAAGACAGTTGTGTTACTTGTCATATGCCGGTAACCGAGGAGGGCTACAAAAGTCATACTTTTAAGGCTGATCTAAAATACTTTGATCAGACCTGTGGTAGTTGCCATGTTGATCAAACGGAAAAGACCTTTAATATTGGCGGTTTACAAGATGAAATTAAAGAGAAACTGAATAAATTGGAAAAAGCGATTTTGGATGCTACCGGAGCGGTAAAAATTGAAACCGGTGGTGGAGCTTTCACTTATTATGATGCCCAAGGCAATGTAATAACTGATATTCCTCATGAGGCTTATGTGGCAACTTACAATTGGAGACTGGTAGCTGAAGATGGTAGCTTTGGTGTACACAATCCCTTGTATGCAAAATCACTTTTAGAAAAGTCCTATAATTATTTAACAGGAGAAGATTTGTAATTATGGGTAATAGGTGGAGGTGATTTTATGAAGAAAATGACCAGAAGAGAGTTTCTCAGATATTCCGGACTAACAGGTCTGTTAATTCTTTCAGGTAAAGGAGTTAGTTTAGTCGGACTGGCAGATACTTTAGAAGCCGGAGAAACCCAAGTAAATCCTTCTAATGCAAAGGTTAGATACGGTATGTTTATCGATTTGGAAAAATGTATTGGTTGTAATGCTTGTACTATGGCTTGTATTAAAGAAAATCAGTTGCCGGAGGGCATAACTCCTAATAGGGTATTAAAAATGAAAATCGGTGAAGGGGATAATGTTCGGGAATATTATCAGCCGATATTATGTATGCATTGTGAAAATCCTGTTTGCGCCAATGTTTGTCCGGTAAAGGCTACCTATAAACGGGAAGATGGAATAGTTGTTCAAGATAACACGAAATGCATTGGTTGTAAATATTGTATGCAGGCTTGTCCTTATAGGGTAAGAATGTTTAATAAAAAACCACCTTTTTCTTATAAAAAGAAACATCCAGGAGGAGTACATGTGGGAGGTACGGTTATTAAATGTACCTTCTGCAAGCATCGGATCGATGCAGGTAATATTTCCACAGCTTGTTGTGATTGGTGTCCTACAGGAGCCAGGGTTTTTGGTGATTTAAATGACCCGGAAAGTAAAATATCAAAACTGATCCGGCAGAGAAACGGAGTTCAATTACAAAAGGAGAAGCTAACGGAACCACAGGTTTATTATGGGCTTATCGGACGATAATGGGTAAAGGGGGTAGGAACAATGACCCGTAAAAATTATAGTTCCAAGTTATTATTGGGCCTGTTTGTATTAATAGTTTTTTTAGGTGTAGCAGTTTATTCTGCAGGCAGAGTTATTATTCAAGGTCAGACTGTTTATGGGTCCACAGACCTGGTAGGTTGGAATATGCTGATAGCAGCTTATACTTTCATGGCCCTTACAGCAAGTGGGTTGTGTCTAACCGCAAACTTTTTCGAAGTTTTGGAAATTCATAGATTTCAACTTTTGCAGAAAAGAGCCCACTTCCTTGCAATTTCCTTGCTAGTACCTGCATTAGGTATGCTTTCCATGGAACTAGGAAGATTTGACAGAGTTATCTATTTTATACTTTCACCTAATTTCAGTTCTCCCATGTGGTGGATGGGCAGTATCTACGCAGTATATCTAGGGCTGTTATTTTTTGAATTTTGGGCAATTCACAATAACTATAAGAAGATTATGAGAGCAACTTCTATTATTACTTTAATATTTGCGGTAGCTGCAACAAGTATATTAGGTAGTATCTTTGGGGTAATTTTGGATAAAACCTTATGGTTTGGCAGTGGAACTCCTGTATTTTTTGTCTTTTCTGCAGTAGTTTCCGGTCTTGCAGCCATGATTGCCGGAACAATTTTAACTTACAGGTTAAGCAATCAGTCTATGAGCCAGGAACTTCAACAGGCGATTAAAGAGCTTTCTGTTATATTAACTGTATTTTTGGGAATAGCCTTGGTCTTTACCGTTTGGAGGCTGATTACAGTTTCTTATGCACGGGTACCTGATGCATCATTTGTTACCGGAAGTCCTTATGGATTTCAATTTTGGGTACTTTACCTTGTAGTTGGATTAATAATTCCTTTTATTATTTTATTAAAAGCCTATGATAAAGAAAAAACCATAAAAAAAGCGAATCACTTGTCAATAGCCGGACTTATGGTTCTAATCGGTATGTATGTAGACAAACACATTTTTGTAATTAGCGGTCAATTTAATCAACCTTTTAATATCCCTCTGGGAACATACACCAGCACATTAACAGAGTGGGGTATTTTCCTTGGAGCTATAGCTGCTTCCATTATGATTTATTTATTCGGAGAGGAAAAACTAAGGTTAGAAAATAGGGTAAAAATGAAAAACACTAAATCGGCGGACACACCTCAAAGGGATCGTTACAATGATGTAGGCATTGTGTAAAATAATCAGGAGATATTTGACTCCAGAGGGCTGGCTCTTTGGTAAATTTTTACTTTTTAACGTATCGCTTAATTTTTCAGGAAGATAAAGAAGTCTGGACAAAAGTAAAAAAATTTTCCACTCAAAAGAAAAAGAGAGTGCCGGTAACTATATAAGGTAGTTAGGCGACACTCTCTTCTTATTTTGTGTTTTGACCATCAGATATGATCGGATTTATGGAAAAGAGTATTTAACGCTGTACTAAATTATAAAAGAATGTAGCAACTCTAGCCAAAATTTTATCATTTTTTAAATCTACCGCCTTATGCATGCATAACTCATGGCAGCACATGCATTCTATACATTTTTGATAATCAATTTCTTTGGTTTCAATATTAATAGCTTTTACCGGGCAACTCTCTACACAAACATTGCAGTTTCGGCATTTGTTTCTATTGACCTTAGGTCTGGCCTGAAAGAAATCAATTACTTTAATTAAAAATTTATGATTTCTTTTCTTTGAACTTCGAAAACGCTTAGGTAGCTTAAATTTTTCCAGCCTGGGAACGGACTCATAATCACCTTTTAAAATAATATTCTCAAGTTTGCTTTCCCCTAATTTTCTTTTCTGAGCTGTTTTCAATATGGGAACGTCGGCTATCTCCATACCCAACATATGAATCGCCACCGTATCAAGAGCTAAAGGATCTTCACTTATTAAAATCTTATTCGCCTGATAAACTTCACCGGCGGTTGGGCCCTCTCCTTGCATTGCTGTAACTCCATCCATAATATGCAGGTGAAACTTAGCTCCTCGATGAATATCAACAATCACCTGGCCAAAATCTTCCGGACTGGGTGCCATTTTATGATATTTGGCTTTTCTTAACCCCGGTACACATCCAAAGACATTCTTAACAGCACCTGTATAAATTGCTGCGGAATGGGTTTTAAACTTCGGAACATTTATGACTACATCTGCATCGAATAACGGTTTGGCCAGATACATTTTTTCCTGGGAATTACTTTCGGCCTTTACTTCTACAACACCCTCCTTATCGAAGTTTTTGATAACAGCCCCTTCTTCTAGAGCAATCTTTTCATAACCTGTTACCTTAAAACTTCTGGCTGTTGGCGCCATACCTCCTATGGCTCCGCCGGAACTGTCTCCTATCCATACGATACAACCTTGTTCCTTTAAAATCCTCACCAAAGCCCGAACAAACTCACAGTGGGTAACCCCGGCCGAATCCGAAGATTTGGGACCAATCATATTGACCTTAAGGAGAACCTTAAAGCCGGGCCGTAAATATTTGTTCCAACCTCCCAGAATTTCTATCCCATTATTAATCTTAGATATTAATTGATTTAACTCATAGCTATTGCATTCCTTGATAACAACCTTGGCCATTTAAAATCAACCCTTTCGCAATTTTTGTGGACACAAATCCTAGAAATCTTAAGCCTTTTGTTTTCGAACAATTTATTAAAACTATATTCCATTTCTTTAAAATATCCTTCTTCGTTTATTCTATAAAAAAATTTTTTAACTAATGATAGGAATATTTAGTGGTTTTCCACCTCATGGCTGGTGGTTCGAAGGCTATGATTTAGGTATTATATTACCAGTTGTCCACAAATATGTTTTCTAGATAAAGCAGATTTAATGTATTTGGCAGAATACCTCCTCTATGAGGATAGTTTGGCGACTTTAGGTATTCTACTAAATGTAAATGCTACTAAAAAGCTTATGAAAAATACCACAAACTCTTAAGTAAAAAAAAATACTCGTTGCAGTACAACGAGTATTTTTGGTGGGCCATCAGGGACTCGAACCCGGGACACCCTGATTAAGAGTCAGGTGCTCTACCAACTGAGCTAATGGCCCATATGGAGCCGACGATGGGACTCGAACCCGCAACCTGCTGATTACAAGTCAGCTGCTCTACCAATTGAGCTACGTCGGCAAATTATGGCGAAGCTGTATTTATTTTAGGGACAACATATATAATAACCAATTTTGTCAAGGATGTCAAGAGATGTTGATGGCAACCAGTTTTTAATAAATATGCTATAATTAAATTGATAATTATATATTTAGTAAATTAAATCAATTTAGTATGTTTTTATCAGGAAAATGAATGGAGATGGGTGAAGGTTGTTCATTAATTTTAAAAGAGGTGAAAAAAAGTTACATACTAATAATACAAGCAGAAGCAATACATCGCAAACTTTAAATAAATGGTTAGATTTTCGCTTACAACTATTTTTTGAAGGAATTATAACTGGTCTTTTAGCCGGAGGTGCGGTAATTTCTTATCGCATCTTATTGGATAAATCGGAAAATTTGCGAAATGCTGTTTATTTAATATTAAAGAACGGAGAGTGGAGTTTAACCTTACTGTGGTTTTGTTTTTTAATAGCTATCGGTGTCTTATTAGGTTACTTAGTTAAAAAAGAACCAGACATTAGTGGCAGTGGAGTTTCTCAGGTAAAAGGTATTTTACACGGTTATCTTAAAGTAAATTGGTTTCGAATACTTTATAGTAAATTTTTTGGCGGTGTTTTAGCCATTTTTGGGGGGCTCTCCTTAGGCTTAGCAGGTCCTTCTGTTCAGTTAGGAGCTACTATGGGCCAAGGTTTTAGCAGATTTTTAGGTAGGCTAAGGATTGAAGAAAAATTTTTGATAACCAGCGGGGCCAGTGCAGGTCTTGCCGCTGCTTTTAATGCTCCTTTAGCCGGGGTAATTTTTTCTTTAGAAGAAATGCATAAGAATTTTTCTCACCATGTATTGACTTCGGCTATGGCTGCATCTTTAACTGCTGATTTTCTTTCACAAAGTTTTTTTGGACAAGAACCTTTATTCAGTTTTCCTACTTTATCAACATTTCCTTTAAGAAACTATCCTTACTTAATTATTCTAGGTTTAATAATTGGTATCTTCGGGATTGTTTTTAATATAATATTAATTAAATCCTTAAATATTTACCAAAAAATCCCGTTACCTGTCCATTTAAGACCTGTTTTACCATTAATTATTGCAGGTTTACTAGGTTTTCTTATGCCGGAGGTTTTGGGCGGAGGACATCATATAGTAAACTTATTAAGTACCACAAACTTGCCCCTATTGTTTTTACTAACCCTGCTAATATTAAAATTTATTTTCACCATGGTTAGTTATGGTTCTGGAGTTCCTGGGGGGATCTTTCTACCTTTACTGGTAATTGGTGCTTTAGCGGGGAATATCTATGGGTTTTTAGTCTGTAAATATTTTAACCTTGAACCACAATTTATTAATAATTTTATTATTTTAGCTATGGCAGCTTATTTTACCGCTATAGTTAAAGCACCTATAACCGGAAGTATTCTAATAACGGAACTTACCGGTTCTTTTAGTCATCTATTGGCAATGATCACCGTTTCTATGTCGGCTTATATAATTAGTGAACTAATGAATTCAAAGCCAATTTATGATGTGTTGTTAAACAGAATTCTAAAAAACAAAAACAAAAGTCTATCTGATGAAAATAAGGAAAAAATAATTATAGAGGTTCCCGTATGTTTAGGTTCTAACCTGGAAAATAAATGTATTAAAGATATTCAGTGGCCACCTTCTTGTCTCTTAGTAGGTATAGAAAGGGGAGGACAGGAAATTATTCCTAAGGGTGATACTAAAATTTTTGCAGGGGATTATTTGATTGTATTGACTGATGAAACTGAGGAAGTTTCAACAAGGAAAAAACTGCAGACCTTAGCTTCAGAAAAGACAATTTACTAACAATTATTCAGGAATATTTTTCCACCCTCAGAATAGTTATGTAATGTGAACTAGAGTGAGGAGGGGAAATATGGCTGATAATTTTTTTGAAAAATCGATTTTAAAAAAAATAGATGAATTCATTAATATTGTAATTGAATTAAGTAGCGCAAAAGATGATAACTCTTATATTAGAGAACAAGCTCTCCAAAAAGGGATAGAAATAATCCCCTTAATTTTACATTTTTTAGAAGGAAATGTGGAACATGTAGAAGCCATGTTCCAACAATTAGTAATGCAAAGATTACCGGAACCGAGAATAATCTCTAGTTTTGGTAGTTTTGAAGAAAATCTACATAGCTTTATTAAAGAAGTTGTAGAAACCTTTTTTCAAAATCCGGCAAAGGTTGTTAAAGAATCAGCAAATAACGCTTTAAGTCAGGAAGTAAAAAATCCTGACCTTGAGGAAGAAACTATAGATGATAGTCTCAATGATTTTCAAAACTCCATAAAAAAGGTATTTCCCAATGTAGAAATACTGTATGATTTTAATCTTCGCGGTGAAAAAGTGGATGCTTATATTCCTGAGTTTAAATTAGCCATTGTTGAAAAAAATAAAAACAAAAATTATGCAAAACTAAAATATTTGTGCCAAACTCGTGGGCTTAATTTGATTGAATTGCCTTCAGAAATAAGTAGGAATTATCGACGTTTGCTTCGTTATCTAAAAAGTATAAATAAATATAAAAAGGATTTTTAGACT
>CZCB01009036.1_pt1 | contig 15554 bp, 10 predicted proteins | sample 591991 | NCBI WGS metagenome assembly CZCB01 (sample SAMEA3556809, study PRJEB10932) | anaerobic digester metagenome | reverse complement strand
TCCGAACCGAGATAAATTCTGTAAACGCCCTTTTCAATTACATAGCAGGACTTGTTGCCCGTAGCTCCCGATGAGTCGTAGGAGGCAAGCCGGGTCGTGGGAATCTCGAGAAGGACATTCTCGGTCTGCCCCGGGAAGATAGCGCCCGTCTTTGCAAAGTCCGCCAGCTCCCTTGAGGGGTTGCCCAGAACCCCGCAGGGCTTTTCAATATATGCGCAAAGGACATGCTTTCCCGCAAATATCTCGCCCACATTCTTAACGGCGGCGGCGATTTTGATTCCGTCGGGGAAGGATTTGACCGCATGCTTTACGACTTTGAACTCTGTGTAAGAAAGTCCGTAGCCGAAGGGGTATAAAACCGCGTCCTTGTTAAAGGTTTCAAACCACCTGTAGCCCACATAAATATCCTCTTGATACTCGTTATACTCCTTGTTGCCGAAGTTGGAGCTGGAGGGATAGTCGTTATAATCCCTTGCTATGGTTTCGGTGAGTCTGCCCGACGGAACGGCGTCGCCGCAGAGAAGGTCCGCTACAGCGTTTCCGCTCTCCATGCCGCCCTGCCAGACTATCATAACGGCACCGAGTTTCTCCCGATATTCTTCTATCCAAGAAAAGTCCATGATGCTGCCGATGTTAAGAAGGACCACAACATCGTTAAAATGCTCGGTTACCTTATTAAGCATTTCCCTTTCGTCGTCGGTAAGGTAGTAGCTGCCCTTTTCGAGGACATTCTCCCTATCCTCGCCCGATGACCTGCCGATGACAACCACCGCATGGTCGCTATTCTTTGCGGCGTCCGCCACGACGGCGCTCAAAAGGGGCATTTCGGGGTATGAGCGGGGCCAGAACGCCCATGCGCCGTGGTCCACGGGGTTTTCCTCCACCCATTTTTCGTAGATAGAGAGAAGGCTTTCGTTTATTTTGAGCTTCGGGCAGTTTTTGATTCCCTCGGCGAGGTTTATCTGATAGGGTCTTATGACATCGCCGCCGGAGCCGTAGCCCGTGTAGAACCAGTCAAGCTGGGTTCTTCCGAAAACGGAAACGGTGCTGCCCCTTTTAAAAGGCAAAACCCTGTTTTCAAGGAGAACCGCGCCCTCAGCCGCAGCGGCGCGAATAAGCTCGGGCGCGCCTTCGGTTATTTTGTACTCGCCCGTACCCACCTGCTGCATTTGGCCTACGCCCGTAAGCCTTGAATATGTTTTTACAAAAAACTTTATAATATCTTCCTTTATGCTCATTTCAATCCCTTTCACGCTCGTTTTTGGGGAATGTGAATACTTATAATATTATATATTAGGCGTATAAAAATTTAAATAGACTATTTGTAAAAACTGTTTACAATGTCTAAATCGGTTTTGAAATATTGGCGTGAAAAAAGGCTGATGCCAAAAAGCATCAGCCCGAAATCTTTGTCTTTTATATCGTGTTTTTCTTCCAGAAGGAGGGGAAAAGGAGAACCAGAATCGGGTAAACCTCAAGTCTTCCTATCATCATGCAGATGCTGAGAACCACCTTGCTGAGAACACTGAAATCAGCATAGTTGCCCACGGGACCGACAAGTCCCAGACCGGGGCCGATATCATTGAGCGTCGCGACGACAGCCGATATGGTGGTCGGAAGGTCAAAGCCTTCAAGGGATATCACCAAAACCCCGGCCGCAAATATCGCCACATAGACAAAGAAGAACATCTTAATTCCAGAAAGAATCTCCTCATCCACTGCGTGACCGTTTATTCTAACCGTCTTTACGGCTCTGGGGTGATTGAGCTTTGTGATTTCCCTTTTGAACATCTTTGAAAGAAGGAGAATTCTTATACACTTAATGCCGCCGGCGGTTGAGCCCGCGCAGCCGCCTATAAACATAATCAGCAGCAATACCATTTGGCTTAAGGTGGGCCACTGGTTAAAGTCCGCGGTGACATAGCCCGTGGTCGTGATAAGAGAGCTTACTTGGAACGAGGCGTAGCGCAGTGACTCTCCAATTGTGCTGTAGACCTTGCCGTATATGTTAGCAACTATCAGCACAATGGCGACGGCTATCACTCCGATATAATAGAGAAGCTCCTCATTCTTTAAAAAGCCCTTTACATTCTTCTTTAGGAGGAAATAGTACAAGGTAAAATTAATGCCTGAAATCAGCATTGATAAGATAATGACGGTTTCGATATAAACACTGTTATACGCCGCTATGCTGGCGTTTCTGACCGAAAAGCCGCCCGTGCTGACTGTACCCATGGCGTGAGCTATAGAGTCAAACAGCGGCATGCCGCCCAAAAGCAGAAGCACAATGATAATGAAGGTAATTGCTATATAAATTATATAAAGAATTTCAGCTGTTTGGCGGATTTTTGGCACCAGCTTGTCTGGCGAAGGGCCCGAGGCTTCCGCCTTCATAATATACACCGCATTTGCCTTTGTGGAGGGCAAAACGGCTATCATCAGAACCAGAACTCCCATGCCGCCCATCCAGTGGGTAAAGCTGCGCCAGAACAAAATTCCCTTGGGCAGGGATTCAACTTCTCTTAAAATACTCGCGCCCGTTGTGGTAAATCCCGAAGCTGTTTCAAAAAAGGCGTCTATCACCGAAGGGATGGAGCCGCTGATTAAAAACGGCAGAGCGCCGAAAACGGTAACGGAAAGCCAGCCCAGAGCGGTAATCGCAAAACCGTCGCGGGCGTAGATGTTCTGGTTCGGAGCCTTCAGCCTGTAAAGAATAAAGCCCGCAATCGCGGTAATTACGATTGAAATCGCAAAGGAATAAACCGTCTTTTCCTTATAAAACAAGGATACCAGCATTGAAGGCACCATGCACGCGGCTTCTATTATAAGCAATGAGCCAATACTCTTTAATACTTTTCGGTAATTGATAAGAAATTCCCCCCGTTAAACAATATCATTAAGGTCGGTCAGTTCTTTGTCTTTTACAAAAAGGATTACATTGTCTTTTTCTTTTATGACATCACTTCCGTGGGGAATTATTATATCGTTCTTTCTTATAATCGCGGCAATCAGTATGCCCTCTTTGAGCTTTAAGTTTTTAAGCGGAACATCGAGAAATTTGGTAGTCTTGCCGGCGGTAAACTCGATTGCCTCCGCCTTGTTTTCCATTATCTTGTAAAGGACATCAACGGGGTTGCCCATGGCGTTTTTGAGGCCGCGGACATAGCTTAATATAAAGTTCGCGGTTATCTGCTTGGGGCTGACTATATTGTCAATGCCGAGATTCATAATAGCGTCAAAGAAGTTCTCTCTGCTGATTTTAGCTATGGACTTCTTAACTCCGTACTGCTTTGCCAGCAGAGCGGCTATGATGTTGTCCTCATCCCTGTCGGTGATGGCGACAAAGGCGCCCATGCTGTCAAGATTCTCGGAATTGAGTATGGTTTCATCGGAGCCGTCGCCGTTGATAATCAGAGCCTTGGGCAAAAGCTCTGACAGCTCAAGGCAGCGGTCTTTGTTCTTTTCTATAATCTTGACCTTTATCTCCATCTCCTGCAAATACTTTGCAAGATAGTAGGCGATTCTGCCGCCGCCCATTATCATAACGCTCTTTATTTTAGGCATATAGACGCCGATGTGCTTGCAGAACTGAACAATCCTTGAGTTGCGTCCGACGATAAAGATTTTGTCTCCGGGCAAGAGCACAAAATCTCCTTTGGGGATTATCACATCATCGCCGCGGAGAACGCCGCCGATGAGTATTCCCTTTATGCCTTTTTCGGTTATATCTTTAAGGCTTTTGTTAACAATGGACATGTTCTCCGTAAGTCGCATTTCCAAAAGCACTACTCTGCCCTTTTTAAATACCTCCACATTAGCGGCAGGGGGAAACTCAATAAGCCTTGCGATTTCGCCCGCGACCGCGTGTTCGGGGTTTATAATCATGTCCAAATCAAGGTCGGCTTTAAGCTGAGTAAGCTCATTCGCGTATTCCGGATCCCTGATTCTTGCTATGGTATGGGCCGCTCCCAGCTTTTTGGCTGTAAGGCAGCATACCATATTGATTTCGTCGCTTGTTGTGGCGGCGATAAGAAGGTCGGCCTCCTTAATGCCCGCTTCAAGAAGTGTGCTTGTGCTAAGGCCGTTGCCTTTAATACACATAACATCAAGATAGTCCGCGGCTTTTCTCAGCGCCTGGGGGTCCTTGTCAATAATAGTGACATCGTTGTTTTCTTTTGAGAGACTGTCGGCAAGGCTGTAGCCTAACTTACCGTCGCCTATAATTATGATTTTCATTTTCTCCACCTTATTGTAACAGGCAATGAATTGGACTGTATGCATTTACAGTTTTTGTAAATTTTTGAAATCCATTCACATTATAGCACCGAGAGCTTAAAAAGCAATTATAATAAATGCCATATATTACTCTTATTTTGCCCCGTTTTTGTCGAAAATGAGAATACGCCCGCCTTAAACGGACGGGCATTCAAGCAATCAAGCAATTAATTGAGTATTTAAGAATATCCCCAATTGTTCATAAACAATACATTTTTAATAACTAAAATTTGCGATATAATTAATAATCAGTTACGAAAAAAGGAGAAAAGAACATGGGAGCATATACCGGAGCGCTTGAGTTTTTCGGCAGTCCTCTTGACATAGTGGCGAAAGAATTTAACTATGATGAGGACAATATTCTGATCCTTCGCGGGGATATTGCGGCACTGCACTCAAAGTATCCCGAAACATACAGAAATCTTGAAAGCTGCACGCACCACAGGGATAACAGAACCGCCCTGCAGTACGCTCAGGATTTGGTAGCTTCTTGGCTTATTGAAGATTACTTTTAGAGCTTCTGCAATCCGATTATTATACCCTCAGAATGCACGGAGTCGACAGAACAAGGAGAATTCTTGCGAGTTCTCAGACCTCCACCGTCAGTGATTTTCTGATTACTCGCGACGGCGTTGAAATAAAACTTGAGCTTATGAACGATTATACGGGCTATTGGCGCAGATACAATGTGCTCCATCTGAGGGATTTTAAATTCAATCAATTAAAAAAATCTAGTGCCGTTCTTATCTGCATATCCGTTCCCACGGGTGAATTCGCCTTATATGACTTCAACGAGGATATTAGGGCAAGATATATGCCCTCTCACCGCCCATATGGGGGAAAGCCCGCGTATGAAATCGGCATTCAGAATGAAATGATAGAGAAAATCGGTGAAAACAATATCCAGATGGCGATAATCGAAATATTTGACAGAAGGAGAGCGTAATGAGCACCAGAGACAGAGCAGGCGGCTGGAAGCACGCAAAGCTGACGGGGCATAAGAATGAAGCCGCAATAGAAGAGCTTATAAGAAACGATATTGAGTATCAAAAAGCTTTTCTCAGAAAGATAGGGAAACCCGAAGAAGAAATAGCGTACATATCCGTTGGCGGGCTGCATGAAACAAATGTTGACAGCGTGTTTCCAAATGAAAAAACAAAGTCCAAAACTGACATGCAGATAGTTTTGAAAGACGGCAACAGGTATAATATATCCATAAAAAAGAGCCTCGGCGGGCAGGTGTATCTCATATCCGATTCCCGATTTATTAAAGGCTTTGAGTTACAGTACGGAAAGGAAATCCCGCAAAAGGTCAAAAGGGCGATAGAGCTTTTCTGGGGTTCCGCTCCCGATGTAAAGGAGATAATAGAAAAACACGGTCAAAAAAGGGATTACGAAACAAGAAAACATCGCCTTGTCGCCGAAACTCTTTTGAGATACAATGAAGAACTTTATTTTGAACTTCTTAATTGGTTCGCTCAAAACACAAACGAAATAACGGATTTTTGCTTTTCCAAAGGTCTTGCCAAAAACGCAGAAGACTGGGCAAATATCATATGGTATAAAAACGAGCTTGGTGAAAACAGCGTAAACGAGATTTTTATCATAAGTGAAATGTGCACCGCCTTGCAGGAAGCGTCAGTGGAAATGACTGAGTACGGCACAAGGGGCGGTACGGCGTTGCCGATTTGTAGCCTTTTCATGCTGTCGCTACCATAGAACTTGTATGTATCGGGAAAGCTCTGAAGCCTTGCGCCTTCCCTTATGGACATTGCCCTTGAATCTCTGGGGTGAATGCATCTTGAAGATGAGGGGCAGGCAAAATTCCTTGTTATTGTGGTGGACGGTCTGTTCCACCAGAGCTTTGCGTATGTATTTCCGTAGCCGCTTTTGGGACGGATTTCCTCAGGCAAATCGTCCTTGGATTGCCCCTCCTTCAAAGCCTGCATGATTCTGATTAAATGCTCGCCGTTTCTCGGTGCAGTGTGCTCGGTCAATTGCTCGCTGCCCTCGCGGACAAATCTTAGGAAATCGTTGTCAGGCTCGTGCAGATATGTGTTGTTTGTCTCGCCGCTGGAAAGCGGAGGGAGGTCGCCCAGGGCGTCTTTTAAGGTTACATAAGGTTTTAAGCCTTCACCGTGGGTGGGTTCGGGAAATTCGTATTTGTTCTCTCCCAGGAAGCCGACCAGTATTACCCTTTCTCGAAACTGGGGCACGCCGTAATTTACCGCGTTCAATACCTTGTATTTAAGCTCATAGCCCAGCTCGCTAAACTCGGAAAGCACAGTATTAAAAAGCCTTCCTTGGTTCATGCTGAGAAGCCCCACTACATTTTCGTATATAAATGCCTTGGGTCTTAGTATCCCCAAAACTCTTTTATATTGAATAAACAGGTTGGCTCTGTCGTCCATCTGCCTTTTACCGAGAGTAGAATAAGACTGACAGGGCGGACCGCCGACCACAATGTCTATTTTTTTGCCGCCGAGGGCGTCGTGTAACATATGATCCGTAAGGCTGCATATGTCGCAGTTAAGCATTGTGACATTGGGATGATTGAGAAAATACGCGGCGGCGATGTCCTTTTCTATCTCATTGGCTGCGACTATATTGAATTCGGGTATCTTTGAAAAACCGTAGCTTAGGCCGCCGACCCCTGCAAACAAGTCCATTATATTGTATTTTTTCACCGGAACTCTCCTTTTTGATTTAGTCCAAAGCTCAGCAACTCTGCAAAATAACCCGATGTTTCTCCTTTGCCTATGGCTATTTTAGTCTAAGTTTATACCATAGTCAAATCAATAAGAGGGTTTTTGGGCAAAATAAAAACCTCGGCTTTGAAAATCAAAGCTGAGGCTAATTTTTGGAGGCGCCACCCAGATTTGAACTGGGGAGTCAGGGTTTTGCAGACCCGTGCCTTACCACTTGGCTATGGCGCCTTAACAAAAAACTCGTACTGAGGGTTTTCAACATCAGCACGAGTTTAGTGGAGCGGATGACGAGGCTCGAACTCGCTACCTCCACCTTGGCAAGGTGGCGCTCTACCAGATGAGCTACATCCGCACGGCATAGAGATTAATCTCTATAGCCAATCACATTTAGTGGTGCCTTTGGTCGGAATCGAACCAACGACACGTGGATTTTCAGTCCACTGCTCTACCAACTGAGCTACAAAGGCAAGGTGGCGACCCGGAACGGGCTCGAACCGTCGACCTCTAGCGTGACAGGCTAGCGTTCTAACCAACTGAACTACCGGGCCACTTCCTGGTGGGAGCAACAGGGCTCGAACCTGTGACCCCTTGCTTGTAAGGCAAGTGCTCTCCCAGCTGAGCTATGCTCCCGCGCACTGCCTTTAGACTATACTACAAAACGCCTTTGTTGTCAACACATTTTTTTAAATTTGTTTCGCGTCCAAAATGTGCCGATTGAGCGGGACCGTAAGCCTAATCTTTGGCATATGTGCCGGCTTTAAGCGATTGGCTTGGCAAATGCTGCGGAAAGAATTATAGCATAATTCCTTTATGCTGACAATAGGGTTTTTAAAATTTTTTAGAGTAAAATTTGCTAATAAGCAGTATATGCCAAATAGCCTCAAAATTACACTTCTTTTACAAGCGCCTTTATTTCGCCGGGGGTGAACTTATACTTCTTATTGCAAAATTGGCAGTTTACCTCGGTGACTTCATCCTCGGCAAGACTTAAAAGCTCCTCTTTGCCTAAAGAAATCAAGGCTCTTACCACCCTATCCTTGCTGCAGCCGCAGCGGTATTCGGGGTTTGTTTCGTCCAAAAGCTCAAGCTCGAACTCGGACAGAACTCTTTTGCAAATATCCACCGGGGTCATGCCCTCCGCCAGCATTTTTGTGACGGGGGGAATGTCCTCTAAGGATTTTTCTACCTTTTCGATTATTTTGTCATCGGCGGTGGGGAGAAGCTGCACGATGAAGCCGCCGGCGACGGCTATTGTCTTATCGGGATTTACAAGCACGCCCAATGCGCAGACTGTGGGGGTCTGCTCGCTCATTGCGTAATAGGCTGTGATGTCCTCGGCGATTTCGCCGGATACCAGCGGAACCTGACCGATATATGGCTCTTTAAGACCCAAATCGCGCATGACGGTCAAAAAGCCGTCCTTGCCAACAGCTTTGCCCACATCCAGCTTGCCCTTTTCATTCAAAGGCAGCTCCACATTAGGATTTTCGATATAGCCTTTTACATTTCCTTTGCTGTCGGCGACCGCTACGACAACGCCCGCGGGTCCCCCGCCCTTAATTCTCAGGGTGAGGGTGTCCGATTCGCCTTTTAGCATCTGACCCATAAAAACTCCAGCCGTAAGGAGTCTGCCCAAAGCGGCTGAGCAAACCTTGGAGGTGGAGTGAATGAGTCTTGCCGTTTCCACAATGTCGCTTGTGTCGGCCGCCATTATAAAAAGCGTGCCGTCCTTTGAAATGCATCTGACTGAATGAGCCATAGAGTTTCTCCCCAAATTTATGCCCGAAACTTAAAAGCTTCGGGCATTTTTATTTATTATAACATTTTTTCTCTGATTTAAAAAAGCCTATATCTTCACAGCGGCAAAATAGAGCCTCTCGCTGTCGGCTCTTTCGGGCTTTCTTGTAAGGTCGTCGTAAACGGCTTTCACCTCAAAGCCGTTATTTTCGAGAGCCGCTTTCAGCTGGGCGGTGCTGTATGCCCACTCGGTGAAATCCTCGGTGCTTCTTTCGTACAGCTCGCCGTTTTTTGTGAAAATGTCAAGGCGGATGTCAGTGCTTTTGTCGCTTTCCTCATAGAAATTCTGCCAGACGACAAAAACATCATCTTCTTCCATCACAAAGGTGTTGTCCCCCAAAATCTCCCTGTGCTTATACTCGGTGTTTACATCAAAAACGAAAACCCCGCCTTTGTTCATAAAGAGGGAGACCCTTGAAAAAGCAAGGGACACATCTTCGATTGTGGGCAGGTGGTTAATGCTGTCAAGAGTGCAGATAGCGCAGTCAACGGTGCCGTAGAGGTCCAGCTCCCGCATATCCTGACACAGAAGCAGCGCGTCGCAGCCGCTGAAAAAAAACTTCTGCCTTGCCTTCATGAGCATTTCGGGGGACTTGTCCACGCCTATCATGTCGTAGCCCTTTTTCCAAAAGAACTCGGTTAAAGTACCCGTGCCGCATGAAAGGTCAAGCATTATGCCGCCCTCTGCCCCGTATTCCTTCAGCAAAGAGTGAATATATTCGCCCCGCCTTTCATATTCCACATCGTCGGTAAGTAAATCGTAAAAGCGGGCAAGAGCATCGTAGGCACTCATTTCTGCTGCTTTTCCAGCCTTTTGAAGACTATGTCATATCCGTCGCGGCCGTAATGAAGGCTGCGCTTTACTCTGCTTATGGTAGCGGTGGAAACCTTTGTAGACTCCGCAATCTCGCTGTAATGCTTGTTTTCTCTGAGCATTTTGGCAACGACTATTCTCTGAGCCATTGCGCGGATTTCGGGCACTGTGCAAAGGTCGTCAAAGAACCTGTAGCACTCGTCAAGGGTTTCAAGAGTCAAAATCGCGCTGAAAAGCAGGTCGGTTCCATCGTCCCTTATCTTGTCTATCACAGCAAATCCTCCTTAAAGAAAGACTATTAAGTCTTGTGATTTTCAGAGCTTTTTGCCAGTAACTAAATTTGTTTTAAGTTTAGCATATTAAACTGTAAAAGTAAACAACGAAAGTTTAAAAAATTATAAAATTTTCATCAAAAGTCACTTTGTCCCTGCCAAGATTTACAGCGGTCAAAGAGGCGATTGAAGGCTTATTTGTCGGGCATTTTTATTGACATGGAGGGCTTTTTATTCTACCCTTAAGATAAGGTATTTTTCTATTATTGAATATTCCGGAATTAAGGGAATCGGATTTACATAAGGGGAAGTGGAAGAGTATGAAAAGGAAAGTCAGAAACCGCGCTTTAAGCATAGTTCTCGCTCTGCTGGTGCTTTTAAGCTCGGTATCTTTAAGCCTGCCCGCCGCGGCTGCGTTTGTACGGGCTGAGAACTACAACTCCGTGGACAAGGCTGTGCTCACTCCCGAGCAGGCGGCCACGCTGATTTTGGATTACGCGGATAAAATCCTTGCCGAAAACGGCACCGTTATGACCACAAGCGTTCCTTTTTTTCGGCTCAATTGTTGTGGACACAACATCAATTGACAAAACATTAAAATCAATTGATGATTTAAGCGTTTTCATTGTCGAGGCCCCTAAAATACCTATCCTCGGCCCTATTATCGGCGCTTTGATCGGAGACCTTGATGAGCTTAATTTCAACGCCATCAAAGGCAAACGCAGAGGCTCCGGCAACGCTGATTTGCAGCTTATAAAGAGCTTAATCCAATTTGCCTTTGATAACCTTGATTTTATTACAAAAGCGGTTCAGGGCAATATTGATTTAGGCATAATAAATAGCTTTGTGGATGTAAACGAGATTATCGGCGATATTTCCGAGATGATAAGGGGTCTTATATATGACTCCCTTGTAAAGAGGGATGAATATCCTCTGACTTATGAACAGGCAAAGAACGACGCGAGATTCAATACCGCCGACGCGCTGATCAATACATTTATCACCGACCTTTTGACAAAACCTACAAGCTTTGACGCTTCAAGCGTGGATACGGGGGCAATTCTCAGCACCCTGTCATCCTTCCTTTCATTCCTCGGTCTCCCCGTTGACCTTACAGGTCTTTCTATTGCCGATATAACAAAAATGATTACGGAGCTTATGGGGCTTCCCGGCGCGGAGGCTGTACCCGCTCTTTCTCCCGGCGCGGTAATTATGCCGTCCCTTGAGCGCTCCAAAATAGACCTTACAAGAAATTCGCTTTACAGCGTCATTGAATATGTAGTAAACACTGCTTACACCGACCTTCTCGCGCTGCCCCTCAATAACGGCTTAAAGCAGCTTCTCGCAGTGCTCAGCGGCGCTCAGCTTAATGAAGTGGTAAACACAAGCCTTCTTTCAAACCTTTCAAAAAACGCGCCTAAAAAGTCAAACGCGATTTCAAATACCGATTTCTTCACATACTCCGGCAAGCAGTATGTCCGCACAGGCGACAAATACTTTGAGGTAAATTGGGATAACTCGAACGATTTCTACAGCGTTATAAACTGGAATTATGCCTTCCCGAATAATCTCTCGGGACTTGGCGCTGATACCGATTTTGCCAAAAACGCGAACAAGCTGCTTTACAGGGCGACTCAGACTGTATTTGCCAACTCCGCCTTTAACTCAATGGGTCTTGTTGACGGCGGAAATGAGCATCTGAATGAAAACATAAACAAGCTGCTTAAATTCATACTGCCGAAAATCCCGCCCGAGACATTCGGCGCTAATTTCGACACTTCCCTGCTTGAGAATATAGAAAACAAAAGCCTTGAGCAGCTTGCCGCCCTGCTTTTAAGGGGCATACTGCAGACTAACCTGCCCTCCCTTATTGTCCCCTCCTCAGTGAAAACACTGGAGGAGATGGCGATTCTCGCACTCAGAGAAGTGCTGATTTACGAGGCTCCGCATCTTAAATACGATGACAGGATTTTCAGCAATGCGGCCGCATTGGAGCTGAAAAACAAAACTGAGAGCGAGTGGAAAGAGCTGCTCTTTGAGATGATAGTTGACGCGGCTGTTTTCTATCTTGACCAGTACGCGGGTCTGGATTTCGGCGTTGACAAGGTTCTCGCTAAGAAAAATCAGGGATGGACCGCCGTAGACTTCTTTGACGAAATTGTTGACTGGGCTCTTTCCTATACAAAGGGCATACTTTTGGTGACAAATGAGCTTAACCTCACAAGGGGCACGACCCAGAACCCGTGGGAGAAGCTCAACAAGGTCATTGAGTCCCTTGTTGACTTAAGTTTCATAAACAACGCTGGCGGTTATCAGAACGGCAAATACTATGTTCTGGACACCGAAACCTTTGTTAAGGATAAGATTTTGGGAAATCTTTTAAACCTTAATGCCGCTGACGCTGTGAATATGTTTGTTCGCAACGCAGAGGACGGCAATATCCTCAATGACCCCAACGGCATGAGGGGAATTCTGAAAACGGTAAACAAGGCAATAAAAGCGGTACTTAATACAGAGCTTTCCGCCGGATTCCTTACTTCCGCAGAATCGCTTATCAAAAAGGAAGGACTTGTGGAGCTTGTCAACAAGCTCATTCACGCTCTTAACGACCGCGCGAATGCGTCCGTCAACAATCTGCTTGACGCTGTTCTGCCTTTTGTCGCCTCGGCGCTCCCCGATGTTCTGACAGAGCAGAGGTTCGGCGGACTCAAAATTGACGCTCCCGACTATATTGTCATCAGCTCCGGCAGCGCAAAGGGAACGGTAAAGCTGACTCACAGCACCATCGGCGTACCCGACTCATACATGGACGGCACTGCAAGAAAGCTGGACAACGACTATATGGTAAGGGTGACGAATGTAAGTCTTTCCGCAAGCGGCGGCAGCACCTCATTCTCCCCCAAAGACCTTGCTCCCGGCATGTCATACAGCTTTGAAATTACCGTTCCCGCTGCATTTAAGGACACGGTAGTAAAGCTTACCGCAACCTATCAGGTAACGGCTCCGAACGGCGCGAATCTCGGCTCATTCACAGAATACACATTCATTTATGTAACGGATAAAATGAGCGATGAGGAGCCGAGAAATCTCGGTAATAATGTAACCGGTCCCCTTGTCACTTATCTTGCGAAATCAGAGTTTTCCACAAAGCTCCCCGCCGTAAAGTTCCAGTATAAGGCGGGGGATGAAAACGAACTGCAATTCCAGCTGACGGCGGCCCCCAAGACTTCGGGCACGAATTCAGGATATGTTGAGGCTGCCGTAAGCAAGGTAAGCGTCGCAAAAGACAATACGGTTACAATAAAGCCCTATAAGCTGAAGTCGGGTACAGCCTACGACCCGAAATTTGAGGGTCAGACCGAAATTACTCAAAAATACAACGGCAAAAATGTTAAGACAAATATCTATGTTTACAACGACTATGAGCTTATTCCCCTTTACAACAGGCTCATGGCGCTGAATTACAGCTATAACGATTTTGCCGAGAATTTCACCTACGCTTACTCTTATAACGGCGAAACCGGCACCATAAACAGCTCCGCCGCTTGGAGCAATTACAACGCCGCATTGCAGGAGGCAGCGGGATATATCCTCCAGCCCAAGACTTTAGATAGTGTCGCGTCTGTTGTCGTCAAGTACAAGGGCGCCCATGACAAGCTTTTGAGGGCTTACGAGATATTAAAGCAGTGCCCCTACAAGGCAAACAGTCCCTATGATGTTTTAAAGACATATCTTGAGGAAAACGAAAAAACAGGCTTTGAGGCTATGGGCGGCGCGGATTACATGCGCTACAGATGGACAAAGTACAGCGCCGCAAAGCTGCTCGCCGACACGATAATTACCCAAAAGAGACTCTCCAATCCCGAAAACCGCCTGCACCTTCCCGGTGTAAATCTCACCGCCGCAGAGCTGAAGGAAATCAAGAACAGCTCCTCTCAAAAGTACGCCGATGTTATAAGGCTCTATGACGACTATGCGGGCAGCATTACGGGAATAGCCTCGTCAATCGGCAATATGCTGACTGAGAGCTTAATACTTAAACCCGTCAACGCAGCAGACGCAAAGAACATGCTGGAGAGGTACAGCTCAAGGCTTATTAAGATTTACACCCAGCCCGACAAGACATACCTCAGCGCCGCCGTTGACTATGCGGAAAACACAGTGCTTGAGGCAGCGGCTTACGCTCCCAAGTCATATGCGGCTTTCACAGAGGCGCTGAACGACGCAAAAGCCGCGCTCCTGAGCAATAACATAACACAAACCGCAATCAACAACGCAAGAACAGAGCTTCTGAGAGCATTCGGCTCGCTTATACTTAAAGAGGAGCTTGTTCCCGAAGACATAATGCAGAGCCTAACCGACGCGAGAGAGAGGGCATATCTCGCCCTTGACGCAAGGAACTCCCTGAGAGTAAATCCCGATGATTTCGCAGGTCTTCTTGAGGCTGCGGGTCTTGTTGAGACGGTAACGGGCAAGAATGTTCAGCTCTATCCCAAATCCGTGGGAGCCCTTGAGAACGCTGAGCTTAAAAACACGGCCTCAACAATCGCTGAGATAAACAGAAGAATTGAAAAACTTGACGCTCTGATTGAAAATATTAAGGGCAAACAGAACGCTAACATTACTCTCGTTTCCTCCGCGGATGTTGACAGCGCTCTTGAGGCAAACAAGACCTTTACGGTTGAGATAAAGCTCGGCACCGACTTTAAGCTGAAGTCCGCGGTAATTCCCGTTTACTTCAATGACAGCGCGCTGGAATACAAGTCCGCATCGGGCAGCGCGGCGGCTGTTAAAAACGGAAATGTAATTACTCTGACTCTTTCAAACGGTGGCGACAGAAGATACGCGAACGAGGTCATAGCTGCGCTGACCTTTAAGTCAACAAAGGCAAGCGACGGCACTAAGCTGATTTGGGTTGAGAATAAGTCCGCAAATCCGATTGTGCTCCGGTCGGCTCTCTCAAGCGACGGTCAGAGCATAATTCTTGACAGCGCTGCGCTTACCTTCAAAGCCGCAAACGCTGTGGTGCCTTCATACGGCGGCACAATAGTCCGCGGCGGCCCAAGAAACAATAAGGAAGCATACAGCGACGGACAAGGCGGATACACAGCGGCCGATTTCAGAATCGTTTCAGAAATCAGCCAGGCAGAGGCGCTGAAATACTTCGGAATACCGCTGAATCCCACTGTTCAGGCATACAGAAGCCCGATTTATGAACTGGGTACAATCGTTGCCTTCTCCGATTACATGAAGTCCGCAAATCTTACAACTCTCACTTTAAACAATGTGGACAACAAGAATGTATTCGCCGCTCCCTCACAGCGCAGGCTCTATACCGACAGGGCAAAGCCCGACGGCAGCGGCAGCTACTACTGGGCGGCGGTTATTCCCAAGGTTCCGAAAGAAAAGTGGAATACCACAATATACGCCGTGGGCTACATCAAGTACTATGACGCAAACGGAAATATCAAAACCGTTTACACAAGCGGTCAGCATGTATCCCTTTCAGTTGAATCGGTTGCCCTTGTAAAATAAGGGCGGCAAAAGAAAACCGCGGCTTTGGCCGCGGTTTTTTATTTTTCTCTTTTAATATTAAAATTTTAAGGAAATATTTAAGAGCCGAAAATGTGAATAAGTAAATTTTTAAAATTGATAATATAATGATTGCTGAACTTTTATAAAAGTTTT
>CZCB01002343.1_pt2 | contig 15580 bp, 18 predicted proteins | sample 591991 | NCBI WGS metagenome assembly CZCB01 (sample SAMEA3556809, study PRJEB10932) | anaerobic digester metagenome | reverse complement strand
AAGATTGATAAAGTAGCAATAGTGGTGGACATACGGGGTGGAGGTTTTTTTGATGATCTATTTGAATGTCTTTATTGCCTTGAAGAAGAGGGATATTCATATGAGATACTCTTTTTGGATGCAAAAGATGATGTGCTTATAAAGAGATATAAGGAGAGTAGGAGGATGCATCCCCTTGTCAAAGAAGGACGAATAATAGAAGGAATAGCCCTTGAGAGAAAGCGTCTAGAGAGTGTAAAAGAACGGGCTGACTATGTCATAGATACTAGTAATCTTCGACCAAGACAATTAAAGCAAATATTGATGGAATTATTTATGGATGAGAAGACAGATGATCGTCTTATCATATCCATAATATCCTTTGGTTTTAAGTATGGTATATTGATGGAAGGTGATCTCATATTTGATGTGCGGTTTTTGCCCAATCCCTTCTATATAGATGATTTGAAGGAGCATTCAGGTAAAGATAGGGAAGTTAGGGATTATATTTTTGCATTTCCAGAAACAAAGGAATTTTTGACCAAATTAATTGATATGTTAGAATTTTTAATTCCATACTATTTAAGGGAGGGCAAATACCAGTTAGTGATTGGTATTGGATGTACTGGAGGCATGCACAGATCTGTAGCTATAGCAGATGCCCTGTATGAGTCTTTACTGAATAAAGGATATAGAGTTGCAGTAGACCACAGAGATTTGTCCCAAAATAAATAGTATTTGGGGACTTTGTTGTGTAGAAAATAGAAATGTATTTTTATTTATGTGTAATAAAGCCTAGGTAAGAAACCTAGATTAAAGATAGAGGTGTCTTAAATGTCATTTTCATATAGGACAAAGAATGAACTTAGTAGGGTATCTACAAAGCGTAGATGTTGTATGCTTGCAGAATTAGCTGGTATCATCCATATAAGTGGTGTGGTAGAGATCTCTGGTAGGGGGCGCTATAGTTTAAAGATATCCACTGAAAACGCCTCCCTTGCAAGGAGAATTTTTGTATTATTTAAAGAGATATATAAAATCAATGTAGAGATATTGGTGCGGAAAAATACACGTCTTAGAAAGAAGAACAGTTATTTCCTAATTGTACCAACTTCCAATCACACGAAACAAATCCTTACTGATACATGCAGTATTTATAGAGATAATAATGGACAAATAGTAGTAAATGAAGATATCGATAAAAATTTAATAGCTAAGCGATGTTGTAAAAAGGCATATCTTAGAGGTGCATTTTTAGGAGGTGGCTCAATGTCAGATCCAGAGAAGATGTATCATCTAGAGTTTGTTACCCATAGACAAGGATATGCAAAAAGTTTATGCGAGCTCTTAAATTATTTTGAAATACATGCTAAGATAATTGAACGAAAAAATAATTATGTGGTATATCTAAAAGAAGGAGAACACATTGTGAACCTTCTCAATATAATGGGAGCCCATTCTTCACTATTGGAATTTGAAAATATTCGTGCATACAAGGATATGAGAAATAATATAAATAGAATTGTTAATTGTGAAACTGCCAACTTGACTAAGACCATAAATGCATCTATGCGTCAAATCGACAATATAGAATATATAAAAAAGACTTTGGGTTATGATAAACTTCCCCAGTCTCTTAAGGAAATAGCAGAGCTTAGGCTTAATTATCCCGATGCCAGTTTGAAGGAACTGGGACAGATGCTCGATCCCCCTATAGGCAAATCAGGGGTAAATCACAGGCTTAGAAAACTTGATAAATTAGCAGATGACTTAAGACAAGGGAAAATAGAAGACGGACTATAATTTTAAAGAGCAACTTTGACTAGTTGCTTTTTCCTTTGAGTGATATATTTGTTTTGTTATAATTACAGTAGGATATTATTTTGCATATATCCAACTATATTGTACAATAGTTGATAAAATGTTAAAATTGATGTATAGAAATATTTGTTCGCTATCAGGAGAGGGAGGACACAATGGAGGATTTTGTTCATCTACATGTTCATACTGAATATAGTCTTTTGGACGGTGCAGGACGCATAGGCGATTTGCTCGATAGATGTAAAGAACTTGGTATGTCCAGTTTGGCCATAACAGATCATGGAGTCATGTATGGTGTGGTGGATTTTTATAGAGAAGCAAAAAAACGAGACATTCATCCAATAATAGGGTGTGAGGTATATATTGCTCCTCGTTCCATGGAAGATAAGGATGCAAAATCAGATAGTGAATATGCCCATTTGGTATTATTGGCAAAGGATGAAACAGGATACGAAAACCTCATAAAATTGGTGTCATTGGGTTTTATAAAAGGTTTTTATTATAAGCCGCGGATAGATTATAAGGTGTTGGAGGAATATAGTGAAGGACTTATAGGTATGAGTGCGTGTATTGCAGGTGATATACCTTCACTTATACTAGATGGACATTATGATAGGGCAAAAAAGTTGGCTATAAAACTCAACGGTATATTTGGTGATGAAAACTTCTATATAGAGCTTCAAGACCATGGGCTTGAAAAACAACGCAGAGTTAATCGAGAACTCATTCGTTTGAGCAGGGAAACGGGGATTCCACTTGTAGCGACGAACGATGTACACTATGTAGAGCGTGATGATGCAGAGGCCCATGATGTACTCTTATGCATACAGACGGGAAAAACACTTGAGGATGAGGATAGAATGCGCTTTGAAACAAGAGAATTCTATCTAAAGTCGTATGAAGAGATGGCATCTGTGTTTCCTGAATATCCTGAGGCGCTAAAAAATACAGTAGATATTGCCAATAGATGTAATGTGAAGTTCGATTTTGATAAGACATATCTTCCCAGCTTTCAGGTTCCAGAAGGATATACTTCATCTGAGTATCTACGAAAGCTGTGTGCTGAGGGAATGAAGAAAAAGTACATTAATATAACAGATGAAGTACTTAAGCGGTTAGAGTACGAACTAGGCATAATAGAACAGATGGGCTATGTAGATTATTTTTTAATAGTCTGGGACTTTATAAGGCATGCTAGGGAAGAAGGTATAATGGTAGGGCCAGGAAGGGGAAGTGCAGCAGGGAGTATAGTGGCCTATGTATTGGATATAACCCAGATAGATCCACTTAAATATGATCTCCTCTTTGAACGTTTTTTGAATCCTGAACGTGTAAGTATGCCAGATATAGATGTGGACTTTTGTTTTGAGAGACGTCAAGAAGTTATTGATTATGTAGTAGAAAAATATGGTGAGGATAGGGTTGCACAGATAATAACCTTTGGTACTATGGCAGCTAGGGGGGCAATAAGGGATGTAGGCAGGGCTATGAATATACCCTATGGTGATGTGGATAGGATTGCCAAGATGGTGCCCTTTGCTCCAGGTGTTACAATAGACAGGGCCCTTGAGTTAAATAGGGAGCTTAAAGCCCTCTATGATAGTGATCCTCAAGTGAAGTTGCTCGTAGATACGTCTAAAAAATTAGAGGGACTCCCAAGGCATGCCTCTACCCATGCAGCAGGTGTGGTCATATCCAAAGAACCTATTATGATGCATGTACCCCTGCAGAAAAATGACGATACGATAACTACACAGTTCGCCATGGGAGATTTAGAGCAACTAGGACTTTTAAAGATGGACTTTCTTGGACTCAGAACCTTAACTGTTATAAGGGATACCTTAGATCTAATAGAGAGTACTGTAGGGAAGAGAGTAGATATTGAAAATATCCCATTGGATGATAAAAATGTATATGATATGTTAGGTGAAGGCGATACAGACGGGGTATTTCAGCTGGAAAATAGCGGAATGAAGCAGTTTATGAAAGAACTGAAACCTAAGAATTTTGAAGATATAATAGCAGGTATATCCCTATATAGGCCTGGTCCCATGGATCAGATACCTAGATATTTGGAGAATAGAAAACATCCAGAGAAGATTGAATATACCGATGATGTATTGGCTCCCATACTTGAGGTGACATACGGCTGTATGGTATATCAAGAGCAGGTCATGCAGATAGTTAGGGATATAGGAGGATATTCCCTTGGAAGGTCAGATCTCGTAAGGCGTGCCATGGCAAAGAAGGATATAGATGTTATGGAGAGAGAGCGACGTAATTTCATATATGGACAAAGGGATGAAGAGGGAAATGTAGTAATACCTGGAGCCCTTGAAAGAGGAGTATCAGAAGCAAAAGCCAATGAAATATTTGATGAGATGATGGAGTTTGCCAAATATGCGTTTAACAAGTCCCATGCAGCTGCTTATGCGCTTATTGCATATAGGACGGCATGGCTTAAATATCACTATCCTGTTGAATTTATGGCTGCCCTTATGACAAGTGTAATGGGCAATAGTAGTAAGGTGGCGAGTTATATCCAATATTGTCGAAAAAAAGGGATTGAAGTGCTTCCACCTGACGTAAATGAGAGTTATTCTAAATTTACAGTAGTAGGTAATAAGATACGATTTGGTCTTGCTGCAGTCAAAAATGTTGGGACATCGGCAATACAAGCTATAATCCAAGCTAGGGAGGAAAAGGGCAAGTTTGTAAGCTTCTTAGATTTTTGTCAAAAGGTAGATGTGAATAGTTTAAACAAACGTATGGTAGAGAGTTTAATCAAATGTGGGGCATTTGATTCAATCGGTATATATAGGTCACAACTCATGGCAATATATGAGAGGACGTTAGATGGGGTGTACCAGGATAAAAAACGTAATATAGAAGGTCAAGTATCTATGTTTGAAAAAATAGATACAACTGACAGAAATAGTTTAGTTAAGGATGTACTTCCTAATGTAGATGAATTTCCTAGAAAATTTATACTCTCAATGGAGAAGGAGATGACAGGCGTATATATAAGTGGGCATCCACTTGACGAATATGAGGCTACTTTAAATAAATTAGATACTACACTCGATTTGGCAGAGTTAAATGAGCAAGGTGAGGGTGGTGTAGTTAGAGCTAGTAATATAAGGGATGGAAGCTCTATAACCATTGGTGGAATTGTAATTGACAAGAACATAAAATCTACTAGAAATAATAATATAATGGCATTTGTAACTTTAGAGGATCTATATGGCACTGTTGAAGTAATAGTATTTCCCACAGTATATCAAAAATACTATAAACTTCTAGATGTGGATAGTACAGTCATTATACAAGGTAAAGTGAGTATGAGAGAAGAGGAAGATGCAAAGATACTGTGTGACAATGTTACGCCTCTTACAAATATGCTCAATAAAAAACTATATATAAAGATATCTAAGGACATCGATATAGATGTACAAAGGCAGATATGTCCTATTCTGATGCGCTATAGGGGAAGTATTCCTGTATATCTATATATGGAGGACACAGGTAAGAGCTTTATGGCGGATAGAGAATTGTGGATACGGGAAGAGGCTGGACTATTAGATGAGCTATACAATATAGTAGGCAAGGAATCGGTAAAACTTGTCGGCTGAAGAGTTCTACTTTTAATGTGGAATATAAGCTCATAAGATGGTATAATGTAGTGTATTGTAGGGGAATAGGGCGAATTTTTATATTTGGAGGTTAAGCTCATGGAAGACAATGATAAGGTTGTATTGGGAGATTATATCTGTATATTAGCCCTTGAGGATGGAGTGGATATAATAGGCATGACACGGGGCAAGGATACTAAATTTCATCATACTGAGAAATTGGACAGTGGTGAAGTAATGATAGCCCAGTTTACAGAGAATACATCTGCTATGAAGATTCGAGGTAAAGCTAAAATACTTACAAAGTATGGGGAGCTTTATTCTCATCAAGATAGACAACCTACTTAATTGGGGAGAATTTAGAGATGTGGATGGTTGTCTATGTAGCAGAACAAAAATCTGTTGCAGATCATATAGAAAAGATATTATCAGATGAAGGGATTCTGGTTAAAGTCCGATGTGCAAATAAAGATATAGAAGGTAGTAATTGCCTATATGAAATCCTCGTTCCCCAATCAGAAATCAATGAATCATATGATGTTCTTATGGAGCATGAATATTAATAATAAAACTTAAAATATATAGGGAGGCAATAGTGATATGGAAAGAATTGCTGTGTTAACTAGTGGTGGAGATGCACCAGGAATGAATGCTGCTATAAGAGCTGTGGTGAGGACAGCCATATATAATAATATGCGTGTATTTGGTATAAAAAGGGGTTTAAACGGACTCATCCATAGCGAGATAGAAGAGATGGAAGTGGCATCAGTAGGAGATATTGTACATCGTGGAGGAACTATCTTAAGGACAGCCAGGTGTAAGGAGTTTGTAACAGAAGAGGGTCAAAAGATGGCCTTAAAAGTAATAGAAAATTATGGTATAGAAGGTATTGTAGTAATTGGCGGTGATGGTTCATTTAGAGCTGCACAGGCACTATGCAGGATGGGTGTACCTTCAGTTGGAATACCAGCTACAATAGATAATGATATAGGCTGTACTGATTATTCCATTGGTTTTGATACTGCGGTAAATACGGTGTTGGATGCTATAAATAAGATAAGGGATACTATAACATCCCACGGTAGAGCCAATATTATAGAAGTCATGGGAAGAAATTCAGGAGATATTGCCTTATATGCAGGAGTTGGAGGTGGAGCAGAGAATATAATTGTGCCTGAAATTCCCTTTAATATAGACGATGTATGCAAAAGACTTAATGAGGGAAAAGAGAGGGGAAAACTTTCTCAGATAATAGTGCTTGCAGAAGGTGTTGGACATGCAGATAAATTAGGCAAGATAATTCAGGAAAAAACAGGCATAGAAATACGTTCTACTGTACTTGGCCACATCCAAAGGGGAGGGAATCCATCTTCATTTGATAGGATATTGGCTAGTCGTATGGGAGTACATGCAGTAAATTTGTTACAAAAAGGTATTGGAAATAGAGTAATATGCATAAGGCATAATGAAATAATGGATATGGATATAGAAGAGGCCTTGAATATGAAAAAAGAGTTTGATATGGAATTATATGAACTATCTAAAATAGTATCCATATAGTGAGATTTCTACAATAATATATTATATGGTGGGAGCGATATGAGAAAGACAAAAATAATATGTACATTAGGTCCAGCCAGTGAAAAGCCTCATATATTAAAAAGGTTGATAGAACTGGGTACTAATGTAGTTAGGTTAAATTTTTCCCATGGGGATTATGCCGAACATAAAAGACGAATAGAGCTTGTCAAAGAATATAGGGCTGAATTTGGCTTACCTGTAGCTATACTACTTGATACCAAGGGGCCTGAAATAAGACTTGGAAAATTTAAAAAATCTCAAATATATTTAGAGGAAGGTCAACCTTTCACTCTCACAATTGATGAATGTCTTGGAGATGAAAGACGTGTGTCAATAACCTATAAGGATATAGTAAAGGATGTATATAAGGGCAGTTGTATACTTGTAGATGATGGACTTGTAGAACTTATAGTGGATGATGTTACAGAGAGAGATGTCCACTGTACAGTTGTCAATGGGGGAACATTAGGGGATCATAAGGGTGTTAATATCCCAGGAATTCCCTTAAATTTACCTAATTTAACGGATAAGGATAGAGAGGATATTAGGTTTGGTATAAAAAATGGTGTAGATTACATTGCTTCATCCTTTGTGCAGAGGGCAGAAGATATCATAAACATACGTGATTTTCTTACCCAAAATGGTGGTGAGCATATACAAATAATCGCTAAGATTGAAAATCAGCTTGGAATAGATAATATTGATGAAATAATAGAAGCAGCTGATGGAGTTATGATAGCTAGGGGTGATCTAGGTGTAGAAATACCTATTGAAAATGTTCCCATTGTGCAAAAGAGCATAATAAATAAATGTATTTTGGCAGGGAAACCTGTTATAACAGCTACACAGATGTTAGATTCAATGATAAGAAATCCAAGGCCTACTCGTGCTGAGGTTAGTGATGTGGCAAATGCTATATACGATGGCTGTGATGCAATAATGCTGTCTGGTGAGACGGCAGTAGGGAAATATCCAATTGAGACATTTACTACAATGGTTAATATAGCTAGAAAGGTGGAGGAGAGCATCGACTATGATGGGAGTTATCTTGAAGATTGTGTGAGAAATATATCTACGACCACTCATGCTATAAGTCATGCAAGCTGTACTATAGCCCGCGAGCTCGGAGCTAAAGCTATAGTAACTCCTACAAAGTCAGGTTATACGACTAGAATGGTGTCTAGATATAGACCTAAACCTCCAATTATAGCTACTACAACATCATATGATGCATATAGAAGACTCGCTTTAATATGGGGCGTGATACCCAAATTAGTACCTGATGTCAACAGTACAGATGAGATGATTGAAAAGGCTGAAGAGGCTGCATTAACTACGCGTGTGGTGAATAATGGCGATATGGTAGTCATAACTGCGGGGGTACCAGTTGGCCAAAGTGGCAAGACAAACCTTATAAAAGTACATGTGGTAGGTCAGTAAAGAGGAGATGAATAGGGTATGTTTACGGTGGATACATATATTAGAGTACGTTATAAAGAAACTGATAAGATGGGAGTGGTTCATCACTCAAACTATTATGTATATTTTGAAGTGGGTAGAACTGAATTTATGCGTGAGATGGGGCTTTCATATAAGGAGATGGAGGATATGGGCTATATGATGCCCGTTATTGAAACCCACTGTTATTATAAACACCCTGTGGGATATGATGATGAGATTATTGTCACTACTAAAATGGGTAAGTTTAAAGGAGCCAGGGTTGTGCTTGAGTATGAAATCAAAAAAAAGGATTATAATACACTTATAGTATACGGTTCTACTGTGCATGCCATAACAGATAGTAACTTAAAGCCTATAAATATAAAAAAGGCGTGTCCAGAAATATATAAAAAATTTATGGGTTGTTTATAGAATAAGGAATGGGAAAGTTACCATTCCTTATTTTAATGTATGTTAGAGTAGAGAATGGATATTTTATATTTATTTTGTATATCTTTGGTATTTTTAGTTTATCTTATAGTCTTTATATTTTATGGATTGTAGACTTTAAAAATTCTTATATATGGAGGATAGTGCTATATGAAGAAAAAGAATTTGCCAGTAAATATAAATGAAAAATATGATATAGAGATAGAAAACTTAAATTCAAATGGGCAGGGAATAGGAAGGATAAATGGTTATACTCTATTTATAGATGGTGCACTACCCTATGAGCGGGTAAAGGTAAAAATTACAAAGACAAATAAAAACTATGGATTTGCTAAGCTTTTAGAGATTATAGAGAAGTCGCCGGCGCGTGTTGACCCCATATGCGAGTACTTTGGGGAGTGCGGTGGATGCCAACTTCAGCATATGGATTATTTATCTCAATTAGAGTTTAAGACTCAGATCGTCAAAGATGCGTTAACACGTATTGGTAAGCTGAGGGATATAGAAGTCCTTCCTACTATAGGTATGGGATTTCCCACTAGATATAGAAATAAGGTGCAACTTCCAGTAGGTATGGGCGATGAAGGGGCTATCTTGGGGTTTTTTTGCCGGCGCAGTCATGATATTGTGGACATGGACACTTGTCTTATACAACATACTATAAATGATGATATAGCCGGCGTTATACGGGAATTTATAGATAGATTTAATATACCTGTATATGATGAAAATGTACATAAGGGTATCATAAGACACGTTGTTACAAAGGTAGGATTTAATACAGGAGAAGTAATGATAGTAATAGTTACAAATGGATATAGTCTTCCTCACAAAGAGGATCTAATAGATATGTTGCTGGAGAAAATAGAGGGTATAGTAAGTATAGTGCAAAATATAAATAAAAAGAAGACAAATGTAATACTTGGGAAAGACAATGTGGTATTATGGGGAAGAGATTACATTATAGATACCATAGGTGAGTATAAATTTAGGATATCACCCTTATCTTTTTTTCAAGTCAACCCCGTCCAGACTGAAGTTGTATATGGAAAGGCTTTGAACTATGCAAAATTAGCGGGAGAAGAGACTGTATTTGATGTCTATTGTGGCATAGGTACTATATCCCTATTCCTTGCTAAGTATACAAAACAGGTATATGGTATAGAGTCAGTGAGCGATGCAGTAGAAGATGCTAAAAAGAACGCAAGATTAAATGGTATGGAAAATGTGAAATTTATAAAAGGAAGGGCAGAGAGAGTTGTACCTGATATAGTAGATAAGGGAATAAGACCTGATGTGGTAGTCTTAGATCCTCCAAGAAAGGGATGTGACAAAGAACTATTAGAGGTAATCGTAAAGGCAGAGCCTAGTAGAATCGTGTATGTATCGTGTAACCCTGCAACATTAGCTAGAGATCTTGGGTATCTTAAGGAATATGGTTATACTGCACGTGAGGCTCAGCCGGTGGATCTATTTCCATATACAAAACACGTTGAGAGTGTTGTCTTGATGTCTAAAGTGTGATAATAGGTAAAGCAGTAAAAGCTGATAAATAAATACTTTAATAAAAAGAAGTCTCTTATATAAAAATAAAGGGATTCTTTTTATAATAAATTAGTGTTACTTAAAAATGCAAAGAATTTACTAATAGAGGCCAATGCGAAACTTGTCGATTTTTGCAGAATAAAAACCGTTGAAATAGTTAAATTTTGGTAGTATAATTTTATATAAAGACAAACTATGGAAACAGAGGAAGATAAAAGAGGGCAGGGTGATTCCAATGGGCTAAGAATTTCGTTCCGCAGGTGTTGCGGAGAGTAGTTTTCCAAGGCGTATCCAAACCCCGGCAAAAATACTTTTAAAATGGGGGATCTTTTCTATGAAAAAAGTTATGTCTTTACTCGTTGTATTTGCGCTCATTTTTTCTTTTGCAACTGTATCTGTTTACGCTGCTGATGAAGCTACAGTCGATTCAGAAGCAATATTAGTGGAAAATGGTTTTTCGGAAGATAATATAGATGCTTTATCAGAAACAGTTAAAGAAGAATTGGTGCAAGCGTTAGAGGAAAATCCTGATGCAGTTGATATTAAAACTACTGTATTGGAAATCGACAATTTAGCTGAAGTCGAAAGTTTTTTAAGTTATACGGATCAGGAACTTATTGATATGGGTGCTGATCCAGATGCTGTTATTGCAGCACGTAGAGAACTTGAAGAAGAGTCCAACAAGACTGAGGCTCAAATCGCTGAAGCAAAAAATGTTAGCCTAGCAGAAGCTAAATATTTTAAGAAAGCGATTGATAAGGGACACAGCAATTACAAAAATAAAAGTTATAAAAGTAAAAAAAGCGAGAATCCCGTGACAGCATCTGGTTCTATTTCCACTACAAAACTTACTTATACTCAGTCTGTTACTAATCAATCTACATCTACCCAACCTAAATATAAAGTCAACCTTGCGTACACATGGAAAACTGTATATGATTTGGCTGTCTTTACAGATGAGATAGTTGCTGGTTGGGGAGGAAATTTAAACACACAATCCATTTCTTCCACGTCAAGCTATTATGATTGGGGTAGTAGTTGGGGTTCTTTCTATAAATCTCAAGCAATGTCCAAGGTCGAAACTCCAAATGCGGGTATTGAATTTAAATTCCCCCAAGCTCTTGCTTATTGCAATCTTTGGAACAATCGTCCCAAAACCAAAACGGGTTCCGCAACGTTCACTCTTTATCAGACGAAAAAACAAGGCTATGACACTAAGGTTATTTCGGTTTACTGCCATAGAGTTATTAGCCTATCAAGTGCATCTATAGGTTTTAGCAAATCTGGTCCTTCTATTGGTTTGTCTATAGGCGGAGCATGGGATCAGTCTCCACAGAAAGCAACTACCATAGGTTATTAATTTATAAACATGATTTCTGGTTAGAGGGCAACTTTGTAAATTATTTCAAGGTTGCCCTTGTATCGGTATCAAAAGGGTGTGTGAAAATGAAACAACGTTTAGCCGATATATTTCGCTCCAAAAAATGGATAGTATTGTCCGTTTTGTTCGTTTTGCTAATTGCGATTATTGTCATTATTTCAATAATCGCAGGTAATATTAATAATAACAAAAAAGAATATGTAGATAATTGGGCTTTTTATAATTACGGGCAGACAATAAACAAACAGAAAGGTGAAAGCGGGGTTGATATAAACATTGTTCCAATATTAGAACATGTTAGTATTGGCAATTCAGTATCCATTGCTGTCGTAGATTCAGGTTTAGATTATTCGTGTGAGGCGTTAAAAGACAGAGTCTTAACCAATATGAACGACACAATAAATGGTACTGATGATGACTCGAACGGTTTTGTTGATGATTATTATGGATGGAATTTTTATGATAATGACAACAATATTTTTGAAGATGCGCTATATGATTATCACGGCACATATGTTGCCACAACTATTGCAAAAGTTAATCCAAACGCAAAGATTTTATCAGTTAAATTTTTGCGTTCAACATCAGGATCATCTGATGATGCTGTCTTGGCTATAAAGTATGCGATATCTCGTGGCGCAAGGATTATAAACTGTAGCTGGAATTTTAATAATCCAGATGACAACTTGCTTAACCTCATAAAAGAACATCAAGAAGTGTTATTTGTTTTCTCTGCAGGAAATTCAAATATTGATATTGATTTGGATGCCATTTATCCTTGCAGTTATAATTTGGATAATACAATAACCGTAATGGCGATAGATAACAAAGGAATGATTTACAACGCAAGTGGATATGGAAAAACATCAGTAGACATTGCAGCTCCAGGAGTTGATGTAAAAGTAACATTGCCTGAAGATGAAGAGACATTAATAAGCGGAACATCGGTTGCAGCTTCATATGTTACAGGGGCATCTTCACTACTCATCTCTAAAAACAGCAATTTATCTCCCAAAGATATCAAAAACATACTTGTATCGACGGCAAGTAAGAAAAGCAACTTAGAATCATTATGCATATCCGGAGGGATTTTAAATATTTCAGACAGTATCTATGAACTAAAAAATTTTCAATGAACTTCTTGTAACAGATTTCATTTTCAATTGTCTAATATATGAGGAGTGAGGTTATGGGGGATTTTGAGGAAATTTACCGCATAAACAAAGATTTGCTTTATAAATTTATTTTAAAGATGTGCGCTAACGAGAGTCTAGCAGAAGAACTCGCGCAAGAGACGTTCTTCAAAGCATTTGTTCACACAAATGAATTTACTGGCAAATGCAAAATATCAACCTGGCTTTGCCAAATTGCAAAGAATGAATACTTTAACTACTTAAAGAAAAACAAACGGATAGTAGCATTAGGCTTTGATGATCCGGACTATCATGGCTCTCTCTCTTTTGAGGATGCTTATTATAGAGTTGAATGTAAAGAACAAGCGAAAATCATACTTGATATAGCCAATGAATTACCTTCTATCTACAAAGACGTTTTTCTTGAGAAAATCATTGGTGATCTAAGTTACTCTGATATTGCAATTATTCACGCAAAAAGCAAATCATGGGCTAGGGTGACTTTTTATCGAGCAAAGCAAAAAATACTTGAAAGGATGGAGACTTATGAAAAATTGTAATATTGTCAACGACTTATTGCCACTGTATGCCGATGATTTACTTAGTGACGAAAGCACAATGTTTGTAAAAGAACATCTAGCTACATGTAAATCTTGTTTAAAGAATTACGAGGATATGAAACTAAATGTAAATGTTGTCATTGATCCTGAAAATTAAAATATTAAGCCTAAAAAGGTATTTGGCAAATATTTAAGAAAGGTGAAGTTTATGACTGCATCCTTGGTTTTATTCGCTGTTTCAATTGGATTGTTCTGGATTGATTGGTTCATCATACAATATGCTTGGTCAAACCTCTACGATGGTATGTTTAGAATAGCTGAAAACACTCTAATTCCTTTACTGGTTTTAGCCTCCATATTTGGAATAATAGGTGTGGTTCTGATAACCAAAAAAAATGCACAAACGGGGAGAAATTCAAGTTTCAAAACAGGATTATTGATAACCGCATTAGTTGCAATTCTAGTTGTTCATATCATCCCTGTTATTGAACTTGAAAAAACTGGAAACCATATAATCGCAGTAACAAATGTCGAGTCAATAGAAAGCGAGAATGATGAGTATTTTCTTATTATTAAAGATTTACAGTCCGAAAAATTGATTAAAATCAAATGTGATGAAAATACGTACTCTTCTGTTATTGTAGATAGAAATGTTTTATATACTTTCGAGTATAGAATAAAGCTTTTCAACGAAATCAATGGCGTATTAGAGCAAGTTGACACAAATGAGATCATTGATAATAGAAGTTCCCCAAAATCAGAATAAATGGAGGTAAGTACATTGAAAATGAAAAAATATGTTCGGGCATTGTTAATTGGTCTTGGTATAGGTTTATTTCTTTCTGCTTTTCTAAATATAGCGTTCTCTCAAATATTTGGATTGGCACGCATCTATTTCCCAATACTCATTGTAGGAACAGTTATAGGTGGGTTAGTTGCAACAATTATCTATACAATGACCGCTCATAAAAAAGAAAAAATATAAATTAATGCACATATGCCGCCTGCACCATGGCCATGGACGGGCGGTTTTTATGTTGAAAATAATAATGTCGATACCTTTTTAAACGGTATAAATTCATCGTCGCAATTAGCTGAGTCGATTCCGTTATGAATCAGGATAAGGTACAATAAGTTTCGTAAATAAGAAAAGGACAAGGTTTTGAGTCTCTGTTAAAATGGGAGTAAGAACACCACCATTTTTGAAAGGAGACAAAAAAACCATGTCCGATAAGATTGTACAGCTAAATGAGGAAATCATCAAGAGTGAAATAAAGGAACTGGTACGCAGCAGCAGTCATCAAATAGAAATATTTCAGAGCGGTGGCTACGTTTGAGTCTACATCTCTTTAGGACAAGCTGTACATGATGCTTGTCCACAAAGCGCTAATAATGGCGTTTTCAGCCCTCCGATATGGAGGGCTTATCCATGGAAGAGCAGAAACCTCTTCCTGCGAGGAAGATACTTCGTCAAATAATATGGATAACGTATCATCAATTGAATCTTCTGATAAAAGCAAAGTGATAGAGATTGAAATCGAAATGCGAGAAAAATTAAATAAATTGAAAAAAGATTTTACAAAAGAGCAAGTTCATGAAATCATGGGAGAACCTGATGAAGTTCCGCTAACTGGGTTATATTGGGAATACTATTTTGTAGATGAAACTAAAAAAGTTGTTATTGGTTATTTTTCAGATGGTATTACTATAGAGTTAGTTGATACCGTAGAGAATAAAAATGAAAAGATTTTGTAAATCGTATGCATCGCTTAAAAAGTTTTGTTATTAAATTAATTGAGGTTCACAGTTTTTGAAAATACGTTGACAATGTGAGCAAAAAATTAATTCTATTCGCCAGTATTTCGCCTAATGCAAAGTTCAGATTAACACTAATATAACATAGCTAATGATATTATGGTATTGGCTGTGTTATTTATATTTTGATAAGATTCAAAAATCTAGTTGAATCTTGACTTTTTCACCCAAAACAGAAAAAAATAGGTCTGTATCCATTGCAGCATAAAGGATACAGGCTTTCCATTTTGATCATAAAGTTGT
>CZCB01004344.1_pt1 | contig 15699 bp, 13 predicted proteins | sample 591991 | NCBI WGS metagenome assembly CZCB01 (sample SAMEA3556809, study PRJEB10932) | anaerobic digester metagenome | reverse complement strand
TAGTGGTAAGTTAGCAACATCCACTGATGGCATTACATGGACCCAAAGAACGAGCAGCTTCGATACCTCTTCTATACGAGGTGTGGGCTATGATCAAGGAATGTTTGTGGCTGTTGGAAGAAACGGTAAGTTAGCAAATTCAGCAAACATATATTAGGTTAGAAAGATATGTGGGATTTATTATTAGATAGTAAAGGAGGTGGAAAAATGGACCAAAAAGAATTTAAAGTGAAATATGAAAAAGAAATCAGACAAATGGCACAAGCACATAACGTAGATCTAGGCGTTGCATTTGCTATGTTAATAGCTCACGCAAAACAGAGAATTGAAGCTGAGAAAAACTTCACTTACAATTTTCCTGAAGCAAAACAACTTGACTTAGTAGAATTAGAAAAAGACATTTCTGACATGGAGACCAAAGCTGCAGAACTTAGAAAACAACACGGATTTAATTTCTAGGAGGTGATCCATTATCTACCATGGCTTAACCAGCCATAATACTTACAAGGAGGTATACTCTGTGGCCGAATTTAACCCGGAAGTCGTGTGTGCAGGAATACTCAAGGATATAGAAAATCACGAAGATAGAATTTGTAAACTTGAGGGAAATAATAAGACAATACAAGAGCTGGCTATCAACACACGCGAAATGGTAGTAGAAATGAGAGGAATGAAAACAGCACAAGAAAAATTAACAGAAAGATTGGAAATCATGGAAAAAAAACCAGCAATGACGTTAGACAATATCATCAAGACAGTAATAACTGTTATTATTACTGCTGTTATATACTCCATGTTTGACAAATTATTATAAAGGGGGTAAAGGTATGATAGTAAACATTTTAAAAGGCTTAGCGGCTGCAGCTCCGACAATAGCTATAGCTGCCCAAAGTGCCTCTAACACGAAGAAAAAATCAAGTAGTACTACATCCACACCCACACAAACGGTGAAACCACCTACAACCTCCACTACTTCAACTTCTAGTAGTCCTTATAATGCTAATACAAATATAGCTAATGAACGGGCTTACTTAAACAGCTTAATTGCTAAAGGAGGAGGAAATGCAGAATGGGCTAAAAACCAAATGAAAATACTTGACCAATTTGCCAGTACTCAACAACCTCAATATACATCTCCACCCACAGGGACTAGTACATCAGTCCAATCAGTTCAACCTGTGGGAGGTAGTAGTAGGGATATAGCCGCTGAGATAATATCATTATTGACTTCGGGTGGTCCGATAGACTATGGTAAATTAAATAATTTAGTATCTGAGAGAGATGCCAAAATAGCAGCTAACCCCGATTTATATGGTCAATTCGAAAGCACTCAATCATTATTAAATAAATATTTACCGATTGCCCAACAGAATGAACGGTTGCAGGAGCTACTAAATCAACAATCACTTCAACAGCAACCATCCACTTCAGTAGACTCAATAATAGATCTTCTAACTGAATTAGCTAATAAACCTACACCGAGTATGAGTTTTGAAGAGGCACAAAGAAGGGCTCGAGAAGAATTAGACCCAATGTATTCTGAGGCCGCTCGTGCTTTAGCATATGGCTTAGATGCTGACATGGAACGAAGAGGTTTATTTAATTCACCTTTAGCAGCTGGAATTATGACTGAAAAACAAGGTCAACTATCTAATGACCAAATTGCTGCTATAGCTCAAAGAGCCAACCAATTAATAAAGAATGACCAGGAGATGAGTTTACAAGAAAAACAACTTCGTTCTAATACTTTAAACTCACTGTTAGCTTCGTTAATTGGTAGAGAAGCTAATATAGCTGAATTTACTGGTTATTATGGAGGTCAACCTACTTTAGCTAATCAAAAATTCCAAACTGAAAAAGAATTTGGTGAAGCTGAGTTGACAGGAAATTATCGGGGTCAACCTACCATGGCTTCTAAAGCACTTGACATTCAGGCTAGGATCTCTCAAATTACAAATGCCCTTAATCAAGTTAATGCCTTTGGTAAAGTTACTACTCAGGAGCAAGCTGATTTGCTGGGAGTACCTGTGGGAACACCATCATGGCAAGCTCAAAATGCAGCTGCTGAAAGGCAACAAGAAATGCAAATGTTTGAGAGAGAAATGTCATATAGATACAGTTCACTTAGTATCCAAAATGCAGCTAAGAGTGCCCAAGATATGTTGGATAATTTTAACAAAGATATGACTATATGGCAGATAACTGGTTTATCACCTGATACTGAGGCCATGAGATACTACGGTATTACTCCTGGTACACCATGGAGTGAGTCTCAATCAGCTATAGATAAATTAGCGGAAATACAAGCTGAGCTTGAATTAATATACGCAGAAGAAGAGTTATTATTCCAAAATAGAGCTACAGACTTTATGAATACTTATGGTGTTCCAAGAAATGTTGCTGAAGCTGCAATAATTATTATAGACCAAGCTGTTGATTATAATTCAGCTTATCAAATAGCTAATGCTAATAAGTCAATATTGCAGCAAGAAAATGTTAACTTTGCAACCATAAATGATGTACTCAGAAGATATTATAATGTATATGAGAAGGTGTTTACACCAGAGGAAAGAAATACCAATGTAAATCCTGGGTATAGGGGACCACATAATAGACGTATAATGGGTCAATAGAAAGGAGAGTGAGTTATGCCTTTATCATATTTAGGAAGAATGAAGCTAGGGGATAACTCCTCCTTTTTAAAAAGGCAGGAGAAAAGTTCCGTGCAAACCCAAATTAGAAATGCACAAAATAGACTTCAATCTGCAGGTGTAGACTATTCCAATGATGGTTCTAGTCAAAATTTCTTATTACGGGCCTTAGATATATTATCTAGGCCTGGTTATGGTGCAACTAATGTTATCAGAGAATTTACTAATCCCTACGCAGGTAGTACTCCACAGGAATTTGACCCGTTAGCTGCATTCTTGAGGGGGCTCAAAGGTCAAGATAAAGCACAAGGAAAAGATATATTTACTGACTTAGGTTGGGAAGGTGAGAAAGGTATATTTGGTGGTGAAGCTAAATGGTATAACCCCTCTGCAGCTGGGGTAGCAGGTTTAGCTCTCGATATCTTTAACCCATTAGACCCTGTTAACTGGTTGGCTTTTGGTATTGGTGATGATATTATAAAAGGTGGTGCTAGAGGAGTAGATGCTTTAACAGATGCTTTTGGAGCTACTAAGGCTACTCAAATAGCTGATATACTTAAAAAAGGGTCTAAATCTATTGATGATTTAGGTGCCGAGTCTGTTGGTAAATTAGCTAAACAAGTAATTAATATGATAGACGACCCAGATGACCTTAAATCTGTGGTTCAAATGATACGAGAGGGTATTGTAGAGACAGGACGTAATGCTACATCTAAACTTGACTATAAAGCTATGAAACCAATACAAATAGGTTTACAAAACCCATTAAGTATAGGAAACTCAGGTATGGCTATTAAGTTACCAGGTTACAAAGCATCTGGTGGTAAAATGAAACTTCCAATACTATACCCTGGTAAAGATATTGATATAACAATGAGGAATATTCCCGGCTCTGAGTATGTAACTGACATTATAAGTAAGATAGCTCAAAAGGTGGGTTCAGTTAGGGTAGGAACAGGAGCTACATTAGGTGAGTCTCTTGGCAAAATGTTTAGTACAGTTTTCGTACCAAATACAGTCCCCAATGCAGTTATTAAGAAAAATCTTACTGCCAATAACATGAGTGACTTAATAACAATATCAAGAACTACTCCGGAAAATGTACCATTATCAATAGAAGAATTAATGAAACTTAATGATGATTTAGCTGAGGTAAAATTAGACAATGTATTTGACTTTGCAGACAATATGAGTGCTACTGACCTTAAAAAGATAAATAAGGGTAATTATTTGAGTATTGAAAATTTAGCTAAAAAAGTTGGCTTAAAAGGCTTTAATGCCTCTGAGATAACTGACATACTCTCTGATACCCCATTTAATAAAACTATTACTGAAATATATGACCAATTAAGGGTATTGAAGCCTACAGACGATGCTAAAGATCTCTTCACTAAGGCAGCTAAACTTAGAAAAGTCATGGACTTAATGTATGAACAAATACCTGAGGGTTTGAAACCATATTTCTCAGGTGTATTAAAAGCTCAAATGACAAACTTATATCCCACAGATTTGGCTACCAATAGACTCGGTAAGAATATCGTAAGTTCTCCTCTCATGGCTTATGAGTTTAATTATAAAGGAGTTCCAATATCTGTGGTAGTAAACTCAGGTGAAGATTTTAACTTAAATGCCTGGGCTAGGGTATCTGCTACACTTGAAGCACTTGATGAACTTCCTGAGACTGCTATACAGGCCTTACAAGGTCAAATAGACATATCCCCGATACCTATTAAGAACCCTGACACTTCAATGACTATAGGAGATACTATCGTCTTAGGTCGTATTGATAAACCAACTGTGGCACATGAATATGGTCATATATGGGACAGCGTTGCAGGTGACCAAGACTCATATATCAAAGCAATTTTATCGGATGCTCAAAAAATTGATGATACATTAACACCAGATGATTTGTATAGTGATTATTCAAGGTCATTATATGACACCGATAATAACATTGGTATTAAAGAAGACCTTGCAGACAGCGTATCTGATTACATTGCTGACCCAAAAACTTTTAGGGAACTATATCCAAACAGAGCTGCTGAAATAGAAAAAATGATTGGTAAGGCTTCCATATCCCGAGAAGAACTTGCCCAACTAGTTACAAAACAAAGAAAACTATCAGAGTCGGTGGCACAGATACCAAGAACTGAAGCTCAGATAACCAAAATGGTTGAGGATATTGATAAATTTGCATTTGAGATGACTTGGCAACCAGGTGAAAAGACCTACCAATCATTCCGTGGTAAGTTAAATGCTTTATTTGAACAAACTAATTGGAAGACTAAACAATGGCAAGAGCAAGTAGCTACAATATTTAAAGGCCTTGATGAAGAGGCTAGAAAACAAATAATGGATGCTGCAGCTCAGATAACGGGTACTGAGATACCCGGTGTAAAGAAAACTGCTGAGTATGCCACCAATCCAGGTGAATACAGATTTAAAGTGGACCTTAAAACAGGTGATTTTCAGTTTGAATTACAAGATATAGATACTCCTGAATTTAAAGAATGGTTTAAGGGTAGTAAGGTTGTTGATAAAGATGGCTCCCCACTTGTAGTATATCATGGCACCACTGAGAAGTCACCATTTACTGTATTCAATACCAATCCCCCTACGGATGTTGGAGCCCATTTTGGTACTAAGGAGGCTGCTAATAGTATATTGGCTGGTAAGGCTATCAAAAACATAGATAATATGTCAGCTAATATATATCCTGTCTACCTAAGTATTAAAAATCCCCTTGAGGTTCAAGATGCCTTCGGTGGGGATGTAGCGGGAACAGCTCTTGAGATACACGATGCTCTACAGGCTAGAGGTGCTAACCTGTATGACTTAACGGAGAGACTTAAAAAACAAACTGAAATATTAGATAATTGGCCTGGTATGGAAACAGAATATATGGGTATGACTTGGGATGAGTTTGTAGCTAGTAATAGAGAATTAGACAAGTATGCTGTGGAAATTGCTAAAAAGAACGGCTTTGATGGCTTAGTATATGATAACATATTTGAAGGTGATGTATTTGGTGATAATCTATCTTGGGTTGCATTTGAACCAAATCAAATTAAGTCAGCCACAGGTAATATAGGTACTTTTAGTAAGAATTCTGATAATATACTATACGCAGAACAAGAGTTCCCGATATTTATGTCTAAACTCGAAGAGGCAGTTAATAAAATGCCAAACAAAATGCCTGTGGAAGATTTTAAGAACTATCTAAAGGGTAAACAAGTTAAAAAAGAAGAGCTTAAATGGACATTTATAGACGATTTGCTTGAGGGTAAAACTCATGTGACTAAAGCTGAAGTTCAAGAATGGGTAGTTGGTAATAAACTTGAAGTACAGGAAGTGTGGCGTAAAACATCTCCTGGTGACCTCAAATATGTTGACCCTGATGAGCTTGTTGACGAGTGGGTTGACTCTGAATTAGATGATTTTATGGATGCGTATAGGGAAGATTTAGACCCAGAATTACTTCAGAGGATATATGACTATTCTGTAAACGACCCAAACCCAACAGCTGATAATCTTCAGACAATTATAGAGGATTATTATTCTACTTATGAATTAATGAGTGGTAATCAACTAGAGAATATACCTAAATATCGCCAGTATACTCAACCTGGCGGAGAAGAATATACTGAATTAATATTCACATTACCTGAGGGCTATGATACACCAAGCTTTAGTGATTTAGATTTAAGTCCAGAGCAAATGGATGAGATGTTCAATGAGGTATTTCGTAGGTATGACTTATTAAAAGGAGGTCAAGGTACAGAGCAAGAAATAATAGATTATATAGCAGAATTCACTTCATTACCTCCTAATAGAGCTAAGGTCTTGTATGATATGATTAACGATGGTACTCGTAGACCATATACCCCTATCGCTTTCCAATCAAGTCACTGGAGTGAACCTAATGTAGTTGCTCACACCAGGTTTGATACTCGTTATACAGAAGATGGTAGAAAAATATTATTTATTGATGAGATACAATCTGATTGGCACCAAGCTGGTCGTGACAAAGGATATATAGACTTAGGATATACACCACCTACAGCACAAGAAATGGCCTTTGCTAAGGAAGAGGTTAGAGATATTATAATTAAATATAAGTCCTTCGGTTTCCCTCATTCAGAAATAGCAATACGGTCATTAGAAACTATGGGACTGGATAACTTTATGGAGTATTTAGCCCAAAGTGGTTTTAAACTATCTCCTGAAGAGATAAAGTCACTGAAGGAATATCAAGGACTTCTAAAGAAAAGCAAGGCTCAATTGTTCGGTGTACCAGACGCCCCATTTAGAAATACCTGGGATGAGTATGTACAGAAACGTCTTTTAAGGTATGCTGCTGATAATGGTTATGATGGTATAGCTTGGTCTACAGGTAAACAACAGGCTGATAGATGGGGTCAAGCCATAACTGAGAATATTGATACTATTCAATATAATCAAAATACTCAACAGCTAAAGGCTTATAAAAACAATGAGGAAGTTCTGTCCAGGAGAATTCCAAAAGAAGAGCTATCAGAAATTGTGGGTGTTGATATAGCTCGTAAGTTACTTGATACCACACCAGACGGTGAGACAGTTAAGACTGTTTCCGGTACTAACATTACTATCGGTGGCGAAGGTATGAGAAAGTTCTATGACCAGCAGATACCGTCGAACTTCAAGAAAATAGGTAAGAAATTCGGTTTAAAAATTGATGAGATAGAGCTTGACTTTTCAGGTGATGTAAATAAATTCTATCCAACCGAAGAATTTGAGGATGCCATTAGATTTTACTTTCCGGATGATATTGAGGATGGTATGGATGGATACCTAATGCGAGCAGAGACCTTCGTTAGGTATAACCTTGAAGAGGAATATAATAGTGTCCAAGAGTTTCTGGATGGAATAGATCCGGAACTAAGATTCCCCTCCACCGAAGATGTCGATAAACTCATAGAATTCTCAGTAAACTTTGCCGACGAACATGGTGAGTCAATAAATAACCTTGAACAAATTAGAGAAAGATTTTACAACCAAGTTGAAATGCCTCAAAGAGAGATAACATGGCAAGATGGGGTTATGGGAGAATTTGACTTAGAACAATGGAATTATAAGCAGGAATTTGAGGCTAGGCCTAAATCCAAACAACAGGGTATATGGTTAGACCCAAAATCAAGGCAAGCTATAAGACAACAATCATTCCCATTATATGCCAAACAAGATGCTCAAGGACCTGTGGATAATTTAACAGCTGGTTGGTCCGATAGACAAATAACAGCTTTAGACAACTTCTTGAAATGGAGAAACTCAGTTGTTAAGCAATACAGACAACTTGGTATTCCAATCAATGAGCTTGAGAAATATGTGCCTTTTATACCAAAGAGAACACTTAGGGGAGAAGAGGCTGATATAGTTAAAACTGTCTTCGGTACAGGTGTTGAACAGGCCACAGGGGATAATTTTGATACCCTTCTTGCTGAATTATCCAAAATGGACCCGAATTTAAAGCGAAGGACTACAAAAGCTACTAGACCATCTGAGGTCAATAAATTACTTAAGTCAGATTGGTTAACTGAAGATGCTGCTGTAGCAATGAGTCTTCGTGGTACAAGAGCTATAAAAGCCCAAGAATTTAGAAAATTTGGTGATGAGTTTATAGCAGAGTATGGTCTTCATGCTACTGATATAACTAAAATGACTGGTGGTTCTGTTCCTGAAGGATATGTAGCATATAAAGTAGGTTTAGACCAAGAGGGTAATAAGATATTCCAGCAAGCTCGTGATGTAGTTGGAGCTACTATGGACGATACTGAGATAATCTTCTTGCCTGAAGAAATGGTTAACTTATATAATGAGTACCTTGGTATTATGTTTAATAAACAAAAGAAGAATGGCTTGGTTCAAATTTATGACAGTATGTCTAGGCTATATAAGAAAGCTGCATACCTGTGGAACCCAGGTCATGTATTCAGAGACTTCCAAGGTAACGTATTCAATAACTACTTAATGGGTGTTACTGACCCTATGGAGTATGCTGAAGGACTGAGAGTACTAAGGGGAGCTGAAGGTTTTCTTGATACTCCTAACGGTCAAATACCTTATAAAGATATATATGAAAAAGCTCAACAAATGGGTATCATAGACTCAATAATGGAGCATGAGCTACCTACCTTAACAGGTAAAACTGAAAGTGGTTACTCAAAAGCTATGAGAAAAGCTACCTATGCAACAGATGGCTGGACTAGAATAACAGGCTTTATTCACAACTTAAAGCAAGGACAGTCATTCGAGCAAGCGGCAGCTACAACTAAAAAATTCTTATTTGATTACTTTGACTTGACTTCTTTCGAGAGAAAAGTCATGAAACGTATAATTCCATTCTACACATGGACAAGGAAAAATATTCCACTACAGTTAGAAGTATTAGTTAAAAACCCAAGAGTATTTGCAAGAATTAATGACGTCCAAAATGCTATAGCTGGTGAGAATATCGACTGGACAAAGAAGCCTGAGTATATTCAAGATATGGTTGGTATACAGCCTAAAGGTAGTGATATGTATGTAGCTATGAACTTACCATATCAAGACTTAACTAGACTCCCTATAAACTCTAATACTAGTGCTGATTTACTATCAAGCATAAACCCAATTATTAGAGCTCCTATTGAGTCTATAACTAATCAGAGGTGGTGGACCGGCCAAAAACTTGAAAAATACCCTGGAGAGAAGACAGATATTCCTGTATTAACAACTTTATTGGAGATGTTAGGTCAAGAACAGGGGCCACAGATAGGAGCTAGGTACGGTGGAAATGTATTAAACAATATACCAATCCTCACTAGGGCTGGTAATTTATTAGATGCAGTGAGTGGAAAAGAGACTAACGATGTGAGAAACTTATCTAGAGTTTCAACAACAATAGGTGGACCTGCATTCTTCGATGCAGCATCTGTGGAGAATTCTGCTGATTGGCAAGAACGTCAAAGACTAATTGATTTAATTCAGTTATTACAAGATGAAGGCTATAATATTCCAACATCAGGTGAGGCTAGAAAAGAGGGGAGATATAGAAAACTTTCCAGATTATTGAGTAGATAATCTATGCAGGCGTTAGAGGTAGCCTCCTCCCTACCTCCTAACGCAAAACAAAAAGAAAGGAGAATAGAAATGGAAGAAGTAAAAGTTAAGTTTGTCAAAAATATAGCTGAATTATTTAAAGTGAAGACTATAATTACTTTAATGGTAATCTCTGCTATAACTTATGGTTTTATTAAGGGCCTGGTACCTGTGGAATTATATGCAACTTATGTTGGGTCAATCATTACTTATTACTTTACTAGAAAGGAAAATAAAGAATGATTAAACTGGATAATTTAGTAGTTAAAATGCAAACTCAAAATGATTGCTGGAAAGATGGTCGAATGCTTCCATCTGTGGAGGGTATTTTAGTTCATGCTACTGCCACACCAGGAGTAAATGCTAGAACTTTCTCCGAAAGGTGGAATAGACCAGGAATTGAAAAGGCTGTCCATGCTTTTATAGACGATATGGAGATAATTCAAAACTATCCTTGGTGTAAGAGAACCTGGCACTCAGGCTACAACCCCAATACTGGTAAAAGGGCCAATGATACTCACATAGGTTTTGAGATATGTGAACCTCCAGGGCATACCTACAATGGTGGACAAATGGTAAACTACAATCCTGTAAAATATGCCTCATATTTTAATATGGCTTACAATAATGCTATAAATTTCTGCGCTTATATTTGTCAAATGTTTAACTTAGACCCTTTAAAGCCAGGAGTAATTATAGACCATTCAGAAGGTTATAAACTAGGTATAGCCTCTAACCACAGTGATGTTATGCACTGGTTCCCATACCATGGCAAGAATATGGATATATTTAGAAAGGATGTGGCAGATTTATTGGAAAAAGATAAGAGGGAGACTAATGATAATACTCCTGACAATTACGCTAAAGAGGCTATAGATTGGGCAGTGGCTAATAATGTCTTAAAAGGTGATTTAAATGGAAACTATATGCTCCACAGTAATATAACTAGGCAAGATGCCATTGTCTTCATGAAACGAGTATATGATTTAATAAAATGATGATAAAATAGTTCAATTTAGGGTCATTTAAATGCCTTTTGAATATGACTTTTATAATTAATTGAATTATGTATCATTGAAAAATTTGAGAATAATATTACTAAAAAAAAAGAGAGGAGATTGTAATCTCGNNTGAGGGGGAAAAATAATATATGATATGACTTATAGGTCTTCCTCTAAGTCAAAATCATTTAAATCAATAGGTGCAGCATTTGGTGATGGTGGAACATCAACTGGAGTTTCAGCTTTAGCTTTCTTTTCAGCTTTAGGAGCATTTTTCTTTGCTACATAAGCATCTAATACAGCCTGAAGTTCGGGAGAGTCTTTTTCCCAAACATAAATTTGGCCCTTCTCTTTGGTCATGTCTCTGAAGTTCTTCCTTAAGAACATTCTTAAATCTCTTGAAGTAGTTCCAAGCATAGCAGCTACGTCAGCAGTTCCAACCTGATTAGCACCAATTTTTGGTCCTTTCGGTGCTTTCTCTTTCTTTTCTTTCTTTTCTGTCTTCTCTACTAATTCCTGTTCCATTGCGTCTATTTCTTCTACGTCCATTTCATCCAAGTCTTCTACAACTTGTTCTACGGGTTTTACTAATTTAGCCATAATTTCTCCTCCTATAGGCTTTTTTTTTTTTATTAGATTGTAATTATATTATATCAGANNTTATTGAATTTTAACAAATATTTTCATCCCTGATATCTAATGCCTCTTTAACTGAATATGCAACTCCTGTTCTTGCACCGGCCTGTTTCAAAGCATCTAAAGTGAGAGCCTGCAATCGAGTTGGTGTCTCACCTGGCATCTTTAACTCGATTGCAATAAATCTCCCATGCCAGCATCCAATTATGTCAGGTATTCCTGCAGCCTGAAATAAACCCCCATGTACTTTCATCCACCAACCCCCCTCAGCTCGAAGCCGAGAGAGGACTTTCTCTGAGAGAAGTGTTTCAGGTTTCTTTGCCATTGTATTCTCCTAGATATCTATCTCATCATCTTCCAAATCGAATGAGAGGATCTCTTCTTCTTCCTCTATAGAGGGAGGTGTCAATACAGCATTAGTAGCAGTCTTATTTTCATCCACTCTTACCCAACCATTACTGCCTTTAACTACTCTGTAACATTCATCAACTTTTAATGACTTTTTCTTCTTGCCATCTTTCTCATACTCCTCATGATATGTGGTAACTCCAATGACTTTACCTACGCAAGTATCTGTATTTACTTGGAATGCTGCCTTAGGGACATCATTACCACAGGCTATCAAAAAGTTTCTTAAGTTGAATAAAGCATTGGGAGCAAAAGAAGTTATGTGATAAATCTTAGTGCCTTTATACTCCCCAGTACCAATAGTTAAAGTCCAATTCAAATATTTGCCTTTTGGTCCTTCTTTTAGTTCGACTTTTGTTACTTTACAAATATACTCTCCTTCAGGTGGAAGGGTAAAACCTTCCTCTACTCCTGTAAAATCTACATTAAATTTCGCCATTGCTTTCTCCTTTCGGCTTGTAGCCACCATTCATAATTTTTATTAGTGCGTCATAAGTCGGATTGACTATTGACTTAGGTGTTTGAGCACCCATTGGTAATCTTATTTTAGCTAAGTAAGTAGGTCCCGGTGCAATTCGTAGGCAAAACTTAAGTTTTGTTTTACCTGTTTCAGCGTTAACTGTTTCATTGACATAAGTTCTCCCAATAACATCAACTGCAGCTCCTAATATAGCCCTAACAGAAGGTGTAACCTGTGGGTAAACTGATGAGTCGTCTGAATCTAAATCCTCTTCTTTATCTCTCTTCTCTTGGGCTATAAAAACTACATTCATCGGGAGATTTCTGAAGTCAATTAACCATCGTTTCATTATTTGCGATAGACCCCCCCAATCCCTTCGAGTTGGCATATCCATGTCTTTTGATAGTTCAAAATCAGCCTCCTTATTCATGATATATTTCATCGCTACTTCTTGTAAAGTTGTAACATTATCAATAACTACTGTCTTAAAGTTGTGTTTTCCTGACCTTAAGTACCAGTAGGCTTGAACAAACATTTCAAAAGTATCAACTGCCCTTTTCTTGCATCTACCGTCGTCTGAAGCTAATACTCTTGTACCTCTTTCGTTTACGTCTAATATCAATACAGGACTTGGAAATGTACCTGCTATAGTTGTCTTTCCTGTACCATTTGGTCCGTATATTAATGCCTTAATATTCTCTTCTGACTTTAATGTTATGTCTTCAATTCCCTGCTCAAATTCTGAAAAATCACCTAGGTCCACAGATACTGGTGCCTGTGTTGTCATACCCTGTGGGACTGTATTCATCATTGTTGAGTCTTCCAGGTCTAAATCAAAATCAGTCGATATCTCCATCACTTTCCTTGCCATCATCATCCTCCTCCACATCAAAATTTAGTTTTATCAAAGTACTTGTATCATATCCTTGAACTTCAGCTATACATAAGTCACGATACTCACATTTGGGTCGGTCACAAGTCCAAGATAGATTTCGTGTTATATAAGGTGTTCCACTCATCATTAATATCTGATATCCTGTGGTTATCATATCTTTTATGATAATATCTTCCATCTCAGGTGTCCTTACTATAGGTATTCTTTTGTAGAATACATTGGTGTCCATATACTCCAGTATGTCTTGATAGTCAGCTGGGTCTCCTCCAATCTTCTTGATACACTCAAGGTAGGTATACCTATCACATTTAATCTTTCTCTTCGATAATGTGCCATTTTTAAGTACTTCAGGTATTGTCGGTGGAGCTGTTTTTAAATAGTCAAGCATAATACCCTTCACTTGTGATGGCTCATATCCTAAAGCAGGTCCAAGATATTGCATTACCTTAATATAGACAGTTGTCTGAACATCAGTCATTCTGAACTCTTCTGTGGGTATATCTCTCTTAGCTGTTTTATGTTCAAAACACCATATACTGTTGTCTGTGGTATCTAGTACTATTAAGTCAATAATACCAACCAATACTATCATGGTACCTTTGAGTCTCACTCTAAACGGAACTTCAGTGGCTATAGTTTTATACCTCTTGTCTGACTCCAGGTAATAATAATGATAGCCCCTCATAATACGAAAAGCATCGTTTGGTATATCACCAAGTTCAATTCTTTCCTCTTCAAATAGTTTAGCCCATTCGTTTACCTTAAAGTCTTTAATAACCTGAACCCAGTTTTGTCCTTCAGCCCTTTTCTCAAGACATTCATGTATTAAACTACCTAGTGTTAAAGGTCTTGTCTTTGATTTAGGCCTTAATTTTCGTACATACTTGTAGTCATGAGCTACTTGACAACTTTTCCATTTCTTTGCCTTAGACACAGATAATTCAAGAACACCAGGCTCATCGCAATTACCTATATCTATAGAAACTTTACCTTCTTTAAGTTTCATAATTTCCCCTTTCTTTTTAATGTATAATTAATTATACAAGAATTTTATACAAATGTCAACTCCGAAATTTATTTAAAAAATTGATATGGTATATCCCAATCGGGGTTGAAGTAATTGTCTCTCCACTCATCTAAGAAATACTCCAATTCAGTGAGTCTTAAATATGATACTATATTAGTTTTTAAGTCGACTACAGCTACAGAGTCTATATCTAATTTAATGTTTTCGCTAAGGGTTTTGTAGGTTGTAGTAACTCCTATTGTATCATATTGAGAGTCATCTTTCATCTTTATCACAAATATATATCTAATCTTATGTGGTGTCTTATTTATTTCTGTGGCATTGGCTCTCAATTTCTTTATTTTCATCTTATCACCTCCTAATATTCATAGTGTCTTCCAAACTCCTCATACTCTACGCATCTAAACTCATCTATATATCGTTCAATAAACTCTGAATAAGCTTCGAAAGTATATTCCTTTGGCTTATCCATGTATAAAACTGCACACATAGTACAAACTAAATCTATCTGTTTAGCGGTTGGCTCATCAACACCTGAAAAATCAACTTCAATCTTCATTCTCTCACCTCATTTCGTAAGGTAAAGGTTCACCTATATTCCATTCCTTGGCGTCTCCCCAATGATTACCAATCTTTATATCCCCTGTAATAGGTAGTGGGGGTGTATAACCAAACCATTTCTGTAGTCTTGTTGGGTCATCGAATACTTGTTTAATTTTAGGAGCCCAATAATCAACTTTATCATTCCTAATCTCATAGTATTGGGCGTCATGTACTGTTCCCACAGGTCTGATAGTTGTAAAGTTTGGGTCTTCTTTTTCTATAATACTAAACATTTCTATAAAGGCAGCTAATACATAATCACTACCAAAACCTTGTACCGGTGAATTTATAGCCTCCCTTTCAGCTCCTGCTCTGATATTATCGTCTGAAGAATAAATATTAGGTAACCTTCTTTTACGACCTATTGGAGATACTACATAACCTAATTTAGCAACCAAACGTCTCATTTTATCATGCCATTTTGGTAAGTCATGATACAATTCAAAGAACCTTTCTCGGAAATGTTTAGCTTCATCATCTGTAACTTTAATTCCATATTTTTCCCAAGAATATACCTTGAATTTCTTCCAGCCCATTCCATATAGGAAACCAAAATTAATAGCTTTAGCCTTTTTTCTCTCATCACTTGTAACGTCTTCAGGTTTCTTTCCTGATACTTGAGCAGCTGTCGTCCTATGAATATCTCCTCCTGTGGCATATATTCTAAGCATTGTACTCTCATTAGATACAGCTGCAGCTACACGAAGTTCAATTTGAGAACCATCTATTTCCAAAAATGACCAACCAGGTGGAGCCCCAATTATACGTCTAATAAATTTATCTCTTGGAACTTGATGAACACCATCCTCACCAGACAGTCTACCTGTTACTGTACCATGTAATTTAAAAGTAGGATGAAGTCTTGAATTTTCATCTAATTTAGCTGTCCATGGTTTAAT
>CZCB01015685.1_pt1 | contig 15711 bp, 9 predicted proteins | sample 591991 | NCBI WGS metagenome assembly CZCB01 (sample SAMEA3556809, study PRJEB10932) | anaerobic digester metagenome | reverse complement strand
GATGGCCGGGCCGTTTGAAGAGCCGTTGGTCACCCACAGCCGCAGCACGGCGGACTGCACCGTGCCGTTCACGCCGCTCACGGTGAAGCGTATGAAGGACTGCTCACCGCTGGAGTCCACATCCAGCTTCGATTTGGTGCCGTAGTTGTTGTCGGGCGTGTTCGAAGCAACTTTGGCGTCCGCCGCGGCCCCGAAGGTCAGCTGCGTGGTGACGGGCGTGGGCGAGGGCGTCAGCGTCGGCGTGAAGGTGCTGGTGGGGGTGAAGGTATTGGTCGGGGTAAAGGTGTTGGTCGGCGTGAAGGTCGGGGTGAAGGTCGGCGAGGGGCCGGTGGTGGGCGAGAGCGTGGGCGTGAAGGTGGCCGTGGCGGTGAAGGTCGGGGACGGGGTCAGCGTGTGGGTCGGGGTGCTGGTGGCGGTGAAGGTGGCCGTCGGGCCAACGGCATAGGAGACCACCAGCTGCGGCCGCTGGGCGGCCGTGCCCTCTTTGGAGGTAAAGGTGACCCCGTCGGAGGAGTCGCCGATGAGCACGAAGTTGTAGGTGCCGTTCCCGGTGATCACCGGGGTCAGGTTGTATTCCACCCAGGTGCCGGCGGTGACGCTGCCCAGGTTGTCAATGGCGCCGCCGATCGCGGGCGGTTTATTGTTCCAGGTGATGGTGTTCTCGGCCCAGGAGCCGTCGGTCAGGTAGATGCCGGGGGCGTTGGAGGAGCCGTTGGTCACCCACAGCCGCAGCACGGCGGACTGCACCGGGCCGTTCACCCCGCTGACGGTCAGGCGGATGTAGGACTGCTCGCCGCCGGTGTCCACGTCCAGTTTGGAGGTGGAGCCGTAGTTGTTGTTCGGGTTGGCCTGGTCCACGCGGGCGTCCGCCGCCGCGCCAAAGGTCAGCTGGGTGGTGACCGGCGGGGGCGAAGCGGTGAAGGTGGGCGTGAAGGTGTTCGTGGGGGTGAAGGTGTTCGTTGGCGTGAAGGTATTGGTCGGGGTGAAGGTATTCGTCGGGGTAAACGTGGCTGTGTTGGTGTTCGTGGGCGTGAAGGTATTTGTAGGCGTAAAGGTATTGGTCGGTGTGAACGTATTCGTCGGCGTGAAGGTGTTGGTGGGCGTGTTGGTGTTGGTCGCGGTGTTGGTCGGCGTGTTCGTGTTGGTCGCGGTCGCCGTGGCCGTGGGGCTGGGCGTGCGGGTGGGCGTGGAGGTCGAAGTCGGCGTGGCGGTGGGGCCGCCGGAGGGTTCGCCCAGAGCCACCTCAAAGACCTTACCGTCGTTTTCGTTGGGGTCCGAGTCGTTGTCCACCCCGCGGGCGGCAATGTAGATGCTCAGCTCGGCAGGGTTGTTGGAGCTGGGGCCGATGGCCAGCCCGGAAGGCCGGCGGGCGTCGATCCCGGCGATGTTGATGATGCGGATCAGCTGGCCGGTGGTGGTGAACTCAAACAGCGAGCGGGCCGGCCGGCCCACCCCGTAGAGCGTGCCGGTGTTGGGGTTGAAGGCCAGCCCTTCGGGGTCGTCCAGCCCGAAGGCCAGGGTGTCGAAGCTGGTGAAAATATCGTCGCCGCCGCCGTCAAAGCGGCCGTTCGGGCCGGGCAGCACGCGGTAGACCTCGCGGTTGACCCCGTCCACAATGTAGAGCACCCCGGCAGGGTCATAGGCCAGCCCCTCGGGGTCCATCGAGCCGTAGGGGGCGGTGCGGAAGGACGAGACGGAGTCGTCGCCGGAGCCGTAGATGCCGTCCGGACCGGGGTTGAGGATGTAGACCATGCGCGTGCCGGTGTCGTCACTGACGAACAGGTGCCCGGTGGCCGGGTCCACGTCCAGCCCGACCGGCTCATCGGACCAGGGCAGTGAGGTGAACGAGCGAATCAGCCCGCCGCCGGGGGCCGCCTCGAACATGTTGGCCCCGGCGTAGATGTCCATTTCGTCCACTTCGCCGTCCGAGATAATCAGCCTGCCGCTCGCCGGCAGATAGACGATTCCAGAGGGGTCCGGGCTGGGCGGGATAAATTTGGAGGTGTCCATGGCGTGCACGAGCGTGCCGGCCGCCGCAAGTGCGGCAAAGGTTTGCTCGGCCTGAAGCGAAAAGGAGAACTCCAGGATGCGCCCGGTGGTCGGCTCTCCTTCCTGTCCCATATCGGTGATGTACAGCCCGAACTCATCCGGGTCGTCGGTCATGTCGCCGGTGGGGGCAAAGACCATGCCCTGCGGGCTGCGCAGGCGGAACTCGGAGAGATCGCGCACGGCCAGGGTGCGGCCGGCCTGGTCCAGCTCATAGAGCAGCTGGCCGGCCAGCGCGTGCAGGCGCCCGGTGGAGGGGTCCAGCGCCAGGCCGCTCAGGTCGCTCAGCCCGGTGAGGGGTGTGGCGGAGATCTGCGCGCCGTCCACCGTGCCGTCCGCTTCGGGGATCACCCGCACCAGGCGGGGGCCGGCGGCGTCCACGAAGAACAGGTCGCCGGTCTCCGGGTCGACCGTCAGTCCGCGGGGGTCCTGCAGCCCAAAGTGGCGCGCGCTGTGCCGGGTGAGCGTGGCCGGGTCGAGCGAGCCGTCGGCGCGGGCGCGCACCTCGATCAGGTGGTTGTTGGGGGACTGGAAGATCAGCAGCCGGTCGCGCAGCGGGTCGTAGGCCATCAGGCGCGGGTCGCGGATCTGGGCGGCGATGCGGGTTGCGCCGGTCCGCTGGGCGAAGACCGAGATGCGCACCATGTCGGTGTTCGGCTGGCCGCGCCGGGTGCCGTCCATCATATGGAAGAGGTTGGCGCGCGGGGAATAGGCCAGCCCGGCCGGGTGGGCGACGCCGGTGTCGTCCATCTCCAGCACCCGGGCCTGTTTAATATAGGCCGGGGCGGGCTGGGCCAGCGAGGCCGGGGCGGGCTGGGCCAGCGCCGGGGCGGCCCCGGTCAGCAGCGGCAGCACCAGGCTGACCAGCATCACCGCCACCAGCGCCATGGAGATTTTTCTGGAATGAAGATGAAGTTTCATAGCTGCTCCAATAACCTGACAATAAGGCCGGGCTCGCCCCGCCTTCAGGTGCGACGGGGTCACCGAGGCGCGCTCCGCCCCTCCGACATGCCCGCGGACTGCCGGGGAATAAATCGTCTCGCCGGAATACGTCTCTCCGGCGACTTCCAGCGGTGCGCGGAAGGCGGCCTGCACTGGCTATAATGAAAGCGGCGGAGCGAGATACGGCGAAAGCGCCCAACACCGTTGGGTTCTGCATCCGTCCATACGTCTCGTTTTCCAGGCGTCGGTATGGACGGCGAACGTTCAAGCTCTGTCCAACTCAAGATGCCAGGCGCCGCTTCAGGCTGCCTGGCATCAAGCGTTTAACCATGACTGTCCATCGGTAAATCCATGCCTCCTCCCGATTCTCATCCGCCCTGATTGAGGTGAAGGCGCGGTCCGCAGATAAAAGGTTATGCGCCCGCCGGTCGGTTTCCCCTGGTGGGGCGGCCAGGCGGGCTGATCACCACTTGCAGAAAAAAGATCCTTCCACTGGTCTCCCGTACTCACCTAATCATAGGTGCCCGCAGAGCGTATGGCAATAATCTTTTCTGAACACAATTGTTTAATCTCGGACTATTTCTCCGCCGGTGATCTAATCCACCGGGGCGCGGCAGGATTAACCGCCCGCGGGCGTCTACAGGCGGTCTAGTGGCGGCCGTTGCCCGGCCCCGCGGCCAGACCGGCGCGCTGCGGCTCGGGCAGGTGCGCCAGCGAAAGGCGCGAGGCCAGGGCCGCGGCTTCGCGGCGGTTTTTCAGCTTGAGCTTGACCAGGATGTTGTGCACGTAAACCCGCACCGTGTTTTCGGAGAGGGTCATGCGCCTGGCGATCTCCCGGTTGGAAAGCTGCGCGGCCAGCAGGCCGAGCACCTCGCGCTCTCGGTAGGTCAGCCCGTCCGGGCCGGGAAGCGGGTTGACCTGAGATGAGCTGGTGCGGGCCAGCTCGTCGACCAGCACCCCCACCAGCTGGCGGGGAACGATGACCTCGCCGCGGGCCGCCGCGCGCAGGGCGGAGAGCATCATCGGCCGGGAGATGGTTTTGGGCAGCACGCCGCGCGCGCCGTGGTAGACCGCCTCGACAAAGCAGCCCGGAGACAGGTCGTTGAAAAGCACAATGAACTGCACCTCCGGCAGGCGGGAGAGCACCGCGCGCATGGCGCGCAGGCCCTGGTCGCCCTCCAGCTCGCAGTCCATCAGCACCAGGTCGGGGCGGTGCTCGAGGGCCTGGGCCTGCATCTCCTGAGCTGTACTGGCCTGGGCCACCACCTGCAGGTCCGGCTCGGACTGCAGCATGGCCAGCAGGCCGTCCCGGAAGAGAGCCAGATGTTCGGCGATCAGGATGTTCATGGCATCCCCCTTTCAGGCGAAACGACAGTCCCCGGGCGGGCGGCCGGATATGGCGGGCGCTCCGGGGTCCCGGGGCGGCGAGGTGTACGGGAGATGCCAGGTGGTATGGCTTAGTATTGGGATTTAGCGGTGAAAGTCAAGCTTATTACCGCGCTATTACCGAATTGTAAGGTGGGAGAGGGTGGATGGGTGGAAGACTCCCCTTCTCATTTAGAAAGGGGTCCACCCCCCATCAAGCTGCCAGAAGCGCCCCTGCGGCCGTCTCTGCTATACTGGCCTCAAAAGGAGGGGGCGATCATGATCAGCGAAACCGATATTCTGCTGCGCCTGGTCATCGCCGCGGCGCTGGGCACGCTGGTGGGGCTGGAGCGCGAGCGCCACGACCAGCCGGCCGGGCTGCGCACCCACATGATCCTGGTGGTCGGGGCCACGCTGGCCATGTGCCTGTCGATCAATCTGGCCACCGGCTGGGCCGGCGATGCGCCCAACGGCGACCCGGCCCGCCTGGCCGCGCAGGTGGTCTCCGGGATCGGCTTTCTGGGCGCGGGGGCCATTCTGCGCTACGGCACCTCGGTCAAGGGGCTGACCACGGCCGCCTCGCTGTGGACCATGGCCGTGGTCGGGCTGTCGGTGGGGGCCGGGCACTTCCTCTCGGCGGCGGCCGCCACGGGCCTGCTGCTGATCATCCTCTCAATCATCAACCGGGTGGAAAAGCGCTCCATCGCCAGCTACGGCGAAATGCACGTCATCCTGCTGGCCAGTGACCGCCCCGACCTGGTGGAGCACGTGCGGGAGCGGCTCAAGCTGCGCCGCCGGCAGGTGTACTCCTTCTCCATGGAGAAGGATATCGACGCCGGCACCGTGGAGCTGGACTTTCTCGTCAAGCTCAAGGCAGGCGATTCGATCGAGGACCTGGTGGAGGAGATCGCCGGAGTGGAGGGCGTGCGGCGGGTGAAGATTCGGGAATAGCTACGGCCCGACCAGGCGGCTCTGGAAGAACTCGTCCAGCGGGCGGCCGGCGGCGGCCTCCATCTCGGCCTGGAACTGCTCTTCGCTGGCCACGCCCCCGCCGTAGCGCTCGAAGTAAGACCGCAGCCCGGCAAAGAAGGCCTCGTCGCCGATCTCCTGGTGCAGCTCGTAGGCCACCACCGCTCCGCCCCAGTAGCTGTTCAGGTCGAACATCTCAGACGGGGGCGGGTTGAGCAGCGGCGGGCCGGCGTTCGTCAGGCGGCGCCACTGCGAGACGATGAGCTCCATGTCGTCGGGGTCGTCGCGGGTCTCCCACAGGGCGGCGAAGTAGGTGGCGAAGCCCTCATTGCGCCAGATCTCGCCCCAGCTGTCCAGGCTGACCCAGTTGCCGAACCACTGGTGGGCGATCTCGTGGGCCATGGTGTTTTCGTCCATGGAGGGGGTGATGATCAGGGTCTGGGTCTCGAGCGCGGCGCCGACCGGCTCGATCTCGGCGAAGCCGAGCACCTCGAAGGGGTACGGTCCCAGCCGCGCGCTCATCCAGTCGACCATTTCGCCGATCAGCGGGGTGAGCTCGGTGAGCATCTCCTCGCTCTCCGGGTAGGCGTAGGAGCGCAGCGGCACGCCGCCGGGCGAGCCGCCTTCCACCAGGCGGTAATCGCCCACCACCACGGTGGCCAGGTAGGTGGCCATCGGCGCGTTGTGCTCCCAGACGTACAGGTCGCCGGTCCGCCCGTCGGGCATCAGGTCCGGCACCCCGGCGGTGTGCTCTGCCAGCAGACCGTTGGCCGCGGCGGTGATCCCTTCGGGCACGGCCAGCTCAAAACGGAAGACGGCCTTGTCGCGCGGGTGATCGTTGCAGGGGAACCAGAAGCGCGCTCCGTCCGGCTCGGAGAGCGCAAAGATGGTGCCGGTGCTGCTGCCGAGGAACAGGCCCAGGTGATTGACGAAGGGCAGGTAGGCGGAGGAGCGCCTCAGCGGCTGGCCGCGGTAGGTCACGTCCAGCTCGAAGGGCTGGCCGTCGGCCAGGGGCTGGTTGGGGAAGATGACCAGCTTGTCGCCCTCGCGCTGGTAGCGCACCTGCTCGCCGTCCAGCGTGATTTCCAGGATGCGGAAGCTAACGAAGTCAAGCGAGAACTCCACCAGGTCGTCCAGCGTGGACAGAATTTGCAGGGTCACATGGCCTTCCACCCAGAGTCCCTCGGCCGGGTCGAGCGCCAGGCGCAGGATGTAGGCCTGCACGTCGTAGCCGGTGTTGCCCAGGTAGGGGATGTAGGCATCGTGGATGGTGCGCTCGCCGGCGTTCCCGGGCAGCCGGGTGGGGGTCGGATTGACTCCCGAGCTGACCATGGGCAGGCTGATCACCCGCGTGGGCAGCGGACCGGGTGTGACGGTCGCCTGCGCGGCGGGCGTGATGAGCACCTGCGCTTTTGCCCCCAGCGCCGGCGCCGGCGTGCGGGTGGGCGAGGCAGCCGGGCCCAGCACCCGCGGGACCGGGCGGCAGGCGCTCAGCCCCAGCGCCAGCAGCAGAAGCAGGAAAATCCAGCGCGCGCGTGCCATAAAATCATTATAGCGAAAACAAATCGGACCGTTTACCCCTACAATTAACCCATGGCGTTTCCATTCACCTCCACCGACCGGCTGATGTCCATCTACCTGGCCCTGGGCCAGTACCCCATCCTGGCCGGGCGCATCCGCCAGGCCATGCGCGAAGAGCTCTTCCGCCGCGGGGTGATCGACCCGCCCGCCTTCGACCAGGCCGTCATCGAGATGGCCCGCCGCACGCAGATCCAGGAGGGCCTGCGCGACCCGGCCGAGGAGGAGGACGCCGCCACCTGGGAGCTGCGCCTCAGCCGCGTGCGCGACCGGCTGACCGATTTGATCTTTTCCCAGCAGGTGGGCTTTGAGATCTTCGAGCAGATCGTCTCGCAGGTGCTCTCGGAGCGCGGCGTGGACGTGGACGAGACCATCCTCACGATCAACCCCGAGCTTGCCCCGCAGGAGCTGGTCTTCGAGCAGGCCATGGCCATCGAGCGCCTGCCCGCCAGCGAGCGCTCGAAGTACGAGGCCCGCCTGCAGGAAGCCAAGGTGGTGCTCATCCGCCAGATCATCTCGGACCAGCTGCGCTACATCAACGTAGCCAAGCAGTGGTTCACCATCTCGGACCTGGCGCGCATCCGCCGCAACAAGATCGGCGCAGGGCGCATCGGCGGCAAAGCGGCCGGCATGGTGCTGGCTCACCGCATCCTGAGTGAAGCCGGGGACCTGACCACCCGAGCCTGCCTGCGCGAGCCGCAGTCTTACTTCATCGGCTCGGACGTGATGTACAAGTTCATGTCCATCAACAACCTGGCCCACTGGAACGACCAGAAGTACAAGACCGAGGAGGAGATGCGCGCCGATTACCCGCGCATCGTGCGCGAGTTCGAGCAGGGCGAGTTCCCGCCCGAGGTGACCTCGCGCCTGCAGGCGATTCTGGGCAACGTGGGCCAGACGCCGCTGATTGTGCGCTCCTCCTCGCTGCTGGAGGACAACTTCGGCACCTCTTTCGCCGGCAAGTACGACAGCCTGTTCTGCCCCAACCAGGGCTCAGCCGAGGAGAACCTGCGCGACCTGACCATGGCGATGAAGCGCATCTACGCCTCCACGCTGAACCCCAACGCGCTGCTCTACCGCCGCTCGAAGGGCCTGGCCGACTACGACGAGCGCATGGCCCTGCTGATTCAGGTGGTGGAGGGCGAGCGCCGCGGCCGCTATTTCTACCCGACCGCCGCCGGGGTGGCCTTCAGCCGCAACCTGTTCCGCTGGGCGCCGCAGATTCGCCGCGAGGACGGCTTTATGCGCCTGGTAATGGGGCTGGGCACCCGCGCGGTGGACACCTCCGGTGAAGATTTCCCCCGCCTGGTGGCGCTCAGCCATCCGCTGCTGCGCCCTTCGTCCGATCCTAAGAGCGTGCGCCGCTATTCGCAGCAGTACATCGACCTGATCGACCTGGAAGCCAACCAGATGGTCACCCTGCCCGTGCACGAGGTGCTGGACCCGGCCGACCGCAACCTGCGCTACCTGGCCCAGCTGGACGAGGACGGCTACTTTTCCCAGATGCAGACCAACCTGGTGGGCGATCCGCGCAGGCTGGTGGTGACCTTCGACCCGCTGCTGCGCCAGTCCGCGCTGGCCGGGCTCATGCGCGATGTGCTGCGCGAGCTGGAGAAGGCCTACCGCACCCCGGTGGACCTGGAGTTCACCGTGCGGGTCAGCCCCGGCGAAAACGGCCGGCCCGAGATCTGCCTGACGCTGCTGCAGTGCCGCCCGCAGGCGCAGCTGATGCCCACCGAAAAGCCCGCCCTGCCCGAACACCTGCCCGAGAACGACCTGATCTTCCGCACGCACTTCATGGTGCCCGACGGGCTGGTGGACCGGGTGGACTGGGTGCTGTTCGTACCGCCGGAGGGGTACTTCTCGCTGCCCAGCCAGTCGCTGCGCGCGGAGCTGGCCCGCGCCATCGGCGAGTTGAACGCCTCGCTGCGCGACGAGCGCTTTATCGCCGTCGGGCCGGGGCGCTGGGGATCCTCGAACGGGGACCTGGGGGTGCCCATCGGCTACGGGGATATTTACAACGCCCGCGCGCTGGTGGAGCTGGCCGGGGCCAACTTCGACCTGCCCCCTGAACCCTCGCTGGGCACGCACTTTTTCCAGGACCTGCTGGAAGCGCAGATCTACCCGCTGGCCGTGCATCTGGATGACCCGCGCAACACCTTCTGCCGGCCGTTCTTCTACCAGACGCCCAACCGTGCAGGGGAGCGCATCGCCCTGCGGCCCGAGCTGGAAGGCGCGCTGCGCCTGGTGCGGGTGAGCGACTGGCGGGAGGGGTGTCACCTGCGCCTGGTGATGAGCGATGAGCAGGGCCTGGCGGTGGCCTACGTGGAGAGGGATGGGGAGGAATCTCTCCCCTGACCTCCTGAGGGAGCGGGGGAGAACTCCCCAGACCCCTGCAGCAGGCATTGGGGGATGGGTGGATGACTACCCCTAACTGCATGGGAACGCCCCCATGGGGGCAGGTGAGGAGATGGATCAGATTCCACAACACGCGCTGCGCGGATAAAAGGGGCTAGCCCCTTCCCCCCCCTTGACAGCGCCGGGCGCGGTGGCGATAATAATATAGAACATTATTTCTATATTTACCGCTCTATCTCCAATGACCCTGGTGCTCTTCCTGCCCGATAAGGACCAAGTTCTCCTCTACTCCTCGCCGCTGCCGCCCGAGGAGCTGGTGAAAGCCGTAAAAAAGGGCCTCTGGGTTCCGCCGGAGCCGTACGAGATGCCTGCCCTCGCCAGCGCCTCCCTGCTGGCCTCGCGGGTTGGATCCACGGTCATCATCCACCTGGTGCGCAGCCCCGGCGAACCGGGCGGCGAGCAGCAAATTGATCAGCTGCTCACCCCGCGCCAGCAGGAGGTGCTGCGCTCGCTGGCGGCCGGGAAAACGGCCAAAGAGCTGGCCGCGGGCTGGGGCGTCAGCAAACGCACAATCTCCTACCACATTCAGGAAATAAAGCGCCGGCTGGAAGGGGATTCGCTGCACGAATGCATCCGCCGGGCAGTGGAGCTGGGGCTCAAACTGGACGAAAACAGGCCGCCTTAACACCAGGCGGCCTGCCCTCATTTCATGTCCTAACGCGGTTCGACGATCAGCTTAATGGCCGTTCGCACCTTCCCGTCGATGTCCACATCGACAAACTCCGGGATGCACACCACCGGTATACCGTCTTCCGCTAAATAGCCCTTGGCCAGGACCAGGGCCTTGATGGCCTGATTGACAGCCCCGGCGCCGATGGCCTGAACCTCGGCGCGCTGATGCTCTCGAACCACCCCCGCAATCGCCCCCGCCACAGCGGCAGTGCGGGAGTTTGCTTTAACCTTGATGACGTCCATGTTTAATCTCCCTCTATGACCCGGACACCAACATCAATCGTTGCCTTATTGGGGGCAATCGTCTCAATTGTCATAAAATTGTACATAAATAAAGTAAGAGAATCAAGCGCAAGCGGGAACAGGTTTTTCCGGAAAGGCCGGGGAAGCCCGTCTATGCGTCTGAAAGCCGCGCCGGTTGGCCTCTTTCAGGGCGGCGATCCCCGCCGCGCAGAAGCATCAAACACGATTCACCGCCGGTTCCGCCGCCAGCGCCCGGGGCCAGCCAGCCTCTGTTCAGAGCCGGTTCGGCAGCGCCCGTGCGTTCATCTCGATTCGCGGCCGCCTGCTGCAGCCGCAGATCTTCCCCATCCGCCGGCCGTTCGCAGCCTGCCCGCTTTATGAAGGGCGATTCCGCCAGCCAGCGTTTTCCACAGCGCGGACCGGCCGGAGGCCGGCGTCGATTGACGCATTATCCCCAGTTGAAAATAGATTCCTGGAATCGTAGTCTCCGTAGGGGCTGTGGAAATGTGGATAACCCCGCCGGAACCCGTGCGCCGGCCCCATACGCGGCCCTCCCACCCCGGCCGCAGCCCCACATCTGCCGCCGCAGGGCCTGGTTCATTATCCACGGCCGGCTGTGGATAAGTGTGGATGGAATCGGACAACTTTTCGCCCCAAAACACATCTGCGCCTGTTAAGCAGCCACCCCCCATATCTGGGGGGTGGGCGTAAAAATGTTTTCCCGGAGTTTTCCACAAAGAAGCGGAGTTATCCACAGTTATCCACAGTTATCCACAGAAAACGGGCAGTTATCCACAGATTCGGGGGCGTTTTATCAAAAAGTGTGCCTACCCAAACATACCGGAACAGTCAACGTTTATCCGGGGCGGCCGCCGGGGTCCATATGTGGGGGCTAGAGGCCGATGCCGTTGCTCTGCTCCCACTCGTCCAGCGTCTCTTCCAGTCGGTCCAGCACGGCGTCGGTCTGGGCCAGGCGCTCGCCGAAGGCGGGGGTGCCGGGCGTCAGCCCCAGCGTCTGGAGCAGCTCTTCCCAGCCGGCGCGGGAGGGGGCGTCGTCGCCCACCTGGCAGACGGCGTCGGTCCAGGTGCGCAGCAGGATCCACAGCGCGGCGTCGGGCGAGGGTTCGGCCAGCTCGCGGGCGGCGCGCACGTAGTAGGGATGGCGGGCGGGCTGCAGCCGGGCGGGGGCCGAATCGGCTCTGGCGGCGTCCTTCAGCCCGGCCAGCCAGGGGGCGATGTATTTTTCCCAGTCGAAGCCGGCGGGGCTGGCCTGTCCCCAGATCAAACCGGCCATGCCGGCGGCCAGGTCGGGCTGCTCCACGGCCTCGGCCCGGGCGGGCAGCTCCAGGAAGAAGCGGCGCAGCGGCAGGGGCGGGCCAGAAAGCAGCGCCAGCGCGTTGCCGGCCTGCTGGATCACGTCCAGGTACTCGATGAACGGGCGGGGGCCGGGGGGCAGCTCGCCGCGGTGCAGGGCCAACCAGCCCTGGCGGGCGGCGGCGGCCAGCGGGCGGGCGCGCTCAGCGACGTATTCGGGCAGGTAGAACTGGGCGCAGGCGCTGGCCTGGATGAACTCGAACCAGTGGCGGGTGTCGTGCAGCACCATCGGGTTTTCGCACAGGTACGAGCCCAGCCAGGGATCGGTGCGCAGCCGGCGCGGCTGGTCGAACTCTTCAGCCGGCACGTGACCGATATCCAGCGAAATCTCGTCGGTCAGCCCGACCACCTCGCGGCGCAGGGGCGGCTCGGAGTTGTGCACCATGATCAGGTCGATGTCGGTGGTGCCGCCCAGCAGCGGCTCTTCGCTCAGCAGCGACCCGGTCAGGTAGATGCACAGGATGTCGCGGGAGCGGCGGGCGCGCTGCGCGGCGGTGTCGCGGGCCAGTTTGAGCAGGGAGTCACGGGTGATGCGCATGGGAGTATCCGTGGTAAACGGTCAGTCCTCGGTGGGCAGGGGCAGCTCGGGCTGGAAGGGGGCCATCCGCAGGGCCTGGCGGATGCGGTTCTCGATCCACTGCAGGTCCTCGGGGTTGTGGACGAAGTCCAGCGAGTCGGTGTCGATGGTCAGCACCGGGGAGGGGCCGTCGCGGCGCAGGAAGTAATCGTCGTAGGCCTGGTTGAGCGTCTCGATGTAGTCGCGTTCCATGGAGCGCTCGTAGGGCCGGTCGCGCAGGGTGATGCGGTGCATCAGGCGGTCGGTGCTGGCGCGCAGGTAGACGATCATGTCGGGCCGGGGGATCTTCTCGGCCAGGGCCTCGTGCACCCGGTAGTACATATCCAGCTCGTCGCCGGAGAGGTTGATGCGGGCAAAGAGGGCGTCTTTGTCGAAGGAGTAGTCGCTGATCAGGGGTTTATCTTCGGCCAGGGCGGAGGGCACGCCGCGCCGCTGCTGGTGATAGCGGCTGAGCAGGAAGAACATCTGCGTCTGGAAGGCGTAGCGCTGGCGGTCAGCGTAGAAGGAGGACAGGAACGGGTTTTCCTCGAACACTTCCAGCAGCAGGTTGGCTTCGAACTGCGGCTGCAGCAGGCGGGCGAGTGAAGTTTTGCCGACGCCGATGACCCCTTCGATGACGATGTACATGCAGGCTCCAGAACAAGAGAGTGCGGTGAGGTAAATATACCACAATCGGGGCGTGCGGGCGGGAGGGGGAGGGGCTATGACAGATGATTGTCCTGGCTGTGGAAAAAGGTGTTATATGCAGAAAAGAGCGATAAAAGATTTCGCTCATTTCGATAGATGTGTGAAACCATCACCTAGTGATATCGTTGATCACAGGTGATATCGTAAATCTCAGGCCGATTTTTGACGATGTATTGTAGATGTTGCTACTTTGAATGAACCCGTTGTAGCCTAAATACAATCATGTTTCGGCTGTTTTTATCTGTATCTTCACCGCGAACAACTTCATGGTCAAGGTATGCCATCTCGCCAAGATAACGGTAATCGCCGTGACCGACATCTTCGAATAGGTGAAGTTGCCGCCCATCTTTTACATGGTTTACTATGGCTCGATTTCCTCGCACAAGCTCCATATCCCCATATTGACCTTCCCCGGTGTATTGGAAAACCGTTTCGGAAAGCCAGCGGTCACGATACCCATGTTTCTTCCCCGTAGGCGAAGTAAAGATAAACACTATGGGGTGCTTTGCACAAGGTGCAATGCCAGACTGTGAACTCCCGCCATATACTTTATGAAGATCCTTACGGCGATTGTAGACTTTTCCAATAGTAAATATGGTGTCTCCTGTGTCCTATTCGACGATATGATGAAGTAAGGGAACCCAAGAACACCGAATAAGCATTACCTATTATTTTTACGAGGGGGATGGGCTTTGTGCCCCGCCTCGAAAATTATAGCATGGGATCCAGGGTGATTTCAACTCCCTTTTCCTCACCTCCTGTTGCCCTCCCCTCGAAAAAAGGCGATAATAATTTCATCCCACCCACCCCCGCGGAGGCCGCCATGCCCGAACCTCGCCTCAAGTCCTTCAATTACGCCGTCGGCATGTTTGGCACGTCCATCCCCATCAACATGCTCAAAACCTACGCCGCTTTCTTCTACGTCGACGGCCTGGGGCTGACCACCCTGCAGTTCTCCCTCATCCTCACCGTCTACGCCTTCATCGACGCCATCGACAACCCGGTCTACGGCTTCCTCTCGGATCGCACCCGCACCCGCTGGGGACGCCGCCGCCCCTGGCTGGTGATCGGCACGCCGCTGCTGGCGCTGGGGCTGATCGCCTTCTTCTCCCCGCCGGCCTTCCTGGCGGGCGAGTCGCTGCTGGGCTACGCCATGCTGTTCTACATCCTCACCGGCACGCTCGATTCGGTCATCAACGCCAATTACGGCGCGCTCTTCCCCGAGCTGTTCCGCACCGACGAGGCCCGCGCCAAGACCAACGCCCTGCGCCAGGCCTTCCAGCTGGTGGCCATGATCATCTCCATCGCCCTGACGCCCATGATCACCGACGCCATCGGCTTCACCACCACGGCGGTGATCTACGGCCTGCTGGGCGGTTCGGTGATCCTCTACATGGCGCTGACTTCGCGCGAGGTGCGCGTGGAGGAACACGAGCAGAAGCCCGGCCTGATCGAGAGCGTGCTGGCGCTGATGAAGAACCGCAAGTTCTGGATCGCCGGGTTCGCCAACGCTTTCTACGCGGCGGCCATGGCGCTGGTGATGGCCTCGCTGCCCTTCTTCACCAAGTACACCCTGGGCATCCCCAACAGCCAGTCGACCATTCTGTTCGCCTCGGTGCTGCTGGTGGCCATCGCCTCGGTGGCCGCCTGGGCCTGGCTGGTGCGGCGCTTCACGCTGGTGCCGGTCTGGCGGGCGGCGCTGATCAGCCTGGCGGCCGCCTTTGTGCCGCTGTATTTCGCCTCCTCGCTGGCCACGGCGGTGGTCGGGTCGGTGCTGGTGGGCTTCGGCTTCGCCGGGGTGATCACCACCATGGACCTGATCGGGGCGAAGATCATGGACGAGGACACCCGCCGCTACGGGATGCGCCGCGAGGGCATCATCAGCAGCGCGCTGGGCTTTATGAACCGGCTGAACGGGCTGTTCACCAGCTTCGCCTTCACGCTGGTCTTCCTCCTCTTCGGCTTTGAGAGCGGCGACAACCCCGGCACGCGCCCCGACGAGGCCGCCCGCTTCCTGCTCACCGTCTTCCCCCTGGCGCTGATGGTGATCAGCTTCGCCTTTTCCTTCTTCATCAACTTCGACCGTAAAGATGCCCTTCCGGCCGCGCCCCGCGTGCAGGCTGCCGGAGATTAAGCCATGGCTGTGCTGAGACTGGACCACACGCCCGAGAGCGTGAAGCTGAACCAGCCCCTCTACCTGATCCTGCCCGACCCCGGCCGGATGAACGGCCGCCCGCTGCGGGAGCGGAGGGTGCTCTACCTGCTGCACGGGCTGAGCGACGACGCCAGCGCCTGGCAGCGCTTCACCGCCGTGGAGACCTACGCCGCGGCCTACGACTTGGCAGTGGTGATGCCCTCGGCCGGGCGCTCCTTCTACGCCGACCAGCCCAACGGGCAGGCCTATTTCACCTACCTGACCGAAGAGCTGCCCCGCTACCTGGAGCAGGTTTTCGGGCTGGCCCCGCGGCGCGAAGACTGCTTCATCGCCGGGAACTCGATGGGCGGTTACGGGGCGATGAAGGCCGCGCTGCTGCACCCCGGGAGCTTTGCCGCCGCGGCCAGTTTTTCGGGCTTTCTCTCGCTGGAGTTCCTGCGCCTGTACCCCGACGACCCGCGCCAGGAGGAGTTCCGCCACCTGTTCGGCGACCTGAACCTGCTCTCTGGCAGCCCGCACGACCCGGCCGTCTGGCTGCAGCAGGCCGCCGCCCGGCAGGCCGACCTGCCGCGGTTGATGGTCTCCTGCGGGCGGCAGGACGATCTCTACCTGCTCACCGGCATCTTCATGGCCCAGGCCAAACAGGCCGGCGTGGCGGGGGAGGATCACGAGGGGGGGGCCCCCC